>Ga0265797_10010957_pt1 | contig 11452 bp, 6 predicted proteins | sample P2T30metagenome_FD_192433 | JGI IMG/M metagenome (GOLD analysis project Ga0265797, IMG submission 192433) | Plant litter microbial communities from East Loma Ridge, Irvine, California - P2 T30 | ecosystem: Environmental > Terrestrial > Plant litter > Unclassified | place: USA: California... | reverse complement strand
CGTGCCGCGGCTCAACCGAGGAAGCCACGCTAAGTCAGATTGAGGTGTTGTACGGCGACTGACTTCACTTCTGTCATGTGCCGTCGACTTCACTTCCATCTCATTCACACAAATCACAGCAATATACCGTATCAACTACATGACAAGACATTGCTAGTCCTCGTGGAGGATGACAATGAGATGTCTACTAAGTAGACCGCAGGTCTTTGCCGGTAGAACGAACTCCCTATTTCGAATGCCAGGGATCGCCTTACAACACATTTGAACGACCGGGATACTCGGAGTCGAGATACACTCGCTCACGCTAGGCCACATTGAGAACAACCGAGGCACATCAACCTCGGTCGCGTGGTTTCCAGTCGTCTTCGTCATGTCGAGTCCCTGCAGTGAAGTATACATATTCTTACAGACCCCATTCCTCCACTTCCCCGTTCCCCATACACAAACACCCCATCTTTCATACACAACAAGGGTGTCTAATTATCAACCCGTTCTCTCTCACACTCTTACACTACCTACCCGTTAACCACATACAAATCTCATAACCATGGCTCCCGTCCCTCAATGGGTCCGCGACCTCAAGGTCCCTGACAGCGCTCAAGGCACCACCCTCCTCACAGAAGAGCGCAAGAAATCAAATGTCGACGTCGAAAGCCTCGCAAACTTCCTCCACACAAAGTCGGGCCGCGAGAAGAAGGCAGCTATCCTCAAGATTCTCGAGGGTGAGAAGGTGTTTGACAAGTCTCAAAACTACTTCGCCGGCCGCATCGACCGCTTCGAGACCGCTCTGGCTCGCGCAAAGAAGATGAGGCAGTTAGAGGTGAAGCACGGCTGGGAGATGAACGACAAGAGCATTGCCAACGAGTTGATCTCCGAGCCGGGTCCCTACGGCCTGCACGAGAGCATGTTCTTGATCACCCTCAGAGACCAAGGCAACGCCGAGCAACACGAGAAGTTCCTCAAGCCCGCACAGAACTACGAGTACATTGGCTGTTACGCGCAGACTGAGTTGGGCCACGGCTCCAACGTAAGAGGATTGGAGACAACTGCTACATGGAACAAGGATGATAAGACCTTCACCATCCACTCGCCTCACCTCACATCCTCCAAGTGGTGGATCGGTTCATTAGGCCGCACTGCCAATCACGCCGTCGTCATGGCGCAGCTCATTCTCGAGGGCAAGTCTTACGGCCCTCACCCATTCGTCGTTCAGATCCGCGACATGAAGACACACCTGCCGCTTGAGAACATCCACATCGGCGACATTGGTCCCAAATTTGGCTACAACACCATGGACAACGGGTTCCTGCTGTTCAACAAGGTCAAGGTGCCGCACATCAGTATGCTCGCCCGATTTTCTTCCATCGACCTCAAGACCAACAAGTACACCCGTCCTGCATCACCCGCTCTCGTTTACGGAACTCTCACCTGGGTCCGCTCCAACATTGTCATGCAGGCTGGTGGTGTTCTCGCCCGTGGTGTGACCATCGCAACCCGCTACTGCTCGGTTCGCAAGCAATTCCAGGACCGTGATGCACCTTCCGGAGAGCTTGGCGAGAACCAGGTCATGAACTACACCATGGTTCAGATCCGCCTTCTGCCCCTTCTTGCCGCCACATACGCCCTGCACTTCACCGGCAAGGGCATGATGGAGCTTTACAACGCAAGCCAGAGGAAGATCGCCGGCGACGCTGGTAAGGCTGGTAACGCAAAGGCTCGCACTGCCGGCCCCGAGGAAACAGTCCCCGGCTCCGAGCTTCTGGCCGACTTACACGCCACATCCTGCGGTCTCAAGTCGCTCGCCTCGTTCACTGCTGTCGAAGGTCTCGAGATGTGCCGTCGTGCATGCGGCGGTCACGGCTACTCCTCCTTCTCCGGCATCGGGTCTTGGTACGCCGACTACCTCCCCACAGCCACCTGGGAAGGTGACAACTACATGTTGACCCAGCAAGTCGCACGCTACCTCCTCAAGACGGCACGCTCAGTCCTCAAGGGCAACGAGCCCAACAACGACACCATGCAGATTCTCTCCAACTTCCTGTCCCGCCAAGATCAAGGCGCCGCCTTCGACGTGCTCGGCAGCGACGCCGACCTCGTGGGCGCCTTCGCGTGGCGCTCGGCCTTCCTCACCTTCGAGGCCCTCCGCCACCGCGATGAGCAGAAGCGTTCATGGAACAGCCTTCTGGTCGACTTCTACCGCCTCAGCCGCGCGCACTCCCAGTACATGGTCGTCAAGAACTTCTACGAAACCCTGCAGTCCCCCTCATCCTCTTCGGAGCTCAACCCGGAGACTCTCGCGATCATGCACAAGCTCTTCCGTCTGTACGCCCTGCACACTCTTGAGCAGGAGGCGAGCGAGTTCTACACTTCGTCGGCTGTTACGGTGCGCCAGATCCAGCTCGCCCGCACGAACTCAGTCATGAAGTTGCTCGAGGAGGTCCGTCCTCACGCTGTCCGCCTTGTCGATGCCTGGGACTTCCCCGACTGGCAGCTCGACTCTTCGCTCGGACGCAAGGACGGCAAGGTCTACGAGGACATGTTCTACCGCGCCAGCGAGCTGAACCCGCTCAACGACATCACCGTCGACCCTTACCCCAACAGCCCCGTGCTGTTCAAGGGCAAGGAGACGAAGAGCAAGTTGTAGAGAGGGATTGAATGAATGGCGCAAGAGCGTAGAGAAATTGGATCGGTCCTGACTGGATAGATGTATGTAAGAAAGGATTGAAGAGGCTCACGCCTTTTTAGAAGGGGAATAGGGGAAAAGAAAATGGAGATGGCATGAATCTTGAATGGCTTTTTTCGCTCTGGATTCTGCGGTATTGGCGTTCGAATATTCATGTTAACCCTCTTGCAAAAGTTTTTATGTTTGTCGAATTCTCACCTCCTATCACCGATGTAAATATCGAATCGGCTAGCCGAGTTCCATGTTCTCTTTCTCAATCCGTGATCGTACTTTCAGGATCCTTTTATTGTACCCAGAGTCGGTCTTCTTTGAATTGCTCTTTACCATCTGATTAGGTGGAGACGCACCAAGCTAGGCCCATGATTGTCATTGATTGATGTCTGAGACTTTTCCTCTTCAACTTTTCGATGAGTGACTATTCTTACGTAGGAGATGAGCAGATTGAAAAGCAAGAGAGGGCGTTGGGTAATGTAAATTTTCATTTCTTTGGTCGTTGATCTTCGCTTTTAATTTCTTTCTTTCCACCCAAACCAGAATATATGAGAAGAGGGAAAAGGGAACCGTAGCGGGAAAAACCCCCCGTCATCACCAGGACACATTCAATACTTGCTTCTTTCTCTCCCTCTCCCCCCTCTCTCTCTGGAGATTGCGATGATTTCCATTTCGAAAGAAACCCCCCACAACAAACCCAAGTCCGATCACAATCATCTCATCAATCAATTTCGATCGCTCTCTAAGCCTGCAAGTCCACGTCCTCGACCCGGTAATGATCCGCCACAATGCGGTACAGATAGCTAGGGGCGTGCGCGCCCAAGTTCGTGATGTAGAGATCGACGAGATCGGCTTCGACGTGGTCGTAAACGGGGTTCACGACGTCCACACCAGCCATGAACTCGCCGTCGCAGTACGGCACCACCTTGCCGGGGTCGCCGCTCTCGATCAGCTCGTCCGAGTCGAAGGGATAGACGGGCGACAGCTTGTAGACTCCCGAGAGGACGACGACGGGGACGCGGTGGGCGCGGGCGGCGCGGGCGATGGTCGCGGAGCCCGCGGCGGCGATCAGGCTGCCGTTTGCGAGGACCGTGTGCGGGGCCAGGATGACTTTGTTGATGCGCGACATGAGGGCGAAGACGGCGCTGTCGGGGATCAGGATTACCGTGATGCCCATGGCGGTCAGCGGCTTCCAGCGCTCGTCTTCGTCGCCGGAGGGGTTCTCAGAGTCGCTCTTGCGGCCGCCGTTGACGATGGTGGCGTGCGAGGCCTGGTGGTCGTTGGGGAAGGCCTCGGCGTGCACAAGGGTGAACTTGCGCTTGCGGGCGGCGGCCGCGAGGAATTTCTGCACCGTCTGTGACGAGGTGTGGGTCATGATGATCTCGTTGCTGTGGATGTGGTCGAGGGCGGATTCGGCGATTTGGGAGTCGACGACTTCGAGCTCGTCGAGGAGTTCTTTGATGCCGTCGATGACTTCGGCTTTGACGTCGAGCTTGCTGCTGTCGGCCAGGTTGTCTTTGCTGCGCACAGACTTGGTGACGGGCGATTGGGCACCGGTGGGTGTTCCGGCGGGGGAGACGCCTTGGGCGAGGTCGAAGAGGCCGAAGAGAGACGTGGCTGGGGCGGGTCCTTGGCCTGGAACCGGGGGGGAAGTGACACCTGCTGGGAGGCGAGAGTCGGGAGTTTCGGTACCACTGCGAGTCTGAGCGAAAGGAGTGGTGTCTCCACTTGACATGGGGCGTGGGAGCATATCATGTGGGAGGGCGCCGTGGTGGTGCAAAGGGCTGAAGCTGGAGATGGTAGACGAGATGCCGGGCCTGCTCTTGTTGCTCTGCTGGCCGGGAAGGGTGGGAGAGGTGACCGAAGTATCGCTTGTTGCAGACTGATCTTGATCGGCCTCGACGACCTCGCGAATCACTCCCAGTACACGCCGCACAATGTTGCCGACAGCCATCTCCCTGGGCTGGGCCGCCACAAGTCGACGACCAACATTGCGGATGCGCGTGATTAGGGCCTGGGCGTCACGAGTACGCTCGGCGGCTACAATTCGCAGCAGCAGCTGTGTAGTGGCGAGAGCACATGGACGCGAGTTCCTGATCTGGCGGCGTTGGAGAAGCGAGACGAAGAGCTCGATGGAGCTTTCAATGTCTTTTGATTTGAGAGTCTTGAGGAATGTCGAGAGTGACGGCGCCTGGCCGGAGATTGTTGACGGCATGGTTGAGATGTGAGGTCTTGTGAGGGTTTGCCGCAGGTTAATATGTTTTGGACCTCAATGGCGATGATGTCGATGGTATATCTTTCTTCGCGCCCTCTGACTCAGTCGGCTTTCGATGCTGAGAGAATTTGTGCTGGGTTCCGGTTTGTGAAAGTGGATTGTATGACCTCTTGAGGATAGCGAAGTATGCGATGTCCAGGTGCTCTACCAGAGAGAGGCTTTTTTTCGACTACCGTCTGGTTTTTGGGGTTGTTTGTGCGAGCTGTTAAATGGACTCGTTGCGATCTAACAGTATGCAGTCTTCAGTGTCGTGCATTGGTGGCGCGCGCAAACGACGACTTGGTGCCGCTAGCGCAGCCGATGGCTTCCCCCACGTTGTCTCTCACCACGTTCATCCTCAGACGAGCTCTCATACGGCGGGAGCCTTGTCTCGCCTTGTCTCATTGTCGCCTCTGCTGCTGCTGCTGCTACTACTGCTACTGCTACTACTATACACTAACACCAACACTCTCTTCTTCGACCTCTCTCTCCCTCACCAACGCCGGCACCTCTATATCCTTGGCCTCGGACGACTCTCACAACACGTCCATCGTCAGCCGGCGCATCGCCCTCTTCAGCCCCAGCCTTCGGGTATTCATACCGTCAACGGCCTCCTCACGCCCAACTCATATCCTGTAGTCGTTCGCTTGCTTCGCCTCCCCTTCATATGGCATAATCAACACGCCATGAACAGCCTCAACATCCTTCAGGGCCTCACCACCACCCCGCCCTCGACTCCTCCCCGATCGCGCACCTCAAGCTCGGCAAACGTCGAGACCCTCTCCTCACAGCGCCGCAGTCATGACGAGTCCAACAACTTCGATTCTCTCTCCGAGAAGCTGGGTCAGATCCAATCCGAGGACTTCGCCCATCGAAATGCTCCCGAGCGCATTGCTCTGGACGAGGAATCGCCGCTGCTGAACCCCAACAACCCTGATAAGCCAAAGTCAACCGGAGGCTGGCGGATACACAGACGCATCGCGGATGCCGTCGTCTACAGCGTAAAGGTCGTCTACAACACCATCACTGCGCCGGGTCGCTATGTCATCGCCTGCTTTTACGACGAACATGGTCGCTTCTCCGCATTGCTGCCCATTCGGAATTTCAAGAACCTCATGTTGCGCAAACGACGAAAGCAGTCTGCTGCGGCTGTAGGACTGGACTCTGAACATCTTCTGGAAGCTCGTGAAGAAAAAGCGCAAAGGCGGACCTCCCACCAGCGCTCACCTTCTGTGGACACTGTCTCTTCCGTCTCTACCTATGCGAATTCAGACACCGAACCAGATCTTGAAAAGAGGGATGATAGCCCTGCCAGGCACACGCGCTCGAAAACCGCGGCGGCGGCGGCAGGTCTGGACAAGGACGAGATCAGGCCGCAAAACAAGAGCATCCGCATAAAACTACACAACGAAGAGGCCTTGATGAAACGCAGGGCTCAGAAAGCGAGGACTCGTGGGACTCCAGACGACGTCGAAAGGGTGGCTTCCTCTTTGAAATCACCACCGTCTGGAATCACGACGAAAATGACCCGCTACCCGCGCACACCTGTTCCTCCCAGGCCACTGGTTCCCCGCCGTCAGCCCTCGTACTCCATGTCTTACTCAACGGAAAGCCCAAAGAAGACTCTCATCATCGATCTCGACGAGACGTTGATCCATTCAATGGCCAAAGGCGGCCGCATGTCCACCGGTCACATGGTAGAAGTGCGACTCGGTGGACCCGTTTCTTCCTCTGGCGTCAGCCTCGGCCCAGGTGTGCCAATCTTGTACTACGTCCATGAGCGGCCCAACTGCCATGAGTTCCTGCGCAAAGTCTGCAAGTGGTATAATCTCATCGTCTTCACGGCTTCGGTCCAAGAGTACGCAGACCCTGTGATAGACTGGCTCGAGCGTGAGCGGAAATACTTCTCAGGTCGCTACTACCGCCAGCACTGCACATTCCGGAACGGCGCGTACATCAAGGATTTGGCGCAGGTTGAGCCTGACCTCAGCCGCGTCATGATCCTTGACAACTCGCCCATGTCTTATATATTCCATGAAGGTATGCTGATGTATTAGACGCCAGCTCAGCCGATCACTTTCACTGACTATTAATCTCATAGACAACGCTGTCCCCATCGAAGGCTGGATCAGCGACCCCACTGACCACGAGTTGTTGCATCTCATCCCTCTATTCGAGGGCTTGCAGTACGTTACGGACGTTCGAGCATTACTTGCATTGAGGCAGGGTCAAGCACAGCAAGCGTAGCATCTTGTATGGATTACCATCGCGAAGCGTCACCCGTTTTTCTTCCTTTTTTGATTACAGCGAAGGCGCATCGGGGTTCTTTGTCCATTCGCATCCTCGCCATTTTTTCAAACTGTATCATAATATACTTACGCCAGCTAATTGAAGAACGAAAGGGTGTTTTCTTGTTCGGACCACTGAATTACGATACCGTACCAAGGGCAATGAAAAGCGAAACTCCCTTCAAAAGGAACTAAAGACTTTGACAGCACCCCTCACAACTCAACGCCGCCCTCGATCTTGACACCAGCGATTCGCCCCTCCCTAAACTCCTCGGCCATCTTTTCCAACGGCATCCAGATGATTTCACCCTCGTGCGAATTCACCCACTGGATGAACCGCTCGTGCATCCGGATCACATGCCCTTTCCCGCTCACCTGAGGATGAATCGACACAGGGAAGATGAACTCGTCATACTCCTCGTACGCAAACTCAAACTGCTCCTTCCAGCACCTCTCCACGCTCTCAACATCCACGTACCCATGCGAGCCCGCCCTCCCCGGACTCGGCTGCAAAGGCGGCCAGTCGTCCACGTGCCAATTTGCCGGAATCTCCACCACTGCCGAAGCCTTCAGCGTACTCATAGGCTTCATCCAACTCTCCGCCTTCTGCGAGAAATCCGTCTCAACCCACGACGTCTGAGTCGGATCCGGCGCCCAGTAAGGCTGGAAATCATGATGCATGAAACTGTGATCATACCCGATCCCCGCGGCCTGTAACTGCGCAATCGTATGCTTGGTAGTCGCCCACGCCGGCGCCGTATACCCCCTCGGCCTCCGCCCCCCGTCAAACTCAGTCAAGACCTCAATACTCTTGTCCAGCACATCCTGCTGCTGTCGCTCGGTCAGCTGCGAAGGGTGTTCGTGCGTGTAGCCGTGCAATGCCAGCTCGTGCCCGGCGTCGCGGACTTTGGCTAGTTGGACGGGGAAGGATTCGAGCGTGTGGCCCGGGACGAAGAATGTCGCTTTGATGCTGTGGCGGTCGAAGAGTCTGAGGAGCCGGTCTATGCCTGCTGTTGCGCCGAAGATGCCGCGCGAAAGGTTGGTTGGGTTGGCGGGCGAGCCGTCGGCTGTGTTGAGCCAGCCGGCGGCGGCGTCGACGTCGACGCCGTAGCCGATTAGGATGCGTTTGGGCATTGATTCTCTTTTTTTTTCCCCTGATGTTCGAGTTGTGGCTCTCTGTTTTACTTAGGGGTTTGGTGTTGTTGTTTTGATATTGGAGTACGAGAGTGGGTTTCAGGACTTGGTTTGATTTCTAGCTCAAGATGAACGACGGTGTCTAGGCCCGAAAGATTGGTCGTGATGTCGTGTAATCGAGGTCTATTTCATAGGGAGGAGGCTGGCATCGGTCTGCTTACAAAACACGATGTTCTGTGGTTCACGCCTTTGGTTGATAAGCCGCAGGTGAAAGAACGATTGGACCGTTTCCGATCGATGCGGTGACCTGAAGGATCGAGCTCTCTTACCCAATGAGTAGATGTAGAGAACAGACTGACTAATAATGGGTCGATGTATGTACATTTGTATACTTGTACTTTGTACGCGACCTAGAGGCGACCTCGGCCAACGATGCCCCGCTTTGGCCTATCTATCGCCGCTGCATTAGATAGAGGTAGACTACTTATCTGTACGAGACGACATCAGAGTTAGGACTGATGACTGCAGGCAAACGGTCAAGCTCTTTCGACATAACAGCGCTTTTTCTGAATTCGATACTCAACCCTAACAGGAAGAACGCACATCGCTCACAACCTAGACCACCTCGTCAAGCAAGATGACCATTTTCGAGTACCATAGCGCCATGGAGACTGGCATGAAAAAGATCACATGCTCCGGGACTTCGCGCGAGGTTAGACATGACTTCTGAACCAAAGTTGACGAGAACCAGCTCACTTACAATGTCGATGCAGATTGGCTTACAGCACGGCTCAGAAGCCAAGCTGCAAATATCGAGATGTATAGACTTCTACGCCGACCTGTTCCTGAAATCGGCCAAAAAGAACTGGCACGAGGTGCGGGAATTGGCCATGATGTTCGAGCCCACGATCCGCAAGAACTGGCCTGCGTATCTCGAGGAAATGGAAGGTAAGCATCAAACACGCACGACGAGGACTTCAATAACAGACCGTCCAACAGTCCCTAAACGGGAAGCTGACACCAACGCCACCACTCCCAGGCATAGCCCTCGGCGCCCAAGTCCCCTTCTCCGACATCCTCGCCCTCAACGTGCGCACAGAGATCACCTTCGGCCTCTTCAGCGACGGCTGCACAGCCCTCTCCTGGCGAACCCCCGACTCAAGCTTCCTAGCCCAAAACTGGGACTGGATGTCCGCGCAGAAACAAAATCTCGTCGCCCTCACAATTCACCAGCAAACCCAAAACAAGCCCACGATCAAGATGATCACCGAAGCGGGCCTCATAGGCAAGATCGGCCTCAACTCCGCCGGCGTAGGCGTCTGCTTGAACGCCATCAAAGTCAAAGGGATGGACCCGTCGAGAATCCCTTGCCATCTGGGCTTGAGGTTGGTTCTGGACAGTTTTTCCCGTGAGGAGGCTGTGAGGGAGCTCAAGGCTTGTGGGGTTGCTTCGAGTTGTCACATGCTTGTTGCTGATGCTACGGGGGGTGTTGGGCTGGAGTGGAGTTTTAGGGATTTGAGCAAGGTTGAGATGAATGCGGCGAGGCAGGTGTTTCATACGAATCATTACCTTACCGTACATGAGCAAGGTGTTGTCGATACGGTGTGGTTGAAGGATAGTTTGGTGCGGATTGTGAGGGTTCAGCAGCTTTGTGGTCGGCTTGGGGACTCGCCTACGATGAGGGAGGTTGCGGAAGTTTTCAAGGATGAGAAGGGCCTTCCTACTTCCATTTGTCGCCACGAGCTTGACGATGGGGCTACCAGCACCCTATTCAATATTGTCATGGACTTGGAGGCGAGGAAGGCGACGGTCACGCTTGGTAGGCCTGTTGAGCCTGAGGAGCACTTTGAGCTGGCATTCTAGATGATCCTGTGTGTATTATTGGTCGAAGTATCCGAAGACCACGGCGTTGTTCGCTTGGTGTGGCCAGGCAGCGTATTCAGGAGTGCAAGTTTGCCATCACGTCTCAAGTTGAAGGCGCCTTGAGGAGATCCGAAGACATGGCTGAGGCGAGTACGACGAAGCAGTCGTTCGTCCGGCTTGATGTATGCCTAGAAAATTTCCCTTACAGCATCAGTCGGCAGATACCCGTAACGAGATGGTCGCTTGAGCGCAAGAAAGGCTGGTGCCATCGCTGATGAAGGCTTTCTTGACCAACCACTGCCAGATGCGTGCCGAGATTGCGGGCCGTGTTTCGGACGGAGCGCATCGCTGTCTCACGTCTCCTCGCGACGCCGTCTCACACACTTGAACCTCCCCTTACTCGTTCTCTTTGGGTTATTCTTGGAACATGTCACCCCGTACGTGTGGATTGAAGTCCCTTCAATGGTTCGCAGGTGCACAAAGACGGAGACACGACCGCCTTTGATCGACTCCTAGGATTCACCGACTCGCGAACCTCCGACCAGATGTGACTTCAACAACGATGGCGGGTATCCAAGGTAGTGTTACTACGCCCTTAGTTGTATAGGGCTGGGAAACACGGCACCCTCCTAGCTGCTGTCTTGCGAACCTCACACGCCCGTCTTCTGCAGTGCAGCCGCCGTTGAACCCGACTGAGACCACTGTCTCATCGAAGCAGAATTATCATTTCCACAACATGCACGATCTAACAACACCTTTTCGCCTTCCCAGGTATACCGCTACTGCGTATGGTAAAGGACCTGGAGCTTTTCTATTTGTCAAAACGACGGTGACCATCAGAGAATGTATCCCTGCTGCGCCTTGGCCATGTTACAGGACGAACTGCTTCCAACAATAGTTCACCAAGGTGCGACTTGACAGCTCGGCCGCTATGATCATGCCATGCTGGTATACCTTCGCGTTGGCCATACTGACCAGCCGTACACATCTTCGAAGTGTGCTGTTTTACCAAGTATCCAAGTATCCATGGCATCACACAAGCGACATCTCACTGGGGTGAAAGCGATACTGCTTGCTGGGCCTCGATCTTCCATGGCCAGGCTCTGGACATGGTCCGAGCTTTCATACACTGCAAGTTCAACCACCGACAAGTCTGCTCCCACTGCGCGCGCCAGCGCAACGGCTACGATGCCAACGCTCACTGGCGCCTCCAATCCTCCCTGGAGAGTCACGTCCCTC
>Ga0265797_10010956_pt1 | contig 11453 bp, 9 predicted proteins | sample P2T30metagenome_FD_192433 | JGI IMG/M metagenome (GOLD analysis project Ga0265797, IMG submission 192433) | Plant litter microbial communities from East Loma Ridge, Irvine, California - P2 T30 | ecosystem: Environmental > Terrestrial > Plant litter > Unclassified | place: USA: California... | reverse complement strand
TTACGCGTTTCGAGTGTGTAGCGGTATCGAGCCTTTGCGCCCTTGTATTCGAGCAAATGGTCGTTGTTGTCATGGAAGACAGCGCCGACCGCATATTGCTCGTATTCGGTGCCTGCGATGAATTGGCCGAACTTTGTGTTCTTAACCGACGCGGCGAATTCGTCCGAATGGATGAAGTGAACAGCAAGGAAGTAACTGCCGTCGTCGAGCTTGAATTTGCGCACGAATTCGCCGTCGTTTGGCGTGATTTCGTATTTCATGAAATACGGGTTCATGATGCTTACCGTGTTGGCAAGGAAGTATGCTTTAAGCTCGTCTTCGGTTCGCCACCGGTCTACCGTGCTGTAAAAGTTAGCGAACACGGTTGCCTCATCGGGCAGGTAATGCATGTTGCCCTTTTCGATGATGAATTCGTCGAAGATGATTGTGCGAACCTTCGGGAACGACGTGCCCTTGTATCGCTGCGCCGTCGACAGCGCGATGAAGTAGCCGAGCGTGCGCCATTCACGTTTCTTGTCGTCGCGGAATTCAATGCCGGACGCCTGCAACATGTAACCCTGCATGCGGAAGTCGTATTCATCGAACAATCCACGCGCTTGCATGTCGTCCATGAACGTGCGCTGCGCCGACTTGACCTCTTCCTGGTATCGGCGCATGAAGATGAATTCGTGTCCCTTGTCAAGAGCGGCGGTGACTGCCTTGACCTTACGCCCGTGCGTCTTGCCGATACCGCGCCCGCCGAGAGCGAAGTTGTAAATGGCGTTGAACGAATCGAGCTTTGAGAACGAATAGAATGGGTGCTTTTGAGTCTTCACGTTTCCGGCATTCCTACGCTCTTCATGAAGTCACGCGGGTTAACCGGCGTGCCATTCACATGTGTTTCCCAGTGCAAGTGTGCCCCGGTGCTCGCGCCCGTCGTGTCGACGTTGCCGAGCGTTTGACCCTTTTTGACGGCTTGCCCGACTTTGACGGGAGGGGTCGTCACCATGTGGAAGTACTTTGTGACGACGCCGCCGGGGTGCTGTACCCAAACGTTGTTACCCATTGCGCCGTTGTAGCCTGAGTTGATGACGGTTCCGGCCGCGGCGCACGGGATGGCCTGCCCGTTGATGCCACCGCCGCCGAAGTCAAGACCGAGGTGGTTTCGCACGGTGCCGTAAATCGGGTGAACACGTGGACCGAATTGCGCTTCGGGAATGTTGAGCACATAACGCGAATACTGGAACGGCCACATCCACGTACCGTCGTCTTTCGGCGGTGTCGTTCCGCCGCCGCCTCCACCATTACCGGGATTCGGGTCCGGGTCTGGCGTTGTCGCTTTCGCGTGCGGTACGAGCCAAATGTCGTTGGCACTTAGCGTGGCAATTCGCGTTTTGCCGTCGCTGTAATACAAATGCAGCAAATTGCCTTTGCGCTGTACTCGGGTGACGTCGGCCATTGCCCTAGAATACCACAACGCCCCCTGCCGGTTAGCAGGGGGCGTTGTGATTGTCTTACTTACGCTTGTTGGCGAGTTGCCTCATGAACGTCCATCGGTTGTCGGCGAGGTCTTCCGTTTTCGGGAGCTTTCCGAAATGGTCTTCGAGCACGTTGAGGTAAGCGGGCGTTGGCACCGGGTACCAGAAACCCGTTGCGATGCTTGCAACGGCAATCTTGCCCGTTTTCTTGTTGCGGAGCACGCGGACCTTGAACCACGGGTCGTCGATGTTTGCCATGTTGTTTACTGCCTCCCAGATAATTGTCGGATTTCCGACGTAGAGCAAGTGCCACAGCTCGAATGCGAACGGTCGAGTGAAGCCGTATTTGTGCATGTTGTTCGTCAGCCACACGTTGACCGTGCTGCCCTGAGTGCCAGCGCCGGAACCGGCATCGACGGCGACGGCGAAGCCGTGCGAGCTGGTACCGACCGCGGCCGCGTTCCCGGGCTTGCCTTGGGCCGTCCACCACACTTTCCAGTAGGACTGTGTGGCAAGGTCCCTGTAGCCCTCGGAGGCCGTCATGACGATCCCGGTGTCCGCTAGGCAGTCGGCAACCATGAGTGCCCACTGACGGGCGACCTCCGGCGTCGCGAGCCCTTGGGCGTGCGAGTCGATGGGGTGGAAGTTGGCGAGCTCTTCGAGCTTGCTCGTGTCGAGCTTTCCGTTTTCGCTCATCCCTGCATCACCGTCGCAATCACGTTCGCCGGGAGCTGCGCGTTTACCGCGTCTGCCATGATTGTTGCGAGGGCCGCGGAACCTGCGGCGTTCGGGTGCACGCCGTCGCTTTGCAACATGGTGTTCTTGTTCCACTTGCCCGACGTGTTCGGGTCCGCGATGACAAGTGAATTGGGGAATTCATTTGCAACCGTGTCGATCAGGTCGTTGAATGCCTTCAACGACGCGTCGGAACCGTTCGGGTAGCTCGTGCTCAGCGAGTAGTCCGCAAGGTAAGGTTCCTTCATCATGAACACGGGTCGCAGCGACGGGCGCGGTACGATGATTCCGTCGAATGTCATTGCGCCGTCGCCGTCGCTCTTGTTGATCTGGATGACGTCGCCGATGTTTGCTTCGATTCGAATGGGGATCGGCACGTAGTCGTGCGGGGTGTCAGCCGCCGACGTGTTCGTGTTGTTGAATGTGGTGATTGTTCCACCACCCGTGATGTTGGAAATCCGCATCGAGTTACCGGCAACGCCGGACTTGCGCGAAAGCGTCATCACGTAAACGACCGGCTGGAACATGGTGAAACGGACCGTGGCACCCGTGCTGCCGTTCGTCGGCACGACCTTCGACGTCGGCGACATTGCGACATTGATGTTGGTATCGTTCCACCCTGCCGAGTACGTGAAACGATCCGACGTCGCGCTGATTTTCGCCATTGCGTTCGGCACGAGCGCCAGCGTTCGCAGCGAGTGCAGCGCGCCAGCCTTCGTTGCCGCGTCGTTACCGTTGATGCGCGACGTGTTGATGAGCGCTTCGATGAGCGGAATTGCCGTCGATCCCACGCGCCACCACAACGCGCCCGCCGATTCGGAAATGATGCGCTGCGCGGCCTCTTCGACACGCGAACCGGACACGGCGCGCATGAGGTCGTTTGTCGTGTTCACCGTCGGGTACGTCATGCCGAACATGCGTGCGAATTGCTCCGCCCACTTGTTCGGCGACTGAATGTTCTGCCCGACGAGATACGAATGGCCCATCGTGATGAGCTGTCGACCGGAGAGCGCCGCGCGTGCGAGGTTGTCCACCGTGTCGGCCGATGCCAGCGCGTCGGCGAGCTGCGCCGCCGCGGCGTCGGCTACCGCCTTGTCCGCGGCCTTCTGTGCGGTGCTTACGGGCTTGTTGGCGTCCGACGTGTTGTCGACGTTGCCGAGTCCCACATACGCCTTCGTGATGAGCGCAGCAAGCGCCGTGCGGACTGCGGACGAGGGGTTGGCGATGAGCTGTCGCACGGCTTCATCCTGGAACGCGACCACCTGCGATGCGAACAGCTCCGCACGCGCCGCCGCGGCGTCTGCACGATCCGCGTCGGCCTTTACTGTTGCGATGGCCGTTGCGGAAAGCGCCTTGAATTCGGCGACAGACGTCGTGACGAGTTCGAGGTACGCCTCGGACTTTCCGTCAAAGATGCTCTTTTGCGCTTCGATGTAGTCCTGGAATTGCTTGGCGTACACGTCGAGCTGTCCGAGCGCAGTGTTGTACGCCTCTTCGTATTCACGGAACGTCTTGTCCACGAACGGCACGAGGTAGTTTGCGAGCCAGTCGCGCAGTCCTTCGAGAATGTCGAGGTACGCCTCACCGTCCTTCATGGTGAACGGCTGCGCGTTGTTGTACGGCTTGATTCGCCACGGGAACCAACCCATCGGCACCCCCGCGTACGGGCCGGGAACGTTGTTCGGGTCGAGATTGCTCATGCGTTAAATCCGCTTTCTGTGAAGGTGTCGCCGTTGTCCCAAATGGACATGAAAAGCTCTTGCAGCTCCGCTACGATCATCATGTCGATGTTCAATAGTGTAGCGCGGTATCGGATGAGCAGGTCCGCCGCAACTCCGGCGTAACCGGTAGTCGCCGACGTCGAATCGCTCTTGCTCGACGTAGCATCCGAACGGCTTTCCTTGCCGTTTGATTTCGTGTCGCCGCCGCTGTTGCTTTCGGTCGAGCTTGACGCGTAGTTGCCGGTGTCGTTGTCGTTCAACGCTGTCTGCGGGAAATCGCTGTTGACGGTGATGCCGGTGCCGGTCGAGTTGCCGGTGCTTTCAGTGCTCGAATCGCTCTTGTTGTTCGCGGAGCTTGTGTCGCCGCTTACCGTCTTCATGTCCATTGTGGACAGCGGGTCGAACTTGATGCGCTCGGATTCGTAGAGCTTGTTGTACAGCGGCATGATTTCGTTCATCTTGCGCCGCATGTTGAATCGCCACAGCTCGATCGATTCAAGGCCGATTTCTTGATTCCAGAAATGGTCGACGATCTTGTTGTTGAGTCCGGCACGGTACTCGTCGTCGAACACGGGGTACGTGTCGAGTCCGAGGCCGACACCGGTAGGCACGTCAGCCTTGACGCGCCGCACGACGTCCTTAAGACGCATGGTGAATGTTGCCATTAGATACCGCCTCCCACTGCGGGCATGATCTGTGCGGCCGACGATTCGGACGTCACGTGATATTCGACCTTCGCATTGAGGTTGAATCGTTCGTTCATGAGGTCGCACGCTTGACGTCGTGCATTGAGGTTCACGAACCGCATCGAATCGACCTGTGAGTTGTTCGCGTCGACCTCTGCTGCCTGCACGCGTTCCTTTTTCTCCGTGTTGGCGAAATCGAAACCGAGCAGACCCATGCACGTGCCCCACACGCGCGTACGCACAATGTCGAGCTTTTCGATTGCGTCGGGGTCGCTGCCGAAGTCGACCGTTTTGATGATGTTGTCAAGCGATTCGTACTGTTCGGAATTGACCTGGATAACCGGGTTACCTTCCTGCACCTGGCGAATCATGTTCATCACCGACAGTCGCTGGTTTTCGTTGGTAAACGCGACAACCGGACGACGAGCGTTGTCGCTCGCCATTTCGATCGTGCGGTCCAGCTCCGCAAGACGCTTCGCGTAGATGTAGATGATATCCGTGTCCGGCGTCCGCAAGTAGTTCGACCAAATCGGCACGACGTGCTTTGCGGCAATCGTCTTTGAACGCATCATGTTGCCCGTCACAACAAACTGCGTAGGATTCTGCGCCCAGTTCATCGGGCCTGCCGGAGCGCCCTGCACGGCGAGAATTCGATTGGTACCGTAGTGCTTGAACACAACGGAAAGCCCGTAGCGGAGCAAGGTAAGTTCCATGAATCGAATGTCGATCCCGGTTTCTTCCAGACCGGTCCACTTGAAACGGTTGACAGCCATTTCGGTAAGGATACGCGTGTACATGCGTTCGATGATGGCCGTTCGGTCCATGTTGGGGTTTCGCCGGAAACCGCCGTTGGATCGTCCTGCATTCATGTGGTCGTCATAGATGACGTCCACTTCGGAAGGCTTTCGGTTCTTACTCACAGCTCGATCCCTTCGAGAGCGTCGTTGTCGGCCATGTCGATTTGGCCGATATCATCTGCATTCTTGTACACGGTTACGCCCTTTTCGAAGATACCACGAATGGCCTGTTTGATGCCTTCGGGAATCTCGGTCGAAATAAGGTACGTTTCCGAAAGCTTCCAATAGGTGAATTTCGTCATCACCATGAGTGAATCGGGAATGCGACCGAATTGACGAACGGCATAACCGTATCGCAGCCAGTATTCGCCGATTGCCCGAAGCTGTGCTTGCGGCACCAACTTCCAACGCGTGAAGAGCTTGATTCCGCCGAAGACGAAATTGAACATGTCGCCACCCGCTTGACCCGCCGTGAAAGGCGGTGTCATTGCGGTGTCGGCAACCTTCGCGTTGATTGCGGCAACAGTCTGCTGATAGTCGCCGCGTGCCGCATACTGCGACAGCGCGTAGTTGGTGTCTCGCATGAATGCCGACGTTGATGCGTTGCTACTCTGCGCCGCCTGCGACGCCGCGTTGTTGACGCCGAGCGAGCGGTTGCGCGACTGAATGTCGAGCGCGGCGTTGCCAGCCGAGCCGACAGCGCCCACGGCACCGGCAGCGGCACCGCCGATCGCGCCCGGTGCGCCACCCGAAGCGCCGCCGCCAATTGCGCCCTGACCAATACCCATAGCGGCGTTGAACATCACACCGGCCGTCTGTCGGTCGTTGGCAATGCCGGTCTGCGCCGTTGCGGTGTATCGGCCGAGGTAGCTTTGGTAGTTGCTGTTGTCGAGCGCGGCCGACGCCTGGTCATACGACGTGTCAGCACCCTGCAACGCCTTGTTCTGCGACCAATCCGCCGCCTTGTACTGCTGTGCGAGCGAATGCGCCATGTTGGCAATAGCGAGCGTGCCGCCATTTGCGACGGTCGAGAACGTTGGGAAGTTGGCAACGAACGTCGACATTTGCAGATAGTCGCCGCCGTCCTGGAAGTACTCGATAGACCCGTCCGAGTTTTCTCGCGTGACTTCTACCGCGTTCGGGTCGCCGTTGTACTTGCGCGGGTACATGACGACGCGGGAACCGGGCGACACAATGTTCGCCTTGATGCCAATTGACGCGTGCGGCATCTGCCACATTTCCGGCTTCAACACGATGGGTGCGCCGTTGTTAGTGGTCATTTCGATTGCCATGTACGGGTACGTGAACAGCTTGCGGAGCTTGCGGTAACGCTCCGGGATGCGGCCTGAAATCGTCGAGCTGTTGCGCCACGTGTTGAACAGGTCGACGTACTTACCGCGACCGGGCTGTGACGTGTTGAGCTTGTAGACGTCAAACGTGCCCTTTGCGAATTTCAGCTTGGCGAACTTGTATCCCCATTGATCGAGATTCGGGACCGCCGTGATAGACACGATCCCCTGCAAAATCCACGGGTACGACGCATACGCCGCAAGGAACTTTTGGAAGTCACCCACCGTCTTGAAAAAGTAATACGTGGAACCTGATGGCGTGTTGAGAACGGGTCCGCCCGGTGCAACGCGGAGACTTGGGTCGTCCTTGTCGCCGGGGTCGCTTTCGGGGTCCGTGTTCATGATGACCATGTAGAAACAGTTGACGGGATCGATGATCGTCGTTGCTGTTTCGTGAATGATGCGGAGGTCCGCGCCAGTGTCGAGACCTTCGGCAAGTCCGAGATAGTCACGCCCGTATCCCTGGAATGCCAGACGGTTTGCCATGCCGATGTGGCCTTGTTCGATGTAGCAATTACCGAACTTGGCCTTGTGTCCGAACGTCTGCCACACGTCGAGCTGCACCGCGAAAAGGGTTGTGCCCGCGTTGACGTACTCGACGCCCGTGACAAAGTAGTAGTAGTACATGCCCGCGTTGCCGGTCGGGTTCTGCGGCGGGTTGTACACGCGAACGTAGTTGTACTTGTACGCGGTGCTCATCGGGATACCGAGTGCAACGGGGCGGTCGGCACGGGCGTAGCTCGCACGCTCGATCTTGACGTTCGTTGTCTGTCGCTTGTCGATGTACGCGTTCAACGCCTTTTGATCGGCGTACTTAACGATGTCCCGATAGTTGTTGTCCCACGGAACGTTGGTTAGCGTAATTACGCTATCTGCACTCCACACCGCGTAATTGGCGTCTACCGCCCGCGGCATGTCTTTCATGTTTACCATTTAATTTACTCCATGAATGAGAAATGGCCGGTGCCCTCCACTGAGGACACCGGCCATTCTACCGGGTGTTACTCGGTCACCGTGCCGTACTTCTCGCGGAGCGCGTCACGCGAGAGCGAGTCGGGACCGTCGCCGGTCTCGCTCTCCGGGGCACCCTTCGATGCCGCGTACGTCGCCCACGCGTCACGCGTCGCGTTGCCCGCGGGCGCGTCGTCGGTCGACTCGCTGCCGTCGGTCAGCTCGTCACCGCCCGGCGTGCCGTCGTCGTCAGACGTGTCGCCGTCGTCCGGCGTGGAAAGCGACATGACGCGCATTGCCTGCACGTTGCCGTCGCCCTCCACGTCGGCCTCGTCGAGCACGGCCGGGTTGGGCCAGAACCGCGCCACGTCACCCGAGAGCGTCACGGCGAGCTTGGCCGGTGCGACGTTGGTCGCGTCGTCGCTGTCGATGTAGTCGCTCGACGGCGTGGACGTGAGCGCCAGCGCTTCGGAGGTCTCGTCGGCACCGATGAGCAGACCGCCGTTGTTGTCGAGTCGGGTGAAGGGGCTGTTGCTGCCCGACATGGTGAGCACGACGCCCTCGTTGCTGCCCTCCGGCGTCGTGTTGAGGCCCGACGCGACGTAGTACATGTCGCCCCGTGCGAGGTCCGTGACGGTCGTTCCGGCGCGGTCCTTGACCGTGATGGCCTGCACGCTGTTCACGACGGGGTCGTTGATGACGATGGGGTCTCCCGGTTCGGTGGTGAACAGGACTGCCGGCACGAACGGCGACGCCGACAGGATTTCGTGGTGGTGCAGGAAGTAGTTGGTGGTGAGTCCGGCCGCGTTCGGCTGGCTCGTCGTCTGGTACACCGTGTCGGCGATGACGAAGAAATCACGCGTCGTCAGGATGGCCTGCGCGCCGGTGATGTTGAAGTACTCCTGCGGGATGATCGTCTGGCGCGTGTTGACCTTCTGACGGTCGATGTTGAACGCGGCAGCGAGGGCGTTGACGTCGAGTGCCGAGTTGGCCTCCGGCGAGATGAACAGTTCCAGCTCATCGGGCGACGCGAACACGGGCATGCGCGCGGCGTTGTACCGCGTCGACAGGAAGGGCAGGTTGTCGATGAAGCCGCGGATGATTCGCAACGTCTGCTGCGCGTCGGCCGCGTCCGAGTCGAGGCCGATGATGTTCGGCACCTGCACCTTGAAGAAACCGCCCGCGTCGTAGTAGTTGCGGAACAGCTGGCAGGTCATGAGGAATTCGTCCCACGCGTCGGACGTCGCGGGTGCCGACATGAGCTGCGCGATGTAGCCGGAAAGGCCCTCTTCCTCCAGGAATGCGCGCTTGAGGATCTGGTCGTTGATCGTGACGCGGTAGAACTCTTCGCGGTTGATCTTGTGGAAGGCCGACTTGGCGTCGGGGGTCTCGACACCGAACAGGTCTCGTTCGAGGTATTCGCGCTGCGGGTCGTAGATGTGCGATTCGAGCAGACCGGTCTGCACCTCTTCGATGCTCTCGCCGAAGTTCATCATGCCGCGCTTGAACTTGGCGAGCGGGTTGTCCCACGAGCGGTTGCGCGCGATGACGAGTCCGATGCGGTTCACGAGTGCGTCCATGAATTCGTTTCGGTTCGGCTGGAAATCCATGATTTCCGCCATGGTCTGCGCCATGTTGGCCTGCGTCGCGGGCTGCACGCGCTCGCGGTACTGCGACGACGCGTTGCGACGGATCGTCTTCAGGATGTTGACGTTGTTCGGGGCCTTGAACGGCCGCGGGGTGAACTGCTTGGGCATTTGCGTTATTCCTTAGTCGTCGTCGTTGTCGTCGTCGTCGTCTTCGCCGAACATGTCGTCGAAGTCCTCGTCGTCGTCGGTCTCGTCACCGTCGCCGTCGCCGCCTTCACCGTCACCGTTGCCGCCGCTGGCAGCGTTGTCCGGGTCGCTGTTGGGCGCGGTGCCGTCCAGGCCGTAGCCGTCCTTCACGAGCAGCCAGTTAGCCGCCTGCGCTTCGGTGAGCTGTGCTCGCAGCTCTTCGATGACGAGCTGTGCCTGTTCGGCGGCTGCGTTCGGACCCTGCATGTCGGCGTCGTACGCCGACGTGAGGTTCGTCTCGAAGTCCTCGCCGATGTTGATTGAACCGTCCTCGCCGCGGATACCGGCGAGAGCGTCGTGAAACAGTCCCATGACATTCCCTTCTAGATGCAGAACAGGCCCCCTACCCAAATGGCAGGGGGCCTGTTCCTTGTTTGGATACCCGGCACACACGCGAGGTAGGTTGCAAACGCTACTCTACCAGACCGGAGGGCTTCACCCCTTGCTATTCCGGCCGATACTCGCAATGCGTGATTCCGTGTACCACTACTTCGTGAGGCTGATGCCCTCACGCTCGATGAGCTGCGCGACGGCGTACTTCACGACGTCGGACTCCTTGTCGAGTCGGAGGACGAACTTGGCCTCACGGACGAGTGCGGCGGTCTCCTTGTCGAAGTACGCGCCGATCTGCTTGCCCTCCGGGTCGCGCTCGACGGCGGTACGGCCGCGCTTGGGCTTGGTGTCCTCCGCGACGGTCTCGACGGGGGCGGCGGGCTTGGTGGTGGCGGTCTCTGCCATGGTTTCGTTCCTTTGTGTGTGCTTGATGCGGGCGGATTACCCAACAAAGACAACAGTACACATGTCTACGGCGTGTGTCCAATCGCTATGTCAAACAGTCCACGGGCGCTCTTCGAGGACGACGCCGCCCGGGACAATCTTCGGTTGCAGCTTGCCTGTTGCGCTTGGGTCGCCAGACCTCTCGCGCACCCAACCGCCGTCAATGACGGTCCCCGGCTTCAAGTCGTCGAACGTAAGCAACTTGCTCATGTGGTCCGGCAAGCCTGCTGCCTTCGTGATGTAGGGGATTTCGTGCCCCTTTGGTGTCACACAGTCCTTTTCGCTGTAGAACTTGCTACGAACGTACACAGCCTCTGCGAACGTGTATTCGAGCTTCCACGCTCCGAGGTTGTCGGGGTGAACTTCCAGCTCCGCGGGCAGCTCGTCAGTGAGTAGGTGCAACGAGTCGGTGTCGGCGTACGCGAACGTTGCGTAGTTGACCTGCGCGGCCCGAATCGTTAGCGCTCGTGCGTGCGCGGTAATGAACGATCCCATCGCCGTGTAGACAGGTGGCCGTGTTTCGTCCTCACCAATCGTGAGCTTAACACGATCATTTTCCATCGATGGAACTTTACCGGTGACGTTGGGATTGCTGGCGAACTTTCCGTAAAGGCTGTTGAGGTACATTTTGGCGATTTCTCGACGACCACCAACAGCACCGGCTTTGATGGCAGACCATTTATCGACATACTCATCGAAAAAGCCATGTGCGGCTTTAAAGCTCCATCCACCGTTATATGCATATACTTCGATTTGATAATGTTCATTCCACAACTCCCAGTCAACCGACGTCACCCATAGCGTTGTCGGTTCCTTAATCACTTCGAGGTATTCAGTGTTGCTGAAAAAGGACTGGCCCTTGATCTGAATACACGGCACGTGGTCCCGTTTGATGCGCGCAGTGAACGTGACTGAGAAAATGGAAAGCGGACGCTTTTCTGTCAGCTCTACATAACCTGTGTGGTATGTCGGTTCACCGTATGGCAACAACGCAAAGCGCATTGTTGCCGGGTAAAGACTGTTGACGTCGAGAACTAACCCACTTCCGACACGCTTTCCGACGTGTCGTTTGTCGGCGTACGTCCATCCGCCACGATATGAATGCCGAATTTCTTTATCCATTTGATTCGGCAGTGCAGGGAAGT
>Ga0265797_10010955_pt1 | contig 11453 bp, 9 predicted proteins | sample P2T30metagenome_FD_192433 | JGI IMG/M metagenome (GOLD analysis project Ga0265797, IMG submission 192433) | Plant litter microbial communities from East Loma Ridge, Irvine, California - P2 T30 | ecosystem: Environmental > Terrestrial > Plant litter > Unclassified | place: USA: California... | reverse complement strand
TGCCTGTGGCGAACGGCTTGCCTCAGGCTTTCGCTACGCCTGAACCTGGGCGCTTAGAGATAATAGACTGCGTGCGGCGCAGCAACACGATATTGATGCCTACTAGAAGTTACTGACATGTAGTGTCTCGTTCCTGGCTTGTTACATTTTCTCGGGTTTCGTCACAATTACTCTCGGTTACTTTTTCTTACGTAGCGTTGATGTACCGCCACACTTCGTTTCGATCGCTCCCCAACGTCCTCAGCCATACGACGCTTGACCTAACGTGTGGCTTCGAAGGCAACAACGATATCTACGGTATCGGGATCCGTATCGGTATCTACGCACAGATCCTTGCCGTGTGGTTCGCGAACTACTTTCTCCTATCCGAAGTCCAAGTACTGCGCGATTGCATCAGCATCTTTAGCGTCGCGATCCTTATTGTCGCGTTAATTTTTGCCTCGAACCCATCCGATGTGTATGCTGTCGAGGCATTCGTATTGCTACAGATACTAGCATGGAGTTGTATGATGGGCGTGCGGGCCAAGTCCTCGTACAGCAAGGCTACCTTCTCTCGCGGCAGCTTTTTGAGACGGGTTGTGTGCGAGGTCGTCAATCTTATGAACATCTGTCTGCATGTGTGGTTTTGGTGGGCAGGGGTGGATGACATGAAGACAATGCCATGCGGCACATGGTTGATGATGTATGTTGTCAAAACAAGTCTTTTAGGCTGGGCGAGGAAGGTCATGATGGCTATGAGTCTTTTCGTGTTACTCTGCACGATCTATTGGGTGGTAGTGGAGTTCTTGAGGCCGTGGACTACTTGGAAGGTAAGAGAGAAGAGGAGAGAGTTCGCGGACGCAATCAGGATGTGGGAAGAGTCTCAGCGACGAAGCGCAGATGAAGAAACGATAGAAGAGAAGGGTGCTACTGAAGGCGAAGGTAGTTCAGTTCATGATGCTTCAGTGGAAACACGACTGCATGATAAGAGCCCGCGAGCTTTATGTACTCGTTGCTTACCGGCAGGATCAAGCTTCGGGCATGTTCGTCCACTCAGCCTAGTTCGCACGCGCTCAGACCCCCTGGCACGACGAACATCAGAGTGGGAATACTCTCCTCGTATCGCTTCCCAGGAAACCTCCAAACGGTCCTCCCGCATTACTGTTCAAGAGATCTCATCTCCGCCATCCCCAACCTCAGCATCATCCTCTCATGCCGGTTCCAACTCCCTAGAAGACAGTCCAGATCTCTCTATCATCCGCGAACTCTACGAGAGTGAGCTATATATTCAACACTGTGTTACAGCAAGTCCATATCAGATGAGCACCGACGGCAACCCCCTCACGTTCCCAGTAATCGTACGATCTATCTTCTTCCCCCAAAAGTACCGCACTCCAGCAGGCACAGAGCCGTCTCCACCGTCATGGTTTCACTGTCAGTTACACAGCTACATAGCATTTCTGACATGTCGCTTCCCGCCACAAGCTTTCGTCATCTACTCACACCTTCGTCAATCCCGCCTCCTCGACCTACTTAATGGACCTTTCCAAACATACGCTGCTCTTACCTACTCAGCAGCATCACTTAACCCGAAACACTTACCTTCATGGACCTCGGTGTCGCTGGCTTCTTCTCTTCTCCTCACCAGCCCTTCGATACCAAAGAAGATCTGGCTTGGTTGGTACTACGTCATCCTCGATCTTCTGATACACGTCATCGTCATTCTGCAACTTGAATTAACTCTACGTCGGAATCATGTGAGCGGACTCAGCGGACTATGGAACAGTGTCGGACAGTTAATCCCCTTTATCATTGGAGTTGGTGGATTGGGGTTGGTTATTAGCAGGTGGCTAGTGAAGATGTGGGTTAAGCGGGTGGTCGCAAGAGGGAAGAAGAGCGGGTGGGAAGTACATGTGGAGGAAAATGAAAGTGGTGATGAGGATCAAGATGAATACGAGAGGACCGGTGTCAGCCAGGGCTATGAGAGGTGGAAGAAGGCGCATCTCGTGCAGCATGCAAACCGAAATGGGTGATTGGTGACAAGGATGCCATATAATACCGATCCTTCGCCCTCATTGGAGTTACATCTTTCTCGTTTCGAATGGCTGACAAAGGTGACCCCCAATGTCTCTTACGGCACAGCAAGGCAGATTTCATAATCTGTCACACCGCCTGCGATTTGTATGAGTGAGGCACAGCAGCGACCCGGTGTATTAAACACTTGTGGGTCCTCTTTCTGCGCTTCTTCTCCATACAGACTAACCAGGAAGTGTCTTTCACATCGCAATGGCTGGACTCGTCAGCTGCAAGAATGAACTTCACATAATGCTACCAAAGCAACCATCTCCACCAAGATCCCCAAGCTTGGATTCATTTCCATCTGCACTACCTTCACGCGCTGGTACTCCTTCCACAACATCTACCGAAGCAGAGTACAGGCCTCGGTATACTCCGCATCGTCACGACGAACCGATCAACTTCTTCAAAATCGACAATAGACCCGTCGCCATCGCCATGACTGTCCTCTTCGTCTTAGAAATCTTCAGCATCATATACTGGAAAATGTACGGCCTATCTCCTATTCTCTTCCTCCCACCCGTGGCGAGCATATGTGCTGTTCAGTGGGAGAAATACAGGCGCCGTAGGCACAATAAAGCGATCAGAGATGATGAGGTGGACATTGGATTGATGTATGAAGATGAGGAGCTTGAGGATGGGATGAATTTGTACGGGGTAGAGTTAAGGGTAGATGAAAGCCCGTCATTAGGCAAGCAAAAGAGACTGTGTTGAGACTGGGGGTTGGGAGGCCTCTTGTGGCGCGGTGCATGCATAGTCGCATGGTTGCTGCGGCACAGTAGGACTTTGAAACATTGATCAGACGAGGCAGCGTCATCTTACTCTACCATTCCAATTGCATGACATTGACTCTTTTGTATGATTTGTACATCTTTCCCCAGTAGAGCTGGATAAGATGAGGATCAAGGAACGTCAGCGATACCGTACCGCACTGCACCACGTCCATTCAGCGCACTAGCGTCTTATCTTGTCACAAAGTCAGCATCGTTTCGACAGCCGCTATGTCCATCACAGCCGAACGCTCTTGTTCTAGGTCTCCGTATGTTGAGTCTTTTGCTTTTTTACGTAGGCTCGTTCATCAAATTCATCCCCTACCCAACTCAGCAAATTACCCTTCTTTCCAATGCTATACGTGTTGTGAAGAGTATATCACCGCAGGAAGAGCGATCTATGTGGCACAGCAAGGCGGTCTTGCCAACAGATACCTTGCCTTTTGCTGTGCCGTAAAGCACAAGGACATAGCCAACCTGCTCACATATAAACCGATACAAGCCCATTTACCGAACTTAACTCCGCCTGACTTCACCTCTTTATTCTTCAAAATCACTGAATAGCCGGTGTCATCAACTTTCCAGGATGTCGTCTCCGTCAAAGAAAGCATCCTAGCAACACGTAATCTCCGCCGAGAAACAGTTAGGTCTTGGTCAACTACAGTCAAGTGGTGTGTGCACTAGCTGGACTCTCTAAGAACGAGCCGCACACTCACTCTACCGCCCCGCAGCTCTCGAGGTGGTCGAGTCCCTCCTCAGGTTTACATACATGTATATCATGTCGTTCGTCATGTTGAACGAGAATGAACGAAATATGTACATTGTCTTCATAGTTTCGCTCACGACACAGGTTGTGGGGAAATTGTGGAAAAACTTCAGAATCTGGCGGATGAGGATGACTGCCATAGATGAGGAAACTATGATTGAATCGGTGAGTGGAGATGAGATGTCAGATGACGGGGCGGGCTTGAACTCCATACGGCTAGGAGAAGACAGAAAGTATATGGCTGAAAAGTAGAAGGGAATGTATTGAGGACTACGAATTGCAGGATTTTCGAGGCTTACCTCATATGCCCCGCCAAAGTTATACCACCGGAATAGCTGGAGACTTTCTGATTGGGCTACAGTTGGAAGGAGAGCCTGCTGTGATTACCATACGTCGATCGAGAATGTCTCAATCGCCCTTCTTACCCAGCTCTTCGTCATCCACCTGTTTCTTCTTCATCAGTTTCCCCAGCAAAGGCGTTCGGTGCATCACTTGCACCATATTTGCAGCCAATCGCTTGAGCACACTGTATTTTCTCCATACTACGAGCACCAAGAGCGTCAGCCCTATCGTGACTACGAAGTACAAATATACCCAGTAAGTTACTTTCGTGCCTCTATTATCAGGAGAGAAGTCCCAGAATGTCGTACTGAAAAAGGTTGCGACGAAAGTCCCAGGAAGGAAGATGAGAGTGATAGCGGTAATCAGTCGCATGTCGGCTCCGTAGCGATGGTTGAGCTGGTTGTCTCTTTGCTGAAGAGTCGCGTATATCTATCACTGTTAAACCTATATTGGGTACTTCGGTTCAGAGACTTACAGTTTGTGTCAATGACTGAACACTACCCTTTGTTCGTGCGGACGCAGTCATCCAATTCTGAGTGAGGTCCCGTAGCCATCGGGCTTGCTCCAGTAACTCAATACTAATAAGAGCAGCCGGTCCTTTGGGCCACTGTAAGAGCTGCTCATTCAGAAAATCGAGTGAATGTATCATGTCAGAGAGAACGTAATCCGCGTTGGCCATTTTAATCGAGAGGGAGTTCACAGACTGTATCATCTCCATGAAGTCTAAGTCTTGCTCCTCACGATTTCTCGGCTCTGATGACCAATATCCCAGCGCTGACTCAATGTTTACGCCTGTCGCATAGTCTTGAGCAGATGTATGCTTCAAGCTGTGTACCATGATTCCAGCAAGAATGACTGGTGCAAATAGTGGGTTGGATGCAAAATTAGGGTTGCGTTCGATACGTCGCACGAGACGTTTCGCATTCTCTTCATATCTTTGTAGACATATGCCGAATGTTCGATTATTAGCGCTGTCATAAATCACCAAAGACGTATTGGAGTTGAAGTCGACGGTAAGGCCTATTCTGATCAGATATGAGCAATAGGTTTGACGCTTAGGCTCTCTTATGACGACGTTGTGCTCTTTTGGCCAAAGCAACATAGAAATGAACGTACCTTTCCAAGCATGATCACCCAATATAGGGGAGAAATTCATGTTGCAACAATCTGCAGAGTCGAACCTGGGCATATAATTATACGGCATATTCCAGTACGAGCAGAGGGCTTCGACAGCGCCTAAAGAATAAGGAATAGGAAGCATCGGATCCTTGGGAACCATGGGGTATGTTACGATCCTTTCTCTAGATTAGTACATCTCACGGTTCAAAGATGGCTTCTATACATACAAATGGCATGACCATTTTATCTCTGGCTGTAGTGACGCCGTGCGCTCACATAGCTCGGGAATGCCTTCGTCGTTGATGTCCTGTTGATGAAATACAACTCCCGTCTATCACAATTAGCTCTATTGCATTGACGTTAGACGCTGCGACTTGCGCTATCTTCATGTATTGATACTAGAGTATGGTTCTCTTGTGCCTTACATGCTTGAGGGTTCCTCTTCCAGTAATCGTGTCGCCATGGAATACGATTTGCCGATGCCATGTCATCAACATTGATAGAAAATTCCTGAAAAGATTTCCATCGATGAGTGTGTACTGTTAGTTGCAAGTCATAAGCAGGTAACGAGCCTTGGATATACGAAGCGATTGTGTACGGGGCTGAAGTTAAGGAGTTGCCTATTCTTAGAATTAACGCGACTGCAAGCCATGACAAGGTGACCGGTGAGTACTCGACGAATCAGGGAAAATATGAGTACATCCTCGAGCGTGCAACATGCATGAGGCTGAGAAAAGCTAAGACAGATTGAGCGCCCTTCTGATCCGGGATACCTTACCACCGAAATAGTGAGCTACCTATTTGCCGCACACCGCAGAGATATACATGGCGTCATTGTTGAAGATCTTTGGAACACTGGCTCTAGGCTGCGATTGAAGCATCCTTCTCCGAAGGCAAGACAGGAATGCTCAGCTAAACAAAAAGCCTTGTTAGCCGCTCCTGATGATGGAAGATGGCGCATCAGCCCGATACTAGAAGGAAAAGACTACAGACAAGTCGTTCTCATTAAGAAACAAAAGTCATGCTCGCGTTGTTATGACCAAATAGACGTCTAACCACTCACGCTTTCGATGTAGGCTTTGCACGTTAGTGAGAAAGAGGCGCGGGCTTACATCGCGTCGAGCGGCGCGTAGATGCACATGTCACCTTTTGCCAAGACGCCAGAACCCTGATTAGATTTCTTCTGGCCTTCGCGCTGAACCTGATGGATCTCATCGTGGAAACCATGGCTGTCGCAGGAGATGAACCTCCACAAATATACCTGTATTCTTAAGTGCAACCTTCCGTCAGGGAACCCCGAAGCTGATGCGCGGCATGTGATAGTACACATTCTCTTCATCAAAGCTCTGTCTATGATAGTGAATAGTAGAATATATTGTCGCAATCAGGTGTGTGTATGACTGCTAGTTCAGAATCTCTGCAGACATTCTATGCCACCTAAATGGTCATGGGATAGAGTGGCGATACCTCCCGTACCATCTCCCTCTTCAGTCCTCCTCTCTGGCAACAGGCCGGTCATGCAAGTCCTGGAACCACTTGTCCAAATCTTTGTAATGCCTTTCCAGCTTTCCATCCATATCTACGCTGAGCGACGATGGCGAAACTCCAGTGTTGGGTGCATGAGAGTCTGCTGGTCGCTGAGGAAGTGATGCGTCCTGCGAGTGCTGGAAATCACCCTCCGCCTCTTTGATCAGTCGATCAATCTCGTCTGGGAGCAAGCCGTCGCGTTCGAGTATAGCCTTGATCTTCTCCGCCACAGCGATCTGTTTCTTGGTTGTCCACTGACGTTGTTTCAGCTCGGCAGCCACGCTCTCTAGAGGGCCTGTGATGTTGTTCTGGAGGCCTTCATTACGACTTTTGCTGTTTCTTTTCGTGTCCTTGACTTTCGGTTGCGCGGTAGTTTTGACCTTCTTGACAATTTGCTCGACCACATCGATGAGGCCTTCGTAGATACTCAAGTACACCTGGAAGCACCCCAGACGCATCTCATTCTCTTGTTTGCGCAACATGAGGATGTCTCTCTCCCGAATTACCTTCAACTGAGCGAAGGCTTCGCTGCTCTTGTACAACACTTTCTGGGAGTCGAATACTGTATCCAGCGAACTCTGGGCCAGATCTTTGATCGCTTGGTTGCCTTCGAAACAAACCTTCATAGTTGCATTGCCGTTCTCGATCGTAGCGTCGTAGCCTAGGCGTATGGCGGTGATTGCCTTCCCGAAGTTCTGTTTCATGTTCTGCAGTCTCATCTCGGCGGCAAGTCCTAGAAGGAGTATGAAGAAGAGTGAAACAAGGAAGTGGTGGCCTATACACAGCGATGCTGTATAAACGACGAGTATCTTTACCAGGTCCTGGAGGAAGAGGGCAAGAGTATGTTGGAGACTATCAGTAACGTCGCGCGACATTGAGTCGAGCTCGTCTGCAGTGTCAGCATGGCTGTTTTCAGGTACTGGGCCACGTTTCGCGTCCGGAGGCGCCGTGTCTCCGTCGTTTCTGGGCTCCATGTCTGCGTTCTCGTGTGTCATGCGTTGAATAGGCATGTACTCTGCTCTGAGCTTACGGGTGTTTTGTCCTGTAACTATTTGAGATCGGGTGCAGCTTCTTTGGGAAGTGCCGACTAAGGCAACAGATCTCACTATACGAGCGGGAGGTCTAATTCCACATGTTACGTCATTCCTTACTTTCATTGAGTTTCTCTCTGCCCGTCAGACACACAACTCGTCGTACTCTTCTTAACTTCTGGCGTACGAGAACCCCTACGTTATCAGAAGCACCCAGAGCGCCCCTAGAGCTTGTCGAACAAACGTGGTTAGCAATAAAAGGGTTAGAATAGCGAGAATATCATAGGAATCTGTTGTTTGTAAATTGGGTTCTTGAGATTGCCGTCCGCCCTTCCACAATATACTAGCAAAAAAGTCATGAAAGACCCAGGAATTTCGACATCGTCGAGAGATTGGAACTTCGTAGTATAAGGTAGTGATGTATATCTACATTGTTGGGTATCGTCCAAATAGAGCGAGAACTATTCAGCAACTTCGTCAAATCCAAGTCCATCTAGGTTACCCAAGAACTCCATGTTGCCCTCTCCGGCCACAAGCGCATCAACATCAATGCCGCCACTCGTCAGATATCTCGCACTGACACCGGTGTTGATCCTCTGACTCAGAAGATGCTTGAGTTCTGCCCGCAGCGACTGCATCTCTGCTTTTGTCATTTCGCTCGCTTCCTTTTCCTTCTTCTTCCGGCCGCTTCCACGACCTCTCTTGCCTGGTGCTTCCTTCTCGAACTCTTCACTGTCGTAGTCGACACCAAGGTCTTCGGCAGCTCGTCGTAGTACGTCGTCTTCGCTATGCTTTTTCTCTTTGGCAATGACGGTGTCAGATAGCTTTTTCGAGATGGTAGCGCGAGGCTTCAAGCGCGAGACGATGCGGCGGTCGATGTCCAGGGTACGGATGAAGAAGGCCGTCTTCTTGGATTTGGGAGCATCGCTGGCGCGAGCATGGACCTTAGCAATGAGCCTTCGTACACCCGCGACTTCCTCTGGAGCACATATTAAGATACTGGCTCCTGAAGCATCTGCACGTGCGGTACGTCCCGATCGATGGACATATGTATCGGCGGCGCGAGGCAGATGGTAGTGTATGACCAAGTCAATCTGGGGTATGTCAAGACCTCTGGCAGCAACGTCTGTAGCAACCAAGATGGATCCAGGTCGCTCCTTGAACCGTTCGATCGATCGTAAACGAGCTTTCTGGGGCATGTTCGAATGTAGTGGTAAAGCTGGGAGAGCCAGGTTCGTTAGGAACGGTGTTATGCGACGGACCGCAGAGATTGAGTTGGTGAAGACTAGAGCGCGCTTCTTTGTGTAGAACATTAGTAGAGAATAGAGATAAAGATCCTTCTCAGTTCCGGCACATTCGATGAGTCCCTCCTGCAGCTTGCTGGCCATCTGCGAGGTCGGGTTCGCGTCAATAAACATCGGCTTCTCTTCGCGGAACCGGAGTTTCTTGAGCAGATATTCCATAGACTGTTGTTGGCTCATGAGATCTCCACTATATTTAGACTTACCAGCGAGCTTTCGTTGCAAGTCCTTTCCGAAAGTCGCTGAGAACACAAGAGTTTGTCGTTGGGTTTCTGGCGCTGGTTCTTCGTCACCATTCTCGTTAGGCTCATCGTCAGGCTCCAAGACTTTGAGAATCTCTCCCATCTCCTTGAAATGCCCTTCGCTCAACAAGCGATCAGCTTCATCAACAACCAGGAACTTGATCTGCTTGAACTTGGGCAGCAGTCCTTGACCACCGCTAATGACCTCCCACAGTCGTCCTGGCGTACCAACAACGATGTCTGCCTTTTCCAGTTGCCTGCGCTGCTTCTGAACGGACAGACCACCCGTAATTGACGCGATGTACGGGGGGTCGAAGTCACCCTTCGCGCAGAGAGCGATCAAGTGAGCGTTGATCTGATGCGCAAGTTCTCGTGTTGGCGCAATGATCAGTGCGATGGGTGCTTTGTCCTCGGGATCTTTGGCCGTCGATCGAGCAGCAAGCCACGACTCTACAACTGGGATACCAAAAGCGAGTGTTTTACCCGAACCTGTCGAGGCCTTGCCAATAACATCTCTTCCTGCCATGATCTCAGGTATTGTGGACGCTTGGATACCAGTGGGTTTCGAGAACTTTAGCTTTGCTAATGCGCCTAGCATCTCTTCAGAAAGATCCAATTCGTTCCATGCGCGCACATCTGTCTCGTCATCGTCGTCGTCGGGTTGGTTCGCCAGAATATCGAATGCGCCAGGTCCGAAGGTTTCGCCGTCTTCGACTTCGTCCTCTTCGACCTCATCCTCTTCATCCTCTTCCTCCTCGGCATCACCTGGGGTCGGTAGTTCTGCCTTGGCCTTTCCCTCTTCTTGTTTCTTGAGCTTTGCTTCCTTGGCCCTCTTCTTTTTCTCGGTCTTTGTAAGTTTCTTCACTTCGGGCTCGCCATTGGTGGCAGTTGCATCTGCTACATCCGTAACATCTGCGTCTGTCGCCTGCGCGGGTGCCGCTGTTTGCGCATCCTCTTCATCGCTGAAGCCCTCCCATGCGACATCTTCGTTCTCTTCTTGCGCTGGTTCTTGTGCAGCGTCTGCTTGTGTAGCGTCTTCTTTTCCATCTGCCTCGCCATCCCCAAAAGTTATCGCCTCCAAGCGTTTTGCCTCGTCTTCTTCCCGCTGCCATGCTTCCTCTACATCTTGTGCCACCTCTTCTTCTGTCTTGGTAGTCTCGAAGGTGAGATTTCCAGTAACTGGATCTTTGACGATCTCAACATCGTCAATCTCTTCGAGTCCATAGAAGCCTTCGACATCGTCCAACCGATCGGGCATAGACACGGGTTTCCATCCTAGCTCGTTGAGTTGCACCCGGCGCTTGGCTTTCGTCGACGAAGGGAAAGGTTTCGGAAAGGGCGCCGCTTTTGTACGCTCGACTTTTTGGCGTTTGTGCGCCTTTTGCGACGGCTTCTGCAGGGCGGTATTAGGACGCTTCATCGTGGATGTCGAACGATTGAATTTCGTCGTGAAATGGATGCGCGCGCGAACTTTTTGGAAAACTTTCGGCGTTCGGGGCCTCGGGGGTGCCCCACATTACTCTAGCCTGAGCAGCACTTTCCCACACTTCACATGCATGACTCGCACTCGTTAATCGGCGTTTTTCTAATCTGCATTGTCCGTGTGAATTAGCACGAAGTGGAAAGAGTAGGACAAAATTAGGTGGACAGATTGGTCAAGAGTGGTTGCAAATATCTCACAGAAGCTAACTTGGTCACATCGCGGGGAGTAGAGAACCAAAATCATAGTGGGAAACAGAAAGAGCCAGGGATAGCGGTATCAGACAAATATGGGAAAATCATCCAAAGACAAGAGGGATGCCTACTACCGTCTGGCAAAAGAAGAAGGATGGCGAGCCAGATCAGCCTACAAACTTCTCCAACTAGATGAAGAATTCAACCTGTTCGAAGGAGTCACACGAGTTGTCGATCTATGCGCCGCACCAGGAAGTTGGAGTCAAGTACTCTCACGCGTACTCATCAAAGGGGAGAAGTTTGGACGAGCAGGTTGGCAAGATAAGCAAGCTGCCGCAAGAAGTTACGTACTGGGTCTTGACAAGAAAGAGTCAGCTACGCAGGCAACCCCTCCATCAGAAGTAAAAGTGGAGGACAAACCAAAACCTAGAGAAGGTGTACGCATCGTAGCCATCGATCTCCAGCCTATGAGCCCTCTCGAAGGTGTAACAACAATGCGCGCAGACATTACTCACCCCTCCACCATTCCTCTGATGCTCAAGGCCCTTGATCCAGACACGTACGACCCCGCTGCACCTCAAGGCTCATCGCCTGTTGACCTTGTCATCTCGGACGGCGCGCCCGAT
>Ga0265797_10010954_pt1 | contig 11455 bp, 9 predicted proteins | sample P2T30metagenome_FD_192433 | JGI IMG/M metagenome (GOLD analysis project Ga0265797, IMG submission 192433) | Plant litter microbial communities from East Loma Ridge, Irvine, California - P2 T30 | ecosystem: Environmental > Terrestrial > Plant litter > Unclassified | place: USA: California... | reverse complement strand
ATGCTGACGCTGTAGGCCGAGCAACCCAGTTCACCGAAGCAACCACAAAGAAGAAGGCCCCAAAAGCACCAACCAAGGACACAACTTCAAAGCACTCGAACCGTAATGCCGATACTGGCGGATGGGAGAACTCGAACGGAGAAGGATTCGCTGGACGAGGAGGTCGAGGTGGTGCCCGAGGTGGACGTGGTGGCCGAGGCGGTCGGGGTGGAGGTGAGCACGAACGGAATCACCGAGTATATGAGCTGACGTCAGAACCCGTCCGAGGAGGTCGTGGTGGACGAGGTGGTATGCGAGGCGGTCGAGGCGGATACACTGGATCCAACGGCGCTGCCCACACTACTGAGACTACGGATACGACTACCGAAGGTTGGGCCGCTCAGGTTGAAGAAGCCACCTCTGCTCAGAATGGTGAAGGTCAAGAACAAAAGGAAGCCGAATCTTCAACTCAAGCTGCTGTCGCCGGAAAAGGAGACGATTTCGCTGCTGCTGGAGGATGGGGAGACGCACCTTCTGCAAAGGAGATTCAAAAGGCTGCCAAGTCTGGAAATTCGGGTTGGGCAGGAAAGGGGAAACAGGCAGTGTCGCAGGTCAACACGGCCGCTCCAGCTCCTGTGGCTGCTCCTACCGGACCACCAAAGTTGACATGGGCCCAGATCGCCAAGTGAGTCTGCTGTCGTCTGCCAGAGATCGCTTGACTAATTACAGACCCGCCGACAAACCCAAGCCAGTCCCAGCACCTGTCGCCGAGAAGGCCGAGGAGCCCGCTGTAGCAGAAGAGACCCCTGCTTCTGCACCCGAACAAGCAGAGGAAGCAGCTGCTGAGCCAATCGAGTCATTCGGTGACGCACCAGCCGCCTCAGAAGTCGAGGAACAGGCCGCCGCACTACCCGAGACTGCGCCCGAACCCGAGACTACTGCTCCTCAGACCGATGATCTATTGGCCGAAGAGACACAAGAGGAGGAATGGCAAGACCCAGCAATTGCTGGATCTGGAGGAACCGGAAACCAGCCCGAGTGGGTCAAGGACGCTCAAGAGCAACCCAAGACCGAACCCGAGCCAGTCACTACCTACACGGGTCCACCTGGATTCAACTCGCCTACCGCCACCAAGGGCCCTGTTGCTCAAGTCCAGGCACAAGCTCCTGCTCAGCCTCGATCCAACTCGCGTGCCGCTCAGAGATACAAGAATGCCGATGGACAAGGTGTTGTTCTTCCCACTGCCGTCAACTCCAGCCTCGGAAACGTCGAGATGCAATTTGGATCCCTCAGCTTTGGTGGTCTCAACGGTGATGGTGCCGATGCACCTCCTGTTCCTGAGCAAGCCACTCCAGCCAAATCGCAAGCTCCTCTTTCGCCCGTCGTTTCGCCTCCTCAGAACAAGATGGCATCGCCCAAATACTCCTATGGAGGAGCCGATGAAGCCATTCCCGACGCACTACGACAATATCAGCCGCAATACCAATCTCTTCCATCCCACCAATCTCAGCAACCTCAACAGTCTCAGCATGCTCCACAGGCCCCTCACGTCACACTCCAACAACAAGCTACAAACTTCGGCCAGTACCAACAGCAGCAACAACAGCATCAACCTCAGCAGCCTCACCAACAACAACAATCTCAAGACCCCGCTGCATCTCAATCTCAACACTCATTCTACCGACAAGGTGGAAACGATTTCTACGGATCTCAATCACAAGAACCCACCGCTCAGCAATCTCAGCCTCAGCAACAGCAAGGCCAACAGCCCGCTTCCGCTAGTGCCTACGACTCGGCATTCGGTGCATTCGGTCAGCAATCTCAGCAACAGCTATACGGCCAAGGACAGCAGCAACAGCATCACCAGCAACAACCTAGCCAAGCTACCGACGCCTACTCTGGTCGACAGCCTTATGACTCGTACGCTGCCAGTGGATACCCTCGTAACGAGGAACAAAAGCCAGCGGCACCAGCGCCCGCGCATACGCCTACTGCCCCTGCTCAGCAGCCTCAACAAGGTCTCCACCCACAAAATCAGTACTACTCGCAACTCGGAGGCATGGGCTACTACCAGAACGCCTACAACCCTTACTACCAGCAGTGTAAGTCCTTTCTGTCTTTATAGTTTCCTAGCTTATTCCAGATGCTCAAGCACCCCAACCTGGTTTCCAGGCGTATTACCCAACCGCTGGCCGAAACCTCTACAACCAGCCTATCCCCCCTGCTGCTCCCGCACCAATCCCCCAAGGCAAGCCAGCTCAGACCCAAACGGGAGTCTACGGTGGTGCGCCCTACAACCCTCCTTCGGGTTACGAAGACCAATCTTCTTTCGGATCCGCCGTCGGAGGTCGATTCGGTGATTCCAAACCAGCCGCTCAGACCAACCAGAACCAATACGGACACAACTTCCTCGGTGTCGGACAGCAGAACGCTGCTCGTCAACAAGCTTCGACTCCATCTGCCGATGAAGGATTCAAGTCTGCAACTCCCCAGAGTGGTGTAAGTTCTACAACCCCTGTTCCAGGTCAACAGACCCAAGGTCAAGCACAAGGACTAAGGGGTCCTCAAGGTTTCGGCGCTGGTGCCGGAGGAGCTGGATACCCTTACGGAGGTGGATACCAGGCTCAAGGACAGCAAGATTGGAGTCCTTATGGACAACAGCAGCAGCAATATGGAGGTAGCAGGAACGGTGGCTACTCTGGATGGCAACAGTAGTCTGTGGAAACGATGTACATAGCACATTCTTCCCTGTTTCTTAGGAGAATGATGAAAAGGAGAAGGAGATACCTCGAGTATGATAATCTCTCACTTGAGATAGAGTAGAGTAGTTGACGATGAAAATCACCTCTTTACGCTCCTTTGGCTGCATGTGACGTGGAAGGTGGAGGTGGTCCACTTTTGACGTGGAACTTTGATTCATGCTATTTCAGTTTGCGTTAACCTGTCTACAGTCACTACATATACCATGGCCCCTAAAAGAGTAGCTCTGAAGAGTATCAAGAGTCTAACATTCCACTCTGGCCAAGAGACGGTGGGAAGGAGAACAGATCCTATTCGTACGTCCCACTGCCCGACACTTGCTGATGGTTAGCTCAATTACAATGTCATGGGAAGGCATGTCGGCGTTTTCAGCCTGAAGTGGTGCAATGCCAGAACACAGGTGACGATGGATCAGGATCTGTTCAGTGGAAGGTTTGTCCAACGTCCGGCTGGGTTGAAAGAGCTGATGACAGTGCGATGCAGATTTACCAGAAGGCATGCGATTCGGAAAGATTGATGTTTCGTGTGAAGGCTGGACAAGGGCTGGCGATACGAACGTCCTTCAAGGTACTGTTCAGTCTTACCTTCTATGGCTAGGCTGATGGAAGGCTCATGTGGATTATCATACGATCTAGTGACAATTGACAAAGGACTAGAAAGGGGTGAATACGATTACCCATCTTTCCCTCGTTCCTCAGGAAACGATCTCTTATCAAGCGTAACGCAGGCTATTACGTTATTGACGACTCTCTGGGTTCTGTATAATCTATTTAAAGGGATTGGAGGGGCTCTGTGGAGGAAGTACTTTGGACCTACGCATCCTGGAGATGCCGGTGCCGGGAGTGGCGGCGGCGGGGGAGGGGGAGGACCTGGATTCAATGGTGGTCCAGGAGGAGGAGGAGTCGGCGCACCTCCTCCACCATACGCAAAGACCGATACACCCACCACGACGTACCCACCAGGTGCCCCTGCTCCTGCTAAGGCACAGCCAGCTGTGGGAGGGGGATTGGGAAATTTATGGACAGGGCTAGCAGCTGGTGGAGCAGCTACTTATTTCTTGAATAGGGACAGGCGGGACGATAATACAGGTCCAGGCCTCAGGGAGAGGCGAGGACCAAGAGTCGATTGGGAAGATGGTAATGATTGGGATAGAGGGGTCGGGCCATCTAGACGTGGTGGAGGTGGTGGTGGTGGAGGAGGAGATGGGGAGATGAGGCGAGCAACAGGATTCGGAAGTTCTAGTACGAGATAACAAACGAATTGTAACAGTTATACACGAGATGAGATACATCTATACAGAAGCTCGACTTGACTATTTGCCAGCCTTTCTACGTCTCTTTCGACCAATCAGACTGCCGATATTCTGACCATCCTTCTCAATACCTCTCTTCTCTACCTTCTCCTCATCCTTACTCTCGGTAGGGGCGGCTTTCGCAGCCTCTTCTCGTAGTGCTTTGCCCTTTGATCTATCTCTACGCTCTTTACCCCTCTTGGTACTCTTCTCGTGTTCGCCATCTCTCTTCTTGCCACCCTCAGCGTCACCCTCGCCCTCACCCTCGTCGCGTTCTTTACGCTTGTTCGAAGATCGATCGGTTCGGGGTGTATCGGCTCCATCTCGAGTAGCAGTCATTTTCTCGCCTCTCCTCTTGACTACCTATTTCTATCAGCTTGTGCTTGAATTGTTAGGCAGTAATAGCTCACCTGAACATTCTCGATACTGAATTCCAGAAGCAGAGTCTTTCCACCTCGCATGCCATCTTGTCGTTCTTGTAGACCCGACTCGATCTTCCTCACTCTTGCCTCCAGGTCCTCTTCTGAGACAGTCTCCGGCTTTGGCTTGGTAGCAGCCGGCTTCTCTTCCTCTTTATCACTATCGACAGCCTCTGCTACTGCCTCGACGACCTTTGACTTGTTTTCCCTCATATTCTTGAGATCCTTCTTGGCCTTCTCCAGCATCTCCCCTAGTTCAATCTTGTACCATTCTAGAACCAATTTTCCAACTTCGGGATTGTTGTTGGCGAACCTTAATACCTTCAAGGCATCTTTATGAGTTCTCATTTCCAAGAAAGCATATCCCTTGGACTTGCCCTGACCAGTGATCGGATCGGTCTTTTCGGATTGTCGAACAACTTTAGATTGAATGACAGCAGTCTCCCTTTCACCCCTCTTCTTTTTACCATCTCGAGCCACAACAGCCGGAGAGACTGTATCGTCCATCTCTTCAGATCGATTTAATGGTTCCCGAGTAGATGCTTCAACTTCCTGGTCGAATGTACGGATAGCATGGATAGCTAATCGTTTCAGAGTTCGATCAGTCACAAACAAGGGAAGTTGTCGAATGGATAGACGGGTTTTGGAAATATAAAGCGATGGGTTGGATTTGAGTAGAGTCTTTCGGGCGGTAAACGCGTCTTGTCGTTTAGCGATCTCGGCTTCGGGCATCGTGTTAGCTGCGGGCGAGTTGGGGAAGACGACTGAGAGTCAGCTTGAATTACGGACAACTGGCGAAAGCTTACCTCCTTCCCTCATCAAGTAGGTGTTTCGCTTATCCCCAGCGTTTCTTGCCTTTTCACCATCTTCCCTCATCTGACCTGCCTGTTCTCGAGTGACGGCACGGGCAACATCGAGCGTTCGACCATGTAGGACCAACTTGCTAACAAGCGAAGAGGAGGGATCGGCTGTAAGTACAGTAGGCAGAGCAAAGGGATTTGAGCCGCCAAGCTATGCTATCAGTGCCCTGTATACAACGTGAATGATAAGACTTACAGGCATGGCATTCGCCCCGGTCTCTGAGGCGACCTTTTCAGCCTCCTCGATCGCTCGATCGGCGTGCTCCACATTCCAGAAGCAGACGAAACCAGATCCCCTCGATCGTCCAGTGAATTTATCAATGGTGATTCTAGCGTATCGTAGTGGTCCAAAAGTCCTGAATAATTCTCCAAGTTCCTGCTCTGTAGTTTCGAATGGTAGATTTCGGATGAATAACGTACTTCCAACATCGACAGTTGGGAGTTTTGGTTTGACAGGCTCCTCCTCCATCTCAATATCTGGCTTATCCTCATCTTCCTCTTCATCAGAGTCAGAGTCGGAGTCGGAGTCGGAATCGGAATCATCTGATCCATCTTCAGACTTGATTTCCAGCTTGACATCCTTCACCTCACCCTCTTTGCCTTTCTGAGTTTCTTCCCATTTATCCTTACTTAGTGCCCAATCAACTGCAACAGGTCTGCCCTCCTTTCCTTCCTTGGATCCAGAAGTCTTAGTCTTGATGATTGTACCATTGACTTTCTCCATAGCTGCCTCAGCATCTTTCCTGACGAGGAACCAGACGAACGCGAAACCCCTCGCACGGGGCGGTGGGGCTGGTTTGGATGGATCGGCGGAAGCAGGGAGCTTGGTAGGCAGGGTAGGTAGATCGATAGATTTGATAGGACCAAAGGGGAGGAAAGTACCTCGAAGATCGTTTTCGGTGGTCTTTAAATCAGCTTACATCTTGGTATGATGAGGCAGTACCTACATCCCATGCGAGATTTCGAACAATGAGACGACCAGCGTGAGATGCAGCCGAAGACAACTTCTCGAGTCTCTTTTTGAGCACACAAGAGATGACAGCCCCTTTGTAGGTGTGACCATGTAATTTGGAGATAGATTGCTGAGCCTCATTGTGCGTGGGGAAGATGAGGTTTGCTGTATATCAGCTATAACCATTTCACGGTGAAAGCGAACGAACCTGTATCTTCCTGACCTTCTACAGGGTAGACCAGCTCGATCTGGTCACTGACTTTCCTAACTCTCTTCCACAATACGTTCTTGGTCAAGTCCTTGGGCAATCCAGTGAGTACCAGGGTCTTGATGGCGTTGGGGTCAGTAGATCCAGCAGCGGCGGGCTGTGTAACCTTTGCCTCCTTCTTGGGCCTGGGCACAACTTCATCCCTAGGATCGGGCTAGAGAGTCAGCGTATGGCAGTGCCTATCTATGAGGGCGAAGCACTTACTCTCTTGTCCGCTAGCGTGACTCTAATCTTCCTGCCCTTGGCTCCGAAAGCCCCTCCATCTAGCTCCTCAATTGCCCGGTCGGCATCCTCTTTCTGAGCATAGGTAACATATCCAACACCCTTCGAAGTCCCGCTTTCCTTATCGGTGGCAATGAAGCCATGTCGGACGGGACCGATGAATGAGAAATGGGTAATGATGTCTGTGGTAGTAGCGTTGTAAGGTAAAGACGAGACAAAGACCGTCGTACTGTTCGTTAGCTCGTGTCCAGAGAGCTGAAAGAAGGGATTGGAGCTTACTTGACACGTTCCGCTCTTGGCTTCTTGATCTTCCCCGTTGACGAGGATGGATCAAGTGGGATGAAATCGTCCTCTGCCATTGTTGCTCTATATGACTATATATGAAATGGGTATACGCTGGTTCAAGGTGGACGTTGAATTCTGAAATATCTGCTTTAAGGCACAGAGATGCAAGTGACACGTCATGGTGTGATAAAGAATCTGACATTTCTGACTGTCTCCCCCTTACCAGTAGAGTATTCCTAGCCTGTACCTCTAGACGTATACATACCGCATACAAGATGGCCTCGACACGATCCCTGATGGTGCTCACATCGAGTTTCAGTCGTTTGGCAGTACGACCGACTGCTCCTATCGCGTCGTACGCTTCCCCGATCGCTTCGACATCAAGATTGACTCTTCAATCTACATTCCGACCTTTCTCCTCTACCCCTTCTCAATCTGCAACAATGAGACAAGGTCAGTCATTCAACCGAAGATCAGAATCACTTCTGACAGACAGTAATCAGAGGATGCCGTCGGAAGCAAGCTGGTCATACATTTCCCAAACCCCAAGTCCCATCACCACTACTCGAAGCCGCTCCTCAACGTAAAGCCGTATGCTCAAAGATATATACCACCAAACCCAAGAAACCTAATTCGGCTGTACGTAAAGTCTGCCGAGTCAAGTTATCGACGGGAAAGAGTACGATTGCATATATCCCGGGAGAAGGGCATAATTTGCAGGAACATAGTGTTGTTATGATCAGAGGAGGGAGGACAAAGGATTTGCCAGGTATCAGGGTAAGTCATTTACCTCTCAAGTTGAAGATCGAATATTGGAATTAGTACTGATCAGGTAGTACAAGGTTGTCAGGGGTGCGCTTGACTTTAGCGGTGTGGCTGGAAGAACAAAGTCGAGATCGAAGTATGGAGGTAAGTCAAGCTGTTTTGTGCCTTTGGGCCTCCAGCTAATCATCCAGCCAAGAAACCTAAAAAGGCTTAGAGAGAGGTTGTATCTTTATCGTCATGCATTCATTCAGACATGTAGCCAGGCGCAGATCGAGACAGTACAAGTCAGAATCGACCTCGAAGTGCTGGGAGCTACGTCCAATAACGAACACCGAAGAATTGTTCTGATATTTCGCCGCAGTGTCCAGAAGGAAGGCATCACGATCGAAGGTTGCGCTGCTCAAGCTCTTGTCATCGAGCGTTCTGACTGAGAAATTCATTCCGAAAGATCTAGGGGCAGAGATTTGCAGGATAATGTCGCAATGGTCGTAATCGCGGCTGCGTGATATCGAGACACCCGTACAGCAATTGCAACTGTAATGCAGTGGGTCTATCTCGATACTTACCTGCAAGCATGAGGACTTCCAATGACTCGTACGGGAGACACTGCACAATCAGAATTAGCCGGAGCGCCCAAAAGTCGAGGTTATAAAGCCCCGCCATTAGGCCTGAGCATGAGCGACTGGTTTCGAGTGGTTGAAGCAGTGCAATGTCAAGTTCCATGCATGCATGCAGTATGAGTGAGTGTGTGTGGAAAAGTATCATCCCTGCTTAATATCAGAAAAAGGCGGCCGCTGGTACAACCGCTCGTAAGTACCGCTCGGGATATGATATACGACGCGCCGGAGATGACGAGTAACTCAGCCGGTCTTGGCAGTTCCTATGTCCTGATTGTTGTGTGTTGTTGACCATCTGAGTCGATCTCATAGGTGACAAGGGGGCTGCCCAGTGGTGCATGAGTATGACACTTTGAGATGCATGATTTATCGGATGGATCCGCTGTCCACTATGCATAGTGACCGAGTTCGGTGATGTAGACTAGTTCGGGCATGAGGCCGAGGGAAGAGCAGAGAAGAGAAAGAGAGAGTTAATTTGCCGCGTTCCGTGTTAGTTTGTAATCAAGGGGTGAGCTGCGTAAACTTCATGACAAACGATCATCCTCTTCACTACTAGTGTACTATTACTACTATTACTCTTTCTCTTGCATACATCCTCTCTATCTCGTCCTCGTTACTGCATACACCTCTCTACATCGACCTCCTCTCGAAACTACAGAGGCATGCATCCGGCCCATTTCAACTGAGTCATTCACTAGTCAGATCCGAAACTTGACCGAAAACAACCGATCTACGTCGGTCATCGAATTCCCACACGGACTCGTTTCTTTACTTCTCACACATCACACTCGCGTCAAATTGACCATCAACTTGGTCCATCGCTACTTCTCGTCCCCTATTCGCCACCGCCCATAGGGCTTGGTTCATCATGGGAAAATCAATCTCGTCGACGAAACCACTAGTACGCCGGCCGCCGCGTCGACGACAAAACTGGTTTCAGCGTATGTTGGGCCCGATCGCCAATTTATCACCAGCCGCCTTGTTCATTCACAAGCGAAAGCCATCAGGACCACGATCGGTCTACGTGAATGATGCACTGCCAGCAGACTACATTGACAAGAAAGGAAAGGTCAAAAAGGAGAATGTCTACCCAACAAATCAAGTCGTCACTTCTAAATACACCATCTTGACTTTCTTACCTCGAAATCTGCTGGAGCAGTTCAGACGTATCGCAAACATCTTCTTCTTGGCTATTGCCATCTTACAATTCTTCCCTAAATTTTCGACAATTTCGCCAGGACTTGTTATTTTACCCCTACTCGCCGTTCTCGCCATTACCGCTCTCAAGGATGGGTATGAGGACGTCAAACGACATCAGGCAGATCGAAAGGTCAATCATGGTATTGTTCACGTATTGAAAGGAAAGGACTATGTCAACAACAATGCTATGGGAACCAAATCCAAAACGTTTGTGCCCGGTATTCCGCTTCCCCGTTTCAAGAGCAAGAAGGCCAGGAGCAAGGAGGAGGAGGACAAGGCAATAGCGAAGAATGCTGTTGGGGAAGCATCCACAGAACCCTCACCCCACGGACAGGATCAGGCAGCTCTACGCCGCATGCAAAGTCAGGTGTCTACATGGCACGACGATCCGGAAGCTGGAGATGTTCCCGAGGAGCTCGGTTGGCATAGGACAAAATGGGAGGATATCAATGTTGGCGACTTTGTCAAGATTTACGATAATGAGCAATTCCCAGCTGGTGAGTTGCCTTTGGTTTGGGTCGCAGTGTAGCGCTAATGATAGATATCATGATCTGCGCCACTTCGGAAGAAGAGGATGTCGCATACATCGAGACCAAGAATTTGGACGGAGAGACCAATTTGAAGTCGAGAAACGCCGTCACTGGTATGACCGATCTACGTACCGCCGAGGTCTGCTCCAAAGTCCCAGTCCGGATCGATCTAGAAGCACCCGAAGTCAACATGTTCAAGCTCAACGGTGCCGCTATCAAACTCAACGAAGTCGGCAATTCTGAAACCAAGATCCACCCGGTCACCCTCGAGACTACCCTTCTTCGAGGATGCGTCCTCCGAAATACCGCCTGGGTAGTCGGAATTGTCATGTTTACTGGTCAGGACACAAAGATCGTCCAGAACTCAGGTGGTACTCCCAGTAAACGATCCAAGGTCGAGCGACAGATGAATCCCCAGGTTCTGTTCAATCTGTCCCTTCTTGCCATCATTGCCGTGGTCTGTGCTCTTGTCGATCACTACAACGAACTACAGTGGCATCGAGAACAAGCATATTGGGAATTGTACGCCGATACATCCGGCGATAACCCTAATATCAACGGTCTCGTAACGTTCGCCAACGCGTTCATTACTTTCCAGAATATCGTTCCGATCTCGCTCTACATCTCTATCGAGTTTGTACGAACCGCTCAGGCACTCTTCATTTACTGGGATCACGCTACCAAGTATGTCAAGAACGGTGTCACGACTAGGACCAAGGCTAGAAGTTGGAATTTGTCGGACGATCTTGGACAGATTCAATACATCTTCTCCGACAAGACCGGTACTCTCACTCAGAATGCCATGATCTTCAGACAATGTTCAGTTGGCGGCAAAGTCTACATCGGAGATGAGCATCCCCCTGCAGACACGGTCGCTAGCCCAGCAGCTGGAAAAACAGACTCGAGCGATTCATCCGCCGACTCGCAATCTGACGGACCTTCCGACCAACCCAAGGCTGGTGGTATCAAGGTCGCTCTGCCGAAAGAAGTCCTACTACCATTCCACGATGCTAATATCAACCGAGACTTGGCGGATCACGATTCAGAACAATCGAGAATCTTGCATGGTTTCTTTTCCGTCCTTGCTCTCTGTCACACTGTCCTCGCTGCCGAGCCCGAACCTGGAGTCATCGAATACAAGGCCCAATCGCCCGATGAAGCTGCTCTCGTCCAGTCTGCCGCCGATGTCGGATTCATTTTCCGAGGTCGTGATCACAATATCCTCAAAATGTCGACACCATTGAGTGAAGAACCTGACGAGTATGAATTGCTACATGTCCTCGAATTCAACTCGACCCGAAAGAGAA
>Ga0265797_10010952_pt1 | contig 11456 bp, 9 predicted proteins | sample P2T30metagenome_FD_192433 | JGI IMG/M metagenome (GOLD analysis project Ga0265797, IMG submission 192433) | Plant litter microbial communities from East Loma Ridge, Irvine, California - P2 T30 | ecosystem: Environmental > Terrestrial > Plant litter > Unclassified | place: USA: California... | reverse complement strand
GAGAAGACTGAAAACGACGACGGTGGAGAAGCCAAGGAGAGGAGAAAGCCGAGGAAGATTGAAGTGCGGAATAAATAATCAGCGTTTCTTTTAGATACCGAAACCGAAACTTTTTTGTTTTCAAAAAAAATATTAATAACTCGAGAGGTTTGTCTACCTTGGCTTAAGCGTTTTGCATACTTGAGATGAATGTCCTTTGGCCTTGTGCAGTCTGGTAAAAGTTCATATGGGCTGACTATCCTGCACGGAAATCTGGCAGTTGTTGTTTTGCCTGCTGCATATTCTCTCTCTCTCTCTCTTTTTATCTCTCCATCTCCTGACGATATGGCTTAGCAGTGCATCTGCGGAAAGAGTCGCCACCATCACAGGCTACATCCTTTCCTCGCCCTTCAGCTTGCCCAGCCCGAATGTCCGCAAATCTTCAAGTATATCGACGGCCTTGCTGAAACTCTCGTTTGAGGCATACCCCTTGTCAGCCAAGACACCTCGCAGCTCTTTCCAGAACTCCTGGCTCTTGTTGAAAGACTCTGCCTCTTCGTTGTGTTGCCGTATCTCCTCTTCCGAGAAATGATACGGACTTGGTTCGTCGGTACCAAGGTGCACCCATTCGCTGTAACAATGGTTAGCCAAGGGCAAGCCAAAGAGCAAAACAGATTAAACACACTTCTCTACGCGGATTAAACACTCTTCTAAAGGGAAATAGACAGTTATCCTAGGTTGAGCCCGCAAAAGCTTCGATTTGCTTAAGGGTCTAGCTGTGGGGGTGTCGCATTATCTTATACATGAGAGGGTTCTTCTCCGCTGTGTATATTTTATAGGCATAGATTAGGATAGACTAAGCCACTTAGTATCTAAGCGTATCTTTTATAGCTTCGTCGAGGGCTTTGAAGTTTTTAGGCAGCTTCATCAACATTTCGATTCCATAGTCTAGAAGCAAGGGGGGATTAGCGCCAATAAACACTGGGCTAGTCTAAGCTCCTTGCCAGTCAATAATACATAATATCTGGGCTTTGTCGTTAATGTAAACGTTACTAGCATAGGAAATCTAGGCGCTAAAGTCTAGGAGAGATAAGCTCTAAGTCTTAGGGAGTGATATGCGGGATTATAGCTAGGAACTTTTGTAATAGAGCTATATATGCCTCTAGAGAATTCTGCTTTAGGCTTATATACTACTAAGAATTATTATTTAGTTCCTGTAGCTTTATATAGGCGTTAATCTAGTTAATCTTATAGTAAGCGACAGACTTTAATTATTCTATAGAAGATATCCCTACAATCCTTATTAGTCTAAACCTGAGTTTTGCAGATATATAGACACTTATAAGGTCTATAGTATTATATATTACTTCGCTGTTTCTCCTAGAACTCTCGTCGAGTAATAGGCCTAATATAATAAGTTAATTCAACGTAACTAACTACATCTTGCGGACCAGTTGTAACTATAGCCGGCTCGCATTCTGCGATACCACTATCCTTAAAGTATAAAGATCCTAACCTACTAGTGCACGTAAGCTAAATTAGCTAAACTATCTTTATTTAAGTAAGTTAGGTCCTACCTTTTAAGAGAAACTAAGACTAACTTTCTTTCTATATCTACAAACTTAAGAATTATTTCACACTTCTTCTATAGTAGAAGATCCTACTAGACTTTGTAGAGTTAGGAGCCTCTCGCTTCTTCCATAATAATTTATTCTGCTTAGACGGGATTTTAGTTAGTAGCGCTCTAGGCAAGAACTTATAGGACAGGAAGATTTAAAACAGTCTAGGCAAACTCTATAGTTGCCACCTCTAATACAGTAGTAAGCACTTATAGGCTAGTATTAGGGTGTAGGACTTTTGCAATAACCCTCTAGCCGTCGTTTATCTTAAGGCGATATACCTTGTTGTAGTTACCTTTGCTAATCTTCTTAAAGGATACACACTTATCTACACCAACCGCTTAACAAGCCGCTTGCTAAAGGCTAGGTACATTAAAACGTCGATATCGGGCTTCCAGTTGCTCACGCTCATTCCACAGCCATCGTCCGCTGGTGTAGCAGAACAAGGGATCCATGTCGGTTTGAGGATAGGAGGACATTGTACGGCTACCCTTTAAACTGTGTAGTAACCGAAGGTAGTGCCGCTTGGCCATCATGGACACGCTTCGGCTAAAACGTCATTGCATGCGACCCGCTACTAAGAGAGGCTGTGATACAAATAGTGAGATGAAGATCATGAACGCACGTCACACCAGACGTTGAGATACGGACATTCTTATTGGATTACTTCATCACTAGCGCCCCACTGGAGAACTCTAGACTTTGTCAAAATAGGCGACGTGAGTGTAGCAGTAAAAACACAACTAAGTAACAAGGCAGCAATATATAGTTTTGGTCAAGCTCTACTTTGACTTCGATATACAGGCAAAAAGTCTGATTTGAGAACCTTCACTTCAAATAATTACAATTTGCTGCCTTTTTGACCTTTGCGCCTTACAGACAGAAGAAGATGTCGCTCACTATATCGTATGCTGGCCGCGCTATTAGTGGTAGTACAACTCAGTAGAGTCTTAGTAACCCACGCTACTAACTTATAGAAGCTTTTAGTCTTCAAGATAGTTGTTTCGCTTTACGTCGACGAATCTCCGACAAAAAACCTCATCGCAGAGACAACGTACGTTTCGATAAAGATCCCTGCCTTCTCTCCTTCTGCCTGTCGTAATACTTCATGTGTTCTATCGTCATCCTTGCACTCTGCAAATGCAATGACGCAGCCTTGGGTGATCATTAGATTATCATTTGTTTTGAGACAACCAGGGCTATGTGGCTTCTTAGTAGTGCTCGTGTGTTCCTTGTTTGATGCAGACTGCGTTGTAGTCTGGGGATATTGTCCAATGCGTAATTGGGCCGCGACATCGGGTCTTACGATCGAAGGACTTTGGGTTGCATAGGACGTTTTTGATTGTTCTCGATCGCCGTCCATCTGGGCCAAGGAGTTGTACAATCCCGCGTGGACCTTTCCAGTGGAATCATTGTCTGCTGTAACTTCGATACCAAGCTCTGGGGTGGTGTGCAAACTCGAGAGAGGAGATGTATCGACTATTCCAGACATTACCAAGTCAGGCACGGCTGGGCGTATTAGTGCGGCTTTTGGTGACACAGTTTTCGTCTTGCTTTGCTTGGTACGGGGCTGAGATCGTTGTTGAGCAGCTGATGCTTCTCTCAGAATCTTGTCCGGATTTTCCAACCAGAAAGGATTTGCGTTAGGGCCCCGTACATCCAGGGTGCGAGCTTCGGATGGATTATAATTCTTTGACATGTTTCCAGTGGCACATGTAGGGTACGTCAACGACAAGCTACCCAGCTTTGCGTTGTTTGCTTCGAAACTGTCCCGCTTTTCTATCGAATCAGTATCTGCTTCCTTTGGCGTCAAGGGCTCTGACTGCGGCTCTGTATCTTTTTCTTTTAGGTTACTAGTCATTGTGGAACCGGTTTCATTACGTTCTTTCGGGGCTGTTAGTGGAAAATCTGTTGTTACGAAAGTCTTTTTGGATCTTCCGGTCTGGACAGCCCTCTGATCGCATTTAGGCGACCCTGCGATCTTACTATTAGTCAAGGTCAATTCGTCTTGATTCCGATGATTGAAAAGTCCATTCCATGTCAAAGGAGCAGTCTTTGCAGGAATCCACCGACGGTCGATCAAGACAGTTCCGTTCTGTCCTTTCACTACGAGTCGACTAATTGAAATACATGAAACTGTTTTCTTTGTGCGCTTTGATTGACGATGTTTTGGAGGAGAAAGACTACGTTTTGGTTTTGTAGGCACAGAGTAAAAGTCTATCGGTGGCAATGGTCCTGATAATCGGCGATGAAAAGGCGAAAGAGAAGCGAGCGGTGATGTATGATCGTACATCATATGAGGCTGGATGTGGTTCCGAGGAAGAACATTTGGGATAGCGACCTGAAAGCCATTGGAACTCAGATACCCAGGCGTCATGTGGGGTACGTTATAGTTTGGGGGCGGAAACTGGGCGTTGAGCAAATCTCCAGTTGGTTGTTTTGGCAAAAAGTACGGCGTTGTAAACGGACTGGAGCTGAACGGTACCTGGCCTATTCCCATTCTATGCATAGAATAAGGGAAACAAGGTCGACGAGCTGGACTACTAGAGCTTGGTGGCAAGCAATTGAGTAGACTGAGGTTTTGGGCAGCGGTATGTGAGCCCAGCTGGTCTACTAGGCTACCAGGCGCTGCAACATCTGTGGCTGGATCTGATAATTGAATACTGTGGGGTGACGGGTAGAGCTGTAGTGCATAGGGACCAGGGGAGCGACCTGAAGCCAGATTGTTCGGGATCAAAGTAGGCCCTTGAACCCCAACCTTTTGTTCTCTGTATGAATCTTGTTCATTTGGAACGCGTTTATGAACTTTGTCGAGTCCAGGGGAAGATGGTACGTCGATAGCGTTAGTGACTAGACTTTGGGATGACTGTAATGTTGAACGAGACCCAATAGGCTCTCGGATGGGCGAGTTCTGCAGAATTGGTTGAGCAAGTGCAGGAATTGATAATCTCGGAGGATTCGTTGCAGAGCGCTGCCGACCTGTTGTAGAGGTCCCGTACAAGGGCAGGGTCCTGTCCATGGGAGCCTCTTTCTTCGATTGGAGCTCCTCTTCTGATTTACGATCATCTTTTCCATCCACACTGATGATCTTCGGACTAGACTCGAGCAGATGTTGAGGTTCCGCGCCGCTGTAACTCCCTGATACAATCGGGGAGTCTTTTTCTACCGTACGCTTCGACGCCTGCACATAGCCTACATCACCTGTGAGATTCTTACCCTCCCCGGCGGTGACAATTATGTCAATGGTCCCAAATGTCTTTTCGGCTGCTTGTTGCATCTCATGTACTTGGTCTGGCATACGCATAGTTGCAAGCGCTCTCAAAAAATGGGCTGTGGGAGATGCGTCGCCTGCCTCATTCGTGCTTCGTTCGTGTACCTCATACTGCAACGCCTGGCATATTTGCTGCCAGTGTCTTTCTGCCGAATTGTCGTTGTTACTCTCCCTCGCCGTCCCAGATGCCGTCGGCTTGGGGGGAAAGATGATTCTGGTACCGGAAGATATCTGATCGTGTCCCTGGACTCCGCATGTCAGATCGTGAAAGGGCATGAATCGGTAGTTGGAGAGCTGTCCGTTGAAGAAGATTTCGATCTTGAGGGATGTCTTTTGATCATAGAGACCAGAGATGTAGGCCTTATCTGAGAGATGCATATGAATTGCGAGTGCTTTGGGCCCAAGGTCAGTCGCTACATGTACGACTAGTTGTTAGCTACCGTGCTGTGAGCCGAGCTTTGAGTACGTACCCTTTGTTCTGTCCGTCGCCACATTGCTTCCTTCCTGGAAAAGGTCCTTGCCGGCATACACTTGCACAAAAGGCGCACCCCCCAACCAGTTGACATGCAACTTCTTCTCGTCACCTGGAAACGGCACCAGCCTTTCGGCAAGCAGCCTACTGTTTAGGAGCTTTACTTTGGCCGTCTCCGCTTGCTGCCTAGCTGCTTCGCCGTTTTGCACTATGATGTTCCTCGTAATGGTATCATCCAGTGGCATCACGCCCAGGCGCGCCGTTATTCCACGCGCGAAGTAGGTAGGCATGACTGCGGGGGAGCTCGCTGAACTTCACAAGGTTGGGGGGCATAGCTTGAATGGGGGCCCAGATGACTAGTTGCAAGCGCCCCAGCAATAACGGGTACTGAGACGTCGTCTAGGGTGAAGTGAGGGTGAAGCCCCATGCAGTATTCGTTACAATGGCCGATTGTGTGTGTGTGTGTGTTGTCGCGTAACATGCATGGAAGTCTTCGCAATGGGGGCAGGCACCTACAAACGCTCCTTCCCTACTGTTCACCGCCTACTGCGCCACTTCTGGCACAACGCGCCTCAGACGAGTAAAAGTAAGCGAAGAAAAAAACACGGGTAGATTGATGAAATGGAATATGAAGTATAATGAAGCTAGAAAAGACACAGCCCGTATCCAGGAAACTGTGCCTGACTGGCGGAAGAAGCTTACCCAGATCAGACACGAAACCACGCATGCAAAGCTTGAAGCTCAAAACTCCATTTCACCCCCAGACTCTACAAATCCCCCACCGCTTCTTTCCTGCTCAGTCCCGTTGATGCCCCAGTCGTCAGTGATGATACCAATCGGGGGACCCCCCAAGACGTCGCCCAACTCGCCAATTGTCTTCTCGTATATGGTTGCCACACCGTGTTCTTCCCAGTTGTCATCTTCCTGGTCGTCTTCGTTATTCTCAAACCCTTCGAAAGTCACAGTCCCTTGACGTGGGCCCGCATCTTTTTCACCCTCGGTGTCGGTATCCATTGATTCGCCAACGTCATCCTCGTCACCTACTACGCTCTCTTTGCTTACCACACGTGTGACTGTGAGGCGAGTACGATCAACAATGCCTTTCAGACGGACCTTGTCTGTCGTACTAACCGTGCGGCCATTCTCAAAACCGGGTAGTCGGTCACCGGTTGCAGCGTCATGACCGGTGAGCAGGGACGAGAAAGCATAGTCGAGCTTTGACAACAAGCGGAAGGTAGCCTGGGTTGATCGCGTGGATGATGCGAACATGGGGAGGAATTCGGCGGCAAGGACGGCGAAGTTGAGCAGATAGGGAATCTGGAGATTTGCTATTCGTACAGACATGTCAGTAGCAGCGTATTTCATGGGCAGTGACTTGCAGCATACGAGACCCAGATACCCATACGACATCTATCAGCCCGTCAAGATGCTTTGCAACTTCCCAAAAGGCCTTGTAGCCTTCTTCTTCGCCTGGCGCAGGCTTGAGCTTCCGATTGGTCATGCGGTTGTCCACACGCTTCTGGATGCTATTTACCCCATGGTCTAGGTACCGAATCAAGTCGGACTCGCGCGATCCGCCAGGCTTGAGTGGATGTTTGCGCGGCTGTGGCAAGGGCGACGGGTGCTGTGATGGCGCATTCGAGGCTGGCGGCGTAGGCTGGCCGCCCACCATTGTCGCGCTGTTTGCGTCTACAACTGTGGCCATTCTAATCAAGTCACTGCGCGTATCAAGTGGAATTCGTGGTCGAGTATACGCGCCCTGGGCGCTTTGGATAGTGTCAACGAGGCAGGAAGAGGGCGAATTTGGTGAGTAAGCGGTGGGGTACAATCGTCATACTACCGCCCAGCAGTGAACCGAAGCGCGATTGCTGCTGTGTCTTGCTTGTGTGGGGAGCTTTTGGTTCAATGCCAGCTGAACAGACTCTTTTGCTGTCTTCTGGTCGAGTGTGAATAGGACATGAAGGACACGCTGATGAAGCCATGACGTTCGCGGAGGGGGAAGCTGCCCTGCCCTGCCCCTGCCCGCTTGTCGCCATAGCTCCTGCCGGTCCCCACAAGGAGACGTCGAGTTCTCAAGCCCTACAGCCCTACAGCCCCCGACACAACAATCTCCCACTCACCACAATACATTACGGGCCCGCACGTCCAGTTTGCGCCATGAAAAGGGGAAAGTTGCTTGCTTCGGAATTGCATGGCTGACTCATATCGGCATAGACCGAGCATCGGAGTTCATCTGGCAATACCGGCCGGATATCCAGGGCCAGTCAAGATGGATGCTGATTAATCGCCAGCGCCCTTCTCCAATGCGCGCCCTACGCATAGACTTGGACACGTTCGTGACGCGGCCTGGACGCCTGATTGAGCCACCATGATGGTCGTCTTCCACACCCAACATTGCGCTTTGACACATTCCTCCAGCCTCAAAGAAAATTTCGTTTGCAAGTGCAACATCGGAGGACGCCGACGGCTGGGCCAAACGTTGAAACGCGATTTTCATTGACTCTACCATTTAACGGCATAACGCTGAAAATTTGCAAAAGAGCCAATTACACCGCGCATCCACTCATCGTGTACTCTGCATGTTAGCAGTCATGTTGGGTATTTGGTCTTTGTCCTGAATTCAGGGCAATTGGAGGCTCGAATTACTGCTACAAGTGCTACCATGCTTCTTCTTGACACTGCAGCCTAACGCCGCCGTGGCTTGAACGCCGCAAACCTGGTAAAAGACGCCTTCGAGACCACTGTTAAAGTGGGTGCTGCTCTTTGCTCGTAGAAGACTCCTAAAGAAAAGTACAGCCTGGCGCCTTCTGAGGCTTAGCGCGTTGCGCTATCGGCATAAAGGGCCTGGCTTCGTAAATGGACAACTGAAGGTCCCCGCGTGCCCGACGGCAAAGCAAGCCATCTCTCAGCGCATCATCCACATGCAGCCAGCAACCCTCCCATCACGCATTGTGCCGCCTGGAGATGACTCAAGCCAGGGTTTATGCAGATGACATGTATAAGATCGCCTTAGGCCCAACTGGTTTTGGAGACTAAGATCCAATTCTTATCTTTTAATTCGCACTATCCCTCCACCCGTTACTTCTCCGCATTGGATATACCTTATCTTCCCCGCCTTGTTTCCCGCTTTGCTTGTGTGAACGGTGTGTGTGTGTCGTTCCTAGCGGAACCTTATCCGAGCTTCACCCAACACCCTTCAACATGCCTATTTCTCCAGCTTCTTCAGTCTCTGTACAGCCAGACAGAATGCAGGCGCTTGGGAACCAGATAGGTTACAAGGTTCGCAACATATCGCATTATGGCCAGCCCACAATCGATATCGACATGGACGGCAGCAGCGGCCACCAACCAAAGTTTGTCACAAGCTACTCTTCAATGGACACCCTCAACGGCACGGTCACCATTACCGCGCCACATGATATACGCTTTGAAGACATTGACATTGCATTCACAGGTAAGTTGGAGCCGTTTTCGTACTTGTATGGGAAGCCTGAGGACTTGCGCATGCATGCTACCGCTAGGAAATGATCATCATGGGAAACACGTCAGCACTTTGATCTTTGTATGGGCGCATGCCAGCAAATTCAACTGGTAGCTGACTCAAATCAGGTACAAGCCGAGTGTACGTTGACAGAATGACGACTACGCCGACTATGACTGGACGAACAGAGGCAAAGCACCGATTCTTGACTCTTAGACAGCCAATAAACGAATCACACTTTCCGAGTCCAAGAATCTTCGAGGCTGGAAGGGCGTACAAATTTCCCTTCACCTTCACAATCCCATCGCAGTTATTGCCCAAAGCCTGTTCACACAACGTTGTCTCAGATCAAATCCGCGAAAACCACCTCTTACTACCACCCAGCATCGGCGATGCTGACCTTGCCGGTTTCGGTAGCACACTGCTTGATGACCTGGCACCAGATATGTCCAAGATAACATATGCGATTCAGGTCAAGATTGCGCACATGCGTGGAGGAGAAGGCTTGATCGTGCTCGCGGAGAAGACAAAGAAAGTACGCGTCAAGCCTTCATTCTCCGAGCAGCCTCCACTGAACATTGACCACAACGAAGACTACCGACCGCGACAAGAGAAGACGGTCAAGAAGGGAATATTCCAGGGGAAGCTTGGAACTTTGTCAGCTAGGACCGTCCAGCCACCTCCTCTTGTTATTCCAGGAGCGCGCTCGACTGAAGGAAGATCAATCAATACCATGGCCAAACTCGTGCTACGATTCGACCCTGTAGAAGAGACGGCTACCCCACCAAAATTGGGGTCACTATCAACAAAGATGAAGGTTGCGACTTATTACGCCTCGTGCCCCAGGCAAAACTTCCCAGTACGATCGAATCTCGGCTTTGACTTGTCCCAAGGTCTCTACTCCGAATACGTGCCCCTATCTAATCTCTGCATTGCATCAGCTCAGTGGGAAAAACATGACGCCACCTCCAATCCTGCCGCTATAGCTTTCATCCGTCGCGATTCTGGAATCAGCGACTGCTCGACGATGAGCGAATCTGAAGAAGCCTTCTCGATTGGCATCCTTCCTGCATCCAAAGATTATAGAAAAGGCGCTTTCTACACAGCCCAGATCCTTGTGCCCATCACCCTTCCCACGACGAGAAACTTCATTCCCACCTTTCACAGCTGTCTCATTTCGCGGGTTTACACCCTTGCGCTACACTTTTCCGCACATGGTTGTTCCAACATGCGCCTCAAGGTTCCTATCCAAATTTGCGCCGAAGGTAGCGATACTGGCATTGAGAATGCAAGGGCGAGAACTGTGGAGGACACAGCATTCAGGACTGCAGCGGACATGTTTACGCCAAGAAGTATTGCGCCACCAAGCTTTGAGGCGAGCAGGAATGCCAGTGTCAGCACGAGGGACGAGATGCCACCGGATTACACGGCTTTTGCGCCACCTTCGACCAGATATAGCGTAAGCCACTCGATTATCGCTTGAGGGGGACAAGGATAAGTACAAAACACATGGATCGTATGAACTCTTGACCAATAGCCACCAAGGGCCTGGAGCTTTTACTTTGGAATGTCGGCGCTGGGTGTCATGAGCAAATTGCTCTCCATTCCATACTTGATTTGTTGACCTCATATTGAGAGACTTGATAGCTGCGTTAGATGCGAGATACCCAGTCATCACTTAAAATTTAATAGACCATGTTTTCCAAATAGTTGCGAGTGCTTGTGGCACTCTTTGTCAGGGGTACCACGAAAGGCAGTGCAAGTGCGTGTATACTTGTACTCTACTCATGAACAAATGTCCTAAATCGAAAGTTTAATCCCACCTTCGAAATGCGCCACACTCTAACATCAAATATGATTATATAATACATATCGCCACGCTGGGCGCGTTCCTATCCACATTAGTGCTTGATCGCATGATGTCTTGGCAAGTCCGTGTGTACCCGAATCTCCACATCAACACCTCACGTCACGTCACTTTACAATCCCTTCCTGCCAAGCTCCCTTCCATCAGCAATCCACCAAATCAGACATGGCAGAGCACCCTTCTTTTACGCTAGCTGGCCTACGTAAGTCAATGCGCTGAACGTTTACATTGTGGGTAATGACTGACGATGTGTAGTGGCTGCCGGGGGGACAGCGGGCTATCTCCGAACACGCTCAACACCCAGCCTTGTCGCTGGGATCGGACTGGGTATATCATATGCTTATGCTGGTACGTTAACAATGCTAATGCTTCAATTTTCTTTTCTATCGCGTGGGAATAGGAGACGGCGGGGTTCGCAAAGAAAGAAAGAAAGAAATGTATACAACCTAGACTTCCCCGCAAGGCAGCCTTTTCCAGCACAAGAGAAAATCGAGATAAATCAAGATTTTGGAATAACAATTGTTTTTTACTGACTTGAGTATAGGCTACCGCATCAAGAAGAATCAGGATTACGGTACCGAGCTCGCGCTGGGTAATAGTGTTATGCTCGCGGGTTCTGCGATCCCGCGGATTATTAAGACGGGGGGACGCTCGCCTGTGCCTATTGCGTTGGGAGCGACTGGCGCTTTGGCGACTTGGTATTATCAGAAGAAGGTGCGTGAGTTTAGGTATGGGGTTTAAGTGGTGCGGGTAAGGTGTGGTGGGAC
>Ga0265797_10010951_pt1 | contig 11457 bp, 10 predicted proteins | sample P2T30metagenome_FD_192433 | JGI IMG/M metagenome (GOLD analysis project Ga0265797, IMG submission 192433) | Plant litter microbial communities from East Loma Ridge, Irvine, California - P2 T30 | ecosystem: Environmental > Terrestrial > Plant litter > Unclassified | place: USA: California... | reverse complement strand
GTTCTGCTCGGCCCCGTCCTTTGCTACCGGCTTCTAGGACGACGGGCCCAGTCTCAGTGCAAGTCCCGCACGGCCCTGAGGCGCAACCGTGCAGCAAGTCCTCTGGATGACGTCGGGATCAGGTTAGAAGACGGTCACCTGGCCGACGGACTTCATGTGCTGGGCTGCTTACGCAGCGAGAGCGAAGTCAGTGCGCTTGGAATTGGCACTTGTTGTTTTCCACGGATCGTTTACGAGATAACCGTGGGTCCTCGGCCCGCTTCCCGTCGGCACACAGGCAATGTCGAAACCGATCATCCCCATGCGGGCCGGACGTGCGAGCCGCTGTCACGCTGTTGAGTTGCCAATGCCCCTGTCGGAGCAGTCCCTCAGTCTAGCCGAGGAGGTGCGTCGGCGCTACTCTCCGACGCGGTTCCGGGTGCGCATGGCCCGCTCGGCCTCACGCTTGTCGGTCTTCTCGCGCAGCGCCTGGCGCTTGTCGAACTCGCGCTTGCCCTTCGCGACGGCGATCTCGATCTTGGCCCGACCGTCGTGGAAGTAGATCTGCAGCGGCACGAGGGTGTAGCCGCCCTGCGCCGTCTTGTGCGAGATCTTCACGATCTGCTGCTTGTGCAGGAGCAGCTTGCGCTTCCGCCGCGGCGAGTGGTTGTTCCAGGTGCCCTCGGTGTACTCCGGGATGTGCACGGCGTCGATCCACGCTTCGCCACCGTCGATGTAGGCGTACCCGTCGACCAGGGACGCGCGCCCCATCCGCAGGGACTTCACCTCGGTGCCGGACAGGACCATGCCCGCTTCGTACGTGTCCTCGATGAGGTAGTCGTGCCGGGCGCGACGGTTCGTCGCGACGATCTTCTCCCCGCGTTCCTTCGCCATGACGACTCCTCTCGATGGTGACCGGTGCAGTGCGCTGCTCGGGTGGCTCCGCGCAGCCCTACAGACTACTCAACACGAAGCGGGCGGCGCACCTTCCCGGCGCGCCGCCCGCTCGCGGATGCTGTGTACGTCAGACCTTCAGGTACCGGCGGATGGCGATCGACGCCGACGCCGCGGCGAGGAGCACCCCGATCACGATCACCGCGGGGACCACGATGGCAGCGTCCCCCATGCCGATGAACGCCGTGCCGGTGAAGCGCTCCGCCAGGAAGTTCCGGACGAAGAACCAGACCACGGCGGTGATGGCGCCACCGGCCAGGACGGCTCCGATGGCGGCGGCGATCACCCCCTCGAGCACGAACGGTGTCTGGATGAACCGGTTCGACGCACCGACGAGCCGCATGATGCCGAGCTCTCGCCGTCGACTGAACGCCGACAGGCGGATCGTCGTCGCGATGAGCAGCACCGCGGCCACGAGCATGAGCGCCGCGATGCCGATCGCCGTGTATGACGAGGCGTTGAGCAGGTTGAAGATCGGCTGCAGGTACCCGCGTTGATCGACGACGCTCTGCACGCCGGCGACCTTCGACAGGCTCTCGACCAGGACGTCTGCCTGCGACGGGTTCTTCAGGTTCACCCAGAAGGTCTCGTTCAGGTACTCCGGCTTGACGAACTCCGTCGCGGCCGAGTCCTTGAACTGCTCCTTGAACCGGGTGAAGGCCTGGTCCTGGTTCTCGTAGTAGGTCTTCTCGATGTACGGCTTGAGCGTCGACGAGTCGAGCTGCGCCTGGACCTGCTCGCGCTGGTCGGCGGTGGCCTTCGCGCCGGTGCAGTTGCCCGTGGTGTCGGTGTCGGTGCACAGGTAGACGGCGACCTGCGCCCGGTCGTACCAGTACCCCTTCATCTGGTTGATCTGCATCTGGAGCAGGATCGCCGTGCCGACGAAGGTCAGGGAGATGAAGGTCACGAGGACGACGGAGACGACCATCGACGCATTGCGCCGCAGGCCCGAGCCGACCTCGGACATGACGAGCCCGAGCCTCATCGGATGAGCCCCGGGATCGTCTGGATGCCGGTGGTGTTGGACACGGTGCCTCGCTGGATCGGGACGGCCTGGGTCTGGTAGCCGCCGGACTGCTCGTCGCGCAGGACGGTGCCGTTCGAGAGCTCGATGACCCGCCGCTGCATCTGGTTCACGATGCTGGCGTCGTGCGTCGCCATCAGCACGGTGGTGCCTCCCTGGTTGATGCGTTCGAGGAGCGCCATGATGCCGGCGGACGTGGTGGGGTCCAGGTTTCCGGTGGGCTCGTCGGCCAGCAGGATCGCCGGCTTGTTCACGACGGCGCGGGCGATGGCCACACGCTGCTGCTCACCACCGGAGAGTTCGTGCGGCATGCGGGTGGCCTTGCCGGCGAGTCCGACGAGCTTCAGCACGTCGGTCACGGCTTCACTGATGAAGCCCTTGCTCTTGCCGATGACCTGCAGCGAGAACGCCACGTTGTCGAACACGTTCTTGTTCGGCAGCAGACGGAAGTCCTGGAACACCACGCCGAGGTTGCGTCGGAAGTACGGGACCTTCCGCGACGCCAGGGACCCGAGGCGCTGCCCGAGCACGTGGATCTGCCCGCTGGTGGGCTTCTCCTCCTTGAGCACGAGGCGCAGGAAGCTGGACTTGCCGGAACCGGACGCGCCCACGAGGAACACGAACTCACCCTTGAGGATCTCGAGGGTGAGGTTGTCGAGCGCCGGACTCGGGTTGCCCGAGTAGACCTTGGTGACCTGGTCGAATTTGATCATGACCGGATCAGGGTAGGTCGCCCCGCTTGGAAAGCAAGCGAGGCGCGCGGCTCAGGAACCCCTACTCGGCAGCGGATTGCTTGCGCCAGCGGATGCCCGCGTTGATGAAGCCGTCCAGATCGCCGTCGAAAACGGCTGAGGGGTTGTTCACCTCGTGCTCCGTCCGGAGGTCCTTGACCATCTGGTACGGCGCCAGGACGTAGGAGCGGATCTGGTCGCCCCAGCTCGCCGTGATGTTGCCGGCGAGTTCCTTCTTCTTCGCGTTCTCCTCTTCCTTCTTCAGGAGGAGCAGGCGCGACTGCAGCACGCGCATGGCGGCCGCACGGTTCTGGATCTGCGACTTCTCGTTCTGCATCGAGACGACGGTGCCGGTCGGGATGTGCGTCAGGCGCACCGCGGAGTCGGTCGTGTTGACGGACTGGCCGCCGGGGCCCGACGAGCGGAACACGTCGACGCGGATGTCGTTCTCGGGGATGTCGATGACGGCGGTCTCCGGCATGAGCGGGATGACCTCGACCGCGGCGAAGGAGGTCTGGCGCTTGCCGGCGGCACCGAACGGCGACATCCGCACCAGGCGGTGGGTGCCGGCCTCGACCGACAGTGTGCCGAACGCGTGCGGGGCGTCGATCTCGAACGTCGCGGACTTGATGCCCGCTTCTTCGGCGTACGAGGTGTCCATCACGGTGGTCTTGTAGTTGTGCTGCTCGGCGTACCGCAGGTACATGCGGAGGAGCATCTCGGCGAAGTCCGCCGCGTCGACACCACCCGCACCGGCGCGGATCGTGATGACCGCGGGACGGTCGTCGTACTCGCCGTCGAGGAGCGTCTGCACCTCGAAGTCGCCGATCATCTTCTGGATCGCCTTGAGCTCGGCGAGGGCTTCGTCGGCGGACTCCTGGTCGTCGCCCTCGTTGGCCATCTCGACCAGCACCTCGAGGTCGTCGATGCGCTGCTCGGTGTCGGTGATCTTCTTCAGCTCCGACTGGCGGTGCGAGAGCGCGCTCGTCACCTGCTGCGCGTGGTCGACGTCGTCCCAGAGGTCCTGGGCCCCGGCCTGCTCGCTGAGGTCGGCGATCTCACGCTGCAGGCGGTCGACGTCGACCACCGAGCGGATGTTGCCGAAGGTCTCGCGAAGGGCGGAGAGCTGCTCGGTGAAGTCCAGTTCGACCATGGTCATCGATCCTACCGGCGCGAGTCCGACTCGGCCGACCGGGAGGCCCGGTGCGGCTCCTCCCCGCTGGTCGCGGTCGTCCTCCACGCGCCTCGCACCCCCGCCCCGGCCCCGTCATCCGGGCCTCCGGTGCGACCTGGCGATCGCGTACCGTCGCAGCCGCACGCCCGCGCGGCGCTCGGTCGACAGCAGGACGGCGTCGTAGTGCTCCAGCACCCCGATGGAGCCGTCGTTGTCATCGCGGCAGACGGCGATCACCGGGTCGATCCCGACGCGCGATGCGTGCGCGAGCACCTGGCCCAGCGCCCAGGTCGCCACTCCCCGGCCCCTCGCCGACGGGCGGATCCCGTACCCGACGTGACCGTACCGCTGCACGCCGGCCGCGTCTCCCGGCGCCCGGAGTGCGATCCCACCCAGGACGCGTCCGTCCTCGACGATCCACCAGAGCGCCCCGGGTCTGGCGTGCAGTCGGCCGACCCAGGTGCGGAATCCGTCCTCGTCACCGACGTCGTCGTGAGCGGTGATCCCGAAACCGTCCTCGTGCGCGCCCGGCCCCCACTCGGCATGCGCTTCAGCCCACGCCTCGTACAACGCTGTCTGCGGTCTCACCAACTCGAGCATGTCCAAGTATCACAACGAAGCGGGTCGGTGGCGATCCCCTCCTGCGGATCCGACGCCAGTCGCTTCCGGGGTCGCGCGCGCGACCCGCACCGACCGTGACCCGTAGAGTCGAGAGACTCTCGACGTCAGGACCCGAACGATGACCAGCCCCGCAACCGACCCAGCCGGAGCCGAGCGTTGGGCAGCCGCCGCCCGGCTCGCCGACGGCCAGAGTGACGACGGGCTCCGCCGTCGCCGGACGCGCGTGTTCGTGTGGGCGGGGGCACTCGTCCTGGTGTCGTGGGCGGTCGGGGTGGTCCTGGCACTGGTGCTGGTGCCGGCCACCGGGAGCAACCACGCGAGTGGCCGCGATGGCGTGCAGCTGCTCGTCCAGCTCCTGCTGTTGCTGCTCGGGCTGGTCGTCGGCATCGTCGGTTTCGTGTGGGCCTACCGCTCCGGTCACTACGTCACTCGCTGGCGATCGGTGAGCAGCCCGCTCTCGCGCGCTGAGCAGCGGTCGGTGCGGCGTCAGATCGCCGGCAAGGAGCCGATCGACGACGAGCACGCGGACATCGTCACCGCGGTCGCCGTGCAGAACCGTCGAGCCACGCTCGGGATCCTGCCGATCGTCGGCGCTCTGATGCTGTTCGCCGCGTCGACAGCGGTGAGCACGGACAGTCTGCCCATCAAGATGCTCGAGCTCGTCGCGTCGCTCGCGTTCGTGGTCGGGCTCGTGCAACTCGCCTTTCAGTACCGACGAGCCGGGCGGTTCCTCTCGGAGCGCCCCGTCAGCTGACGTCGTCCGGCTGGCCGTCCGCAACGCTCGACCGTTGGCGACGTCGGTTCCTCAGGACCAGCAGGAGACCGACCAACGACGCGGCGCTCCCGAGGAACACCCCCGCTCCGACCCACGTCGTGACGGACGTGCTGTGTCCGAAGAGCGCGTTGATGAGCATGCCGAGTCCGACGGCCACGCCGGTGAGCAACACCGCGCAGGTCGGTTCGAGCCACGGAGGCGACAGGAGCGACCGTCGGTCGACCGGGAGGCCGCGGTCCAGTCGAGCACGCGCAGCTCGCTCGCGGTCCTGGATCGTGATCCCGATCATCGGCCCCCAGAACGCCACCGTGGCCTGGCTGCCGCCGGGATCGACCACGATCAGGATCGCCATCGTCGCAACCGCACCGCCGAGGTACCACCAGGGGAAGACCCGACGGATCGGGACGGCCCAGCGGCTTTCCCGCCGGGTGCCGTTCCGCGGGTGGTGCTCACCGCTGGTCGTGGCCATGGTCAGCGCTCCCGGCGCAGGTCGGCGCTGCCCTGCGGTTTCGGAGAGGTCACGAGCTCAGGCTACTGGCGGACGTCCGTCCACCTCGCCGCTCCCGGTGAGCACGTCCGAAGTACCGTCACCTGCTCGAGACCGCGCAACCGCCAGTGCCTGCTCAGCCGACGCGAGGAGCACCGGATCACTGGCCCGTCTGAGCGCGACGGCGAGTGTGAAGTCCTCGACGGCACGGTCGACGCTCCCGGCGGCGAGGAGCGCCTTGCCCCGGTGTTGCCGCATCACGGCCTCGCGAGTCGTCCCGATGCACTCGGCGACGAGGAGGTCGTACTCGCGCACAGCGGTGCGGGTGTCGCCGAGGTCACGGTGGCAGTCGGCCCGCAGTGCTCGGACACGCTGCGTCGAGGCGACCCGTTCGAGACGACGAAGCGCATCGCCCGCCTTGCCGGTCCACAGCAACTCGATCTCCTCACGGAGTGGGTCGTCGGCCGATCCTGCGCGGAACGCAGCGAGGTCGGTGATCACCGGACGGAGATCGGCGGACCGGATTCGCCATCCGGGGCCACCCTCGACGTCGATCGCGGTGGCCGTCCCCCGGGTGTGCGGCGTTCGAGGTTCCGGGATGCACGCCGTCACGGTCGTCCCTTGCGGAACGGAAACCGGAACGACCGTCGCCGAGCCGCCACGGGCCGAAGCCCTTCTGCCAATCGCGTCAGCTCCACACGCAGGTCCGCATCAACGGTCGGCACCCCGACACCCGGGTGCCGAGGGAACGGGTTGCCCTCGATCCCGAGCACCGTCAGTGCGGCGTGGGCGTGCCCGGATGCCGACTCCGGGTCGCCCAGCCGGCTCGCGACGCGCGCCCGCGCTGTCAGGTACCGGACGACGCGGTCGCGGAAGAACGCCGTCCTCCGGATCGAGTCCTCGGCGCCGGCGAGCAGTGCGTCCGCCTCGGCGAGCGACGAGGGATCGCCGAGCTGCAGGAGCACCTCGGCCAGGAGGACCTCCGACATGCCGGTGGTGAACGAGTCGGAGCCGCACTCGGCGATGCGCCGGAGGACGCTCCAGTACTCGTCAGCGGCGTCACGCAGACGTCCCGACAACGCCAGTGACATCGCGAGCACCTCCCCGCCGTCGTTCACGCGCGCCTGCGACCCGCCGACGGCCTCGATCTCCGCCATGAACCGGACGAGCAGCCCCCGACCGACCTCGCGGACGCCCTCGTCTGCCTCGCCCTGCAGGGCGAGGGTCACCCCCTGGATGCGGATGTACTCGAGCCTGGACGATCTCGCACGTGCGAGCTTCGCTTCGAACGCCGCAGCGATCTCGTCGTCCCACTCGGTCGAGCGGTACCAGTTGTCGTCCCGCGGCGGTCGGACGCGCGCTGGACGGCGGACGTCCCCTGCGTCGTGTACGTCGTCCGGCCCCGGCACCACGAGCAGCAGTATGCCCTGGAAGGGGACCGGCGTCAGCGTCGCAGCCGAGATCGCCGGTGTCCGCCCCCAGGCGCAAGCCGAATTGACTGCGCCGGAGTCAACCACTACCGCCCGAGCAGCGGCTCCCGCGACGCCATCCCCGCGGCACCGGCCCGAGCGACCGCATCGGGCAGCGCCGTCAGGAACGCGTCGACGTCGGCATCGGTCGTCGTGTGGCCGAGCGTGATCCGGAGCGCACCACGGGCGTCCTGCTCCGACAGCCCCATCGCGAGCAGCACGTGCGACGCCTCGGGCACACCGGCCTGGCACGCCGACCCGGTCGACACCGCGACCCCGGCGGCGTCGAGCAGGAACAGGAGCGAATCGCCCTCACACCCGGGGAACGTGAAGTGCGCGTTGCCCGGCAGCCGGTCGACCGGGTCCCCCATCAGCACCGCCGACGGCACGGCCGCACGGACCCCGGCGACCAGGCGGTCCCGCAGGGCGACGAGCGATGGGTGCGGCATCGGCTCGGCGACGACCGCGCTGGCCGCGACGCCGAAGGCCGCAGCCGCCGGGGCGTCCTGCGTGCCGCTCCGCACCTGCCGCTGCTGCCCACCGCCGTGGATGAGGGGTTCGACGGTGGCCTTCCGCCCGAGCACGAGTGCACCGATGCCGACGGGCCCGCCGATCTTGTGCGCGGAGACGCTGAGGGCGTCGAGGCCGGACCCGGCGAACGACACCGGCACCTGCCCGTAGGCGGCGACCGCGTCGCTGTGCACGGGCACGCCTGCGGCGTGCGCGAGCTCGACGATCCGTGACACGGGCTGGATGGTGCCCACCTCGTTGTTCGCCCACAGGAACGTGACCAGGGCGACGTCCGAGGCGTCGGCGAGCCGCGCCTCCAGTCCGGCGAGGTCGACGCGACCCTGCGCGTCCAACGGGACCACGTCGATGACGGCGCCCTCGTGCGTCTCCAGCCAGGTCAGGGTGTCGACGGTGGCGTGGTGCTCGCCGCCCGGGACGACGATGCGGGGCCGCTGGCGGTCGCGCTGGCGAGCCCAGAACAGGCCCTTCACGGCGAGGTTGATGCTCTCGGTGCCGCCGGAGGTGAACACGACCTCCACCGGGTCGGCGTCGAGCGAGCGGGCGACGGCGGCGCGGCCGTCCTCGAGCAGCATCTTGGCGCGCTGACCGGCGCTGTGGATGGACGACGGGTTGCCGACGGTGCCCAGGGCATCGGTGAAGGCGGCGAGCGCCTCCGGCAGGATCGGCGTCGTCGCGGCGTGGTCGAGGTAGACCGACAAATGCACCCCCTGGATCGAGCAGTGTCCAGGATACGCGCCGGTCCTCGTACCCTTGTCGCGTGCACGAGACAGCGATCGACCTCACGCCGGGGTTCTCCCTGGGCGGGACCGTCCCCCGGTTCACCCTGCGGTCCGCGACGGCGACGGGCGTCGTCCTGGTCGTGGCGAGCGCGGGGAGCGCCGACGGAGCCGACCGCTCCGATGGCCGGCCGACGCGGTACGCGCTCGAGCGCGTGCCGGACACCGACGTGTGGACCGGCGAGGTCTCCGGGGTCGTGCCCGGCGACCGCTACCACCTGCTCGTCGACGGGCCGGTCGGGCCGCGGCACGAGTTCGACCCGACGCGTCCGCTGCTCGACCCGTACGCGCGGGGCATCCTGCCGACCGGCGACGACGAGGCGGCCGGACCACGCTGGACCAGCGTGGTCGTCGACGACGCGTTCGACTGGGGCGGCGTCGTGAAGCCGCAGGTCCCGCTCGACCGTGCCGTCGTCTACGAGGCGAACGTCCGCACCCTGACGGCCGCGAACCCGCACCTGCCGGAGCACCTGCGCGGCACGTACGCCGGGGTCGCCCACGAGAGCACGATCGCGCACCTGCACCGCATCGGCGTCACGACGCTCGAGCTGCTGCCCGTGCAGGCGTTCGACACCGAGCGGTGGCTCCGCGACGCCGGCCGGCAGAACGCCTGGGGCTACAACACGCTCGGGTTCTTCGCCCCGCACGCCGCGCATGCCTCGGCACCGGCGCAGCAGGAGGGCGCCGACGCCGTTCTGCGCGAGTTCAAGGGCATGGTCCGGCTGCTGCACGAGGCCGGCATCCAGGTCGTCCTCGACGTCGTCTACAACCACACCGCGGAAGAGGGCCTGGGTGGTGCGACGACGAGCCTGCGTGGCATCGACGGTGTGAACCGCTACCGCTGGGCGCAGACCGACCCACCGCGTCGGGACACCTACTACGACACCACCGGGTGCGGGAACACGCTCGACACCTCGGTCGAGGCGACGGCGGACCTCATCGTCGACAGCCTGGTGTACTGGGCGCGCGAGGTGCAGGTCGACGGGTTCCGCTTCGACCTGATGGCCGCCCTGGCCCGCGACGGCGAGCACCGGTTCGACCCGTCGCACCCGCTGCTCGAGCGCATCCGGAACCACCCGGACCTGCAGGACACCCTGGTGATCGCCGAGCCGTGGGACGTCGGCCCGGACGGCTGGAAGACCGGGGAGTTCGGCGCGGCCGGGCACCGCACGAGCGAGTGGAACGACGGGTTCCGCAACACGGTCCGCCAGTTCTGGCTCACCGACATCGCTGAGGAGCGCCGCACCGGCCTGCCGCAGACCGGGATCGGTGCGCTCGCCGGAGCCCTGACCGGGTCGCGTCACGTCTTCGGCGCCGATCGCGGCCCGCTGGCGAGCGTCAACTTCGTCACCGCGCACGACGGCTTCACCCTGCTCGACCTGGTGTCGTACGACGGCAAGCACAACGAGGCCAACGGCGAGGACAACCGCGACGGCTCGAACGACAACCGCTCGTTCAACCACGGCATCGAGGGTGACACCGCCGACCGCGGGGTCCGCGCCGCGCGCGGCCGGTCGATGCGCAACCTGGTGGCGACCCTGATGCTCTCCGCCGGGGTGCCGATGCTCACCGCCGGCGACGAGCGGAGCCGCACGCAGCACGGCAACAACAACGCCTACGTGGTGTCCGACGACCTGACCCCGGTGGACTGGTCCGACGACGAGGACGCCGAGACGATGACCGAGGCCGTCGCCGCGCTGGCCCGGTTCCGGCAGGCGCACCCGTCGCTCCGCCCCACCCGCTTCGGCGTCGAGGGGCAGGAGACCCCCGGGGCCTCTCGCATGTCCTGGTACGGGCCGGACGGGCACCCGATGACGATCGAGGGCTGGGACCAGCCCGTGCACCGCGCCCTGCAGTACTTCGTCGAGTCGACGCCGGAGCACGAGCCCTTCGACCGCGTCCTGGTGGTCGTGCACGGCAGCGGCCGCACCCGCGACCTGACCCTGCCGGTGCGCGAGGACGTCCTCGGGTACCGCCTGGCCTGGTCGAGCGAGAAGCACCGCGACCACGAGCGCCTCCGTCCCGCCGGGCAGGTCTTCACCGCCTACGGCCCCGGCATCCACCTGTTCGAGGTGGCGTAGCGCCGAGCAGGCGGGCGCGGCCCGGCCTCGCGACCGGGTGGCGGACGGGAGGCCCGTGGCGGCCCCGCCACGGGCCTCCCGTCCGGTCCTCAACAGGCTCCACGGCGCGCCCGGCCCTCCACAGCGGGCCGATTCCGGGGAACGCGGAGCCGCTCGCCGGGTAGCGTCGCTTCCGTGGCCACCGCAGACCGACCCCGCCGCCCGAAGATCGGGCGCATCCCGATCACCGAGCTCGCCCCGAGGACGCCGAACGGCTTCCCCGGCAAGGCATTCGACGGCGAGGTGATCACGTTCGGTGCAACCGTCTTCCGAGAAGGACACGGCATCATCGGCGCCGACCTCGTCCTCGAACGCCCAGACGGTGGAACCCGCACCGTCCCCATGACCCTCGGTGCCCCCGGCACCGACCGCTACGAAGCCACGGTGCAGGTCGACCACGTCGGCGTCTGGACGTGGCACGTCGAGTCGTACTCCGACGACTGGGCGAGCTGGCTGCACGGCGCACGCCTGAAGATCGCGGCCGGCGTCGACACCGAGGCGACCCTGCTCGACGGTGCCGTGCTGCTCGACCGGCTGGCCGAGGAGACCGACTCCCCCGCCGCCACCCGTGCCGCCGCACGCGTCCGCGACACCGACCTCGACCCGGCCGAGCGCCTGGCCGCCGTCGACGACCCGCGGATCGTCGCCGAGGTCGAGGAAGCCCCGCTCACCTCGCTCCGGACCCACTCCGCCACCCAGCTGCTCGACGTCGAACGCACCCGCGCCGGCGTCGGTGCCTGGTACGAGTTCTTCCCCCGCTCCGAAGGCGCGAAGAAGAACCCCGACGGCTCCTGGAAGAGCGGCGACTTCCGCACC
>Ga0265797_10010950_pt1 | contig 11458 bp, 9 predicted proteins | sample P2T30metagenome_FD_192433 | JGI IMG/M metagenome (GOLD analysis project Ga0265797, IMG submission 192433) | Plant litter microbial communities from East Loma Ridge, Irvine, California - P2 T30 | ecosystem: Environmental > Terrestrial > Plant litter > Unclassified | place: USA: California... | reverse complement strand
TCCAACCTTTTACTTCCCGTTCTTCACTCTCCTCTGGGAACGCAGGTGTGAGATGGAGACTAGTGTCTTCGGTCGCCTTGCCGTTATGTGCCTTCCCGGCGACGCCGGCTTCGTGGACCATCAGTCCTCGAAGGACCTGCTCTCGTGAGTGAGGAAAGGAGATTGTAAGGCAAATGAAGATGGTCGAAAGGAGTAGATATGAAGCGAATGCTAGCAATAGACATGCAGGAAAGGAGTAGACATGAAGCGAACGCCACAGGAAAAGAGTATGTATGGTTGGCCGCCTAGATGTCGGCCGTAGCGTGAACGTAGCGCGTGTAGACTGGTGTTTGACAGCAGACGGGCCGAAGCCAGACCTCGGTTCCGCAAGAGACGATCATCAAGCGGAGAAGCTTAACCCCCCCGCGTCACTTGCCCCTTCTCGACCCATGTTTCCTGCCTTCTCCATAACAAACAATACTACATCATAGTCCACCCCATCATGTCGTCCGACTCAAACTACCACATTGTCGAAGACGCCAAAGACGTAGCCAACAACATCGCCTCGAAGCCCATCTGGCAGGACGCGAAGCACGACGCGCAGCACACGGTTGATAAGATCAATTCGCAGCCGATTGTCCAGGACGCGAAGAACGGAGCGAAAGATGTTGCGAACAAGGTCGACGAGAAGGCTGGGGAGGTGAAGGAGCAGGCGCGTGATGTTGCGGAGAATATTAATTCGCAGCCGATTGTCCAGGATGCAAAGGCTGGGGCCAGAGAGGCTGCTGATAAAGCGAAGCATGCGGCTGATAAGGCTTCTGAAGCTGCTGCAGAGGCATCCGATAGTGCACTCATCGGATTGAAGAAGGTTGACCAGACTATCCTGCGCTTGAACAAGTAAGTACCATACCGCGCCGGCCCTAACAAATCTCAGTCGGCCAGAACAAACCTCACAAACCAGACTGCTAACCTCCTTCACAGACTCCTCGCCTCCCCAGGCGGTCTCTCAGCCTTCCTCTCCACCTTCAACTACTCCCTCTACATCCTCGCCTACCTGCAAACCAAATCCGCCCCCCTCACCGCCTTCGCAACCCGCATCCTTGCCCTCGTGCGCCCCGCCTACAACGACACCAAGCTGCCCGCCACCACACTCCTCAACCCCGCCGGCGTCCCTCCCATCGCCGCCCTAGCCGTCCTCGTCTCCAAGGCGCGCACAACCCTGCGCCTCTTCGGCCTCTTCCCGCTCTACGCATGGCTGCGCCAGCTCGTCAAAGGCCCAAAAGCCGGCTCAGACGTCGTCCTTCACCGCATCGCACTGCTCCAAGCCAGCAGCTACGCAACCTACCAAGCGCTCGAGAACATCTCGCTGCTCGCCGACTCGGGCGTCGTACCGCCCACATTCGTCGCGCGCCTGAACAAGGGCGTCCCCACGACGCCACGCCTCTACTTGTACGCGTACCGCGCGTGGCTGGGCTGCGTGTCGTGCGACTTCTTGCGCCTTGCGCGCGAGTGGCAGCTCGAGAATAAGCGCAGGACGACGCGCAAGATGATGCGGGCTGATGGGCGCGAGCTGTCTGCGTACCAGGCCGACGAGGACGCCAAGTTTGATAAGAGGTGGTGGACTGATCTGATGATTGCGGGCGCGTGGTTGCCGATGGCGCTGCACTTTTCGAGTGTGACGGGTGGTGTGCCTGGTTGGAATTTGGGCTGGATGGGGGTGTGTGGTATGGTTGCTGGGAGTACGAGGGTGAAGGCGCTGTGGGCGAGTACGGCGTAGTGGGATGGAAAGTTTTAGTGGGTGGACATTTGGCTAAGATTGTAACATTTTGTGTTGGGTAGCGATTGTACATATATCCATTTACATGCGTCTTAGTTAGCTAGGTGGATTGGTTTACTGTAGAATTTGTTGCAATGTTTTCAGTATAATAAATCTCCAGTTTCGTATGTTCCCATGCTCTGTGATCGATTCTCCTTACCAAACACTAGAGCCGAAGAAAGCGTATGACTGGTAGCGAAGGATGCATCGTTGTTGTCATGCGGGGAAGGTGCACCCGGTCACCTATCTGAGAGTATATTAGCCACAGTCGTCACTCCAAACCATCCATTGCATCTCTTTTCCCATCTTCACAACCAACTCCAGGGCACGACAAGCTTTCGATACTTCCACCTCAAGTGCAACGTAAACACACAAGCAAGGCAGTCATCACCATGGTAAGACATCGATACATGCGACACAATCCATGCTAACCAAGATAGACGGATGCCTCAAACTGGCACATCGAAGGCTTGAGAGAATTCGAATACAGAGAGGTCGCAGCCACCCCCGCAGAATATGAAGAACCACCACCTGACGTCCCTTCTTTCAACATCGTCGAAGCGACCATCGAAGACCAACAACATGCACTCAACGCAGGGCAGATCACTAGCGTGGAACTAGTCGTCAGCTATCTCAACCGCATCGCCCAACTCGATATCTGCGGCGGCCTCAATGCATTCACCGTCCTGAACGACAATGCTCTCGAAGAAGCGGCTGCTTCTGATGCTCGCCGAGCGCAAGACCTGCCACGCCGACGACCACTTGAGGGCATTCCGTACGCCATCAAGGATAGCTACAAGGTCGCTGGCATGACGGTGACGAATGGCTCTCCTGCGCTTGCGGGTTTGATGTCCAGCGAGGACTCTGCTATTGCTGCGAAATTGAGAGCAGCTGGTGCGATTCTGATTGGCAAGACGAATATGCCGCCTATGGCCGCTGGAGGCATGCAGAGAGGGCTGTACGGCCGTGCTGAGTCGCCGTACAATTCGAAGTATCTTACTGGAGCTTTCTCGTCTGGATCATCGAATGGCGCAGCGACTTCCCTGGCGTCAAGCATGGCAGCGTTCGGCATGGGTAGCGAGACAGTGAGCAGTGGTCGCAGCCCGGCATCTAACAATGCGCTCGTGTGCTACACGCCTTCGAAAGGCCTCTTGAGCTGTCGCGGATTGTGGCCACTGTACATCACATGCGACGTTCCGGTACCTTACGCCCGATCCATGAACGACATGCTCACGATCCTGAATGTCATCGCTACTGAAGATCCCGACACCACAGGAGATTTCATCCGCGAGCAGACGCACATCGCTATCCCAGAGCTAAAGCAGATCGACTACCAGACTTTGAAATATTCACAGCATTTCAAAGGCAAACGCATCGGCGTACCGAAAATGTACATCGGCGGGCGAGACTCAGACCCGCACGCAAAGCACCCATACGTCTCACCAGAAGTCATCGCCCTATGGCAGCAAACCGAGAAAGACCTACAAGCCCTCGGCGCAGAAATCGTATACACAGACTTCCCACTTGTAACAAACTATGAAAACGACTCCGTCTCCGGCGAAGCCAATAACGTCGACGGCCGCCCCGCAGACTGGAATCTCCTCGAGCGCGGCATCCTCATTGCGAAAGCATGGGACACATTCCTAGTACAAAACAGGGACCTGCACATCAAGCGCCTAGCAGACATCAAAGATCCAAGCATGCTATTCCCAAAACCGCACGACTACCTCCCAGACACGTTCCTCGAGGTCCGCAACTGGATCGATTACCCCGGCCTCCCCGCTCTCATGCCCAGTATCCAAGAGTCAAAAATCGAAGACATACCCGGAATGGCACAAGCCCTCACCGCACTCGAAGCCCAGCGCACCCGCGATCTCGAAGACTGGATGGACTCCAATACCCTCGACATCATCGCCTTCCCCGCCCAAGGCGACGTCGGCCTATCAGACCTAGAATTCACGTCCGAAAGCACGCAACACAGTCTCACAAACGGCGTCAAGTACTCCAACGGTAACCGCGCGATACGTCACCTCGGCGTCCCGACAGTCAGTGTACCAATGGGCATCATGCGCGACAAGAAAATGCCCGTGAATATTACTTTCGTGGGGAAGGCGTACCGCGATCAAGACCTCCTAGCGTACGCCTGGGCATACGAAAATGCGTATAAACGCCGCGTTGCTCCGCCTCTTGATGCAGTACACTCAGACACCATACCGCACCGCCTTTCACCCCCAACCACCTACCGACTCACACCCACACTCACGCTATCAGCATCCACCACACCTGTGCCCGATCGCCCAGGCTCGTACACGCTTAGTATCAGCGGGACATGTACGCCCTCATCAGAGACAGGCACATTGGCGGTTTATGTAGACGGCGCTTTGGCGTTTACGAGCGGCTTGGGTGCGTCTTGGGGGTTTAGAATGGAGCATACGCCTGTGCGGCCGGCGTGTTTGGGCTGGGATTTGGAGCCGTTGGGGGCGAGGGAGGGGTTGGTTGTTGGGGTGGGGAGGTGGGAGGAAGGGGTTAGGGGGAGGGTTTTGGGGGTTGATTTTGGGGGGTGTCGATGAGGTTGGGGTGATGGGGTGTACGAGTAGGGTTTTGTTTGTTGGGTTTTGCGTACTGTTAATTTTACCTAGATTTACCCATTCATCGCAGGCATGTGGACGCACCTAGTTTGACGCGAGCACCGCGAGTATCTCAGCATCACCGATTCTTCTCGCCATATCAGTTGCACTCCACCCTTTCGAGTCCGTGATACTCGCATCCGCGCCATGTCTAACCAACCACTCCGTCCCCTTCCTCTGCCTCGCAAGAACACTATAATGCAGTGGCGTTTCACCGCCCCAACTCGGCCTCTTCTCACCACTCACATCACTAGTAATCCCCAATTCCTTCTTGATTCTCGTTCTGTATCGCGCCGAGAACCTGAGATTCGCGAACAACTGCTCATTCACGTCCGCGCCATAACGCACGAGTAAAGCCATGGCGTCGATACGGCTGTTTTCAGCTGCGTAGTGCAGTGCGCCTGATTGTGCGATTTCAGCGCCGTGCTGAATGAGCAGCTCGATGACACTGAGCGATGAGTGTTGCGCGGCGCTGCGGAGATGAGGTCCTGGGACTCCGGTGTGCGTGTTTGGATTCGAACCGTTCCCGAGCAGGAAATGGATGAGAGAGTCGTTGTCCTTGCGCAGGAGGGCTTGTGTGAGTGGCGTGCCGGTGTGGCCGCCCATGTCCATGTTGATTATGTCGGGCTGAGCGGCGTATAGTTCTCTGAATACGGGGACGGTGTTGGCGCTGATAGCGGCGCAGATGGCGTCGCGGCGGATTAGCTTGGTGTGTGGGATACCGCGGGTTTGGGCGAAGGCGAGGAGGTGGTTGACGATGGGTACTGAACCAGCGCGTGCAGCGGTGTTGAACATTGAGACGAGATTTAAAATCTTGTGTGTCAGGCGTATTTCTTCGCCGTGGGCAGTGAGGACTTCAGTTTGCGATGGGGTCGACAAGGCGACGGCAATGTATGATGGGTGCTGAAGGAGGGTTTGGAGAAGAGCGAGATCGCCGGTGGCGCATGCTTCGAGGAGCCTGTCTACGGAGATGTCGTGTGAAGCCATTGTGGTGTTGTAAAGTCCATTTGGAAACTACAATGGTGTTATCGATGGTTTGATCTGGCGATCGATTTGGAGTGAAAGGTTGCTCTCTATTGGGGCGGAGGCCGCCCAGTCAGATATGACGTAGGCAGGCTCAATGGTCGTTCAATGTAGCCATACACTCTGTGTCTCTGGATTGCCCTGCATCGCTTCACCGTCCATGATACCGTGTACATACGCGTCGCCAACGAGGCGCACGTGATGATGGCTTTCAAACATTAAGTCGCTGTCCACTTCTGTTCTCCGCGAGATGAAAGGCACGTTACCTCCGTGGAAGATCCACACTTCATCCCCAGCCTTCGTGTCCGGCGGTCCAACACCAATATACCCTTTCTTAGTTACGAAGAACCTGTGATTGGCCATCATGCCGCTGAGAGACTCGTGCAGATCGAACGGCTCGAAGTTAAAATCTGGGACCATAGTCTCGTACTGTTTGGCTAAAACTGTACCGAAGTCGCCCATGTGGCGAAAGTTCTGCTGCCCTGATATGAAGAGGTCCACAACTTCGTGTGACCCCGTGTAGCTGCGCTTACCGAGATGTTCAAGCAATGAGTTGAACGAGGTTTCGTCGTGTGGCCCGGCTCTACGCACGGGGAACTCCTTCATTACGAGATCACCAATCACGGTGCAGAAGAAGGCGGTGTCGTATGAGCTGCCATTGATGTAGTTATCGCCGAAAGCATACGAAGCTCTGCAATGGTCGAGAAGATGGCGAGCGTCGTTGAGAACCTCTAGCAGGGGTTCATCTTCGATGTATTCTCTTTCCAAGACGGTATATTCCGTGCTGATATCTAGAACCTCATCGACGAAAATGCCAGTCAAAGCGAGCACTGAGCCCTTTCGCGCCGTGGTCACTTGCAGTGGCGTTTTTGCAGCTGCCCAGAACTGGCCATAGCGATGAGACCGGTTCCACCATTTGAGCTGGCGCGTCCCGACGACATTAACGCATGCAAAGTCGATGGCCCAGCTGGCTAGGTTCGGTGTGCAATGTGGCAACTCTTGTGAGCCAACCAAGGCCCTGAGGCTATCTTCGTACTTAATGAGGTCCACAGTGACATTCTGGAAGAGGTCCGCGACAGGTAAGTCATAGCTACATTGTTCAGCGCTCGGTATAGCACCTGGAATCAGCAAACCAGCAAGAGCATAGACTTTGTCGCGCGGATCAGTGGCATGCCTATGCCGCCAGCGCATAAGCAGATCCAATGGGCCGTCATCACGTTCGGCGTGCCGGAAGCCGTGCATAGGGTACAGCAACCGTCGTAGAAGTGGCGTATACTTGAGCCGATGGACGCGAAACTGAGGCGAGAATAATCCAGTCCTTTCGCAACTGCGTAGATTCTTCGACGCTCGAACGACCAAGTCCCGATCTATGGACAGTACTCCCCATACGAACACAGAGGAACTGGGCACGATAGCCTCCTGGATCGTCCAGACGCGGCTCCACCATGGGTTTCCGTACATGGAGAATGCCTCAAAAGCTTTTCGCGTGCGGTCGCCGCGCATGGTGGGTCGGAAGATAAGGGGCAAATGACCGGGCTCGGTTTCCTTCAAATCTGCTGCGTATTCGATAAATCTGAAAACCTCGCGGGCATCGTGGATGCTGAAGTCCTGATCCTGGTCCATCTCACCCAGCCAGATTACGCAACTGGAGCATCTTCGATAGATGTCCCGCATCAGGGCAACCTGAATTGACCTCTCCAGGTTATCTTGCTGGTTAACACTTAGCTGGTCAATCCAGATTGTTCGCGTATTATGCTGAGCATGTCGGAGACGTCTGAGTGCAGCGTAGAGGTTGGCGGTGACAGAAACACAGTGTCCGGCGATGTCTATCTCTTTTTCGCCAACGCGGTCACCCCAAACGTACGACAAAGCCTCGTACGTTTCGTCGCTGTCCAGACTAATCAGTCGGATAGTGCAACTGATGCTGTCATCATCTGCGCCTGGCAGCAGATCCAACACACGTATCTGACGATGACCAGGACGCGAATCATCTGCGTTCATCAGTGGAGCCCCGCTATACAAGCCAGACTGAAGCCTACCGAACAGCGTCGCGCTCAATGGGACAGACATGAATTATTGGCGTGTTGTCAGACTTGATGGAGAAAAGCTGCGACCCTCGGTCACACGAACTGCGATATCGTGCAAGTTGTCATAAGGGCGCAAGTAGGGACAAATTGTTGTTGAAAGAGGCAGGCTGTAGGTGGCCGTCAGCGCACCGCCACAGCTGTTGTGTGATGAGCTGCTCATCGATCAGAGCTCTGCCCCGCTTTCGGAGCTCCATGTCCATGTTATGTTGTTATTGGGTGTACTTTGAAGGATTCCTTTAGTATAATTAAGACCATCTGAGGTCCGTAATGTTTAGGTAGGACATCTGGAGAGTCGCGCTGGGCAAGTACGAGTACATACTTCGTACGAAGGAGCTCGTATTTATTGAGTAATCACCCCACCAAACATCTGCTGCGCCAAACGCAACAACAACTCAACGCAATAAATAAAAATTCTAACTTGTTTTCTAGAGACTCTACGTATTGTAAAGCGTTAACTATCCTCTAGATTCATAGAATTTATTTGTGTTGCGTTGTGACGCTGCAAGTACTTGGAATCAGGCTAGCGTTTTAGGTGAGTACTTAATAAATACGAGCTCTGTTGGAAGGCTCACTAGTGAAAGGAAATAACGATAGCTACGAATGCATTCTGTACGATGTTGGTTGACTTGTTCTTGTTCTCGTGAGGGAGCTATGGAGGGGTATATGCTATGAAACGAGTAGGGCCGAAGTAGGATCGGATCGGCCCGTTGGGCAGCGTTGAACAGCTGACGTTCCTACCGATACTCACGATCCGACAAGCTCCTTCGTAGTTGAGCAGCTTCTCCTGAACTGGCGCTAGCTAAATTAGCGTAGACCCTCATATTCGACGCGGAAGGCACAAAGTACTCCACCGTATCCACCTCCTTACGATAACACAACGGTTCATCTACAGCGTCACTCGTCGCAGACACGAACTGATGCGGGTTCTGGTATGATGGAACATATACCCCAGCAAACGTCTTGCATGCATCAATCCTTCCTGCATCACAATCCTACTACGCCCTCCGCAAAAGACCTTCTTCTTCAAGCTCGTCTAGACCTCTTCGTCTCACCTTTGGTCCGCACGCTATGTAACCTCAAATATTCCACAGCGGTATTCGTCGGGAGCGACCTTCAGCTAGTCTCGCTAAATGGCGGGAGTCAGTGTATGTAGTCAGCAAATTACAGTGGTCCAACGCTAGGTTAAATCCTTCGCCGTCGAATCCTTGACCTAACAGTCGAATCCTTCGAACTTCGCTCCGAACCTCATGCACGAACTTTTACTCCACCATATCTACCTCTACTGATGCTCGACATTTCATCAACATGGACAATCTTCCTACTTAGCCATGCAGCCTTTTGACGACACTGTCGACGGCAAGACATATCCAGCCTTGATATCAAGCCTTGTCAGATGAATTCTTGATGGAATCAGCCTTATCAAACTGTGCCGCACGGCAATATAAACGAATAGGCACGCTGCACATTCGCCAAGGATAGTCAGCCTACTCGCAATAATTGATCCTACTGTACGAGCTTGGCCTGACCAATCGATCAAGTCAGCCTCGTGAACCGACAAGTTCGACAGGCCAATTCCGCAATGTCCACGGAAGAGCGAAATGCTTTAAAGCCTAGCTCTTAACTCTCCATTCAAGTCCTCCAACTTGACCAGCTCCTCTCGATCGTCACCAACCCGTTCAGCTTCCGACATACCATCAACATTCAACTTGACACCGAACATCTGTTCTCATCAATCTTCATCCGGTACGTAACATACCAAAGAGTCTTCCCTCAGCAGCTCCCACCCTTCTGAAGTACTGACCGAAACCCAGCCTCCAACCAACCATGAAGCTCCCCACCACCATTGTCTGCGCCCTCATGAGTGCCAGCGTCCTCGCCGCACCAGCTGCTGAGCCCGCTCCGAAGGCTGAAGCCGCACCCGTTCCCATCGCCGAAGCCGCACCCGCCGAGCTCGCGCCCCGATCCGGCGAGTATCTCGGCGGCATCAACGTGGACGCCGCCTGCCAGAAAGAGTACGGGTCCGACTTCTACGCATACTCCACGGGCAACAGTTGCAACGACTGGAAGTGCATTTGGATTGGGGATCCACTTGGCGGCAGATATGGAATGGATATGCCGGCGCAATGCGCGAGGCAGTATGGTAGTGGTGTGTATGCTTGGTGTACGAAGGGTGTTAACGACTGGGGGTGTTTTAGATCGTAGAGAGCGGGTAGTGATGAAAGGGTTTCGTGAGGGAGACGGAGGGGGGTGCTGGTTGGGTTGGGCGGCTGGCAGTGATGTTTGCAGAAGAACACTATTCTGTATTCTTGTGCAAGTAGTGTTCACGTGCTTTGATCGTCATTAGTCTCACCCTAATAGCTTCCCGCTGCTTCCAAGCTACCTTCGAGCAGAGCTCTGCATGTTGCGAAAGCGTCTCTCGTGTATGTCATGTCCGCATCCCCAACACCATACACAAGCCGACGTGGAGTGTTGCGCAAGTCGTCCGGGCAAATTGCTCACTCTGTATCGATGGACACTTGCGGAGCACGTGCCTATTCGGCAAAACCTCTGACTTCCCTGAATCCGTCTAGCTGCGCTGCCGCGCTTGCTATGCCCCTTGAAGAAGCCTCCCCTCCTTGGCGTGCTTACATTTCCATTTGATAGGTCGTTGATGTCCAGCATCTCCAGCTGTGTGATGAAATATTCCTGTCGCCACATCATATCGTGTCCTCGCTTTAGTCAAATCGTTTCTGCTACCTCGCAACGATTGTAATACTCCTCTGACATTTCCACGCAACACCGCCTTTACTTACCCCACGGGCGAGTCTCTGTCAACATGAATCCGAATCCGAACGCAGCGAGGGTTGTTCCTTTCTGGTTCAATCGACCGCCACTCGAATGGATCATTGCACCCGAAGGTCTCGACGAGCAGATTAAGTTGAACTTCTTCGATCTTGTGCTGAAGGCGCGCAGCAACGATCTCGAAACCTGGACTAAAAGCCCAGAATCTAGTCTGGCTCTGATCGTCCTACTGGAACAGTTCCCGCGCAACATATACCGCGGCTCACCAAACTTATGAACAATCTCGCCAGGCTTGATAGCTTGCAAGCCCATCCAATCTTTTTGCAATTGATCTAGCTAGCTAAAGGCTTAAAATTTTAAGCTTAAGTTAGCCTCTAATAGGCTAAAAGCTTCATAAGCTTAATAGGCTTAATAATTTTATAAGTAGGAGAGTTATAGAGTGTTGGGAATCGAGCCACCGTACGTAGCAGAGCAGATAGCCAAACACGTGATCACATGGCTTGTGCGCGAGCTCGCACAATCCGTGTGCGAGCTGCAGCCTTGCTCTTAGAATTAATCAATCACAAACCACCACCGTTGCAATGACTGTTACTTGATTTAACCTCACCTTTGCCGTATCAACACTAGTTAGTAGTTGAGCAAAACTACAGATTGGCAAGATATGCTGCGTGCAGAGAGGCGTCCTACTAAGGAATAGCCTCTAACAAAGAAGCGGCTTGCTAGCGCTACCTGACCTACTAAGGCCTAGGTAATACCTGTTATAATATAAGCTATAACACCCAAGACTTCGACAAACAAGTTACCGTCATTCAGGCTTCAGCGTTCTACATGCCGTTTATGCAGCAAGAACGCCTCATCTCAGTGCTTGCAGCGAAGGCGTTGTTTGAGGGATTAAAAGCGAGATGCAGCACAGAGGAAGAGCACAAGTGGGCTGACATTGGTGTCCCCGCCATGAAAAGGCACATTGCGCAATTGGCGAGATTTGGCAGATATCCAACGAGGAACAAGCTCCTCGGAAGAGTGAACATGGAAGAGGAGGAAGCGTTTCTGAAAAGTTATGTGCCAGCATTGCAAGGTGGCCTCGATTCCGTTGGCGAGAAGTAAGCATGTCAAGGGCGTTTTCATGCTTGTAAATTTCTCGCATT
>Ga0265797_10010949_pt1 | contig 11458 bp, 15 predicted proteins | sample P2T30metagenome_FD_192433 | JGI IMG/M metagenome (GOLD analysis project Ga0265797, IMG submission 192433) | Plant litter microbial communities from East Loma Ridge, Irvine, California - P2 T30 | ecosystem: Environmental > Terrestrial > Plant litter > Unclassified | place: USA: California... | reverse complement strand
AAGAATGGTCCCGCAACCCCCCGGCGCTCGTGCAGCCTCTCCTCGACGAAACGCAGTACAGTCCTACCGGCTTGTTACGCGCACACCCCATTCCGCTGGTTATGATTGGTGGCGGGGACGCGAGTGCGGACATGTTGAAAAGGGCGGTTGGTGTGGGGGTGCGCAGGAGGGTGTTTTTTGTTAGTCAGGGGGTTAGGATTGGGAATTTGATTGTTGTTTGAGGGTGTGGTGTGAGATGGGATTAGAGATGGGATTAGATTAGAGATGGGATTAGATTGGGTTGGGTTGGTTTGGGGCAGGTGAGAAGATTCATTTGTAGTGTAAGTTATGTATGTTATGTTATGAATTATAAACCTCCACATCACAAAAGCAGTCCGGCGTCCCAATCCCAAGAAAGCAGGTCCTTTTTCTCTATTTTTTCACGTCTCGTGCGAGGTGCTTTGTGTTCTTTCTTTGTTTGCAATCTAAGCTAGTATAACATCCCTCCACTCCCTCCCCGCCTCCACCCAATCCCTAAGATACACATGTCCCACCCCCTCACGATACGCAACCGCGCCTTCCCAACGCACCTGCATAACCGTAACTACCGGCACACCTTTTGCCTCAGTCCATGATACATTTCTTTCCGTGCCTGAATCTCCTCTTGAGACTTTATACCCCGGCGGCTTCACAATCAGACCTAGCGCGATGAACTCGTGCCTGCGCGCAGAATGATCTTGCGCCGACGTGTCCGTTATTTCGCCGATGATATGGCCCTGCGCGTCGAGTATGTACGAGGTGTGTCCGCGTGTCATGACAGGGAAGGAAGAGACTTGTGTGCAGCCGATAATAGCGCCTGGTGTTGAGCGCAGGGCGTGGCGTGTTGCGGGCGAGACATGGGGTTTGGAGGCGGCTAGGTGCTGGTAATAAGTCTCGTAGTCTGGCCAGTGGATGTGTGATGTTTGAAGGTATTGTGACGTGCAGCCCGCGGCATGGGCGATACTCATGTAAAATCGCCAGTTGCGCGTGAGTGTGCAGACGGAATGATCGTTCAAAGCGCGCAGGTCGTCGATAGATGTCTCGTCGAAGCGGTACCAAGCTAGTAGCGCGCCGCAGTAGTCGTCGTCGATGAGTTCTGATCGGGCGTATTCGATAGCGCAGGGAGAAGTCACTCTGGACATCCATGTCCACGTCGGAAAGCGGACGCATTGCTCTTCTGCCTCGAGAGGAGCGGTTGCGTCCAGGTCATTCTGCCAGTGCAATGCCCAATCGAAATAACTGAGAGGTAGCCCGAAATGAGTAGAGTTTGGCCCGAAAAGAGCGTTGCTGATGCCTGCGAAGGCCGAGTATGCGTCGCTTCGGTAGCGGAGCTGTAGGCTGGCGTAGTTTCTTGCATGGCGGGTGTACGCACTGAATGCAGAGTTGTCCGTTGGGAGAATGAGCTTGGTTGAATTCTCTATCTCGAGGTTGAATTTTGAGTTGTACATGTCTTCATGTGAGATAGCCTGTTCGCACTCGAAGAACACACGGGTGTTGGTGAAATACAGCCTTCTGCGAGCGAGGACGCCCTCTTGATATGTCCAGCCCCGAGTCGGCCAGGTTTCAGTCTCGTCCGGTGATTTGTCCCGCGCTACAATCGTTCCTGTTCCGCCGGGTAGAGCAACTTGTAACTGCCATGCTTGGCGCGCATGTCCGACTCCAGGAAGTCCGTAATTAACACCGGTGCCGTGCAGAGCGATGATCACGTACTCTGCAGCAGAGAAAATGCGGTCCATGGCCCCGATCTGATGCTGCTTGTCTGTTAAATCGTCCTGCAGGATACATAACCGGTCGATCCAGAGGAACGGCTCTCCGAGCTGTTCGCAAACAACCAAAGCGTCTTGAATTGTTGCTGGCAGCCTGTCCGCCGAAAGACTTCCGGTGTGGGCCAATTGCTGGACGGTCTGCGTAGATGCGAATAGCGACGAACCGGCATCTTGGCCCCAGACGTAACTCAGTGCGACGTACCGGGGCACTCTCTGCTGCACAACACACCGTCTGGCGACGTCAATCACTCGAAATCCTTCTGGGAGCTGAGGCTCGCATGCGCGAAGGCAACTAGAATGAGTTCTGAAACAGGCTTGCGTGATGCTGCGCAAACGACTCCAGGATACCCACTCACCTACAAGCGGCTGTAGAGGCTCTAGTCTCAGTTATTACGAGACGAAAGAGAGTCTGCATTACGCACCAGGGCTATCCATTTGGAAGCACATGGTTCCGATCCACTGGTGTTGGTCGTCCGTCGCTTCGGCGGAGAAGACTACCTTGCTTTTGCAGCCATTTATGAATGCGTCGCGGACTGTCATTCTCGCCACTTCGGCAACCACGCCAGAGCGCCCAGATCGTTCGACCATGCTATGGAGTATGCAGCAAAGTCGACAGTCTATGTTGTTTGATGCTACGGATGGCGTGATCCATGGGACGATGCTCGACACGTCTCTTCTGCAACGGAGGTTGTGCCAAAGTCGGAAGTGTCGACATGAGTCACAAAGGGAGATTTGAGCAGCGTCGGGTCGACTGCATATGCCATCGGTACATGGTTCGTGGAAAGAAGTGTAGAGCTCCTGGAGGCTGTACCGCTTTGTAGCTGGCAGACAATAGGAGCAGCTGTGGATGATAGCTGTCAGGGCTTCGTTGAGAGGGGCTTCGAGTTCAATGTCACTATCGGACATCTTTGCGCCGCTATCGGTCGACTCCAATCCTGATTGTAGTCTTCGAGCTGGTCCATACAACTTCGAAGATCTTCGCCAGCATCTATGGTGAGCTCCAATTTGCAGTGAAGCGGCGATTGGTATCAAGCTCTCGACCGTCGTGCAGACATCTTTGCACCGTCGTAGGCCATACGGGATGAAAAGAAGATGCGATGGTCCCCGCTAAAGCACTTGCGATGGAAGGGCAGAGGTGGTCGTGATAGCGCAGTAAAGGAAGTGGGGCGCGATGGCGGCGGACATGCTAGCGCATTACATACATTTGAGGTCCGTAAGTGGACTACTGCACTAGCGCCGGCGCAACGTATCTCCGAAGGAAGCGGCGGGTGCAAGCGAGCCACGCCGGAGAGTCGAAAATCAAAGCTCGAACGCGACAACTTTTGACACAGCCAACGACAAGACCACAACACCTTCCTCCAATTACCCCGTCAAATTCTTCAATACCGACAAAATGGGTGGTGTTTCTGTCAAGGACGTCGAGGTAGGAGACACCGCGCACCCACGATCGATAATAGCAACGGCGCATTAACGCACCCATAGGCGCAGAAGTTCATCGGCGCATATGCCGCTTTCCTGAAGAGGCAGGGAAAGCTCCCAATGTACGTATCACCACTAGATTTGAGGCTTGGAGGTTGCTAACAACTGCCAGTCCAGGTTCGTGTCCATCCTACGGGTGAAGGACAGCCTGAATCCCGTAATTGGGGGATAACTTCAGTTCGCTGACCGCTTATCTACAGGCTGGGTTGATACTGTCAAGACATCGCGTACGTACTGCCCGCCTGCGAGTCCGCCTGCCCTCACCTAACAATCGCAGACTCCAAGGAGCTGCCCCCCCAGGACATCGACTGGTTCTACGTCCGCGCCGCCGCTATTGCCCGCCACGTCTACATGCGCAAGACCGTTGGTGTCGGCCGCTTGCGAAAGGCTCACGGGTACGACCGCCCAAACGCCTACCTAGACGGGCGGCTAACATGTGATGTAGTTCCACCAAGAACCGCGGCTCGCGCCCCTCCCACCACACAGACGCCTCCGGCTCCGTCGACCGCAAGGCCATGCAGGCCCTCGAGAAGATCGGTGTCCTCGAGCAGGACGAGGACAAGGGTGGCCGCCGCATCACACAGTCCGGCCAGCGTGATCTGGACCGTATCGCTCAGACCACCCTCGAGGCCGAGGAGGAGGATGAGGACGACGACTAGATGTTGAATGCGTGTATGAGAAAAGAGCTTGCTTGCATTTGAATGCGGGCGGTACGGATCTACGGTTCACGGCTTATGGCGTTGAGACATGACTTCGCTTCGGCAGACTAGCCTAGGACATCCAATGGAGACGGGCTTGGCCTGAAAAGCAACATGATACCCACCACATCTCGTGTTTCGTGCGCAATGTTTATGATGTCGAGTGATGTACTCTTCATACGAACGCGATGTTGATCCTAAGGCATTTTGTTCCATACGGGCGAAGTTGGAAAATGTGCGAGGAGTGTTGCACACGAAACGGTATTACCATACAACAACAATCTAGCCACCAGCCATTGATTTATTCCGTTGGCGAATATCCTATCCAGCTTTGCCCTCGTCCGTCCTCAGGAAGCAGTACTTTACACGCACCCCCTCCCATCCATCCCACCTCAACCCTCTCCCTCTCCCTAAAACAAATCCGTCATCGCCCCATGACTCGCATCCCCCACAAGCCGCGCATACTTCGCCAACACGCCCCTCGTAACCACCATGCGCGGCGCCCTCCACTCCCCCAACCTCCTCCCAATCTCCCCCTCACTAACATCCATATCAATTCTATTTCGCTCCGCATCAATCGTAATCGTATCGCCATTCCGCACCACCGCAATCGGCCCGCCCACCGCGGCCTCAGGACACATGTGGCCCACTATGAACCCGTGCGACGCCCCGGAGTACCGGCCGTCGGTGATTAAGGCGACGTTTGTGAGTTTCGCGCCCATTATTGCGGCGGAGGCTTTGAGTTGTTCGGGCATTCCTGGGCCGCCTTTGGGGCCTTCGTAGCGGACTACGATTACGATGTTGGGGGTGTGGGGGATTAGGCCAGCGTTGAGGGCGGCGTCGAGTTCGTGTTCTTTGTTGAAGACCTGTGGTTGTATCGTCAGATTGCGTAACTTGGGGCAGATTTTGTAGATTTGGAGGACTTGCCATTGCGCGGCCCTTGAAAACGAGGCCTTCCTTGCCCGTAATCTTTGCGACTGCGCCGGCGGGCGCGAGATTACCGCGTAGAATCTCGATGTGTCCCGTAGGCTTAATGGGATTGTTCAGAGGGCGTATGAGCGTCTGATCCTGTGGGAGAGATGGGTAAGACTCGATATTCTCCGCCAACGTCTTCCCCGTAACAGTAGGAATATCGCCATTCAGCAGCCCCGCAGCAACCAACAACTTCATCACACTCGGCATACCCCCAATATCAAACAGATCGGCAGCCATATACCGCCCCGACGGCGCGAGATCAGCCAGGAACGGGATCTTGTTGGAAACGCGCTGGAAGTCGTCCAGGGTTAGGGGTATGCCTGCTGTGCCGGCCATGGCGAGGAGATGTAGGACGGCGTTGGTGGATCCGCCTAGGACCATCATCATTACGAGGGCGTTCTCGAAGGAGGCTTTGGTGAGGAGCTTGCGGGGCGTGATGTTTTTTTCCATGCAGATGCGGATGGCGGCGGCGGCTTTGGCGCATTCGCGCATTTTGGCGGGGGAGGTTGCTGGTGTTGTGGAGGAATTGGGGAGGGTGAGGCCCATTGCTAGTCGTTGTTAGAATGATCCGAAGTTGCTTGAGCTGAGTACGTACCCTCGATCGACGTCGACATTGTGTTGGCAGTGTACATGCCACCACACGCTCCAGCTCCCGGACAAGCGTTCCTCTCAATGTCCTCCATGATTTCATCTGGCGAGAACTTGCCTGCCTCAGCACTCTCGAGGTTCTTGTAGATATAGGCACCGTGCTTCTCGTAACATGTTGAGATGTTGATGGGCTTCTTTAGCGTCTCGGAGTATCCTGGCATGATTGAGCCGCCGTATACCATTATGGACGGCCGATTGTGGCGTGCAAAAGCCATGATGACGCCGGGCACTAGAGGTTGATGTACGAAGTCAGTGTATGTCTCACATGCAGTTCGTACATGGAACTCTCTTACTGTTCTTGTCACAGCCCGGTATGGCTATGCAGGCATCGTGGTGTTGTGCGCACGTTACTGTCTCGATGCTGTCTGCTATTATTTCACTGTGGGAAGTTAGCAAGGCGATGGCTATATGAAAATCAGCAGGCCATACCGGGTTTGTAGCGAGAAGCGCATTCCTGTATAAGATCAGCAAAGTCATAGTTACTTGGAAATAATCCGGACATACCCTCGCCACCCATAGTGATACCATCCGAGACACCAATAGTGTTGTATTGCCACGCCAGCATATTGTCATTCACAATGTTCTTCTTGATCTCTTTTCCCAGATCCAGCACTGCGGTTCGGTCAATGTATGTCCCCCACGTGGTGTTGCATATGCAATGTTGGATACTACCGAGCCAATGGCGGACGTCGAGCATCCCAATGTGGTAACTTACAGTGCATGCTGCAGCATCGTCAGTATCATGACGACAGCCGCGTCCGTGTGGGTGTTGATATCTTACTTGCAAGGGTTGCCTTCCCACCAGACACTCGCAATGCCTACGTGGGGCTGCGTTTTCATGGCTTCTTTTGAAGGTACTCCAGCTGCGTAGAGCATTGCCTTTGGAAGTCATCAGCCAATGACATCAAAATTAGATTGCGGATGTGCGAACCTGAGCTCCCGGAAAGTTGTGACCGGCAGTGAGTGTAGAGCTGTACTTGTTGAGCGCTGGCTTGCCATCTCTCGTGGCGTCTTCTGGAAGATGTGCAAAGCTTAGGAAGCGCGGCTCCTCTGGCTCGCGCTGCTTCACGAGGTTCTTCGGGTCCATTGTGAGTGGTGTGTAAGGACAATCAATGCTAGAAGGACGATGTCACTACTAGTTGGTGTAGAAAGGACGGATAAAGTCAAAAGCGTTTTGGAAGAGGACGAGAAAGGAAGTCAAGGTAGAAAAGTGAAGTTGTGGACCCGGATGAGATATCAACGATAGCCGATATCACGTATCTAGCCTGTCCACTAAGTCGCCGCCACGGAGCACAACGTTCGCTTGGAAGGAGATCAGCCCTGCTTGTGTCCGAGCATCTTCCAACTCGAAGACGCGTCCGGCGGGGCGGCATCTTTCTACGGTATTTCCATCTGTGAACTCACCCGAGTCGTGGAGGGGTACAAGCTGAATTGACTTCTGCCCCTCATGCCGATGCGCTACTTCACTTAGCACAGCTTTATCGAATGTCGGGAGCCAATGTCAGTGCCTGGATTTCCGAGCCAAGTCGTGGTGATTGGTCGATTGCGCGTCGCGCTGAAGTTTGCCGAAGTTTGTGGGTTCTTGTGGTGTCCCAAGATGTTTGTGGGAGCTAGACCGATTGAGGTGCAGTTAACGGCGAAGGATTCAAGACTTCTGGAAGCCCAGAATTGATGCAACTGCAAGTCCATGGCGATGCATATGCAAGATTGCTTGCAGAATGTTGTAGGTATTGCAGCATCGAGCCGGAACGTGGTATGGGCATGGACGTACTATATCAAGGGGCCAGAATTGATAGCACGCGACGGTTGATACCTTTCGACGAGTGTACACAGTAGACACGGCGACATGGCCAATGATGACGTCGCGGAAGAAACGAGCGTGTAGCGGCGTCTTCAAAGCGGACCGGGCGGCGGTACTTGGACGCGCCTTCCTCGCCCACCTGATGACAGCCTTGACCTTACGACTAGACATCCATATACCCATGATGTCGGGAGAGGTATTCTCTCAGATGGCAAAACTCGTAGAAGCGATAGTCCAGGAACACTCATGATGCTCACTTCACTGCGTGTCGAATCTACAACGTCATCGCAGACGCATCCGAAGAATCCGGTGAGCCAAACTCAAAGATCAAACTTGCTCAGAACAGATGATAATCAGGGGTGATTTAATGGACGGTAGACTAGGAAGACCTCCTAAAGCTTGTGTGCGCAGCCTTGCCAAGATCACGATAAACGCCGCTCCCGTTGATCCCGCGCAAGAAGGAAGCCCAACTGTGCCTGACATCACTTCGCGACTACCTACCTCATGTTTGTTACCACGTCGCGACCTACTCCTGCGCGGTCTTTTTCATCCGATCTTGTGCATACACCGCCCATCTCGTTGCGCGGCCTCCCGTCACCGCTCGCTGGGCCCTTTACCGCGTGTCATTGCTTTTCCATCAATATGCGACCAGCAAACACACCCATCATTCCACTGCAGCACAACCATTATCCTTCGTAACAGCACATTCGCTGTGTTTCCAACGTGCGCGCGTCGCTACGTAGCAGTTGTCCCCAGGCACCGGCTGTCCAAAGCCAAACACCAGAGCACGATTCGCGATTCCTGATTCCATTGGCTGCTGCCCGTGCGAGGGTTTCCACCTCGCCATCCCGCTTGTCAGCACCTCCGCGCCCCGTTGAATATACATTCAGCCCTGGGCCACGCCAGAAGAGATGGAGCCTCATTCGCGTCCTTGCTCGTCTCATAATGGCACGTTGCGCCTTCCACAGGCCCTCGTCTTGCTGCTAAAGTCTGCGCTCGCCGGTCCGACCTGCAACTCAGTGACACAGACCGCTGCCGGCCCTCCGCGCTGGCAGAGTATAAAGAACTCGGCTTACCGTTTGGCTTTCTCCATCAACCCTTTCGTCGTTAGTGGCGATTGGTCTTCTCAGCTAGTTGTGGGCATGGTCAAGTTCACAGTACTATGTGGCTTGGGATCTGCGATCTGGCTTTGGACCAGACGGGACCGGAAAGGAAAGGTCGCATCGTCGACCGTTGACCAGCAGAATGCCAACGCCGTCGGTAAGGATTCCCAGACGATCTCTGGCCTTTCTGTTACATGATCTTGTTCCATGGGCCCGGACGCGACCTCGGGATACCCCTCTGGATCTTGTCACGTGCCGTACCTTGCAATTGTTGCTAACAATGACTAGATGATGCTGCTACAACTGACCCTGGCCTGCTCAGAAAGCACTCCACCATCCGGTCGTATGGCCTGTATCCAGAGATAAGGACATTCTACCGGCCCCATCCGCAGGAAAGCAAGTTACCGAGGGAGCCTTGTCCTGTCCCACTTCTGGTCTTCATTCACGGCCTGGGAGGATCGGTTGCGCAGTTCAATCCCATCTTGCTCAGCCTTTCGAACCTTGCATCATGCTTAGCAATCGATCTCCCAGGATGCGGACTTTCTTCTTTCGAACCCAAAGACTGGTCAGCCTACACTTCAGATGCCCTGGTGGAACTGCTGGCTGAGGTAATCGAGGATCATCGTGCTGTCGATGAAGGTCAGCAGATCATCCTCGTAGGTCATAGCATGGGCTGCTCCTTGGCTGCACTGCTTGCCTCGCCGTCGTCTCGACTGGGACACCTCATTTCTGAACATGTCGCTGGCCTCGTCGCCATATGTCCACAGGCGGATCCGCCAACTCAGGCACAGGTTAAGAATCTTAAGCGGTTCACACGCACGCCAGCCTGGCTCTTCGATATGCTCAGGAAGTGGGACAAGAGGGGTGGGGTGGACAGTGCGAGCGTCCGAAGGATGACCGGACGAGATGCAGAAGAAGAGACGAAGAGGCTTCAGCTACGGTTTAACAAACAGAGTCGATCACCCGTCTGGCAAAGAATGGCTAGGGGCATGTGTCCAGACTATGATCAAGAGCCTCCAACTGGAGGGCTGCCCGGAAGATATACATGGTCAGGCTTAAAGATTCCCGTCTTCCTCGCTGGTGGCGAGAGTGATCGCGTCACGCCTGCTTGCAATGTTAAGTTCATCGTCGAGTTCCTCGGGCGAGATGTATCAGCAGTCGAGCCACCAAGCGAGAAGGCCAGCCTTCCCATTGCAGCAGCACCCGTGGACCCATCAGCGCTCGAGCCCACCATCCCGCCGCGCAAGCACCAGGACTCAGGCATCGACGCAAGGGATATACCTAAGCTTGCGGATGACGCCAAAACCACCAGTTCAATGACACCAAGCTGTACTGCTACGGAAGAAGGCCTCACGGACAGCAGCATTACTACCGCCGACGGACCTCTGATGTCAAAGCCTTCAACAAGTCCATCCCCATATCCGCGTCGCTTGGTAGTCAAAACCGCCATCATGCCTAAACCCGCATCACACTCCCTGCTCTTTGCTCCATCCTCCTCACGCATCATATCTGGACTCATCGGCGCCTTTCTGGCCGACCACATCGACCCGCGGCTTTCGCTCGCCTGGCAACTCCAGTACCTTAGCACCGAAGGCAAATGGGACGTCAAGAATCTTGCAAAATGGCAAGCCGTGCCGCCTGTCTCTGACCCCATTGCAGGTGTCTTCCGCGCTATGAAGACGCTGAGGGAAGTCGATGAAGTGCACACGCCGATTGTGCTAGCGAAAAAGATGAAGGGCAAGATCTGCGCCGTGATCGACATCTCGCATGACAACCCTGTGTACGACCCCAAGGGCCTAGAAGACAACGGCATTCCATACCACAAGTTCCCCACCGTATCGAAGCAACCGCCACAAGCCGACGAAGTTAAGGTGTTCATCGACCTCGTGGACAGGGTTCGGAGCGAGGGGAAGCAGGGTCTCATTGCGGTGCACTGCCACTACGGCTTCAACCGCACAGGCTTCTTCCTTGTCTCGTATCTCATCGAACGTCTCGGGTACAAAGTGGAAGACGCGATCGATGAGTTCGAGAGGGCCAGGGCGCCGGGCATCCGGCATTCGCATTTCATTGACACGCTGCACGTCAGGTATTGTGCGGGGCTGAGGAGAGCGCCTACGCTGTGAGTGGCGTGTACGTTCTGTCGCTATGGCATGGGAGGTATTGTTGTACATTATTTGTTGTCTTTTTTTGTCTTCTTTGCTCATTATTAGCGTTCGCGTCTGGCGTAACGACTCCTGGCTAGGAACTCAAGGGCATAGGGTAAACGGTTCGCGTTGCATCGCTGCGGGTATTAGCGTTTCAGGTAGTTTCTTGTAATCAGACGACTTTCATGGTCTTTGTATCTTCGCCATTGGGACGTATCAAATGACTCATCCATCATTGAGTTAGTATCAAGGATAGTTCACGACGTAGGTTGATCACTTCACAGAACTAATTAATCCAGCACATCTCGCTATACCTTACCCTTATTACCCACTTTTCTTCACAAATAGACCCCTTTCCACCACGATCTCTCAAGATGGCTATTTATATGTATTCATGAATTCACCCCGTGCACCACAAAACGCTCCAAACAAGTACACCGCCAAGAACAACTTCCTACTCATTAGACACATCCCCATCAACAACTCTGTAACTCTCAATAAGACCCGCATCTTCCTGTACCGCATACAAACATGCTCCGTTCCTCTGTTGCTCGAATATAAGCGGTCTGTCAACCCTGCAAAAGCCCCTATCAGTGACGAAGTAATCCGCGGCCACGAGCTCCTCAATCTTCGCGCCCGATCCATCGACGAGATATCATCGAAGAGGTATGATAATCCTTTGTTGGCGCCCCAGCATTCGCGGTTCAGGTGGTTGCTTGCGCAGGCGACTGATCGCTGGGTCCATTCCCTTGCGCAGTTCTGCGGAGAGGAAAAGCAGCATGTTCGTGAGCTTTCTGCGAGAATAGAGAAGTGAGAACGGACTGTG
>Ga0265797_10010946_pt1 | contig 11461 bp, 11 predicted proteins | sample P2T30metagenome_FD_192433 | JGI IMG/M metagenome (GOLD analysis project Ga0265797, IMG submission 192433) | Plant litter microbial communities from East Loma Ridge, Irvine, California - P2 T30 | ecosystem: Environmental > Terrestrial > Plant litter > Unclassified | place: USA: California... | reverse complement strand
GACCAGGCCGTCGATGCCGCGTTTGGCGGCGCGGCCCATGCCGACGTCGAGCATCGCGGGGTTGATGTCCGCCACCGTGATCGCCGCGCCCGACGGGGCCATGCGGAACGCGATGTCGCCGGTGCCGCCCGCCATGTCGAGGATCTGTTCGCCGTCGCGCGGCTTCACGCGGCGGACGAAGCGGTCCTTCCACAACCGGTGCATCCCGCCAGACATGGCGTCGTTCATCAGATCGTAGCTGGAGGCGACGCTGGTGAAGACGCCGCCGACCCGCTGGGTCTTTTCCGCCGGAGCGACCTCTTCATAGCCGAAGGATACGGTTTCGTTCATGGCCAACGCCCTAGCGGGCGCTTGTGGCGGGAGCAAACGCAACCTAGCTCCAATGGGTGCCAGAGCTTCCCGAAGTCGAAACCACCGTCCGCGGATTGACCCCCGTCCTTGCCGGCCAGCGCCTGACGCTGGTCGAGCCGCGCCGCGCCGATCTGCGCAAGGCGATCCCCGTCGATCTGCGCCAGCGGATGCAGGGAGCGGTCGTCACCGGATTGGGCCGACGCGCCAAATACGGCATGATCGACACCGATCGCGGCGACACCATGATCTTCCACCTCGGCATGTCGGGGCGCTGGCGGGTCGATCCGGCGGAGCTGCTGACGCACGATCACCTGCTGATCGAGACGGCGGCGGGGCGTCGGCTGGCGCTGAACGATCCGCGACGATTCGGCTTCATCGACCTGCTGCCGACTGCGGAGCTGCCGGCCTATCCCGCCTTTGCCGCGATGGGGCCGGAGCCGCTGGGCGACGATCTGACCGCCGCCGGGCTGATGCAGGCGCTGGAAGGCCGTACCGCCCCGATCAAGGCGATGCTGCTCGACCAGCGGATCGTGGCGGGGCTGGGCAACATCTATGTCTGCGAGGCGCTGCACATGGCGGGGATCGCGCCGTCGCGGGCGGCGGGACAGATTTCGCTCGGGCGACTCGAACGGTTGGTCCCCGCGATCCGCACGGTCTTGCTGGCGGCGATCGAGGCGGGCGGTTCCACGCTGCGTGATTTCGCGGCGCCGGACGGCGAACTGGGCTATTTTTCCAAGCAGTTCCTGGTTTACGGCCGTGAAAGCGAAGCCTGTGCCTGCGGAGGGCCGGTGCGCCGGCAAACCGAGGCGGGCCGATCCACCTTCTGGTGCCCCCGCTGCCAGCGTAACTGACCGCCCCATGTGTTGACGCATCGCCGCCCGACCGCTAAGGGCGGCGGCTTCCAAGCATCGGGTGTTCCCGACGCTTCCGATTCATCGCACAGAATTCAAGGACCGATCCAGCATGGCGAACACGCCGCAAGCCAAGAAGCGTATCCGTCGCAACCAGCGCCGCGCCGATGTAAACGGTGCGCGCGTCGGCCGCATCCGTACTTTCGTGAAGAAGGTCGAATCGGCACTGGCGTCGGGCGACAAGGTTGCGGCGGCGGAAGCCCTGACGGCGGTTCAGCCTGAACTGGCCCGTGGCGTCGCGCGCGGCGTGCTTCATCGCAACACCGCCAGCCGCAAGTTCTCGCGCCTGACCAAGGCGGTCACCGCGCTCGCCTGACCCGTTCGGGACGACGAAAAGAAAACCCGTCGGGTAATTCCCGGCGGGTTTTTTCGTGCCTGTTTGCGATGAGTGGAGGAACCTGTCGCGGATGGCCCAAAGCACTGATGCGGGCGGCTTGATCTCGAGCAAGATTAGTGGATTTTCGCGGTAAATATAAGCAAAAACAATGACTTGTAAGAAAGTTTGACGCATTTCCGCCAACCGTGACGTGTCAATCCGGTTTATTTCAGATTTGTGGCCGGACCCGGTCTTGATCGTACACCCCAGCCCTTCATAATCACTCCCACGCCAGCGATGACCATCGCGGCGTCATAACCAGATCAGCAAAGCCCGGGTATCGATGTCGGTGCCTAATGGGGGGCTTTTGTCCGGGTGTTTTTAGCGACGGCGAAGCGATGCGCTTTTGCCGGCGGGAGAGTTGTGCGCGTGAACGAGTGGCAGGCAGATACGGTGAGTGACCAGGCGCAAGCCTGGGCGCAGATCCGCGCCTCGCTGCGCGAATCCGCCGGGGTCCGGCTGTTCGACCAATGGCTGAAACCGATCGAGCTGATCGAGGCCGATCCCGACGAGGACGATCTGGTGCGGCTGGCGCTGCCCTCCGCGTTCATGGCCAATTGGGTCCGCAGCCATTACGCCGATCGGCTCCAGTTCGAATTCCGCCGCCTCCTGCCGCACATCCGTGACGTGAAGCTGGAAACCCGGCCGCCGTCACAGATGCCGGTGATGATGGCCGCCGACCCCCTGCCGGTCGCGGATGCCGCGATGCCGATTCGCGACGCGTCGCCGCCGGTCGCGATCGCCGCCGAGCCGATCGTCATGGCGGACCCCGCCGAACGGCCGTTGCTCGACCCGCGTCTGACCTTCGACCGATTCGTGGTCGACCAGTCGAACCGCGTCGCGTTCAACGCTGCGCGGCTGCTGGCCGAACCGGGCATTCCCCGCTTCTCGCCGTTGTTCATCCATTCGACCACGGGGCAGGGCAAGACGCACCTGATGCATTCGATCGGCCATGCGTTCCGCGCGGCGGTGCCGCATGCGGTGGTGATCTGCATGTCGGCGGAACGGTTCATGTTCGATTTCGTCGCGGCGATGCGCGCGCGCGACACCTTCACGTTCAAGACCCGGCTGCGCTCGGCCGACCTGCTGCTGATCGACGACCTTCAGTTCATTGCCGGCAAGGACGCCACGCAGGAGGAGTTCTTCCACACGATCAACGAGATCGTCGGCGCCGGCAAACGGCTGGTGATCGCGGCGGACCGGGCACCGCAGGCACTGGACGGCGTCGAGCCCCGAATCATCAGCCGGCTGGGGGCAGGGCTGGTCGCCGATATCAAGGCACCCGACCTGGAGCTGCGCCGCGCGATCCTGGAGCGCAAGGCGGCGGAACTGCCGGGCACCGTGATGCCGGCCGACGTGCTCGACATGATCGCCGCCCGCGTCCACGCCAGCGTGCGCGAAGTTGAGGGGGCGCTGAACCGCGTCGCCGCCTATGCGCAACTGACCGGTGAGGCGATCGATCTCGATTTCGCTCGTCAGACGCTGGGGGACGTGTTCCGCGGCGCGGAACGGCGGGTGACGATCGAGGAGATCCAGAAGCTGGTCAGCCAGCATTTCGAGTTGAAGCCGCTCGATCTCGTCTCCGCCCGTCGCTCCCGCGCCGTCGCCCGGCCGCGTCAGATCGCGATGTACCTGTCGAAGCGGCTGACCACCCGCTCGCTGCCGGAGATCGGCCGCAAGTTCGGCGGGCGCGACCATTCCACCGTGATCCACGCCGTCCGCAAGATCGAGGAGCTGCGCGACACCGACCGCGACATCGACGGCGCGGTACGGGTGCTGATGCGCGAACTGGAATCGTAAGGAGAGGGCCGCCTATCGCGGCCCACCTCCGGTCGTGGCAGGCCGGGTTATACCTGCAATCCGGTCGCCCGTTGCGCAGCCCGCAAGGTCGGCTCCGCCAGCGCCCGTGCCTTGTCGGCGCCGCTTTGCAGCGCTTCACCCACGGCGGTGCGATCGTCCAGCAACCGGATCAGCCGCTCACGAATCGGGCCGAGCACGGCGATCGTCAGATCGGCTAGTGCGGGCTTGAACATGCCGAAGCCTTGGCCGGCATAGTCCGCCAGCACCATATCGGTGCCGGTGCCCGCCAGGGCGGCATAGATGGTGACGAGGTTGCGGGCTTCGGGCCGCTCGGCCAGTTCCGCCATCGTATCGGGCAACTGGCCGGGATCGGTGCGCGCCTTGCGCATCTTCTGCGCGATCACGTCATCCGAATCGGTCAGGTTGATCCGCGACGCATCGGACGGGTCGGACTTCGACATCTTCGCCGTCCCGTCCCGCAGCGACATGATCCGCGGTGCGGCGGCCGAGATGAACGGTTCCGGGGGTACGAACAGATCGACGCCGAAATCGGCATTGAACTTGACCGCGATGTCACGCGCCAGTTCCAGATGCTGTTTCTGGTCGTCGCCCACAGGCACGTGCGTGCCGCGATAGACGAGGATGTCGGCGGCCTGCAGCACCGGATAGGTGAAAAGCCCGACCGAGGCGCCGTCGCGGTTCTTGCCGGCCTTGTCCTTCCACTGCGTCATCCGGCCGAGCCAGCCCATCCGCGCCGTCCCCTGCAATACCCAGCACAGTTCGGCATGGGCGGAAACGCGCGCCTGATTGAACAGGATCGACCGGTCGGGATCGATACCGGCGGCGAGCAGCGTCGCCGCCATCTCGATCGTGGTGGCGGCGCGTTCGGCCGGATCGATCGCGACGGTGAGCGAATGGAGATCGGCGAGGAAGAACAGCGCCTCGCCACCCCCCGCCTGCATGTCGTCCTGCATCGCGACCCATTGGCGGATCGCGCCCAGATAATTGCCGAGATGAAGGTTGCCGGTGGTCTGGATGCCGGAGACGATGCGCAACGAACGGATTCCTTCAGGCGGGGCGGCGGATCAGCCGCTTCAGATCGGCCGGGCGAACCGCGCCGGTCAGCACGGTGGCGGCGGCATAGACCAGCCCGCCGGTGCCGACCAGTACGACCAGCGCGCCCCAGCGTTCGACCGTGGAGCCGGTGACATAAGGGGTGAACAGGTCGTTGAGGAAGAACATCGCCCCCCCCATCGCCAGCGCGGCGACCAGCAGGCGGGGCGCGCGGCGGCGTAACTGCGGATCGGGGACGAACTGCCCGCGCCTCGCCAGCGTGCGGTACAGCAGCGCGACGTTCACCGTGCTGGCGATCGCGGTCGCCAGCGGCGGCCCCATATGCCGGAGCGGCACGATCAGCGCGAGGTTGAGGACGAGGTTCACGACCATCGAGATCGTGGCATAACGCACCGGCGTGCGCGTATCGGAGCGGGCGTAATAGCCCGGCGTCAGTACCTTCACGAGGATGTACGACGGCAGCCCGATCGAGAAGGCGGCCAGCGCCTGCGCGGTAAACAGCGTGTCGTCCATGCCGAACTTGCCATGCTGGAACAGCGCGGCGGCGATCGGCACGCCGCACACGATCAGCGCGGCGGTGGCGGGCAGGGTAAGGAACAGCGCCAGTTCCATGCCCCGGTTCTGCGTCTCCATCGCCGCCGCCTCTTCCCCCTTGCCGAGCAGGCGCGAGATGGTGGGCAGGAGGACGGTGCCGAGGCCGATCCCGATCAGCCCGAGCGGCAGCTGGTTCAGCCGGTCGGCGGCGTAGATGTAGCTGACCGAGCCGGCGGGAAGCAGGCTGGCGGCCAGCGCGGTCGAGACGACGAGGTTGATCTGCACCGCGCCGGCGCCTGCCGCGGCGGGCCAGATCAGCGACAGCAGCCGCTTCACGTCGGCGTTGAGCCGGGGCCGCTTCAGACGTAGCCGTACCCCCGCCGCCCGGCATGCCAGCCACAGCCACAGCAACTGGAGAGCCCCGGCAACGGTCACCGCGATCGCCTGGTTGCGGGCGGTCAGTATCGGCACGTCGGTGTGGAAGAACAGCAGCGCCCCGATCAGCGTCAGGTTCAGCAGGATCGGCGCCGCGGCGTTGATCCAGAATTTGTGCAACGAATTGAGGATGCCGCCCAGCAGCGACACCAGGCTGATGAGCATCAGATAGGGAAAGGTCAGCCGCGCCAGCTGCACCACCTGTGCGAACTGCGCATCGGTGGCGTCGTTGAATCCGAACGTCAGCAGCCACGTCACCGGCCACGCCGCGATCTCGACCAGCGCGGTCATCAGGATCAGCACGGGGAGCAGCACCGACAGCGCGTCCTCCGCAAAGGTCAGTCCGTCGGGCAAGCCGCGACCGGCCGGGTCGGCGACCTTGCGGTTGAACAGGGGGATGAAGGCGGCATTGAACGCGCCTTCCGCGAACAGCGCCCGGAACATGTTGGGCAGGCGGAACGCGATCTGGAAGGCATCGGACGCGAAGTTCGCGCCGACGAACCGGAAGAACAGCGCATCGCGCACCAGTCCCAGTACCCGACTGGCGAGCGTGAGCCCGCCGATCGAGCCCAGCGCCCGGGTGAGGTTCATGGCCGTCCGTTCCGGTTCGGACGGATCAGGCGTGGCCGACTTCGGTCGTGGTCGGCTGGCCCTGCTGCGCCGCCTGCTGGAGATAGAGCTGGCCGAAATCGATCGGCTCCAGCAGCAGCGGCGGGAAGCCGCCGTCGCGTACCGCATCGGCCAGCACGCGGCGGGCGAACGGGAACAGCAGGCGCGGCGCCTCACCCAGCATGAACGGCTGGATCTGGTCGACCGGCACGTTGCGGAACCCGAACAGGCCGGCGAACGACAGGTCGACGATGAACGCGGTCTGCCCGTCGACATCGGCGCGCACGTCGATCTTCAGCACGACCTCATGCACCTCGTCGGCGACCTGGGTGGCGCCGATGTTGAACTGGACGTCGATCGCCGGCGGCGTCTGCGACTGGAAGATCGCGGGCGCGTTCGGGTTCTCGAACGACAGGTCCTTCACATATTGCGAGATCATGCCGGCGGCGGGGGCGGTGTCGGTGCCGTTGGCAATCGGCTGGCCGGACGCGCCGTTGTCCTGATCGTCCATGTCGTTTTCCTTATGCGATGAGCGTGGCGGTGGAGCGAAGCGGGCAGACCGCGCGTTCGATCCGGTGTTCGTCGCGTAGCAGCGCCAACCCCCCGTTTCAACGGCGGGGTTACCTGCTCGCCCCAAAGCAGGCCGCAGGTTTGAATCACCGGCGGATAACGCCTATGTCATCCCGAAGATCGGAGGCCCGGTGCTCTACGTAATTGTATTCGCGATGATAGCCGCTTTCCTGGCGCTGCGCCTTTATGGCGTATTGGGCAAGCGGACGGGGCATGAACAACAGCCGCTGCCACGCGCCGCCGAGGAACGGGGCACGCTGCCCGCCGTGCCGCGCACGGTCGACGTCGCGGTGGAAGCGCGCGAGCCTGCCAACCGTCATATCGAACCCAAGGCCGAGGCAGGTCTGCGGGCGATCGTCGCCGGCGAGCCCGGGTTCGATGTCGGCCAGTTCCTGCAAGGGGCGAAGGGTGCGTACCGGATGGTGCTGGAGGCATTCTGGAAGGGTGACGAGGCCGTGCTGGCCGATCTGACCGAAGACGATGTCCGTGCCGCGTTCGGCGAAGCGATCGCACAGCGGCGCGAGACGGGTGAGACGCTCGACAACCGGCTGGTCACGATCGAGCGGGCGGTGATCGCCGATGCGCAACTGGCTGGCCGCGAAGCGCGGATCACGGTGCGGTTCGATGCCGATATCGCCGCCGTCACCCGCAATGCGGAAGGGCAGATGATCGCGGGGTCGTTGACCGATGCGGTCGAAACCCATGATGTGTGGACGTTCATGCGCACGCTGAAGAGTGGCGATCCGAACTGGAAGCTCGTCGACACCGATGAAGCGTAAGGCCGGGGTGTGAACAGGCAGTATGGCGGTGTCGTATTCGCCCTGATGCTGGGTGCGTGCAGCGGGACGATCGTGCCGCCGGGGTCGCCATCCGCGCCGGTCAGCCGAGCCGATAACAAGGTCGTTCATCATCCCGTCCGCGATGATGTTCCCATCAATGTCAGGCAGGCCGATGGGCGGATCGTTCCCGCGGTTCCGATTCCGCCTCAGCCTGTCGCGCCCCCGGCGGGGGCCACCACCGCCCAACAGGCCGGCATCGTTGCGGGGCCGGCGGTTGCCGATCTGCCGATCGGTGACGCGCAGGCGGTAGCGGCGCGAACGGCATTTGCCCTGTCCTGTCCGGGCCTGATGCGCCGCACCGATATGTCGGGCCTGACGAAGGGGACGGACTGGCAGCCGGCCTGTACCGCCGCGCGTCAGCCGGGCGATGCCCGCGCCTTCTTCGCCACCTGGTTCGAAGCGGTGCAGATCGGCGACGGCAAGGCGTTCGCGACGGGATATTACGAACCCGAAATCCGGGGCTCGCTCGATCGGCGGGCGGGATATGCGGTGCCGATCTATGGCCGACCGACCGATCTGGTCGATGTCGACCTCGGCCAGTTCTCGACTGACCTGAAGGGGAAGCGGGTCCGTGGCCGGGTAGAGGGCAGCGCGCTCGTTCCTTATTTCGATCGTACGCAGATCGAGCAGGGCGCGCTGGCCGGACGGGCACCGGTGATCGCCTGGGCGGCGGACCCGGTCGAGATTTTCTTCCTCCAGATTCAGGGCTCGGGCAGGTTGCGGTTGCCCGACGGATCGGTGCTGCGCATCGGTTACGCGACGCAGAACGGCCGCGACTATACCGGGATCGGCAGCCTGATGCGGCAACGCGGACTGCTCCAGCCGGGGCAGGCATCGATGCAGGGTATCGTCGCATGGCTGCGCGCCAATCCCGAACCGGGTGCGGCGTTGATGCGCGAGAACAAGAGCTTCGTGTTCTTCCGTGAACTCGACGGACCGCCGCAGGGCGCGATGGGTTATGCCGTGACCGGCCAGATCAGCGCCGCCGCCGACCCAAAATTCGTGCCGCTGGGCGCCCCCCTGTTCCTGTCGGTCGACCGGGCCGATGCGACCGGGTTGTGGGTGGCACAGGATACCGGCGGGGCGATCAAGGGTGCGAATCGCGTCGATACATTTTGGGGTGCGGGTGCCGGGGCAGAGGCGACGGCGGGCGGCATGGCCGCGCGGGGCACCGCGTTCCTGCTGCTGCCGGTCGGCACGATGGCGCGGCTGGGATCGGCTATGGGCGCGGGGGCAGCGGGTGCGTCACCTCGACCCTGAGGAGGCGGCGGCATGGCACCGGGTGATGGCGACGGTGAAGCCGTTGCGTGTCGTCGCGGTGCCGCGCCCCCCGATACCGGCGGCGGTCGGCAAAGCTCCCGCCGCGATCCGAAAGCCGATCGTGGCGCGAAGCACCATACCGGCTGCGGCGGTTCCACCACCCCGTCCCACGCCAAAGGCGGTGGCTCGGACGGCGCAGAACACGCTCGATGCGTCGTGGGACCGCAAGCTGGGCCGTGGCGCGGTGATACCGGACAGTTCGCTCGATCTGCACGGGCACACCCTGGCCTCCGCCCATGCATTGCTGGATCAGGGGCTCGACCGGGCGATCCGGCGGGGCGACCGGGTGCTGCTGCTGGTGACCGGCAAGCCGCCGCGGCCCGAAAGCGAGCGACCACATGCCCGCGGGGCGATCCGGGCGGCGGTAGCGGACTGGCTGGCCGGTTCGCGCCATGCGGATGCGATCGCGGCGGTGCGCGGCGCGCATCCGCGCCACGGCGGGCAGGGGGCGCTCTATCTGGTCTTCAGGCGGCCGCGCAGCGGATGATCCCGGCGTAGATATCGGTCAGCCGGTGCAGGTCGTCGACCGCCACCGCTTCGTCCACCTTGTGCATCGTCGCGTTGAGCAGGCCGAATTCGACGGTCGGGCATAGCTGCGACAGGAAACGCGCATCCGATGTGCCGCCGGTGGTGGACAGTGCCGGTTCGATCCCCGTCACGGTCCGGATCGTGGCAGCCACCGTATCAGACAGGGCACCGGGCTCGGTCAGGAACGCCTCGCCCGAGATGCGGGCAATGGCGGTGCCGCCGTGACGGGCGGCGATGCCCGCGATCCGCTCCGCCAGATCGGCACCGCGATGCAGGTCGTTGAACCGGATCGACAGGCGGGCGGCGGCATGGGCGGGGATCACGTTGGTGGCGCCGTTGCCGACGCTCAGGTCGGTGATCTCGATATTGGACGGCTGGAACCAGTCGTTGCCGGTATCGAGCACGACCGCGTCGATGTCCGCCAGCATCGCGATCAGCCGGGGGATCGGATTGTCGGCGAGGTGGGGATAGGCGACATGCCCCTGCCGCCCCGCGACCTCGATCCAGATATTCACCGATCCGCGCCGCCCGATCTTGATGGTATCGCCGAGCCGTTCAGCAGAAGTCGGTTCGCCGACGAGACACCAGTCGGGCCGCAACCCCTGGGCGGCCATCCGCTCGATCAGCGCAACGGTGCCATAGGTTGCCGGCCCCTCCTCATCACCCGTCACGATCAGGCTGATGGTGTCGCCCGCGACGCGGGACGCGGCCGCCACGAACGCGGCCACCGCCCCCTTCATATCCACCGCACCCCGGCCGTACAGCAGATCGCCGCGCACCTCACCCGACCAGGGGGAGCCGATCCAGCCGCCGCCGGGGGGGACGACATCGACATGTCCGGCAAAGGCGAGATGCCGGCCCCGGTCGCCGCGCACCGCGAGCAGGTTTTCGACCGGGCCATCGGGGGCGTCGCCGACGACGAACCGGTCGACCGCGAATCCGATCGGCACCAGCGCGGCGTCGAGGACATCGAACACCGCGCCGCGCGCGGGCGTGACGCTGTCGGCACGGATCAACGCCGCGGCCAGTGCGACGGGATCGATCGTCATCGCCCCGGCCTAGCGGGTGCCGGGGGCAGGTTGTTCATATTGCTGCAGCACCCAATCTTCTTCCTGTGCGCCGGCGATCCAGTCCTGCATCCAGCGATGGCCGAGTACCGCTTCCATATATCCCGTGGCAAAGCGGGCGACGGGCAGTTGATAGGTTACGATCCGCGTCACCACCGGCGCGAACATGATATCCGCCGCACCGAATTCGCCGAACAGGAAGGCGCCGCCGGCGCCGAAACGGGCGCGGGCCTGCGCCCACAACTCCATGATCCGTGCCAGTTCGAGGATGACGTCGTCGTCGGGCCGTTGCGCGGCGAACACCTGCCGGATGTTCATCGGATGCTTGCGGCGCAGGTTCTGGAACGAGGAATGCATCTCCGCTGCCATCGACCGGGCCATCGCGCGGGCGGCATCGTCGACCGGCCAGAACCGGTCGCGGCCGACCTTGTCCGCCAGATAGTCGATGATCGCCAGGCTGTCCCAGACCACCGCCTCGCCGTCCCACAGGATCGGCACCTTGCCCGAGGAGGGCGCGAACTCGTCGCCTTGCCGACGCCGGTCCCATTCCGCATCGTAAAGCGGAACGACCACCTCATCGAACGCCAGCCCCGCCTGCTTGGCGGCCAGCCAGCCGCGGAGCGACCAGGACGAATAGGCCTTGTTGCCGATGATGAGTTTCATGGACCCCGGACTAGGCGAGGCGCCGGACGGGGGCAACCGTCGGTATCCGGGGTTTGCAGTCGATCCGCGCCTGTCCTAGCCTGACCGGCAACGAAAGGCTGCGGATGGCCGCGAATGTTCGATATGGCAGTGCGGGCGGCACATGGCGGCGTGGTGCGGCGATCGTCGCGACCATATCGGTTCACCTGTTGCTACTCCTGATGGTCCTGTCGGGGCATGGCACACCGCCCATCGCCTCGATGCCCTCGACCGCGCTGACCGTGTTCGATGTCGTGCCACCACCGCCGCCGGTCATGGTGCCCAGGCCGCCGCCGCCGCCGGTGCCGCCACGGATCGTACCGCCGATGCGGCCCACGCCCCGCGATGGCGGGGCGCCCGGTCAGG
>Ga0265797_10010945_pt1 | contig 11461 bp, 10 predicted proteins | sample P2T30metagenome_FD_192433 | JGI IMG/M metagenome (GOLD analysis project Ga0265797, IMG submission 192433) | Plant litter microbial communities from East Loma Ridge, Irvine, California - P2 T30 | ecosystem: Environmental > Terrestrial > Plant litter > Unclassified | place: USA: California... | reverse complement strand
GCCATGCAGCCGGATCCCTCCGGCGAGCGCCTTGGCCGCGATATCAGTGCGGTGCTGCTCACCGTCCCAGTTGATCTCCGCGACACCGGCATAGGCGCGACTCACGGCCTCTTCGAGTGAGACACCGGTCCCGACCACGGCAAGCACTCGGCCGCCCGCGGTGGTGACCTGTCCCTGGTCATCCGCGGCGGTTCCGGCATGCAGCACCGAGACGCCCTCGAGGCTCTCAGCAGCGGAGATCCCCGTGATGACATCCCCGCTTCTGGGGGACTCCGGGTAGCTCTCTGCCGCCATGACCACATCTGCCGCATAGCCCTGCGCCCATTCTAGCTCGCGCTGAGCACCGAGGGAGCCGGTGGAGCAGTCGAGCAGGAGCTGCCCCAGCGGGGTCGCCAGACGCTCCAGCACAGCCTGGGTCTCGGGGTCACCGAAGCGCGCGTTGAACTCGATCACCCGCACGCCGCGGGAGGTCACCGCCAGCCCGCAGTAGAGCACCCCCACAAAGGGAGTTCCGCGGCGCGCCATCTCCGCGAGCGTGGGTGCTGCCACGGTGTCCACGACGATCTGCACGAAGTCACGCTCGGTGCCTGCGGCGTCGGTCTCGGTATAACCTTCCAGCCAGTCCAGCGGGGTGTAGGCGCCCATGCCGCCGGTGTTGGGGCCTTCGTCCTCGTTGAAGATGCGCTTGAAGTCCTGGGCGGGGGACAGCGGCACCAGGTTCTCGCCGTCGGAGAGCACGAACAGGGAGACCTCGGGACCATCCAGGAACTCCTCGATGACCACGGAACCACCCGCGGCGAAGCAGGCCTGGGCGTGGATCAGCGCCTCGCCACGGTCACTGGTGACCACGACGCCCTTACCGGCTGCCAGACCATCGTCCTTGACCACATAGGGGGGACCGAAGCTGTCGAGCACGTCCTCGGCGTCGGTGAGATCGGTGACGTGCACGGAGCCCGCAGTGGGAACGTCCGCGGCAGACATGATCTCTTTGGCGAAGGCCTTGGAGGCCTCCAGCCTCGCGGCGGCGGCAGAGGGGCCGAAAGCGGGGATTCCGGCATCACGCACAGCATCGGCGACCCCGGCAGCCAGCGGCGCCTCGGGCCCGATGACCACAAGGTCAAAACCTCCGGCGACGGCGAGCGCCGCCACAGCGATCCCGTCCTGGGTATAGATGCTGTGACAGGTGACGTCACGGGCGATCCCGGCATTTCCGGGCGCGGCCTCCACAGTGGTGACCGCCTCATCGCGCAGCAGTGCTCGGACAATAGCGTGCTCGCGGCCTCCAGGGCCCACAACAAGTACCTTCACACGGATCAGCCTATCGAACGGTCAACACCGCCACCTTCCCAAGCTGCCTGCTTCCACTCCGTAGACTGAGCCCATGACTGATCAGCGCCGCTCCGCCGAAACTTCTCCGGTCCTGAATCCCGTGGAGAAGGAACCCTCCGACCTGCGTGACCTCAACACCGCGACGGTGGCGGAGTCTGTGGAGCTGGCAGTGGTCACCCGAGCCGGGGTCGTGGAATCCCGGCATATCGGTTCAGCGGTGATGGTGGGTCCAGACGGGCAGGTGCTTGAATCCATCGGCTCACCCGAGCAGCTGATCTTCCCGCGCTCCACGCTGAAACCGTTCCAGGCGATCGCCTCGCTTCGTTCCGGTGCGCTGATCTCTCCCGAGGCGGTGGCACTTGCCTGCGGCTCGCATGTGGGATCGCGGCAGCACCAGGATCTCGCGGGCAGCATCCTTGAAGCCGAAGGACTCGATGAATCAGCCCTGAAGTGCCCGGCAGCCTGGCCTGCACGCACCCAGGACCTCCTGATCCATGTGGAGGCAGGCAAGGCGGAGACCCCACTTGCCTTCAACTGCTCCGGAAAGCACGTGGCCTTCCTGGCCGCCACACGGACCAACGGCTGGCGACTCGCCACCTATCTTGAACGCTCACATCCGCTGCAGCAGGTCGTCATGGACGTGATCACCGAATACTGCGGCGAGGAGCCGGCAGTGGTGGGCGTGGACGGCTGCGGCGCCCCTGCCCCCGCACTGTCCCTGACCGGGCTTGCCCGCGGGTTCTCCACACTCGCAGCCTCCACCTCTCGGCGTGATGCCGAGGTGCACGCCTTCACGGTGAACCAGGCCATGCTCGACTACCCCTGGGCCGTCCATGGCCACGGTGAGGCCAATACCATCGTGCTCGAAGAGCTGGGACTGACCGCCAAGCTCGGTGCCGAGGGCGTCCTGGTTGTTGGCGCACCCGATGGCACTGCGGTGGCGGTGAAGGTCCTCGACGGCTCTTCCCGTGCGACCAATCTGGTGGCCCTGAGCATGCTGGCTGCGCGCGGCGTGATTGAGCTCGACGCCCTGGGTCCAGTGCTGCGCAAAATCGTCAAGCCGATCACCGGCGGCCTCAGCGGAGATCAGGTCGGAAGCATCCGGCTCTCCCCCGCGCTGCTCGACCGGCTCTGAGCGCCATGCCACGACTGAAACGGGTCATGCCCGGCCGGGATCCCGGATTCGAAAGGATCCTCGAGGAGACCAGCTTCAGCTACCGCAGCAGCAGCGGGGGCGCGGTCACCGCAGAAGACCTCGAGCGGATCGAAGCACTGGTGATCCCTCCGGCCTGGACCGAGGTGTGGATCTGCTCACTGCCCCACGGCCACGTCCAGGCCATCGGCACCGATGAGGCCGGACGCCGGCAGTATCTGTACCACCCCGATTGGAGTTCGAGGCGTGATCGCGGCAAATACGCCAAGGCACTGACTCTCGCCTCGGCCCTTCCCCGGGCAAGGGCACGGGTCACCATCGCCCTGCGCGGCAAGACAGTTGATCGAGACCTCGTCCTGGCGACCTCATTCCGACTGCTGGACACCTCGGCGCTGCGCGTGGGCTCCAAGCGACACCTTCAGCGCACCGGAAACCGCGGTCTCACCACTTTGCAGTGCCGCCATGTCAGCGTCGAAGACGCCCGAATCTCACTGTCCTTCCGCGGGAAGTCCGGGAAGCGTCAGAGCATCACCGTCGAGGACCCCGAGCTGGCGCTGGCGATGACCGCGCTCATCGCAGCCGGCAAACGTGCACCCCTGCTGGGCTGGAAAGAAGGACGACGCCGCATGGCCCTGTCCCCGCAGCAGGTCAACAGCTACGTCCGGGAACTCACCGGAGGGGAGTTCACCGCCAAGGATTTCCGCACGCTGCGCGGGACCATCATCGCCGCGCAGACCCTCGCCGAGATAGGGGCCAGTAGCACCAAACGCGACCGCGAGCGGGCCGAACGTGCAGCCGTCGAGGCCGTGGCGGAAGGTTTGGGAAACACTCCCGCCGTCGCACGCAGCTCCTATATCGACCCCCGAGTGTTTGCTCGGTACCGGAAGGGACAGCTGCTGGACACCTCGCGTGCTCCTGAGTCGGCATTGCGCTCTCTGCTGTTGAAGAAGTGACACGGGAGGCTGCGGTTTTATTCCGCAGCACGGGCCAGTTTCGCCAAGTGGTGAACTACCCCTGAATATCACCGTTTCGGCTTGTGATGGCCACCTGCGCGTCATACCGTCGGGAGAGTCCGCCGCGTGGGTGGACAGGTCAATATTCGACCACTGATAAGCGAGGCATAGATTTCCATGGCCGATTACAAAGTCACTAACCCAGCCACCGGCGAGGTCGAGGCGGAATTCGCCACCCTCACCGAAGATCAGCTGCGCGAGTCCCTGGACCGCACAGCCGAGACATTCAAGTCCTGGTCCAAGACTGAGCTCTCCGAGCGCGCGAGCCTGCTGCGCCGTGCCGCAGGGCTCTACGAGGAACGCAAGGACAAGCTCGCCGAGATCATCACCCGAGAGATGGGCAAGCCGATCAAGCAGGCACGCTCCGAGCTCGACATCGTGATCTCGATCTTCAACTACTACGCCGACCACGGTGCAGAGTTCCTGAAGGACGAGGAGATCACCGACGCACCTGACGGACGCGCGTTCATGCAGAGCGAGCCTGTCGGCGTGCTCCTGGGGATCATGCCCTGGAACTTCCCGTACTACCAGGTGGCTCGTTTCGCAGTGCCCAACCTGATGATCGGCAACACGATCATGCTCAAGCACGCCTCGCAGTGCCCCGAGTCTGCTGCCGCCATGGAGCAGATCTTCCGTGACGCCGGCTTCCCGGAGAACGCCTACACCAACGTGTACGTCTCCAGCCAGCAGATCGCGGAGATCGTCATCCCGGATCCACGGGTCCAGGGCGTCTCGCTGACCGGGTCCGAGCGGGCCGGCACCAAGGTCGCTGCCACTGCCGGTGAGAATCTCAAGAAGGTCGTGCTCGAGCTCGGCGGCAATGATCCGCTGCTCGTGCTGGATCGCGAGATCCTGCCCAAGGCAGTCAAGGGCGCAGTGCAGGGCCGCATGGCCAACGCCGGACAGGCATGCAATGCGGCGAAGCGCGTGATCGTGCTCGAGGAGTTCTACGACGAGTTCATGGAGCAGTTCCGCGAGTCGCTCGGCAAGATCGAGCTGCGCGATCCGATGTCCGAAGACTCCTTTGTCGGTCCGATGTCCTCGGTCTCGGCAGCCGAGGACCTCCACGAACAGGTCCAGGACACCGTGAAGCAGGGCGCGACCCTGCACATGGGCGGTGACTTCGATGAGCGCGGCGGTGCCTGGTACCAGCCCACCCTGCTGACCGACATCACCCCGGACATGCGCGCCTACGGCGAGGAGCTCTTCGGACCCGTGGCCATGGTCTACAAGGTCGCGAACGAAGAGGAAGCCGTGCGGCTGGCCAATGACACCCAGTACGGTCTCTCCGCCTCGGTCTACTCCACCGATGAGGCCCGGGCTCAGCGCGTGGGCGAGCAGATCCAGACCGGCATGGTCTTCGTGAACCAGCCCCCAGGCACCTCAGCCGAGCTGCCCTTCGGCGGCGTCAAGCGTTCAGGCGTCGGCCGCGAGCTGGGTCCCTACGGTATGGCCGAGTTCGTGAACAAGCGCCTGGTCAAGATCGCCGGATAATCGGGATCTGATAATGGCTCGACGTCGGATCTCCGCGGAGGCGGGACGCTCCTCAGTGCTGCACTGGCAGTCCGGGGACGCGGACCGCACAACCGTTGCCACCGCGGTGCGCTACCTCTTGGAGGAGCTCGCCGAGGTGACGCCGGGAAACTCCGTGGAGGTCCGCGTTCCGCCGTTCGGGGTGACCCAGTGCGTCCAGGGACCCTCACACTCCCGGGGCACTCCCCCTAATGTTGTTGAAATAGCACCTCAGGCCTGGTTGGAACTGGCAACCGGGACGACCAGCTGGGCGGCCGCCGCAGAGGCTGGCCTGATCTCCGCCTCTGGCACTCGGGCCGATCTCTCGGCCCACCTTCCGCTGATGTCCGGCTCCCGTGCGGGACACCCAGACTAGGCCGGTAGCATGGTGGGTATGTCTTCACGCGAGCAGACTGGCGCCCCGAAGGGCCGGCAAGTAACCGTTCGCCCCACCCCGAGACTGAGCCCCTTCCTCATCGCAGGCGTGCTCGCGGCCGCAGTGGCCGCCGTCGTCGTCGTGTTGGTGACCGGGCAGGCAGATGACTACACCCTGGCTGGCTCGCTGGGATACCTCACGATCGCGTTCGCGATGCCCGGGCTGGCCCTGGGCGCAGTGACGTGGTTGCTGATCGACTGGCGCTCACAGAAGCGCACCCGCACATACGACCTGCAGAGGCATGACGCTGCAGAGAGGAAATCCGCGCATGGCTCGGACTGATGGTCGGCTGAATTTCAATCTCCTCGATGAGGACCCGCTTCCGCAAGATGAATGTGGCGTCTTCGGCGTCTGGGCCCCCGGGGAGGAAGTCTCCAAGCTGGCCTACTACGGCCTCTACGCGCTGCAGCACCGCGGGCAGGAATCCGCCGGAATCGCCGCCTCGGACGGCAAGAGCATCCGGGTCTATAAGGACATCGGCCTGGTCTCCCAGGTCTTCGATGAATCCACACTGAACTCACTGACCGGGCATATCGCCGTCGGTCACTGTCGCTACTCCACCACCGGCGCCAGCCAGTGGTCCAATGCGCAGCCCACCCTCGGAGACACCCCGCACGGGACCGTGGCCCTGGGCCACAACGGCAACCTGACCAACTCTGCGGACCTGCGTGACCGCATCATCGAACGCCACGGCCGCGCCGACTTCGGTGAGCTCAACCAGGGCAACACCACCGATACCGCCCTGGTCACCGCGCTGCTGAAGGAACAGCCGGGCGACAGCCTCGAAGATCAGGCGATGGCGCTGCTGCCCACGCTCGAGGGCGCGTTCTGCCTGGTGTTCATGAATGAGAACACGCTCTACGCCGCCCGCGATCCCCACGGCGTGCGCCCACTGGTGCTGGGCCGGCTCGCCAGCGGCTGGGTGGTCGCCTCCGAGCAGTCGGCCCTCGCCACTGTGGGAGCCTCTGTCATCCGCGAGATCGAGCCCGGCGAGCTGATCGCCATCGACTCCGACGGCGTGCGGTCCCACCGCTTCGCCGAGTCCACTCCCTCACGCTGCGTCTTCGAATACGTCTACCTGGCCCGCCCCGACGCCAATATCAATGGCCGCTCCGTGTATGAATCCCGCGTTGAGATGGGCCGCCAGCTGGCCCGCGAGGACACCCACGACGCCGATATCGTCATCCCGGTGCCCGAATCAGGCACCCCGGCGGCTGTCGGCTACGCCGAGGCCTCCGGGCTTCCCTTCGCCCAGGGGTTCATCAAGAACGCCTATGTGGGCCGGACATTCATCGAGCCCTCGCAGACGCTGCGCCAGCTCGGCATCCGGCTCAAGCTCAACGTCCAGGACCATGTGGTCCGCGGCAAGCGCGTAGTGGTGGTGGATGACTCGATCGTCCGCGGCAACACCCAGCGCGCCATCGTGCGGATGCTCAAAGAGGCCGGCGCCGCTGAGATCCACGTGAAGATCTCCTCCCCACCGGTGAAATGGCCCTGCTTCTACGGGATCGACTTCGCCTCCCGGGCCGAACTGATCGCCAACGGTGCCACCATGGATGAAATCACCCAGGCGGTAGGGGCCGATTCACTGGCCTATATCTCCGAAGAGGGCATGATCTCCGCGACCAAGCAGCCCCGCTCCACGCTGTGCACCGCCTGCTTCTCCGGTGTCTACCCGATCAAGCTTCCCCCGGAGAACCGCCGCGGCAAGATGCTGCTGGAGACACCCGCTGCCACCGACGCCGGTTCCACGCAGAACCCCGGCGGCGGCTGCGATCCCGGACCAGACGCTGAATTTGAACTCGATGAGATCCCCCTCGCGGAGGCTAAGAAGTGACAACCGAAAACACCAGTGCCGCTCACACAGACGGCGCTCCGATCACCTATGCCTCCGCCGGAGTCGACGTGGAGGCCGGCGACCGCGCCGTCGAGCTGATGAAGGCCCATATCGAGGCCACGCACACGCCCCAGGTGATGGGCGGAGTCGGCGGTTTTGCGGGACTCTACGATGCCTCCGAGCTCAAGCGCCTGCCGCGTCCGCTGCTGGCCACCTCCACCGACGGGGTGGGCACCAAGGTGGCCATCGCCCAGGCCATGGACATCCACGACACCATCGGCTTCGACCTGGTCGGCATGGTGGTCGACGACATCGTGGTCATGGGTGCCAAGCCGCTGTTTATGACCGACTACATCGCCACCGGCAAGGTGGACCCGGCGCGGATCGCCGCCGTGGTCTCCGGGATCGCCAAGGCTGCCGCAGAGACCGGGACCGCGCTGATCGGCGGCGAGACCGCAGAGCACCCCGGCCTACTGGCCGAGGATGAGTACGACGTCGCGGGCGCAGCCACCGGCGTGGTGGACGCCTCCGCCGTGCTCGGCCCCGAGCGGGTGCGCGCCGGTGACGTGATCATCGGCATGGCCTCCTCCGGCATCCACTCCAATGGCTACTCACTTGTCCGTCGCGTGGTCTCTTCCGCGGGCTGGGGCTATGAGCGCGAGGTCGAGGAGTTCGGCCGCACGCTGGGCCAGGAGCTGCTGGAACCCACACGCCTCTACACCTCCCCCTGCTTGGACCTGGTGTCCGCGCTCAACGGGGATCCTGCCGTCGCGGAAATCTCCCCCGAGGCCCCGGTGCGCGGTTTCAGCCACGTCACCGGTGGCGGCCTGGCCGCGAACCTCGCACGTGTGCTGCCTGCCGGGCTGATGGCCACCGTTGATCGCTCCACCTGGTCCTGGCCAGCAGTGTTCTCGCTCATCGCACGGCTGGGCTCGGTCCCACAGGCCGACCTGGAGCGCACCCTGAACCTGGGCGTGGGCATGGTGGCCGTGGTCTCGGCCGAGCGGGCTGAGGACGCCGTCGCGCACCTCAATGCCGCAGGTCAGACCGCTTGGATCATGGGTGAAGTCAGCAAGTACAGCGCCGATGAGGCCCGCGTGACCGATGCCGGCTTGGACTTCGTCCAGGGCGCCAAGGGCGTCAACGGTGGCGGCGTGCTGCTCACCGGGAGCTACGCCTCCTAGTCCCGCCAGGAGTGCTGGGGCTCGAATCCGAGCTCGCGGCGCGCCTTGTCGATGGAGAGCAGCGTGTCATTGACACCCAGCTCACCCTTGAGCGGGACCTCCGGGAAGACCTCCGCCACAAGCTCTGCATTGGGCCGGGACATCACAGTATCCGCGGCGGCGATGATGTACCGCTCGAATCCTGGAGGAGCCACCTCGAGTGCGCGCTGGACGGCCTGAGCGCCGTCGCGGGCGTCGATATAGCCCCAGAGGTTCCATTTGCGCAGCATCGCGTCGGCGTCGAAGGAGGGGAACTCGGTGTAATCCTCCGGGTTCATCACATTTGAGAAGCGCAGCGCCGTGATGGAGAGCTCCGGATTCCAGCGCACCAGCTCGATCGCCATCTGTTCCTCGAGGTGCTTCACCAGGGAATAGGTGGATTCTGGGCGGGCCGGGTATTCCTCATCCACTGGGATATATGGCGGCGGCGTCTCGAAGGGAAGCCCGAGCACTGTCTCACTCGAGGCGTAGACGATTTTGTCGATCCCGAGCCGGGTCGCGGCCCAGAAGACGTTGAAGCTGGCGATGATGTTGTTGTGGAAGGTGGTCGCGTCTGGCCGGATGCCCGGGGCGGGAATCGCCGCCAGGTGCACCAACGCGTCAACACCTGAATGCTGGTCCCCCACACCGCCGAGGGCATCGATGACCTGGCCGTAGTCGGTGAGGTCAAGCTTCACGAAGCCGGGGCCCCGCTCGCCCTGGACATCGAAGCCGATCACTTCGTGGCCGGCCGCGCGGAGCTCCCGCGCCACGACTGTGCCGAGCTTTCCTGTTGTTCCGGTGACTGCGATTTTCATGGTGATCCACCTTTATTTCGAATGTAACCGGGCGTGCGTTTGGCACGTCGCCTCAGGAATGAACGTACTGTGTCCCATGTGCTTGGAGAAAACAAGGAGAGTCCCCGATGATCGTCTTTGACCAGGTGTCGAAAACCTACCCCGATGGAACAGTAGCCCTCGGGAACGTGAGTTTCGAGGTCCCCAACGGCAAAATCACCGTGCTCGTGGGCCCCAGCGGCTGCGGCAAGACCACCTCGATGCGGATGATCAATCGGCTGATCGACCCCACCTCCGGCACGATCACCATCGACGGTGAAGACACCTCCACCATCGATAAGGTCGAGCTGCGACGCAAGATCGGCTATGTCATCCAGAACGCCGGACTCTTCCCGCATCGCAGCGTCGTCGACAATGTCGCGGCGCTCCCCCGGCTCCTCGGGGGCAAGAAGAAGCAGGGCCGAGAACGCGCCATGGAGCTGCTGGACCTGGTCGGGCTTGATGAGTCGCTGGCCACGAAGTATCCCTGGCAGCTCTCCGGCGGACAGCAGCAACGCGTCGGCGTCGCCCGGGCACTTGCTACAGATCCGCCGTTCCTGCTGATGGACGAGCCCTTCAGTGCCGTGGACCCCATTGTCCGTGCGCAGCTCCAGCAGGAGTTCCTCCGGCTGCAGGAGACCATCGGCAAGACCATCGTCCTGGTCACCCACGACGTGGACGAGGCACTCATCCTGGGAGACCAGATCGCCGTGCTGCGCCAGGGCGGACACCTTGCCCAGGTCGCCTCACCTGAGGGGCTCCTCCGCGCGCCAGCCGATGAGTTCGTCGCGAACTTCGTAGGCAGCTCCCGTGGCTACCGCTCCCTGGGCTTCACCCACGCCGATGCGCAGACCCACATCACCCAGACTCCCTCTGCCACACTCGGCACCCCGGCTGCCACGGTGGAGAGCCGCGAGGACGGCTGGCTCATCGCCGTCGACGAACAGCAGCGCCCGCTCGGTTGGGTCCAGCGCGAGAACCTCGGCAGCGAACTGAAGGACGCGGACATCAACCACGCCGGCGCGATCGCCTCAGCCACCGCGCCGCTGCGCGACTTCCTCGACGCCGCACTCTCAAGTCCTAACGGGGACGGAATCATCACAGACGCCGACGGGCGGCTCCTGGGCACGGTGACCACCGACGACGTCGTCGCGTCCATCCAACGCGCCAAGGGCACCCCGGTCACACCAGAGGCCACGCTGTGAACACGGTCTGGCTCAGCTCCAATCTCTCTTGGATCCTGGAGCTGACGCTCGCGCACCTCTGGCTCACGGTCATTCCCACGGTATTGGGACTGGTGATCGCGCTGCCACTGGGCTGGTGGGCACACCAGGCGCCTCGCCTCTACGGATTCATCGTGGGCACCTCTGGCCTGTTCTACACGATTCCCTCACTCGCGTTCTTCGTGCTGCTCCCAGGCGTCATCGGCACCCGGATCCTGGATCCGATCAACGTGGTCATCGCGCTGACCATCTACACGATCGCACTGATGGTCCGCGTGGTGGCCGATGGCCTTGCCGCGGTTCCCCGGGAGACCGTGGAGGCAGCTGAGGCCATGGGCTACCGGGCCTTCCAGCGCTTCCTGCGGGTGCAGCTTCCGGTCGCCGTTCCGGTGATCCTTGCCGGTCTGCGGGTGGCAGTCGTCTCCAATATCAGCATCGTCACCATGGCGGCGATCATCGGGGTCCAGCAGCTCGGCTCACTCTTCACCCAGGGCTACTCACTGGGTCTGCTGACGCCCATCATCACTGGAATTCTGCTGTGCCTGGCTATCGCGGTGGTCCTGGACATGTTCATCCTCTGGCTCTCCCGCACGCTGACGCCATGGCGCCCCGCAGCGGGAACCTCCGGCACCTCGGGGACGAGGAACTCATCGAAGCGGAGCTTGGCCAAGCGGAGCAAGAAGTCGCCTGCGCCTGCCACTCCTGAGCGGGGGGTCCCGGCATGAGCGGACTTGTCGAGTTCCTCGCAGACCCGGCGAACTGGAGCGGCAGCACGGGGATCCCCGTCCGGACCGGGTACCACCTGCTGTATTCGCTCATCGCACTCGGAATCGCGCTGGTCATTGCCGTGCCGCTGGGGATCTACGTGGGTCATACCGGCCGCGGCGAGGCAGTGGTGGCGGGACTGGCCAATTCACTGC
>Ga0265797_10010944_pt1 | contig 11463 bp, 6 predicted proteins | sample P2T30metagenome_FD_192433 | JGI IMG/M metagenome (GOLD analysis project Ga0265797, IMG submission 192433) | Plant litter microbial communities from East Loma Ridge, Irvine, California - P2 T30 | ecosystem: Environmental > Terrestrial > Plant litter > Unclassified | place: USA: California... | reverse complement strand
AATAACTTCTCCACTCTCCAGCCCCGGATCTATTCTAGATCATTCTTCTCTGTCTCCTCCTCCTCCACCTCCTCCGGCGCTAGTGGCACAGATACAGATTAGCTCTCCACTATCCAGCCCCGGTTCAATTCTAGACCACTCCTCGCCAGCTCCACCCCTAGCCCTAGCCCCAGCAAAACCAGAACTCAAAAACCCCTCCGCCTCATCCCCTCTATCAAGCCCAGGATCCATCCTAGACCACTCTTCTCCCAGCCCTGCACCACCCGCACCAACCAAGCGTAAGCGTCCGGCAAACGCAACAGCAGCAGCAGGAGAACCAGGCCCTAAGCGGGCCCGGAAAACTACTACTACTACTGCGCCTGCAAAGAAAACGGCAAGGGCAGGTCATGTGATTGTGCAGTGCAGCGGTACCACTAGGAAGAACGCAAGATGTGGTTTTACAAAGCAAATGCCTGTCGGGACTCAAACATGGGATTGTGGGCGTCATAGGTAAAAAGGTAAAAAGGTAAAAAAGTGTTCAGGAAAAGGGAGATTTTGTACAATCACGTTATCATGTTAATGTTAATCTTTTTTTTTGGTAACTGTTAGTACTAAGCAGTTTGTATTGTTATTGTTTTAGAGCTCCCGTTTTCTTTTGTAATCATTGTGCTTTGATAGAAAGTAAGAAATGCCATCAATGATTAAAACCATGATTTACTCTTCTTCTCTTCTTCTGGAACCTTTCAAAAAGAGCCGTTGTTCCACCACCTCAAAACCCCTCCTTGTCTTCAAAGTACTTCCGAATCTCATACACGGACATGAACGGGATGACAAAGATTGGATGCACAGTCTTGACCACGTCGCCATCATCCCAAACTCTATCCTCGCCTTCGTATCGGCCCTCGGACTTCCAGTGATATGGGGAGCCCAAGTTGACGGCACCTAGATTCTTGTTTACATTCTCGTCAAACGTGTACTTGTACTGTGCTGCACTGAGCCCGGCAAGGTTGTAGCATGTATGGTAGGCGTCGGGGTGCTTTCCCGGCTTATCTTTCAGACCGCCTCTCTTCTCCTGACACGCAGCGAGGATGTAGCGGCCAAGCGCCGACCGGTTCCAGAGCCCCGTCGTCGTTGCTGCTTCAACAATCGACCAGCAGCCTCCGACCCAATGCGAGTAACAGCCATCGACGAGCTTGTTCGTTCGCCCGTTGTATCCACCTTCCGGCGTGCATTGTCGCGACGATAGCCAGTAGATCAACATGTCAATGTTGAGGTACTTGTGCAACGTCTCTTTTGGTGGTCCCAGAATCGCAAGACAGCCCAGGCCACAGAAAGCATAGGCTCCATGGGCTTCGTTTCCGGGCTCTGCTGAGATGCCGCCGTCCCAAGATTGGCATTTCGATACCCATTCGCCAAGACCGTCTGTGAAGCTGGTAAAGCCGTGGTTACGTGCTGGTGCATCTGGTGGGAGTTCCATGGGGAGGTTGGTAAGTGACAGTATGACCATGGCGCAGTAGGCGCCACGGATATCTTCCTCGCCGCCTTGGCACATGGTGAAGCCTCCGTCTGCTTGCTTCATCTGGCCTAAAAAGCGCCATAGCTTCTTACGATCAATGACATCATACGCCTCCTTCCCGCCGACTATCGCAAGTGATAGTGTTGCCGCGTATGAACAGGCAAGGTGGGCATACTGGCCATAACCGCCTCCGAACCCTCCGTCTGGGTGCTGGGCCAGGGAGAAGGTGTGCGCTACTCTGTTGGTAGTGAGTATTCATGTCTGCCTATTCAGTAAACCCAACAGGGTGAAGAGAAGCCGACATACCTGTTCTGATAACTAGAAATATCCTGCCCCAGCGCAGTCATACTTTGCAGAGCCCAATACACAATCCACGGTCGCGCAGCATCCATTGCAGCAGCGCCTGCTGGATAGTCTCCAATAACCTTCTTCAGCATGGCTTCATGCTTTTGCCGCTGCAGCTTCGGTATACCAGAAGTGTTGAGGTCAAAGTCATTTGGGTTGCCCTCCAAGTACGGGAGAATGATCTGTGCTGTTTCATCGTCCACTTCCGACGTTGCTGTCACCAGAGAGTCTTTGATCGGTATCCTGATGCTATCCAAGTAGGCAATATTTGCCTGCTCTTCCACAGTCGCAGTGCCCATATCTTCGTAATCGCTTCCAAGCTCGTCGTCTGAAAGTTCTTCAATGCGGTCAGATGCGTCTACAATTTCCTCCAAGCGGGATGAAGGCGCCTGAGCAGAGGGACGTAGGGGCATGGCCATCTTCTTTACATGCACGGCACGCCGTCTGGAATTAGTTGATACGCTAGTGGGCATCCGTGAGTGGCTGATGTGGACAATGGCTTTCTTGCAGGGGTTTTGCTTAGTATTGTTCGAAGAGGAGCGTAGCCGCCGGATACGGGGGTGATATCACGACCAGTATTTGGATGGAGCGTTCATGGTTTGGTCGGGCTCAAGGACTGCCCTTTGCGTCTTGTCGCAAATACTACAGTGAAGAAGTCATGGTGGAGCACGTGGGGTGTGATCAAATTGGGTGTTGAGTGGCTTGGCAACCGAGGTTTGACTTATCAAATCCGCACACATCTCTACCGCCTGCCCCTCCTCTGTCTTCATGATTCAACCTCAGTCTGACGGACGCACACCTGCCATACCTGCGAGTTCTTCGCCAACTGTCTCGCCTGCGAGCTTCAATGGCTTGGATTCTTGCAACACAAAGAGCATGCGGACCCAGTCGGTCTTGCTGTGGTTAATCCACTGATGCATTGTTCCCCGCTGAATCGCGACGTCTCCCCGCTTCATCAACCGCTTCTCGCCACTGTCTAGCAGGCACTCGACCTCGCCCTCGATCACGCAACCGTAGTCCAAGCTCACAGTTCTGTGCATCGTGCACTCGGTGGCCGGCGGAATGTCGACATGTCGGAGAACTGTCCCACCAGAGACGACAAGGCCGGGTGCTTCGTTGAGATAATTGCCGTACATGTCGAGGTCTTTGTCGTCGTTCATGTCGACTGGGAAGCCTTTGGTGGTGAAGCTGAGGGCGAACGCGATGCCATCATTGTTGGGTTTCATCTTGCTCTCCTCGTTGAAGGCGTTGCTAAAGATGGCTTTGCCCTCATTGTTGTGGGCCGTGATATATCTATGGATCTTGGGAAGGGCGCCGACATGTGCCATGGTGTATAAGTCACAAAGTGCTTGATGATTGAGAGATTGGGAAACAGGAGATTAGCCAACAAAGCTCAGGTCTGCTATGTTATGCAACGTGGGAACAACAGATTCCCGATATTATTATATTTCTATGACCCTCACTTTGAAGTCCAATCCCGTAAGTCGTACACAGCATACGGGACTCGGGCGTGGAGCCGAAGGCCGAGCGGGGGTCCACAGATCTGACTTCCCGCCCCTCGGGACGTAGGAATCTGGGGGGACATGCTCTCGCAGTGACAACAGCCTGAATCATGGTGTCTAGCATGGTATCGGGTTCAAGGCTGGTCGTATACGGAACCGTGCTCGTGTGCGTGTATCTTGGACATTGATTCGCTCTCACTCAAATACCATGATTCGTTGATTCCAGGATCAAAACTACGCGGCAACATGCCGCCTCGACCATGATCACAAGACTCTTGTGTATGTTTGGTGAGTTATCAACCCACAAAGCTTCTGTGTGAATAACTGTTACCCATAGCACAGGAATGTAACGCATGACCCTCTCCAAACATGCGTAGTCATCAGGACTTTTGACTGGAGACGTGCCCTAAGGTACATGTACTCGGCAACACCAGAAATGGCACCACCAGCACAATATACTTTGTGGGCTCGCCAGAACACTCCATCTTGCACAGTATCTAGAACAAGGCATTGGTGTAAATATCAGTTTAATGGTGTAAATATAAAGAGCATCCAGAGCCTATAACTCGTACGGGGAACATGGCTTGTCTCAGTCGGGGCTTATTGTTACAAGCCCCCCGTGGGCTACACCAAGATCTCCTCATATGCCAGAGATGTTACTCGTAATGATAATAACTCATAAGTAGAGGAGAGACTTGCTGCAGTGGATTGCATGTAGCTTTGCAACAGTGACTGTTTTGGACCAAGAGAGCAAGTGAAAAAAAAAGAACCCCCCGCCCCGGTTCCAAACTACATCTTCCAAGCTACGTAGAGTGGTTGATTCCACGAGTTTCCATTGTTGAATCAGTATCCATGCTCATATCGTTGACCACTTATCCGCTAATCTCGTCTGCATCACGGGCTACCCGTCTGACATTGGCTCAAACTGCCTCCAGTGGCGTTATTCAACATAAAAAATGCTTGTTCGTGTATATTAAACCATGAACGCAGATATCCATGGGGATTTTACGACATAACTGCTTCATGATGGTCCAAGTTTGGCCAGTGGTTATATCACTGGAGTACAGAGGGAGAGAGAGAGAGAGAGAGAGAGAGAGTAATCCAAAGTTTGTATCGGGCTGGGAGCGGGCTCAACAACGGACCCGACAATACCTGTCGCAGCACCGGTTCTGTAATCTTGTATAGTGGCGTTTGTTATTCCTGTACGTTTGGCTGATCCCGGGCTTGCTGCATTGTGTCCAATCGAACTTTCTGGGGATCAACAGAATGCAACCGTCGCCGTTTGCTTGCCGGTGTGTGTGTGTGTGTGTGTGTGCATGTGCCTATTAATCCCGCAAGTCAAAGTCTGGATCTATCATGTTTATGCGTGTTGGTGTGACTGGCAGTGCCGTCCGCCAGCTGAAATCATTGAAGAATCCGGGGTAGCGTTTATGGAGAGAGAGGCCAGATCGGGAAAGCGCAACATCCGACCTCTCGCAGACCATTTGCCGAATTTAGTATGTAGCGCAGAGTTCAGACACCATTCACCTACCGCGAAGCTTGTGCTGCTGCTGCTGCTGTGAAGTTGCAGGCTGGTTGACAGTCGGGACGGGAAGCTGGGCGAGCCAAACTATGGGAGACGCGCTACCCAGCGTTGGTAGGAAAGGGCACTGGAGCATAATGCGACTTCCCTTCACGTCGCAAACAGAACAAAGCACTGTCGTCATGGCGTAATTCCCTTTCACTACTTAGCCCATAATTCCCGCACTCTAGTGGGTTGGTACTAATCCCTCGGCTGGGCCGCGTACCTCCATCGTTCTCGCCCAGATGACAAGAAGAAGGCTACATCCAAGGCATCACCACCACATCCACTACAAAGCCTGTGTGACATGAACGGGTAATGCTAACATCGATTCACTAGGCAGTTATTTGCATCGCGCCATCTCGCCAGTTTCCAAGCTGAGGAACGGCCGGGGAGGGCGGCTCCATCTTACATGCAGGACAGGCTATTTCCACCGGATCGTCATCTCGTCCTTTTTGTAGTGTATGCAGATAGCAAGCCAAACCCAGTCAAGCAGTCGACCAGTCAATGGGCCGACGACGACGTTTGTATCACCGGACCGAACAGGTGGCCGCTTGCGTGCAGCGCGTTGCTACTACGTAGGACATTGTGGACGTCAACAAGGCCGGTACAACTATAGCTCTACCAGCATCCCATGGCTCGCAATCTGGGTCAGCCACGAGACGTATACAAGCGCGCATGAGACACGGACGAAGCGTGCAAGTAAGGATGCCATCAAACGATGGCAAAACGAAACAGACTGCAGAACCGGTCACGAGCAAGAGGGCTGGGCGGGAGCTTCTCGGCATGTCACAGTAAGAGTGACACGAATGTAATACGCCACCACTAAGAGCAAGGGTTGGCATTCTGTCAAGCTGTCGCTGCTCAAGCAGTGATATGCGGGCGAGGCATGACAGCCGACACGATACCTGAAACGGTCACCATGGACGATAATCCAGACGCAAGGCAGGGTCGCAGAGTAGCACACGCTTGAAGCGATGTTGCGCAGAACGCGCTCGACAAGATGCACAACATGCGGTAGTACGCAGCGAAGAGCGGCCGCAAGCACGACGAACCGCCCGTGGGCTCGGCGCGTGGGAGGAGGTATGCCGCTCATGCTACCCAACGCCCGCCCACCCCCCCAGGATGTATGATGACGATGGCATCATTTGCGAGGCGTCGCTCAACCTGTCGGTGAGTCTGGAGACTGATGGCCAAGGTGCTGTTACAGAGTCGCAGGCCAGGTTATGCCCGTGAGGCAAATTCTGACCCTGGTCTCGTGTAGGCACCGCCATCCAGTCGTCGTCGGCCCATATTCTGAGATCCACTTGGGAGCGAGGGTAGCGCAGGCCGATCCGCTTGGTTGCATGTCCGATGGCTCGTTCGAGGTCAAGTCCAGCGATGCAGCATTAGCACGGCCGAGGCGAGGTGATATGGGCACTCCAGGCTTGGACATGGCCTGTCTTTGCTTGTTGCGGCATCCCCAACGCTCTCCTCCGCACGTTGATCCTTCAGGGCTCCGAGCCTAACGCTTATCGGGCGTTATCGCAGGAGGGGTCGAAGGGTCGGCGCCTGTGGCCGGCTGTGGTGTTGTGCCGAGAGCAGGGCACTATCGTGACACTCTGGGGTGGCGGTAGCAGCAGTAGCAGCATTAGCAGCAGCAGCAGCAGCAGGGTGAGGCGTAAGCTTGCCTGGGTGTGTTGAGCAGCCAGACCAAAAGGCGGAGCAGGCCTGGCGAGCTCGCAGCACACAGGTGGATCGGCCTCGGCGGGCTAGCAGAGTTGCCGTTCTCTTGTTGCTGAACGATCTCCTCACTAGGACGCGCCTCTCCGCGCGATAGTTGAGCATCCTCTTCGATACCCGCACCCCGTCCGAGGTCGCCCGTTCTGGGAACCCTCGTGCATGTCGACGCTGGGCAGGGTTTTATTCGACCTCGATTGCGAATCGTGCGGTCCGCTGCAGCGCTTCTGGCGCTACTCTAACCAGGTGCAGATCTAGACGAGCCACTGGTGTGTGGGGCTGGGACTTGCATACAAAAAGCGGTGTACGGCCTTGGCATCACCAGCCTATACTGTGGTCGGCCCATCGCCCGCTTACCTTCACCGCTTACTATCCAGCTCAGGGAGGCTGAGAACACTCGAACCCATTTTCACTCTCCGTGCCAATATGGAGAACCAACACATCGACTTTGACGGGGCCATCTACGGCGTAGAAGGAGCCTTTGACCCGTCCTTCGACCCGAACCGACAAACCTACAACTTCTCCCAGACCTGGCCGCTGCCAATCTCACCCGGAACCATGCAACAGCAACAGCAGCAGCAGCAGCACGATGGCAGCCAGCAACACCAGCAGAGCCAGCACTCGCACCAGCGCCGCCTCAACACCGCGGCCGCGTCGAGTGCCCACAACACACACCCGAGCACAACAAGCATGGCTCCGCTCAACACCATGGGCCTCGGCTTCCCCGCGGCCATGCAGCCCATGAACCCTATGCTCGCGACTTGGATGAACATGAACACAGATGGCTTTGGCCAGGACATGTACGGCCAGGGCTCCATGACCATGGGCCCTGACTTTACCGCCTCGTACGGAGGGCCGCTGCAAACGTCGCCCATCGAGTTCGGCATCAACTCGCACGTAGTAATGAACCCCATGTCCATGGCCGCACCTATGAACTTCATGACCCCAGCCAGCATGGACGGCCTCTCCACCTTGAGTGCGACACCGTTCCAAATGTCAGACTTCCAGCACGACTTCACCAACATGACGAGTCAACCTGACTACACTGCCGGCTCAAACGCAGCTACTGCAAACAGCGTGGGCACGGGCTCACCTGGCGAGAACTGGATGGAAATCCGCTCCTTGTCCAGCAGCGACAATGGCTGGGTCGACGTCGGTGTCAACTTTGGCCACCACCGCCACCGCTCTTCTTACGACTTCTCCGAGAGCTCTGCCATCTTTGTCAATCCTGCCGACACACTGCACCCCGCCCACAACCCCCCAATGCGCCTCCGCTCCGGCTCATCAGATTCCAACCATTCGGACGTCCCGCCATCAGCCCGCTCCTTCAGCAGCTACGAGGAGATCTTCCTCAGCTCGCCTCAGTCTGAGACTGACAACACCCTGGAGTTGGTGCAATCACGTAACTCGCACCACTCGCACACATACTCGTCCGACGGCTGCAACCACATCCACGGCCTCCCGTTCAACGAGCACGACTTTGGACACCACATATCCCCCACCCAGTCCGTCAGCCCACCAATGGCACGCGTAGAGCCCATCACCATCAAGCAGACGTCGTCAAATACTGCGTCACCATCCTCGTCGGCCGTCAGCTCACCGCCGACCCGCCGCAGGAAGTCGCCTGCTACGGCTTCTGGTTCAAAGCCAGCAAAGACCATTGTCAAGAAGACACCTGCTCACACTACCAAGAAGGATGCCACGGGCGAGAAGCGTGTCGGCAGGAGACGGGGACCTCTTAGGCCCGACCAAAGACAGCAGGCCCACGAGATCCGTAAGCTTCGTGCCTGTTTGAGGTGCAAGTTCCTCAAGAAGACGTGCGACAAGGGCGACCCGTGCGCCGGCTGCCAGCCGTCCCACGCGCGCCTTTGGCAGGTTCCATGCACACGCATTGACATCAAGGACATTGCCTACTTCATGAAGGACTGGAAGGCCGACTACGAGCGTCATGTCAGCCTTGGTTTCTCCATCGGCAACATCAAGGGCTTCTCGACGTCAGAGCGCCTCATCTACGTCACCCACGGCTATGGTCACTACCTGCCCATCATGGCCCGTGACGTTTACGTCCGTGATGAGAAGTGCTTTGGCGTTGACTGGCACGAGACCCTCAACGGTCTTCACTTTGAGATCAACACTGCCAAGCTGTCCGCCGGTATGGAGGGCATCTCGCGCGCCATGCTCTCCGACTACCTTGACCGCCACATTGATGGTGGCTTTGAGCAGTTTGTCGATGAGTACTTTGAGGGTACCTACTTCGTCACTGAGCTGTTGAAGACTGCCTATCGTTTCTACTGCCGCGAGAAGCTTCCCGTCATCCGCAAGGCCCTCAAGCTTGTCCTTGCCTACAACCTGACCCTCCACGTCACAATGGTCGAGGGCCTTGGCGAGGAAGACAACACGCCCGGTAAGGTCGAGGACCAACAGTCCAAGTTCTCTGGCAAGACCATTGCGCCTGTCATGATCAACTTCCAGGTCAAGTGTGCTCTTGCCGACATGTGGCGTGAGCTGCAAAAGGACGTCCTTGAAGAGCTCTCTTCTCTCTACCAGTCTGTGTACAGTGGCGACAAGCTGAAGAATTGGCCTACCATTTTCATGCTTGCTGCCATTCTCTTGGCTGTCTGGGAACTGATCCAGTTTGACTGCAACTACCGTGTCCCCGATCTCGGTGCTGTCAACAAGTTCTGCGGCGAGATGGAGGGCACGCCCGTTGGTGTCATTGTTGGTCTCTTCTCGGCTATTTCCCAGAAGCTTCCTTCCTTCACCGAGTGGGATTCGCGGAAACACCACCATCTCCTCAACTCGAACCCAGCTGTCTGCGATGCTATGACAGAGGTTCGCGCACACGTTACCAAATATGGTAAGTTTGTCCGTTGCCTATTCACCATCTACCCGACTAACGTAACAACAGAGACGTACCTTCGTTCAAGAAGTGACTGCAAGTTTGATCGTCAAGACTTTGACTCCTTGTCAAACAAGTTCCTCTCGAAGCTTGTCATCAGGGCCAACTAAGGCGACGTCGCCCATTTTCTCACGTCACGACCATCACCATTTAATTAACCTGCTGCACATCTTCTTTACGGACTATCCCTTATACACGAATCATCCGCCGACAACACCCAGCATCTTGCTCTCGCAGCACACCGCACATACAAAGAACGAACAACGACTCACGTGCCAATGTTTGCTACATAACGGTTGATGAACACTAGACTTGATGAACGACTTTGTCTTGCATTTCCAGCGATTCCCCGGTGTCCTATGGATGCCATGTTCTCAGCGATCCCGATACGATCAACGATGCAAACAGCCTCCGGCTCCTACACTCCTAACTACATCACACTCCTTCCCCAGCGACACCGGCTCAATCTGTTTTTTCCCCATATGATTCATACGACTTTTATTGACTTTCTGAACGGAGACGGCTGACGTATGGTCCACGATCTCATGGCCACGACAACGATCACGACTACTTGATTTTTGAAGCAAGCGGACGAGCAAGCAACCAAGCAAGCAGGACCGGGACTGGAGAGTACCGTGTTTCCTTGATATAAATACATTTTTTTCCTTTTTTGAGCAATTGGAAGGGTTCCTGGATGGTGTCGCACTCCAGCACTATGTGTTGTTGATGCGACGGTTTCCCACCACATTGTCACCTATAAGAAAAATATTTTCCTTCTTGACGAATGTGTTACTGGCATAGCGAGCGGGCGAGCGGCTTGTTTTTTTTCTCCTTATTTCTTTTTGTCGGAGGCCTTTACATACTCCTCCAGCAACAAGCTGTCTGCCATCGATGGTGGTGTGCTGTGAGTGGGCTATTTCTTACTATTGAAAACGAGTATGTATTCATCACTGGCTTCTGCATGGATATGCAAAATGGGAATTATTATTGTTACTACTACATTGTCTTTGCATTTGAACTTGACGTGAATTCACTGATCAGGTATCCAGCCGGAAGCTCGGAAGACTGAAGTTGACGATTGACCGACGCAATGCATTGAAATGAGTCAAAGCTTACAGAACAAGCCCCCCACCCCATTTGCAGCATTTGCAGCGAAAGGGCTAGCAGCCAAACAGCGCTCAATCTCCGCGCCTGCAGAACCAACACATGATCCGTCTCAGCACCCCCACTTTCCCCATATAGCCCCAGCGCCAGCCATGCCAGTGAGAAAAAAGTGCGTTTCAAGTTTGTACACTCCATGTCCGTAGTAAAGGACTTTGTCGAGTTTCTCCGTCGTATCGTAAAAAATCGGGCTGGCTAGCTGGCTGGCTGGCGGCGGCGGCAACACAAAATAGGCCGTAAACCCATCTATTGGCCCTATTCACCGCCTCTTTTTTTTCTATCGAATCCCCTCTTCCCGACGACGCCCGCCCCCGCCGTGCCCGCCATGCCCACCCCCCGTCTTGTTCTTCTCACGGGGTACTAGATTCAGGATAGCGCCAGTTTGCTGCTGCTACTTGCTGCAATATATAGGAGTTTGATGATGAATGATCTACCGGCCGGCCGATCATCGACGGTACCCGACTTGAGCTTATTCCGATGAATGGCTGGATGACTAAATGGCTGGAGTGGAATAGAAGGTAATGGAATGTAGCGGGCCGCGCACGCCGTATACAACAACATTTGCAAATTGCACACTGCACATGTAATGCATCACTGTCTTTACATTTACAATACCAAGATGGAAAAGGAAAAAAAAAGGACGAGGGTTAGTCGTAGCCGCCTTACAAGCAAGATATGATACGGTACGATATGATGCGGTAAAGGTGAGAGAGAGTGTGTGCTCTCATACACACACAAAAAGCGCGTACGCGGACGCCTCGGGTTCCTCGTGTATGTTGTA
>Ga0265797_10010943_pt1 | contig 11463 bp, 10 predicted proteins | sample P2T30metagenome_FD_192433 | JGI IMG/M metagenome (GOLD analysis project Ga0265797, IMG submission 192433) | Plant litter microbial communities from East Loma Ridge, Irvine, California - P2 T30 | ecosystem: Environmental > Terrestrial > Plant litter > Unclassified | place: USA: California... | reverse complement strand
TCGGTATGATGCAATCGAGGCCAAGTATGTAGGGGTTATGGAGGTGAATAGTCAAGCCATGTAACAGGACGAATAGTGCTAATTTTCTTTTGGGGAATCTATAGAGCTGCATAGTCCCCCAGGCCTGCAGTACTAAATAACCTCGACCCGCTACTAAACCCAGATTTGGTCCAAAGGATGGCGTCCCCATGTACTCACTTGGGCATTTGTGGTCATGGACAGCCTAGGATCGCTGAACCTCACTTGTTATTCTCCTGCATAGACCGGCCCAATTTCTTCGTTTTAAAATATTATAGACCAGAAAGTATGCTAGGACTACAAGACTACTAACCGCGAGGACGGCAGTGTCAATTTTGTTGAAGTATTTATTAGAAAAAAAGTATATTTACCAAACCGCAACAGTCAGAACATAAGCTACAAGTGAGATTTCTCACACTCTTCACCCCATATGGGCCGCCGCCGCCACACCCTTGCCCAGCTTTCTCCGATCAACCACAAATGCGATGACAGACACCACCAATGCAGCCGCGCCCAGCGCCAAGGCAACCGCATAAGCTTCCTTCAGGCCTTCCATGTACGCCCCAACCGCAATCTTCAACTCCTCCGCGCTTAGCATTGCCCTCATTTCAAGCGGACCAGCGTGGAAAAGGGTGTGGGCTCGCTCTGCTCCAAAAGTACCTGCTAGTGATTTCAAGAGACGATTTCCGAAGAGGGTTTGCGCCACGCTCAACCATATGGCGCCAGCAAGCAGTTGGAAGAAGAGAGCCATTGCCGAGACGGTAGCAAGGTCGGAGGTGTCGACAAGGGCCTGACATGCGATGATGGCAATTTGCACGCTGAGACCGAGGCCGATGCCGGCCGGGATTTGGTATCCGATCCACTCTTGTGCGCGAGCGTTGGCACCGAGAGTATAGGTCAGGGCACTGCCAATGGTGATGAGGACGTTGCCTGCGATGGCGACGAGCTGGTACTCGCCCGTCTTGGAAATTACGATGCCGGAGACAATGGCAAAGATGGAGCTGGTTGCTAGCAGAGGAATGATGCGGATGCCGGACTGTGTTGGGCTCGTGCCGGACACGGCTTGGAAGTAGATGGGCAGGTAGTAAAGCAGCACGAAGAAGGTGCTGCACACGCACACCTGTTGCATCATGAGGAGGGCAATGGGTTTGGCGGTCAGCAGTCGCATGTTCAGCGTGGCGCGCTCCTTGAGGAACTTCTCCACGACCACAAAGGCCACAGCGATCAGTCCAGCTGCCACTAGCGTTCCGATGACACTGCCAGAGCTCCAGGCTTTGGTTACACCACCCCACTGCATGGCGAGAAGGAAGCAGATGACGGCTACGAGAAGGAGAGATGTTCCCCCGAAATCCATTTGCAGCAACTTCTCTTTCCACGGCGCCTTGACTGGCTTGCCATGATCAGGGGTGGAGAAGAAGATCATGACGAACGCGCCGGCAAGGCCTCCAATGGGCAAGTTGATCCAGAAGCACCTCAAAGACGTTAGCCATGCACAAAACCGCTTTCAGAAGAAAGAAGAAGAAGAAAAAAAAACTCACCATCTCCAAGACACATGATCTGTAAACGCTCCCCCAACCAACGGCCCAGCCACACTTGCAATGGCAAAGCTAGCTGAGATGACACCTTGCAGTGCAGCCATCTTCCTCGGCGGTGCACTCAACGCCACGATCAAATAACTCCCTGTGCTGACTCCCGCGCCTCCTACACCTGCAATCGCCCTCCCGATAATCAACGTGCTCGAGCTCGGTGCTGCAGCACAAATCACACTGCCGACCTCGAACAACAGGATGGAGATCAGGTAGACGAGCTTCACGTTGAAGAACTTGTACTGCTTGCCCCACATGCTTTGGAAGGCGGCCATGGTGACGAAGAAGCCACTGCCGTACCATGCAATGTCGTCTAGGGAGCGGAACTCGTTGGTGATGCGCGGGATAGCGGTCGAGATGATGGTGTTGTCGAGGGCAACGAGGAAGACGGATAGTGCGCAGGAAGTGAGGATGAGCATCAGTCGAGGCGTTGTTGGGTAGGTAGGACTCGCTTCCGAAGAGCTGGTTGCGTCTTCTGTTCCCGAAAGCTCCCCATCTTCTTCTTCTCCTTCTCCTGCTATTCGAAGCTGCTTCTCGCTGAGAGAGCCATCTGGAAGGTTGCTCGAGGAAGAGGGGTTGTCGCGTGACAACATGTCGGCGTCGTGCTTTGCGCGTAGGTGTTCTTCTTGCACGAAATGTTTTTCCCGAGAAAGAGTCTGCTCCTGATGGTTTGTTGCCGTAGCCATTGGCAAATGAAGATGCTCAGAAGCGTTTGATGTTATTGCTACGTTAGTACGCTTCTTTACATATGATAACGTGTGTTGGTTTGCAATCGAACTCGCTACACGCGGTTCACCGAGTCAACAAAGCCCTGGTAGCGCCAACCTGACTGCATCACATTATTCAGCACTGAAAGGACGGCCCTCTGCTGACAAATGACCGGGCACCGCATCTGGCAGAAACTGCCCCGGGGACATTGGGAGGCTGAAGATTGACAGGGTGTCTAGATAAGGCACTTGGCAGTGAACATTTGGCGACTAGTGCCTTACCCTGCATAATGTTGGGTTATTTGGGATTTAAAACAATTGCTGACTTGCATGCAGCTAACAAACCAATCTATGCTAGGGTCAACCAAATTCCCGGGATAAATCAGGATCATGCAATATCGGATGCGGGAAAGCCCGGGTGATCTTATTCCCAGATGAAAAACAGCGTGGGACGTGGGGGATTTTAAACATGTCACTCAAAATAGATGGCGGCTGATTATGAGCGGCTAGCCACACCTGATTCACTGCCTTGCAAGTCTACGACGATGAGCTAGAACTTGGTGTACATCTTCATCAGGCAGGAGAGTCTCGAAAATAGGATTTCCAGTACATGTCAATATTTTTTTCAGGTAGACTGATTGGCTTAATACACCAAAATGCTGCTTACTTGGCTTGATGCCAGTATGCCGTGAAAAAAAAATGTATCTATGTCACATTGGCTTGATGACGGCCCTTACGCCCTTGCTCTCGCGTCGAGGCATAGGCACCACCATGTCCAACACGAAATCCACGTCCGCCTTGGTCGTCTCATACAACTCAATCTCGAATCTGCGGAAGATTGTTGCGATGGCGACGTATAGTTCCATGTACGCGAGCTCCTTGCCCAGACACCCTCTTGACCCTTTGCCAAAAGAAAAGAGGTAATGTGAAAGTGGGCGTCCGCCAGGCCCTGTTGGCTCATTGAGCCACCGCTCAGGTTGGAAGGTTAACGCGTTAGGGAATACCGTCTCATTAGTGTGGATCGAGTAAGCATCCATGCAAACGGTAACACCGGCCGGAATGATCCACTCATTGAATTGCAACGGGTGCAGACGGTTTATGCGTGGCAGGCTCTGGACTTGGCCGTATGCCATGCGTAGAGCTTTGAAGCAACGTGTAAGCATCAGGGTGTGTGATGGTTCAAAAAAAAAACACGGCTGGGAGACTTACATTCTTGGATGACGGCTCCGAGATAGGGAAGCTGTTCAAGATCACTGTAAGAGAGAATGGCGGTCGGGTCGGGCATTGCTTCCATAAGCTCAGCTTTGAGCCTTGCAAGTACGGCAGGGTTGTCCAACAAGTGGAATGTGCCAACGGTGAGGACCCATTTTGTGGTTTCCATGCCTGCGCCAACGACACTCGTCGCTTCTTGTGTCAATCGGTCCACTGATTTGTCCGAGTTGGGCAGATTGGAGCTGAGGACGTCGTGGAATATAGTTGGGTGGTTGACATCCACTCCTTTGACCTCTCTACCGTCAACAATCGCGGCAACCTGATTCCGAATACTCTGTTGGCACGGGTTAGTGTCTTGCTCTAGAAGGATTTCTTTGCCTAGACTTGCAGTTGTAAATTCTACAATAGGCTTTAGGTGCGGCATCAGCTTCAGCATGATGGGCGCTGGAATCATGTTCATGACATCGTTTATAATCTTGAAGTGTGCATTCCAATGCCCATACCACGCAAGAGCCTGCACGCCCAGCGCAAGTGGCGACTCAAAGTCTGCTGCCGCAGTGCAGCTTGTCGAGCGGCCAAACGCCAGTGCGGTGACCGTGTCCATTGTCATGCTTGACCACACATCGTTGAAGTTGACCACCTTGCCGGTGCCGGCATATTCGGTCGCAAAGCGAAACGAGATGCGCTCGACAATCTCCGTCAGCCCAGCGTGCAGACTCCGAATGCGCTGCTTGGAGAAGAAGGGGTTCAGGGCCGCTCGTCGCTGCTGGTGCTGCTCGGCGAGTGGTGTGCTGAAGACGGCGTCTGGGATGCCGAACCGATACCTGTACTTTTCGGACTTGTCCAAGGGCTTGGACCGTGTGCTGTGTCCGTACACCTCGGAGAGAAAGGTGGGGTCGTTGATGTGCAACTCGGAGGGAGTTATGCGCACAATGGGGCCGTACTGCTGATGGAGCCTCTCGACTTGTCGCGCGAACTGGCCACCCTCTCCGCCATTGACGAAGACGTCGTAGTATCCTTCATACCAGCCTGTGACGGCGGCCAGCTTTGGGCCTGGGAACTTGGCCAGAGGACTGAAGAACAGCCTGTAGATGGCGATGGCCAGGCAGTAGCAACTGGAGGTGATGGCGAGCGTCACCAAGAAAAGAGGTATGTTCAGGAACGGCATCTTGGAGTCGGCTGGCAACCTGCAAAGGGGATTATTGGCAGGTCGAATGGTCTCGGCAAACGCCCCTCCCTCCCCCCCAGGGCACCCATTACGAAAGTTTTACTTATACTGGAGCAGATCACGAAGATGGCGCACCACCACCCACCCAGCCTTGCTCCATTGCGAGTTCGCCTCAACATGTCGACGCATGGCTTTCGCACGATGGCCTGGAGCGTAAGCAGGGGCGCCGAGAGCGGATTCGCATCGTGTTGGATGGCAGCGGGTTGACAAGTGCGGCACATGAGCATGCTTTCAATTTGCAGTCATGCATGCTTACCTGCATATGTGGGTAGTTGTGGGCCGTGGGCCTCGCTTGCTTACTGCCTTTTGCTTAGGTGCAGCGCTCGGCTTACCCGACCCGCACGGGCATCGGGGGCCGCGGGGATGCAGCAGCCGCAGCCCCGGCCCATGACGCGAATCCCTGACACAGCAGCGGGTAGGTGCATCAGCATCCATGACTCGAGTTAACAAGCCTTTGGACGGGAAACGGCCCACAAGGAACAGGCCAAGCCAAAGAGTTTGCTGTGAGCAGCTGTGCCTTGCCCTTGCATTGTTAAGCTGATGACAAACGAGATTTGTAAGCTGACAAATGGACATTCCAACCTGTCTAGCAAGCCAGCCAGGCCGTGAATAACAACCTGCAAGCTTTCTGCTGTCATTTGCCCATTTGTGCTTCGACTCACTTGCTTTACTACTGCTTATCATTTCTCCCTTGCAACCATGTCCACCTCCACTGTTGTCTTCATCACGGGTGCCGGAAGAGGTTTGTGCTCAACGCAGCCATCCGAGACAAAGAATGTCACTGACCTGAACAGGCATCGGCAAAGGCTTGACCCAGGCTTACCTCCAACGCCCAAACCACACCGTGGTCGGAAGCGTCCGTGACAGTGCGTCGCCCGCCTATGAGGAACTCAAGAAATCACCGGCGGCCGAAGGATCTCGCCTGATCCTTGTCACCATCGATTCCTCCAAGCTCGAAGATCCCGCAAAGGCCGTCGAAGCAGCCAAAGCAGCTGGCGTTGACCACATTGACATTGTCATCGCCAATGCAGGCACTTCGCCTTCGCCTGGCCCGCTTGAGACAGCCAACCTCAACGAGGTTGTCGATGCGTTGAATGTAAACACCATGTCGCCCATTGCCCTCTACCAGGCCGCGAAGCCACTGATGGACAAGTCCACCAAACCCATTTGGATTTCGGTGAGCAGTGCGGCCGGCTCGATTGGAAACGTGCCCGTCCACCAAGCCCACTGGCTGCTGGGCTACGGCATGTCCAAGGCCGCCATGAACTTCTTCACCATGGCCGTACACGGCTCACAACCAAACTTCATTGCCTATGCCCTTCACCCTGGCCTCGTCCAGACCGACCTCGGCAACACAGGCGCCAAGATGCAAGGCATGGAGATTGCCCCAATCACCCTTGAGGACAGCTGCGCCAAGCTCATGGCTACTGTACGTGCTACCATAGATCAAACAGCTCCGACCCATAGTTGCTAACAAGTGTGACCAGGCTGATAACGCCACGCGCGAGAAGACTTCTGGCAAGTTCCTCGACATCATGACCGACGGCGAGTTCCCGTGGTAGACTAGACACGGCAAAATCAGTGTGGAAGCGGAAGAAGTTGTATGACAACGATTGGGTGCTTGTGGACTGTGTCACTAGTAAACAAACAAAAAACAATTATAATACTACCAATCTTGTAAAATTGAACAACCATGTCCAAAACCCATCCGCTTGCTGTGAAAATATCAACCAGTAAAACAGCCCACCTTGTCTCACGTGTGCATACCTAGGTGGCAATATGTCATTTTCTGCTCTGCTCTCTCACTGCCCCACGCCTATAGTGTCTCTGTCTCTTCCAGACTTCAGGCTCCAGGCTCCAGGCTCCCGGATGCGTCTGGTTCTCCGTGGGGGTGAGGCGTAATGTGATGGAGTCTAGAATATCCTTCTCAAGCCGCTGCCCGTTTACAAATCACAAGTGCCACGAGGCCTCCCGAGTGAGCTGTCAGGCTGGACCGGCAACCAGGTCCGTGAGGCTTATTTTTAGCCCCCCATGTGACGGTTTGATACCATCTAGGGCATGTCGGCACTGCTGTTCTAGCCTTGTTGTTTTTACCTACCGAGGCAGGTGAGTGAGAATGCGAAGGTGTGTGGACATGAGGTTTTCCATCCCGTCCACAGTGGGGCGTACCGTAATACACCAGTCCATGTCGCCGACCTCGTCTCTCTTATCGAACTGCTTATGCGCCCCCCCCATCTAGTACGCCGAAGTCCGCCCAAGTTCCTTTGAGGGATTCTCAATCCTCACCTTACTGGAGTGCTAAACTGCTAGTAGCATAGGTTCGTCGTAGTGGTGTCATGGATAGAACGCCTCGAGATGATATGGCCGCCGTAAGATGGGGGGCCATATTCTGGTCGTGGGATGTATATAATGGAAAGCTGGAAGGTCCCGGTGGAGTGGCTCGACACATCGCTTTCAATCTTATCCCTACTATTAGCATCCTGTCCTCACACGTGGTAGCCACGTGATTCGTTTAACATGCTGTCTACGTTCCTTACAGCCTTGGCCTTGCATGCAGTGCTAAGCACTGCAGCTCCGCTCGTTACTGGTCCAGACAACTGCAAGGTCATTCCAGGCGACAAAAAGTGGCCAGATGCGCAGAAATGGGCCCACTTGAACCAGACGGTCGGGGGCAAGTTGATTGCAACGACACCCATCGCCAAAGTGTGCCATGCTCCCACCATCGACGAGGGGCAGTGTGCCAAGCTGAAGAGTGATTGGGGCTTTGCGTCGCTCGTGTGGGTCCCCCTATCGATCTTGATCGTGCCTATCGGAAGTTAATTGACGTTGTCTTCAGTGTTCCCACCCCGGCAGAATTCATGTCCAGCTGGTTTCAAAACAACACATGCACGCCTTTTAGCGACCCATCGGCACCCTGCGAGCTTGGCAACCACGCCAGCTACTCCATCAACGTGCAGTCTGCCAAGGACGTGCAGGAGGGCCTGAAGTTTGCCCAGAAACAGAATGTCCGGCTAGTGGTGAAGAACTCGGGCCACGACTTCTTCGGCAAATCTACTGGCAAAGGCGCCCTCTCGCTGTGGGTTCACAATCTGAAGTACCGGGCCATCATCCCAGCATACAAGTCGTCGTACTACAACGGCCCAGCTGTCCATATTGGCGCTGGTGTTTCGGGAGGCGAGGCTGCCACGTTCGCGGCGGAGAACGGGTATCGCGTTGTGGTTGGGGCCTGCCCCACCGTCAAGGCTGCAGGCGGGTTTTCACAAGGCGGAGGCCACTCCTTCCTCACCGGAATCTATGGATTCGGCGCCGATAATGTGCTCGAGTGGGAGGTTGTTACTGCAGCCGGTAAACTGGTCACAGCAAAGCCAAACAACGAGTACGCTGATCTCTACTGGGCGCTCAGCGGAGGCGGTGGAGGAACATACGCCGTCGTCATATCCATGAAGGTTCGTGCCTTTCCCGATGGCGACGTTGCGGTTGCCTCTCTGTCCATCACCGTGGCGAACTCGGGAGGCGTCGATGCGTACTGGGACGCTGTCGAGGCGTACCATTCGGAGTTGCAGAGTCTCGTGGACCAAGGCTTTGTTGCCGAGTACATGATCTCAAACGACACTATAAACGTCTTTGGCATGATGGCACCAGGCCACACGTCCGAGTCTCTTCGCGCCGCCATGACGCCGATGATATCGGCCTTGAGCTCCAGCACCTCGTCTTCCATCACTGCGGAATCGGCAAACCTCCAAATCACGCACCGTAGCAGCTATCACGATGTCTATGCTGCCACGGTTGAGCCCATAATGGCTGGCAACTCATTCGCGCCCGCAGTTGCAGGACGCTTCCTCCCACGCTCAGTCATCGAATCAAACAGCGCTGCGTGGCACGCTGCGCTGAGAGAAGTCACGTCAATCAGCGGCGGCCGCTACGTCTTCGCCGTCACTTCGCTGAACGCGCAGAACAAACACCGCAACTCGCCCGTGGCAGCCAACTCGGTGCAGCCAAACTTCAAGACTGCGTTTAGCAGTCTCATAATCAGCCCGAAGTGGTCCCACACTGAGCCATGGAGTGACGCGGCAAAGTTGCTAGACGAGATTGAGAATAGCGTTATGCCGGTGTTGGAGAAGGTGACGCCTGGAGCGGGCGCGTACAAGAACGAGGCGAGTTGGGCGCAGAAGAACTTCCAAGAGGCGTTTTATGCAGGGACGTACCCTCGATTGAAGGAGATCAAGTCCAAGTATGATCCCGAAGGCATGCTTTACGGACTCACGACGGTGGGCAGTGAGCGGTGGGTGTCTGATTCCCAGGGAAGATTGTGTGCAGCATGATGAGTGGGTGTTACTCGCTTGCGCCCATGAGTTCTTTCAAGATGGGTTTTTTCCTTTTTCGTAGATCCGGACATTTTGTCATGTGTTTAGTTTGGGTGCATTTTGTTTCTTACGTACGAGAGGCAGGCCATAGATCTTCTTTGTCATACAAATGAATCGGGTGTTGTACTTGCGTCTCTAATGCATGCAGCGTTGACTAAGCGCTTCGACGTGTACTGTAAGTGAGCATCGGCGTTAGCGTTGCCTAGCTATAATAGAAGACGGTGCAGGCACACTTGGGTATCCACGCGGGTGGCACTCTGACTTATCGCTGCTGCAAATTAACAGCCCTTAGCATGGGTGTCAGGTGCGAGTTGTTAATTTCGTGCCAGGCCCGCCTGAAGTGTGCCGGACCTCATTGGACGGCCTCGAGTGGATACCCGACGGCCCGCATTGAGCGGAAAAGACGGGTATGGCTTACTAGTGAAAAGGTCGAGGATGGGTGTCGCTGAAGATAGGAAGTTTATGAATTGGGTGAGCACTAGGCAGGGGTGCAAAACTATCAGTACCGCCCTACTATGTGTTCGCAGATTATCTAAGCTGGTGGTACCCCACGTAGCCAGTGCCGTGCCTTCCCGCCCGCCGGAAGTCGCTCCCTTGGACCCTTGTTTCGCTGGACCCTTGTTTCCCGGGACCCTTGCTTTGTACCCCGACGTTCTCCATCAGGGAAGGCGCTCGCTCTGGCTGGAAGCGCTTGCGTACCCAGAAATGTGGCCATTTTTCCTGTTATCGGAGTGCTCCTACAACCAGCTTAGGCCTGCCGCGTTAGGAAGGTGCTGCACACGGCTGAGGCATGCCCATGCCGGTACCAGCGCCCTCGGGCAGCTGGCATGCCGTTTTGATAGGCATCCAGCACCTGGCTTGGCGGCCCGGGGACCTATGGCGTAATGCCCCGCCGCCAGGGCACATATACAATCGGCCCAGCAACCAAAGGAGAAACGGGTGTTGCACCCGAGCACTTCTTTACACCTCTTTCGGTTTAACATTCAACGACATGGCCTCAATGCCGCCCGCAGATCAGGGAATGATAGTGGTTGAAGAAGGCCAACAAACCGTGTCGGCCCAGCGAAGACTGCAGAACCGGGTTGCACAACGCAAGTTTCGAGGTATGTCAAGAGGGGCAGTATTTTCACAGGCAGATCAGAATAACAAAAACATATACTGACCTTTTTTTCTTTAGAACGAAAGGCACGAAATACAAAATCTCTAGAGGACCGAATCTACGGCCTCCGCGTCGCCCCGCACCAGGAGACAACCCCCACACAATACTCCTCCCCCGCGCAACAAGAAAATCGTGAATGCGACTACGCGCCAGACAACTTCTCAATTGCCGAATACAACCAACTAATCAGCGCCCTATCTCCTGACGCTCCCAGCGCAAACATGGCTGAAAACACAGACGGCCACCAGATGACGCCTTTGCATTCGTCCAACTGGTACAGCCCCACGGACATGGGGTCGGAAACTATGGACATGTACGCGCACTCTGGCTCCTTCGCACAGCCCGTCAGCCATATTGATATGCAATCATATGGAGGGTCGCTGGGAGTGCATCACACCACATTATGGCCTCCACGAGAGCATTCACAGGGACAAGAACAATCCCAGGCAAACCTCAGTATTCCGTCAAGCAGTTTTAGCGGTACCAACAGTCCACAGGTGACTAGAGAGGTCTCACCAGCATCTACCAGCTCCTCCTCCAAACAACACCGCCCTAGCTCGCGCTCGCAATCCGCCTACATCACAACTTCTCTACAGCACCGTCACGGCACCGTTAGCAGCAGAAGGACATCAATCGAGGACCTCGATTTCGAAACACCCGACCCCCTCTTACATGTTGCAATCCGTTCACGCAGCCGGGACGTGATCCGCGTCTTGTTACGCCGGGGTGCCGTCAACATCGACGACCGCGATGCAGGGGGACGCACAGCACTACACCTTGCCGCAGAACTAGGCGATGAGACCCTAGTGAGCCTGCTGCTGGGGCAAGGAGCGGATTCGCAACTGCGAGACTATCGCGGGCGGCTGCCCGTGTATTATGCTGTTGAAAAGGGCCACCATGAGGCAGTTGAGCTGCTGATAGACGCATAGACGGACGACCTGCATACCTAAGAGCCTAGGGCAGGCTAGGGCTACTTTAGATTTCACGTACAACTAGATACAAATACCCAATACTAGACCGTATACCTAGCTTTGTCACCTGTTGCACTTCTTGAAAATATACGTCCAAGATGTCTGACAACAAAAACCCAAGTCAGCCGAAAAGGATGCAAGTTATTTTCTGCCACCATACAAGCACATTTTGATGCTCTTGATCATGTTCTGATCGAATGGAATTGTCCTCGATTTAT
>Ga0265797_10010942_pt1 | contig 11464 bp, 10 predicted proteins | sample P2T30metagenome_FD_192433 | JGI IMG/M metagenome (GOLD analysis project Ga0265797, IMG submission 192433) | Plant litter microbial communities from East Loma Ridge, Irvine, California - P2 T30 | ecosystem: Environmental > Terrestrial > Plant litter > Unclassified | place: USA: California... | reverse complement strand
TTTTCGTGCTGACATGTGATACTTGTGCATTCGCTGCAAGAGGAGATAATAGACGAACGTGGTTCTACCGTCGATTGAAGGTAACTGGCGGCGAGGCTGTGTAGTCATCGCGCCTAAGGCACTGGCACAGCCCTGCAGAGGAGCCGGAGGCTGAAGGTAGATCGAAAAGACATAGCGGTATGGCTTCCATCAGTGGTAATCGCATCAGCAGGCTGTGGATCGAACGCATTATTATAAGGAGTGCATTGCTCACAATCTTGCCTGTCGGCCTGTTTGCCCGTAGGACAGACGATGGGATGAAGTCAAGCACGCGCGCGTGGCGCATATCAGCTGCATGCACCTCAGCTATTAAGCGAGAGAGCTCCGCCTGGACCGGCCCCACCAGTAGCCTTGCACTACCCTCACCAGCGCTTCACGCTACACCGGTACGTTCTGCGTCAAATATAGACGAGCAATGATATGCGTGAAAGCATCTCCACCATCACTGTTGTGCTTGTGTAGGGCGCCTCTTACCCGCTCTCACGAGCCGTGGTCGCCTGCCACCACCCAAGGCTTCGACAAGTCTGAGCTGGAGATCGAACTCCGTGTCGATGCAGTGTTGCAAGGTTCTTGGTCCGTCATCGTCCATGGGGCTGGCACACCGTATATAGGCCAATGCCGACGGAATCTTGCCAGTGTTTCAAACGCTGCTGTTTCCCTTTTTTCCCACCCTGAAGCTCTTTAATGGATACGCAAGATGTCTGGGAGGCAAACAGTCGCACGATTCCGGCGCCCTTAGGCGACGCATGTTTTTGGCTAGACGATGCGTACACGTACGAGCCTCTGTCTTTGGGAAATGCGGTAAACGACACCCATTTTGCTCCGCGGTCGTGGATGGAGACAGAACTCGAAGAGCTGCAACGAACGGATTCCGTGCCAACAACGATATTGCCTCCCGGCGTTCCATCTCCCGAATTTGCGCATCCGTCCTCTATCGACGCGTACGCTGGGCAAAGAGGCATCGTGACACAGCGTCAGAGCCCGTGCACTGCGACTCTGAAGACCAAGCACGAGCATGGAACAACGCCATCGACATTCCATGATCGCGAAGGACGACAAGACGACGAGATCCAGCGTCTGATATGTTTGGAGTGTGGGCTCGAGTTTGAGAATCTTCGAGGTCTCGACAGACACACCAAGAGCTCGTCGCACAAAGCTTGGAGATGTCAAGAAGATGGGTGTGGCAAGACGTATGCACGACGGGATACCTTTCTGCGGCACCGTATAAAGCACACAGACAGTGTGCACACTTGCAATGTTTGCTCGCGCAGTAACAAGAACAAGGTTTTCAAACGGAAGGATCATCTCAAAGAGCACATGCGAAATTGTCACTCGCATAGCGTCGATAGAACCAGGTTCGTACTCCAGCACACTTGTATGGAGACTGAACTGACACCAGAGTAGATCCAATCCGGATGTCCTTAGCTTCGATAAGCTGGTAAACAATATTACCGCCGAGAGCATGAGCGAGTGTGGGATCTCCCCTGCGCGTAGTGAAAGTGAAGGGTGCTCTCCTCGGCAACAGGAGGCAATGAAGGATCTCGTGAGGTCGCTGGGTACCGTGCTTGGTGATCGCCATCCAAATCTCATCGAGAAGCTGGAAAACAAGATGACAGCGCTAAGTAGCTCGGACATGGAGTCGGTTGCGGAGCACATGGCCGGTGCGGCTTTGGCAGCAAAGTCGTACCTCACTGCCACCAAATCGTGTAGTTGCTATTGTCCTTCATCACATAGAGAACATCATTGCTAACGACTCTGATATGTACGTAGCATGAACAAGCAACTTGCTATAAAGTCGGGATGGGCTATTCTCATCTCACCGTAATGTGAACTTCTCGTTTCACTGCGAGCCAATGCTCGGCTTCCTGCGATGGATCAAGCGATACAATTTTCGTTGGACCCGTGCGTAGCAAGTATCAGCGACTTACAGTAAAGACGAAGAAGACGGTCTATGTCCATGTCACCGGGACGTGGAATCCTCGATTCTCTGTGAGCTGAGGTGGCTTCCTGCTCTCGGTCGAGCAACACGTCATTCGTCGGCGAACATGTGGTTCTTCATAAGCCCGGTCGCCATATGTTATAGATTTGCCAGCATTTCGGTGAAGTGAAGGTGGCTCCAGTCACACGTGATGTTTATAGCGTGCCGCCATCCGCTGACATGTGCTGCTCATGGGAGGCGACATGTGATGTTGCTGATCCAGATTTCGACCTTAACCATCACGTCGCATCAAACCTCCAATACCACCGCACGACCGCGTTTCTGCAATTGTTCAGACCTTTATAAATGTTATCGTAGAGGCATTCCGAGTAAGTCCATCCCAGAGTCACACGAGATATCTTAATACTGACACGAGCAGCGCACTCGAAGAGACCGTCATTGTCGAATGCGAAGGCGGTTTCACAGTCATCATTGACCGCAAACTCCTCGTCAATAACTTCTCGCTATTCATACGCCAGCTCCACCACTGCAAACGACGCACTGCTTCGGGCGTTCGCGTTCTCCAGCTAGATTTGCCGCGTCGCTTGGTAAAGCGATATGCACTCTGGCTCTACGGCTCGAGCGAGTACGCGACGTTCGATCCATCGCTTACTGCATCGGAGCTGTTCCTTGGGTTAAGCAACCTGCACATCGCCGCAGGCATACTGCAGGACGAGCATTTTGGAGATGACGTGGCGGATGCGATGGTATCACACCTTGTCAACTGGTCTCATGAGATGCTGCTTGAGAATTTCCTGATCGAATTCTTGCAGACCAACGCAAAGGGTTCGGCCGGCCGTAAGCTGATCGCAGACTGGATGATGTGGTCCGATGTGGTGTCGGACGTCAACTGCAAGAATCTTGTCCAGCAGATCCAAGATGCTGATTTTTGCTATGCTGTGGCGAAAGCGGTGTTGCGGAAGACGTGCAAAGAGTGGGAGGGTGACCTCGTGCCGCCGTATGTGGCATCGCCTTGCTTCTATCACACGCACTCCGATGTGGCCAGGGCGGGTTGCGGTGTGAAAGGAGAGAGCGGACGTTGAGTCTTTACACTCTCCACGTGCATCTCGTCGTCGGCGTTTGATTCTCGAACCCTAAAACTATGCCCTGCATGTACCGTTGCCGAGGTAATGTAAAGACTGCTGCCACCTTGCGTGCTTGGTGCACATGTATCTCTAGAATCGTAGAGATTGGTGTCACGTTACGTTCGCATATAAATTACTAGAAGCGCCTCTGATCGACAGCTTCCCCAGCTGCTCCGAACATAACACAATGGCTCCGCAGGATGCTCACGAGATTGCAGTGAATGTCCCTGCAGTGCTACCCGCCGACACGCAACTGCAGACACTCAGCATCGATGAGCCGCAGACAGCTTCTCGTTCGAAACCCCGGCTCGCCATGATAGTCTTCGCGCTGTGCTTGTCGATGTTCACTGTAGCCCTCGACCAGACCATCGTCGCCACAGCATTACCAGCCATCACCAGTGACCTACACTCTGCATCAGGATACTCCTGGATCGGAAGCGCCTACACTCTAGCCGGCGCCGCCACATGCACGATATGGACCCGAGCCTCCGACATCTGGGGCCGCAAGATGATCCTGCTCATCACGGTGGCGTGGTTCTTCGCGGCCAGCATCATGGCTGGAGTGAGCAAGAATATGCCGATGCTGATCACGGCACGCGCCCTGCAGGGCACTGCCGGCGGTGGAATCCTCCAGATGGTGATCATCACGATCTCGGATCTGTTCAGCCTTCGCAAGCGCTCGCTGTTCGTCGCTCTATTAGAAGTAATCTGGACGTTAGCTGGGGGCGTCGGGCCATTGTTGGGCGGAGCATTCGCACAGTACGTTAGTTGGCGTTGGTGCTTCTACATCAACCTGCCGATCAACGGGCTTTCCTTCATTCTGATACTAGCGACCATGGACGTCCACAACCCGCACACAGGACTCCGCGACGGCCTGGCGGCGATCGACTGGCTCGGTACCATCAGCGTTCTCGGAGTCGTCCTCATGCTTCTGCTCGGCCTTGACTTCGGCGGCGTCGTAGCTCCCTGGAACAGCGCGACAATCATCTGCCTGCTCGTTTTCGGCGCGGCGATGATCGCGTGCTTCTTGTACATCGAGCGGCGATTCGCAAAGTACCCACTGATGCCCCTGGACATCTTCAAAAACTGGCGCAACGTCGCCGTCACCATCGTCCTGGTAACCCACGGGATGGCGTTCATCGCCGCGGAATATTACCTCCCCCTGTATCTGCAATCAGCCAAGGAAGCCTCTCCCACAAAATCCGGCGTCCTCATCCTCCCTTTGACGATCTCGGGCGCCGTCGCCGGGGCTTTGAGTGGCGTCGCGATGCATCGCACGGGGCGGTACCGGGAACTGATCTGGTTCGGGGCTTTCATGACTGCTTTGGGAGTGGGTCTGTTCGCTTTGCTGGCGCCAGAAACACCTCTGGCTCAGATAGTGATCTTTCAGATCATCGCTGGCGTAGGCATGGGCCCGTTGTTCCAGGCGCCTATCATCGCCATCCAAGCAGCCGTCAGCCAAGCAGACACCGCCGCCGCGACATCGACATTCGGCTTCCTCCGCAACGTAGCAACCTCAGTATCGCTAGTCGTCGGAGCCGTTGTTTTCCAGAACGGGATGGAAACCCGGCTCGCCTCAATGGTAGACGTTGGCATCAGCCAGGAGGTCATCGCCGCTTTATCAGACGGCAAAGCCGCAGCTAATGTCATGGTGACACAGGCAATTTCCGACCCAGTGCAGCGCGAAGCCGTAGAAGCCGCGTTTGCTTGGAGCCTGAGGAACATGTGGATCATGTTTGCTGGGATTGCGGGCTTGGGCACAGTTGCTAGCATTTTTGTGGCCCAGCAGCATCTCAAAGCTGAGCACGTGGAAACAAAGACGGGGATCGATGCGATGAAAAAGCAGACTTCTGGATAGATGCATATACTATAGGAAGTAGCTAAATATTATTTCCAAATGTAGTTTTAATCGATAAGAGTCGAAATCCTACATGTAGTAGCGAGTTCTTTCAACACCAGTGATTTCGACGTCGTCTAGGCAAAACATAGCGCCAATGCGGAGAGGGAGCTTATTCAGCCACTCTCAACATGGAACCGATCAAGCACGCAACCGAAATATCGACGAGGTCGATGAAAGAGCTGCGGCGTGTCTAAATCCTTATGTTGGGAGGTTGCCAAGGCGAGCCTGAAAATCGACAATAGGAACAATCCCTACATCAAGGCTTGTGGCGCTCCGAAGGATATTCGTGAACCGTGAAGCTGGAGGCGGAGGGTGAGACCTGATAGTGTCCTGTCGTGTCGTCTGGCATCGTGACATGAGAGGTCTGCATCGCAGCCGAACCCACTGTTCAAGACCCGTAAGCCTTGCATAAGCCTCTCCTCTCACGTGATACGGACGAAGCCGCGGCGTTGTCTCAGACCACTTCGTGTGTTGATGGCTGGCAGAATACCTTAGCCGTACCATGCTGTGCCCGGACGCGGCATTTCGGTCGGGTTGCCGATGCGGCAATCTCGTCGGCTGAAGCGACAGCTTGCCTCTCTTTGATTTTTTCTCCCCAAAAAGAGCGCTATCCTACAGTTTCGCGCGCTCATTCAGCTCCTCTCTGACCTCTTCCCGCAACGCAGCTCTCAAATTTGCAGACATCTCTTTCGCCTCATCATCATCCAGCTCTTCGCGTGTGCCTCGCCCAAACATTCTCCAGCTCTTCATTTGGTCAAAGTTGACGTTGCCTTTCGTCGCAGTGTCCCTCCTTCCTTCTTGGTATCTGGGAATCAGATGGAAGTGCACGTGCGGTACCACTTGCGCCGCACGCTCGCCGTTGTTCTGTACAATATTCCAATCCTCGATTCCCGTGACTTTGCAAAGCGCGCGCGAGACTAGAGGGAGCCACTCGCCAATCGCGCGCGAGTCCTGTCGTGATTTTGATGCGACTTGCTGCGACACCCAGTCCGCGCCGACTTTTGGGTTGTACAGATCTGAGACTTTCTGGTAGTGGTCGCGTGTCGTGACTAAGATGTGTCCGGGTGCCATTGGCAAGATGTCAAGAAAAGCCATCACGTGAGGCGTTGACAGGATAACATGGGCTTGAGGTGAGATGAGATCTGGGTCGGGGTTGTGAGGGATTGGCGATGCTTCTGCGGGATATGCTTGCGCGATTCTGCAGAAAGGGCAGTCTATGGGGTAGAGATCGGATGCGGATGCCATTGTTGGTGTATGTATCTGATGTTGGTGGGTGGGTAGCGGGTGTGATGTAGTATGTACACGTATATGCTATATGGGAGATGGAAGATAGCACAGTACAGCACACCTCCCAGGAGGCAGCACAACCTCCAAAGGAACCGCGGTTAACGCAGATGATGTCAAAGTAGGTTCTGATAGAGTTAGACTATTTACCAAGACCAGGGTTTATTCTCGTTTAATCAGACGGGCCGAACCACGCGAGCGACTCCAACGTTTGGAGCTTGGCCGCAATCACATGTGAAGTCAGCTTGAGTGCTCCCCATCGGCCATCAGCCACCATCTCGACGGACGCAAACACACATACACCACCAACGTAATTTACCGCAGCCAATACCACGAGCAATCTCCAGTCTTCACTTATACGACAACCGCGCCTTCCTCTTTCAAATCACCGCCAATCGATGCGTGCCCATCCGACACTTTGCGGTCCCTCATCCAATACCTTCCGTCAACCTCGTCAATAATAATCCCGCAAGGTCGAACTTTCTACGCCGAATATCTACCTGTAAATCCACCTGGCGCCTCTGCGCTATACTAATATCACCGATGATATACGACAAACCAGCCTGAATGCCCCCATTAAACCCGTTCCTGCGCGCCTTCTTCAAGAGCGCGTTCCCTTCGCAATGCCAGCCGGCTAGCCACCACGTCCTCCTGTGCCCGACCACAGAGATCCTGCTCAGCTCCAAGGATCGCGAGAGTGGAGTCTCCTTCGCAGAACTCGCCGGATCCGAAGAATTCCTCGCCAGCCATGTAATCCGGGTGCCTGGAGGTGGTCAGCCTCAAGTCGGAAAGGATGGCCAGAATATAAGAGAGCCTAAGGGCAAGGCGAAGCAGTATAGCACCGTCAATGGAAGGACTGTGGTTATGAAAGATTCCTTCGTGTACAGCAACAAGGGCTTCAAGTCGTTGAACCAGGCACAACTGCTTTCGGATGCGCTGCATTACGCGGATACCCACGATGGGCAGCAGTGGCTGGTCTACTATATCTCGCGTCCTCTTATTGGATCCTTCCAATCCACACCAATTATTCCTGCGATCATCAGCGACGAGCCGAGCAAAGAGCGTAGGAAGTTATTGGCAGAAGTTTCCGATGGGGCTGGTCCTGCGCCGGGTACAGGCGGTGGTTCAATCTTCCCTAAAAAGAAGGTGATCAAGAATTTTGGCGACCTTCTTATGCAGTACCCGATGATTTCACGGCAGATGCATGGTGGTCTGGAACGGATAATCCGGGAATTCGTTACCTCAAATGACGAGCCTGTGCAACAACGGTCTTCAAGGCGGTCTTCGATGAGCTCTCAGCGGTCCGCACCTTCGATAAATGGATCTGTACGCTCACTACGGAGCTCACTTTCCGGTAGCACCATGATACACCCGACAGCTCTTGAGCTCGAGCCAGAAGAAGAGACCATGCGGGCTTCGCTGGAGACCGCTGTCACCAGCGCCATTGATCTCTTCCAAGGAGTGGATAAGACACAATTATCTCTTCTGGGCACAAACACGGAGCTCACTGGACCAGTTGTCGAACACATGATCGAGCGATACATCACCGAACAAGTCCACGATCAGACATTGTTTCCCAAGGTGTGTGCCATTAGAAGGTCAGACGACGCGGACCTGGAGAGCAAGATCAGGAGGATGACAGACGTCGACATTGCCCAAGTCGGCATTCCCATTGAAGACGGCATGCAAGGGAAACGCGATCTTGCTCTTCGACTGAACAAAGGTGTGGATGTCTTCAAGAAGATGGGCGTCGCTAGTAGCCCACAGGAGATGCTCGACATTCTGCTGTCAACGCAAAAGGCGATTACTGAACCCGAGTCTGCGCCAAAAACTGCCATGGAGATTGGCCAGTCTGAGCCTGCGCTGCCTTCAAATCTCACCATTAACGCCGATGTTTTGGTGTCCATGCTGCTCATTGTGGTGATACGCAGTTCAGTACGCCACCTGCATGCACGACTGCTTTACATGAGATACTTCATCTTTATAGATGAGGTCGAATCAGGCGAGCAAGGCTACGCTCTAGCCACGCTCGAAGCGGTACTAGCTCATCTCTCTGGCGAATCTAAGATGTTGCGCAAAGCAAGCAAAAAGAATCGAGCGCTGTGGCAAGCAGCAAAAAGCGGAGACGTGCAAGCCCTTCAAAAGATACTCCAGCCTGGTCAGACCTTTGCCGAAGAAGGTTCATTAGTCCAGTCGCCAGCCGCAATTGAAGACTCCACGGACGATCAAGATACCTCCTTGGACATTGAGCTATTTGACGAGACCGACGCGCCTGGTGCGCACGATGATGCGCAAGGTGACTTCGCTGCTGTGGGAGGCTCATTACAGCACGTCTTCCCTTTCCAGAAACCACCAACGCCACCCCCCGAATTGGTAGATGGTCTGAAACAAAAGAAAAAGAAGAGGGTGTCGCTGGCGCCGCGCAGCATGTCTCAGTCATCAAACTTCTCGTCGCGATCACATTCGCGGACCAAGAGCATTGACTCAATGGCAAGCTCTGGGGTTGTCAACGATATGTCAGTGGATAAACTTGCACAAACGCAAGACACAGACGGCAACTCTGTCGTCATGATGGCAGTCGATGCGGGACAGAAGAGCTCACTGCACTACCTTTTGAATCTACCTGCACACTTCCGCGTTGACCAGATTTTGCAAGACATGAATGACGACGGTGTGACACTGCTTAGTGCCGCCGTGCAGTCGGGCAACATCGCAGTTGCGGAAGAAATGTTGCGATTTCTGGAGAGAGAGGCTTCCGACATTGAGCTGGAGCAGTACTTGGCGATACAGGATAGCAAAGGCCGATGCGTTGGCCATTACATCTTCAACCAGCCACATCTAATACAGCGCTTTGGCAAGAAATTGCCTTGGCGACTGAAAGACAAGAACGGACAAACACCACTTTTCGCTTTGTCGCGGTCGTACGATCATGACCAATATCACTCTATGATCGACACCGCTCTGTCACTTGCCACAGAGACTCAAGGCGACGGTCAACCGTTACACCATGACGACCATGTCGATGCAAAGGGTAACACGCTTCTGCACATCATCAACGACACAAACATCACTATGAGACTCCTCCGCAGCTCTGGAGTAGATGTGAACGCAGCCAACGACAAGCGATTTACACCTCTGATGGTTGGAAGCAAATATGGACGGCTTGATCTAGTGCGAGTGCTGTTTGGAGATCCCAGGACCGATACAACGCTAAGAGATTTACGGGGACTTTCGGCGGTCGAGCTCGCCAAAGACGATGATGTGCGAAACAGATTTGACGATCTGGTCTTACTCTCAGTAGCAAACCCAAGCGACGAGAGAACGACAAAAATTGTTCGCTCATTCTTTGTTGAAGATGGTACCGTCAGGCTGGTCCTCAAATCTGGCGCGAAGAATCCAAATGGCACTATCACGGTCAACACATGCAGGCGCACTCCTGAGGACTTCGCCAATCTGTCCAAATGGCTGCATATTGAATGCCCGGCATCCTGGCTGCCTTCACAATTCAATCTCGCCTCGCCGTTCTTGATCCCTGGCAAACCTTCGAGGGCAATACTGCGCGACACACAGATACGGCTGGATAATTTCTTCCGCACTCTTCTCACGCACGCCACATTTGGCACGCACGAGCTAGTTTGGGAATTCTTCCTCGTCCCCGAAATCGACGGCGAAATGCTTCTCGAGCGTAGCAAGCGCAAAGCCGAAGCTCGCGTGGACAACCTCAAAGACGACTTCGAGCCGATCACGGACACACTCGAAGTCTCCAACTTTGTCGCCTTCGCCCGTGAGCAGGTCAAAGGCGTAACAGGGACCACGCGTCGGGCAATCCGCACCATCAATCAATACCGCATGCGCCAGCTCGATTTCTTCGAGTCTGCTCAGCTCGCCTCCAACGCGGTATCCACACTCGTCTTCCTCCCGAAATCCCACCTTGACGCTTTCGACCGCTACACCCGCTCCCTCGCCCTCTCCGAAGCAAACCCCATGATCGCCTTCTACTACACCCTGCACTCTATCCACAGCACCTCAAGCGCAATCCAAAACGCCCTCGACCGCCCCGCAACCCTCATAGGCAGCATGGAGCAATCCCAACGCATCATCTCACGCACGCACAACTCCCTCTCGCGCGCCAACCGCTGGACGCCGAATTTTGGCATGTTCGAAGACACGAAGAAAGCGGCGGCGCAGGACGCCTGGAACAAGTCGGCGAAAGCGAAGCGCGAGCTGGAGAGTCTGGGCTGTGAGTTGAGGTACACGCAGCAAACGGTGGCGAGCGAGTTGGCGGGATGGCAGGAGGAGCATGTTAAGGTTGGGAAGGAGATGTTGAGGAAGTTGGCGAGAGAAACGATTGTGAAAGAGAAGGCTAAGCTGGGAGGCATGCAGCGGGCGTTGAGGGAGATTCAGAAGATGAAGGTTGGGTGATTTGGTATGTATCTATTGGAGGGGTGGGATGAGGGTGGGCATAGAGGCTAGGACAGAACTCTAGACTATTATTGGACAAGAATCTTGTAAGGGACATATTTCTCCTTCTCCTTCTGTACAGCGTTGTAGTTCCTGGGAAAGTGGTCGTGGCTTTCTGAGGGCCAACGCTCAATACTGATTCCCAAGTTGTTCCACAAACTTTCTTGCATCTGCCAGCCCTCCCAACCGAAACCTCACCGCATCTCCGCACATGCCCATTTCCAGCTACCGTCAACAATCCGTTGGGCGCTGTTGAAGTGAACTCTCACCAATCTCACAACATGGATCTTCCGAGCCCACCATGCAAGAACAGCAACCCTCTCCACACCCATGATTTCCAACAACCTGCCACTTCCTCGATGCTATATCTATGCCGCACCCCCCAAGAGTGACACGAACAGCGAAACGCCTCCCACCACTGTTTACCGCACCCAGCGCTCTGTTTTCACGTGCCTCCCAACGATTCTGAAATCACAGCAATCACAGCACTAGATCCCTCTCCTCGCCGAGTTTGCGCCCGTCTTGCCTTTCACGTGAAACGCGGAGCCATGAGCGAGCGAGTGCATTCACGTGCTTTTGCCACAGCTTATCGGTGTACGTTTGCATGGGCAGGGGTGGTGGTGAGGGCGATGGGGTTTTAGTTTTTCTTGTGCTCTTCCTGAACTTCTACACCAATTTTACAACAACCCGAGGACAAGATACAAGCGACCATCGCTA
>Ga0265797_10010939_pt1 | contig 11467 bp, 8 predicted proteins | sample P2T30metagenome_FD_192433 | JGI IMG/M metagenome (GOLD analysis project Ga0265797, IMG submission 192433) | Plant litter microbial communities from East Loma Ridge, Irvine, California - P2 T30 | ecosystem: Environmental > Terrestrial > Plant litter > Unclassified | place: USA: California... | reverse complement strand
CTGCTTCTCTACAAGCCTACCACGACCTTATTTCCCTTTGGCGGAAAACTAACCTGAGAAACAAACTCTATGTGATGAATGCGTTAAGCACGTAATCGCTGACCAAGTGCGGAGCGTTATAGTGCATAGTGACCTTGGGACACTTGCGACTAAATGCAGCTATCGTCAGGATAACATTCGCCGATCCAAGCAACTTATCGAGACTGAAGGCAACGTCTGCGAGTAAGGCGGGCGAGAGTGTAACGTCAAGAAACAATCACGCTTGCGACACATCCTAAATGAATCAGAAGAATCGCTCCGCACCATGATGTTATCGACCGTCAAAGCACACCTAGTTACTAGACATGCCTACAAACTACTATCGTGTCTTTAGATTAATTACAGCGATGGAAGTGTGTGCATCTATCGTCACGGCTGACTGCCGGGAAGCAAACCCAAGTGAACGGTACGCCTATGTCTGTTGTGGAAGGCGCCTGTAAGCCGCCAAGCCCGCCACACTTTTACCCCCACGTCACTCCACCTGCTGTAACAAACTGTTCGGTGTTTCGTAATCGCATACACCAGATACAAAACAACATTTCCTGGGGTGAAAGATGCTGGCGCTCAATGTCGTGGCGTTATTGTTCGCGCGACTACTGTACCGAGATGCTTCGGCAGGTCTACCCGGCGACACAACACTACCACCACAACGCGAATTCTTTTACGTTGGCGGGGAGTATAAAGACGTCGTGGTGAGTCATACGGCTCTATTCTAGACCTCTACTGAGTTTCAAGATCGGAAATACGACCGCGCAATACATGGTAAACCAAATCTATGTCGAAAAGCTTATCCCACCGAAGCCAACCCAGGAACATCCCCTCGTCTTTATGCATGGAACGGGCCAGACTGCGACAAACTTTCTCGATACACCAGACGGTCGAACAGGCTGGGCCTCTTTCTTTCTATCGTACGGGTACACCATTTACCTCAGCGATCAGCCATCCCGCGGTCGCTCCCCATGGCTTCCCACTACTGGAACAATGGCAAGCTCCAGCACAACCCTGATCGAACAACTCTTCACCTCACCCTCATCCCACGAAATTTGGCCCCAGTCAAAGCTGCATACCCAATGGCCAGGAGCGGGGAAGGTAGGTGATCCTATCTTCGACGCCTTTTATGCAAGTCAGGTTCAATACCAAGCCGACAACATCATCTCCGAAGAAGAGAATGCGAAAGCGTATACTGCACTCCTCGACAAGATTGGTCCAGCCCACGTCATTGCGCACAGCCAGGCTGGTGCTTATGGATGGCGTGTTGGAGATTTGCGACCGCAGCTCGTGAAAAGTATCGTCGCGCTCGAACCTGCTGGTCCGCCCTTCATTGGCCGCATTTTCGGTTCGGGCCCCGCACGGTGAGTGTGCCTGTGTGGACTGCATATGAAGTATACTGACTTCGCTCGCCAACATCTAGGCCGTATGGTATCAGCGAGCTGGAAGTCGCGTATGAACCGTCTGCAGGGCCCAATGCGACGTACATCCAAACTGTAGTTCTGCCAGCGAAGGATGCCAATCACAGCGAGTGCATCATGCAAGACGAACCGGCGAAGCAGTTGGTGAATCTAGCGCAGATACCAGTGCTGACTGTGACTTCGGAGGCGAGCTATCACGCCATGTACGACCATTGTACTGTGGACTACTTGAGACAGGCGGGTGTAGAGGTGGAGCATCTGAAGTTGGGCGAAGAAGGGATTCATGGTAATGGGCATATGTTCTTCATGGAGAAGAATAGCTTGGAGATTGCGGAAAGAGTCGTGGATTGGCTTCGAAAGCACTGAATGCATTTATTGCATTGTTCATGATCTATGCTCAGCATCTGTGGAGCAATACGCCTTTACTTTCGTATCTGGGTTGGGACATAGACTCCCACACACACTCTTAAGACACGCTCTAGCTAAATAGTACTAAGTAGTATCCGGTCCTATACTGGGAGCCTCCATGCAAACAGCGCACTGAGTAGCAATCGCAAAGGATGAGTGCTGGGGTAGATGAGGCAGGCGTATGATGTCATGATGTGTTTCCTACCAGGCTACGTCTCTTTTGGTAATTCCGGGCGCCCTCGCCAGAATTCACTCGCTTCACGTTGTCTGGCCTCCTCATGCAGTCGAAACACCATGACATTATGATATCCCAGCTGTATTGGCTTTCACCTTCTTGTCGCTGCTTCTCACTCGATCTTCTTCGACCGCACCATAGCATGCTACTGCCGACCCGCGATACGACAACGCGTATCGACAAGCCACCCACAAATCTAGCAGTCCAGCCAATACCTATGCAGAAGGGAACCTTCGCCTGAGAGACCCCATTAATTTATGATATTGGTACACTAATCATCGTAGTCCACCACACTTGCGATGATGCCTGAGTGGCAGCCTCAAAGCATCGCTTTTCGCTGTACCACGGACGGATGGTGAGCATTGTGAACACTGGCGACCCAGAGTAACGCGATCCTCGCTTAGCGTTCTCTCGATGGCCATTTTTTCTTGCGACGAGTAGTCGAGGCTCGTCTGGTGCAGGCCTGACCAGGCTTGGCCGCTCGCTTCATTAACTACACTTTCATGCTTGTGATAGTTGGGAATAGCTTGTCGCCGACGCTTTGTGACCACCGCTGCAGATGCGCCATCTCGCGGTCCGAAACGCAACAGCGGACTGATGTGCTTCGACTGACACCTCACTGCACGACATCCATACAGACTGAAGTCTGGTGAATCAGGCAGCCACGTTGTGGTACCATGGATTCAGGACTCGCCACCTTCGTGAGATTCACAGGTAATAGAGAGCTCGTACCGCCCCAAGAATACTTTTATGATCACTACCGCCTATAAGAGTATTCGCTGTCATCTCGCAAGAAATTATCTCTAGAATTTTTTACTACCCACATCGCCACAACATCAGGTCTAAGAAAGCCAGCACACTCCTGGGAGCAAACAGATTCGGACGTCGCACTGCCGCCAGTTCAGAACTGTTTCAACGCCGCTTAACGAAAGCGATGTCTTCCTCCACAGACTCCCCAGGACCGCTCCCTCCGACACTATTCAGCATTTACCGAACGTACAAGCGCGAGACGTCGACTGTCATCCGCTGGCTCACATCCTTTGACAAAACGGCTGACAACTCCAAGGATGACGAGAATCCAATACTGCGAGAGCTGACTGTACGCCAGATCGCGGATCGTGCTCGCAAGGCCGCACGCATGGGAACTAGGCCACCGAAAGACATCGAGGCGGCGTTCAAGATGGTCATCGTGAATCGCAGCAGATTGACTAAGCACTACGAGTCACTATTATCATCTTCGCAAAGCATTCAAGATTCGACTGAAGGCCATAAGGTCTTCAACGACACTAGCTGAGGCATACAGGTTACTCTTCCCGAAGCTGAAGCGGAACAAGGAGAATGCAAAGGGAATACCGAAAGAGCAGCCGAGCCTCTCGTCTAAGAACTCCACAAATAGCTTTGAGACTCTTGCAGAGCTGATCGAGATAGAGGAAGAGTTCGATGTTCCTGCATTCGAGTTGTGGCGCGAGGACGAAACCATACCCAACGTCAAACCCTCCGCCATCAAAGAGGATGCCATCGGAGATTTTATGCCCCAACAAGCGTGGATGATGGAATCCCAAGCTATCATCGAGACCACAAAGTCTATCTGGAAGTCTTTCGTAACTGGAGACCTGACTCTATCGGCTGCAGGGTGGCTGACGAACATGGCACAGCATTTCGTTAGATGCACGGATTATCCCATGGATCTCACTTTCTCAAAGGCCTTATTCTGTGATTATAAAACAGGTGGCACTTTACGATCCGGAGTCACCTTAGAAGAACTGGGAACATCTGACTTTGGCAAGATTGCCACGGACTCGTCATTTGTCGAATTGAGCCATGGTTGCGGCATGAATTGGCCTTTTGCGCTTCTCGGACCCTTCCTTGAAACAAAACAGCTTCCAGACCTTCCTGAAGAGAAGCCTCGCCGGTTCGAGACTTACTTCCGCAGCGCTTCCGAAGAGCAAGTGGCTAAAGAAAGCTTCGTGCAATCTGTCACAGACTGGGTAGCCTACAATCCATCTGAGCCAATCGTGGGTGACATCTCTAATGATGTTCCGTTAAGTGATACCAGAAAAGAAGTAGCAACCATCTGCGAAAACCATTACAGCCATGATAGAATACTGCATACATCTTTGGTCAAGAGCGCTTCTCGGCATCCGCTCTACGAAGTAGACGAACCACAACTTTGTCCGTTCGAATTGGATGACTCGGAACTATTCTTCGACTCTAAGCATATACAGCGTGTCCTGGATGTCTCTCTTCTGTGGGAGCTCAAGAGAAAGGGTGTAAATCCAGCAACTATTGTAACAGCGCATATGCTTCTCGAGAGTGGTCGTAGCTTCGTCCACGAATTTGAGAAGATAGGAAAAACCCCGCTCAACTGTCGGATCATCGTTCTAAGACGCGCTAACGAGGTCCTTAACGCGATCAATGATCTAAATCGAGGACGAGCCTTCCAAGGATTAACTGTAAAGCTCCTGGAGACACTCAACGACAAGCTGCACGTATTCATCTCCGACAAGACTTTCGATCTCTATTCTCAGTCTCCCTGGGTTGCAGGAAGCCAGATGTCTGATATATCAGACCTTTCGCTTTTCATTGGGCTCGAGATCCTAAGCGAAGGGGACTGCCTCGGGGCCGTTATACATCTCTATAACATGTTGCAGCAGATCCTGAACGAATATGCGGAAATTCCGATACTAGAACATCTGAAGACTCTTTTCAGGTCGAACATCTTTGCATGCAACCAGGAGCCGCGTAGGACTTTTGGAAACACCTTTGAGTTATTTCGTGGTGGAGCAAAGACCTACAAAGACCCAAAAACTGATATCAGGATAATCTATCAAGACAAACGAAGGAAAGCTAGTCGTCGCGAAGAAGAGATAATCTCGAAGTTCTCACTAGCACGAATTTCTCTGGCAGCGCATGAAAGTTATTTTAATGCTTATGCGCTCCGTATCGAATTCATGGATCGGCTTGGAGTAGATCCCAAGGTGTTGCGGAGATGTGTGAAGACAAGATCAAAAGATGTCTTCGACAACTACCCGCCATCGGACCTCGTCCAGCGTGCGCGAGAGATTCTTCGATCCGAGTACGATGGTACCTTAGCTTTAACCCGGCTGAATTGCTTTGCCGTCCTTCGTCTTTGTCAGGATATATTGTTAGGAATCGCAGCTCGCTTCAAGGCACTCGGCACAGCAGCATGGCCACTAGAACCGCCACCCGAGATCAGCAAACTCGAGCTATTTGACATAAAAGAAGTCAATATCCAAAACGGCCTCTATTGCATCTACCTCACGATGCGGTGTGTTGACGGCGGGTGGGATGGCGGGATAGACGGCAGCCTCAAGAATCAGTTCAGTCTCAAGCAGATCAAGGACGCCATGCTGGACCTGCCGCCAGTAGTCGTAATGCGAGACGTGGTCGCTGAAGTATGCGAGAGCAAAAATGTGGAGGACTTTCTGTGGAAGATTGTTTGAGCAGCAGAGTGTGGGGTTCATTGCTGGAATGTTGTTGAGGCTGGAGGTGGCGAGGATAGGATAATTCTCGGTAGATTAGTCTAGAAGGCCGGGGACGCGCCGCAATGCGTCGATCTCCCAACCAGGGTCTTCGTAGCTCGAGGCGAGCGAAGTTGAGCCGGACGGGTCTCGGAGAGCCTCATTGCCGGTCGTCATCATACGCAGCAATACAATCGATCTCGCTTTCAACTGACTACGAAAAGACGTCCAAAAAAGCACGGCTAAAGGGTTTCTCAATCGTCACTACCGATCGCAGAGATTGACACGTTACCCCAGACTCCAGGTTTTGCTATTTCCGAGTGATACCCACTGGCATGTACCTCGCCAAGCCTATCTCGACCAAGCCTACCCCTGCACGGATCGCTCACCGCCCCTGAAATTTCTGCTGGCGACGCCTCCTTTCTTCTTTTTCCCTTTTCGCCTTCGACTCAGGGCTGAGACCCACAACAACACCTCTTCCGCAGGCCCACTTTCGTTATATAAACAGCGTCCGTGTCTGTGTCCTGTCTTCTTCCCCGCATTCTCTCACGCACATACCTACCTCGCGCTGAACACTTTCATTCAATAGATTCTCTACGTTGACTACCAACAATCGTTTCATCATACGTGTCGAGATTCCACTCACCGGTACAACCGCATCGCCACTTGTCGCTACATAAACTCCACGTTTCGTCTCGACCCTCGTATTTTCGTAATACACACGTAAACCACCAAACCTCACCACCAAAACAACACACATCAATCAACATGTTCTCTCGCATCGCCACCCGCGCCGCCTTCGCTGGTAAGCGCATCGCCTTCACACCCGCCAGCATCCGCGCAAACTCGTCCAGCTCATCGAGCAGCGCAGCGCGCGTCATGGAGATGGCTGCACAGGCCGAGCGACCAAGTACGTCACACGCACCATCCTTTTCCCACCTTCCCCACACTCTCTGTAATCCCCCTACATGGGACTTGCGCACGCACTGTCCACCCACGTCACAACAAAGCAAACATAACCGCATATACATCAAGGAACGTGTGCTGACGGTTTTGATAGCTGGCGCCGAAGCCGCCGTACCCATCATGTGGGCTGCAACCGGTGTTCTCACGTACGCGATGTGGAACCGTATGAGCGAGCGCAGTGCGGGCGAGAACGTGGAGAAGCTTCTCATCGTCTAGATTTCCCCTTTGGCGATTTCGCGGCGGATTTATTCGATACCCCCTCCCTCTTTCACACCCATCTTCGTCGAGCGATACGGCGATGACTGTCTCTACACATGTCTGTATATGCGATGCTGTTTGGGTATTTGATACTAGGCATAGAGGTATAAACCGTGTGGTGTAGCATCGAGTATGTGTGTTCGGTTTGCGATTTGCGGCATATAGACTGTGTTTTTTTCTTCGTCTTTTCTTCAAGGCTTGGAATAGGGTATTGACATGGCAATTTACATGGGAATCATGTATGCTTCGGCTTCGGAATGGCTGAGGCCAAGGGTATGGAACACGGACTTTGGATAATGGGTTGATGGCGTTTCAATCTCCGCTTCAATGCGCCTTTTTCTGGCTCAAAGCCTCTCTTTGACATTTGACGTGTTGCTCGATGATGTTGTGTCGCTGTGTGTTTTGGTTCGAAGAGATGCTTTGATCTTGGTCTTCTACTGCTTATATCATTTGACTTTGTCTCATTACATGGTATTCAGCTGAGCAGCCAGCCGCTGTGGCTGCATTAGCTTTCGATCACAGCAAATGTAGGCGAGGCCAAGGCCAGCTGAGAACCCCTTCCCGCCTTGATCGCACCCCGCTATCACGACTTTTACTTACAACCTCCACCGCTCAAGTCAATAACTCGTTCGTCTCGAGAAATGGATCCACCACCGGGGAATGGTTCTCTTTACACTACACTAGACACTTCTCGCGACGAGATTCGGCTTCTCGAAATCACATCAGTCGAGCCTGTAGTCTGCAAGCTTTCTATCGTCTCTCTCCTCGATGAGCCAGAGTTCTCCGCGCTGTCATATACCTGGGGTGATGCGAGTGTTACCGAACCCATTATCGTGGAAGGACAATCTATCGCTGTGACGACGAGTCTCACTCATGCCCTTAAAGCGGTTTACTTCCAATGGACAGAAGGCTGTTGTTCCGACGACAACTCTGGTCACAGGATTTGGGTTGATGCCGTTTGTATCAACCAGCCAGATATTCAAGAGAAGAACTCTCAGATACCGCTGATGTATAAGATTTACACAAGTGCGCAGCGAACCTTCTGCTGGGTTGGCCTACCGACACCGGAGTTGTTGGGCGCATTTGACATCTTCACATACTTGATTCAAGAATTCGATTCCAGGTCGAAAAGTCAACAAGAAGGCGAGAACTTCATGCAAGGTATCGACGTCGACCTTGCGGCCTTGATACCTCCTATGAGCCATCTGTTCTACACTCAGTATTGGAGACGCATGTGGATCGTGCAGGAGGCCGTTTTGAGCAAAGAAGCTTTGCTAGTGTCGGGTACAAGAGCTCTTTCTCTAGCAGCAATCAGCTTTGTCAACAAATGGTTGGAAGTCTATGGCTTGCGACACGATGCAACGAGCGCTCCAGTGTCCGGAGATGAAGAGGTTCTGGCAATTGAAGCTACACGTGCCAAGGTTCGTGGGGGGAAGTATCTGGCCATGGCCAAGATTGAGAATGCAAAATCGTTTGTAGAAACCAGGGCAGCGTATTGGTCGGAAGAGACGGACATTATCTTTTGCCGCACTGGGATGCACATGTACAACAACTTCTCGACTTACGCTGCTACAAATCCAAAGGATCTCGTTTATGGGTTGATGGCCGTGTTAGGATTCACCTTGGCTATCGACTATTCTCCAGCAAAAACCGTTGCAGACGTGTATTGCGACTTCGTAGCGAAATGGCTGTCGACCTGTGGTCCAGAAAGTTATGAACTCAGCGGCGGTGATCTTTGGTTCCTCGCGCATGCTGGTATCGGTCATTCATGGGAGGTGATCCCAAGACTTCCTTCCTGGGCCCCTAATTTTGTCGCGATATCGAAGTTCGAAGAAGCTCAAGGTCGCATCTTTTGCCTGGTCGAAGATCGTTCTATCGAAGCATTTGGCGATCATCGCCTCATCCCGACATGCTCAGAAGGCAGCCTACACTGCGCCGCAGCCTTCGTCGATCAGATCGCGGACACTGGACCGGCCATCACCAAATATACTGGTATGAACGAACCTCCTGCCCAATGGACACAGTGGGCTGTCGAGGCATTAGTGCGGTCACCCATTCACCCAGAATCCCAGCGTCATCGTGCTTTTGGTTTGTTAGAAGCGATCATGCATATGAATGACTACTTGAAGAATGTTAAGCTTAAGCACACGAAAGATTTGGTGGACTCAACTACATACGGTTACCCGCAGCTCTTTCACTGGTTTCTTCTTCTCCTCTTCGAAGCTTGGAGAGTCAACTATGAGAACGACGACGAGCACGCTTTCCATGCTGCATTCCGCACTGACCGCGTTTGGGATAGCGATGAATTCGACCCTCACGAGTTGGCTCGTTGGAGATTGATGCGTGCGACGCCGGAGCTCAGCAGCTGTTTACCGGGACACGGCCAAACGGTCCACGATTGGGTCACGGCTCTAGGGAAGCTTTCTGACCTTCGGCCGTTGGAGACAGAAGGCGGTTATTTTGGACTTTGTCCACCGCTTACGGAGAAAGGTGACATCGTTGCCGTGTTGTGCGGGTGCTCAAATCCCGTCGTATTGCGGAAGATGGGTGATCATTATTCTCACTTAGGAGTTTGTTATGTGTCGGAGTACATGAGTGGCGGAAAGAGAAGCGGTTTGAACGCTTCGTCGTTCGAAGCCAGGAAGATTGAGATCCGCTGATCCATTCATGTCTGTCGGATCTTATAAATGAGGAAGCTTGGTGCACTGCTTGTCACTTACTGTGAACCATCCAACACCAGGTAATCTGATCTCGTAGTACACTCTAGCTCTCTTTAGAAACCTTGTAGTACTGTTAACGCTTCTTCGCTCTAACGTCATCGCTCATGGTATGAGGACGCAGACACATATCCACTACGCCGTGCAAACAAAGAGCTATCAAAAGCAATCAAAGATGGTTGTATCAGTGTAGGATAGGACATAGTATCAGCTCTCACCTAGATGGAGTCTTGTTGCATTTGCCCTCTAGATCCTTGGTCAATCTGTTCTCAGAATGGTCACTTGTGTACAAATATTCAAAACCCCTCTGGCAGGCAATGCTACTATCTTAATGATGTTCTAGTATTTGCTTCGTAGTTCTTCCTCCCCTTCCTCCTCTTCACATTGTTTTTCCTTTCCTCACAAAACACCCATACGAATGATTCACTGCCTCTCAGACCCGTTCTTTTTCTCTTCTTTGGAAATAGAAGGGGAGAAAAGATGTTTTCGCCTGCCTAGTCTTCCCGTCTTGATATGTCAACGTACAATAACCTCCCCAGCTCAAATTTCTAGAGACAGCGGGCTGTACAAGAGGATCTTCGGCATTGCTCTGCTACGAGGTACCGCTTCTGGCGGCTAGATGATGCACCAGCCTCCACATACATCTTCCATCTTTTCCAAGTAGCCAGTGAGAATCATTACTACATCTTCTATTCTTACAAACACGTAGATATCTACGTATATCCTTAGAGTATGTTACTAGTGGCGCTGACTTATTGGTGTGCTATAACTTCCAATGCGTGCGAGATATAAGCCACCCAAATAGTACCACATACATGTACCTGAAGATGCTTGTCTTCTTGCAAAGGGCAGGGTGCTCTCTCACTTCTGAACAGCAGTGTACAATCAGTGTGAGACATGTGAGTATTTCCAAGATACACAACCCATAGGCTCCCCCACAGAACATATCAAACCAAGAAAAGAAGAATGCTGTTTGAGAAAAGGTTGACACGTAACGCCGTTCAAATGCAAGATGAACAAAGCAGCGCCGCCGTCCCACCAGTGCTCTTCCCCTAACCCCCCAAATTGAACCCCATCTTAAATCCTTTATCTCGCCTTTTCAACGAAACAATCCATATACAAATATCCTACAAAACGACAACCAGATGGAAAAGAAAAGAGAAAAAAGTCATACACAGAGAATCTGAAAGAAAAGACCCCCCCCGTGTTCTGTCCCCAGACCAACAAAACACGCAGAGTAACAGTTCTCCCCAAATTACACCCTCACAGCAGCAGCTCGCGGACCCTCCTTCCTTGAATGCTGTTGTCCAAACTGCGGTTGCTGCTGCTGCTGCTGCTGTTGCCACCACTCATCATGCGACGGCTTTTTCCAAACATCATGGACGTCTCGTGGCACATAAGGCCTAGTAGTAGCATGATGATGTGCCATTTGTTGGTGGGACAACCGCTGCTCATACCTCCTAACCTTATTATCAATCTCTCTGCCCTCTTGTTCAATCTCCTCGACCTCCTTGTCATCGGCTTTCGTCTTCGTCTTCGTCTTCGTCTTCTTCTTCTTCTTGCTACTAGAAGTATCGTTTTTACTCGCCTCACCACTACTATTCTTTTTGATGACCCAGGGAAAATTAGGACTGCTGCGGCCAGGAGTAGACGTCGTCGTCGTTGTTGCTTTCATCTCCTTTAGGATAACCCTCAACTCTTCATCATCACTCGAAATCTGTGCTTTCAGATACGCCAAGCCCAGTTTATCAGCCTCGACTCCTTCTTTGCCCTTAGTACTACTGTTACTCACACCACCCAGACTGGCCATGATGGGTGTACGCGGTATATAAGCATGTGTATACTTGTCTGGCCTCGGGAGCATCTCGCCTCCTCGTTCTACTATTGCCTTGCCAGTATCAAGCCTCGCCTCATCCCCCTTTTCAAGCAAGCGCAAGATATCCAGGCTCTCCC
>Ga0265797_10010938_pt1 | contig 11468 bp, 12 predicted proteins | sample P2T30metagenome_FD_192433 | JGI IMG/M metagenome (GOLD analysis project Ga0265797, IMG submission 192433) | Plant litter microbial communities from East Loma Ridge, Irvine, California - P2 T30 | ecosystem: Environmental > Terrestrial > Plant litter > Unclassified | place: USA: California... | reverse complement strand
ACTCGATGTTTGGCGTGTGGGATGTGAAACACAGCAAAGTGCGGTACGCGTTGCAAGAGCTTCAGCCACAGAGCAAGCCCCACCAAAGGGTCAGGTCGTCGTCGTCTGGGGTCAGACCGCGGTCTGGAGTTACATCGTAACAACTAACCACCCCTCCTGTCTTCGCCTGTCTTTACTTACCTTTACCACTCCATAGGCTCCTGCTATACCATTGGAACCTCATTTGTACCACCAAACGTCCACACACATATCCAAGATGACTACCGCATTCCCTCCTGGCGGCACCTACTTCGACGGCCGCAAGAGCTTCGCCGATGTCAACTACGATGCCTCCAAAGACAACGCAATCAACACCACACAATTTCTTGAGGCCGCCGAGTCTTTGACAACCCTCTTCGATGTGCTAGGCAGTGCAGCCTTTAAGCCTGTCAAGAGTGATATGCAGGGCAACATCAAGGTAGGTTCCTGAATGTCGGAACGCCATGTTGAGAGGGAGCAGTAAGATGCATGAAACTAACAAGTATTGTGACGGCCAGAAAATCCGAGACCGCCAGCTCGCTGCTCCTCTCGAGTCCGAGACCCTCCAAGACCTAGTCCGCAACGAGCTCAAGACGGGCAAGCACACCGCCTCTGAGGGCCTCCTCTGGCTCGTTAGGTAAATTAAAAGACATACCCAGCCAACTAAGAGACACAAACTGATCACCTCCCTCAAACAGAGCCCTCGACTTCACAGCCCAAGGCCTCCGCGCCAACCTCTCCAACCCCAACACTGAACTCTCCGAATCATTCCGCACCGCTTACGGCAACACCCTCAAGCCCCACCACTCCTTCATGATCAAGCCCATCTTCTCCGCCGCCATGAGCGCCACCCCATACCGCGCCACTTTCTACAAGAACCTCGGCGACGACCAGGAGCGCGTCAACAAGGAGCTCGATGCCTGGCTCACGAGCTTGGAGAAGATTGTCAGCATCCTGAAGGAGTTCCAGGGGAGGAAAGAGGCCAAGTGGTAGATTGGATGGATGGATCGTTGGGATGAGGAAGAGCCGGAAGAACAGGACCGTGACCGGTTTTGGACACGGACGAGGATTCGATGTACTCTTCGCTCACAAGATCTGCTAAAAGGAATGAGATCTGAAGGACGAACATTGACGACTCTTGCCGTGCCTCTCAAACACAGAACTGAAGTACCCGCTGGAATGTGTGGCTGCTGAGGTCACTGCTGGATAAGTTGTTTGCAAATCTTACGAATACTAGGCTTGGAGCCATATCATTACATTCACAACTTCCTTTTTTGCTACTACTTCAAGACTTTCTGGGAGATGAACCTGCACGGAGTACGAGTGTTGCGTATGGCTCAATTGATGCATTGGAAGCGCGCTGCGTTCGGCAAGATCAATTAGCTGAGGTGGTAGCAACTGATTGAGCTTCGCAGTCTGGATCGGTGAATCATCGTATCATTCTTTTCCTTTTTAGACATGCTGACGAAAAGATTTCTGATTATTCGTTGCCTCAGCTTTGATAAGGGATGACACGCAATGGAGCACGTGGAGCACGTGGTGAGAGCTATGCCGAACAACTGCGTAAGGTCTGCCTCGTACTTCTTTTCAGGATCAAGATGCTGATGGTGGGTGTCACTGGAATTGGCATAACGAACCGAATTGAAGTTTGATTTCACCTGCCTGAAGGCTGGATCGTTCGCTATCGGCCCTAAGCTGGCGCGACCTTCGGGCCAGACAACAACGATGTCTGCTCACCTCGCCGTACAAATATCGTTTGCTGATCCAGGCCTTACGAGCCACCTGCTGGCCGTAGCCGCCGCTATAGCCGTAGCTCCTTGACATGTTACAGCAGAAACAAACGTCCTTGACGCCGTCTTTGGCTGGTCCCTGGAATACCCTCTGCGTATGCTGCGAGCACAACATGTAAGACTTCTCCTCCTTGTCTGCAACGAAGTTCTTGGACGTCAGCTCATCGATCTGCTGCCACAGCGCCACTTCGCCACCACTACCGAGCTGAGCGCGGGAGCGGTCGTTGCTCAGCAGCTTGATGAGGTTCTTCTCGCGCATCGTAGCAGTAAGCTCGACAAACGCATCGTTGTGGTCCAAGTCGGCGCGGACTGCTTCCATGATGTCGAACATGTCGTCGGCTGATTCACACGCCCGGGCGACAGAGCAGAACTTTTCACTCGCCAGCGTACTCAGCTTCGGAATGAGGTACTTGTCTGCCGTGACGTGAAGGTTCATCCAGAACAGCCATGTACCAGTCGCAAAGACCTCAAATCCGTAGAGATAACGGAGAACATGCATGAGGGCAGTTTGGTTGTCGTCCTCGAGCTCGATGGTGCGCTGCTTGCTTTCCTGAAAAAGTGTGTCAGATTTGCTTTGCGGGTCCGTCTTTCTATGAAACTTACAGCAAAGTGACTGTCAGGGCCACATAGCTTGAGAAAATAGTCGTTGCGCGCGCACACGGTGAATTTGTGAACATGGAGCTCCTTGCCGCCATTGAGCCTGATCGTCAGATCAGAGTACTCAGGCTTTTCGAACATGTCTTTGAGTTGGATCTTGTTGTCAAACCCCATGGCTGGTGTCGCTGGGTGTTGTGGAAGGAGAGTTATTGTAATTTGCGAAGTGTTGACACCTATTTGGCCTTTTTGGATCCTAGTGGCGTGTGACGCATCACTGCTAACGGTGGCATGCCGTGACCCGTCACCGTTTGTTGACTTCGCTGTGTCAGACCTCACTTTGGTTCAAGGATGAATTTCTGGCAAATCGATCCAGGTCGTATCTGATCAGTTGACGTACCAAAAGCAACAGTTTATCAACTACCACAATGTGTACCTGCACGTTGGCGGTGACGAGGACAGCCACCTCACTGTAAGATAGTGATATTCCAGCCGTTTCGACCTATGCACCACAAGACCTCACCGGCATTGGCTTCGTGATCGGTCTCGAATTGACAGCGAGTTTATTCCGGAAGATGTCTGATTAGTTCTTGTGGCAACTCATGCAGATTCATCCAGTCGATCATGACATGTTCCCAGTCTCCTACATGGATCCAGACCTCTACTTCTTGCTCCTGCGCATCGGAGGAAACCACACCCCAGGGTAGGCCAGTGTCAGGAGAGTCGCGGCGATGGCGATCATCCTATTCATATCAGCGTTTGCGTTCTCGCAAGTCTATTCGGCGTGATCGATGTACTTACGCGCCATCGAGAATGAGAAAGCTAGTCTCATTCTGCATCAGGGTGCTGCCCCAGCCCATAGCCATTTCTGGAATACTGCATACGACGTTAGTGGCGATGACCTTTGACAAGACCTCAATTAGTTCCAATTCACCGGTAGATGCATCTGATCAACACAGCATTGTACGCCACAAACAGAGCCCAGCAGAATCCCCTGAAGTTCCGCCTCAACTTCGGGTTCGTCCTATCAGTGGCGTATTGAGAGGTATCAGGCTGCTCCTCTTTGGTCGGTCCTCTGGTGTGGCGGCGGTAGTTGTATATGAAGTGCAGGATGATCATGCCGCAGACCACCATGTTAACGACCTGGGCCGCTACACCGGCGATAAGGAGACCGCTGCCAGCATCGAGAAGAGCCATATTGGCGCCATCGCCTGTCGTCGCGATACTGGAGATGGCGCCTCCAGCCACTTGAACAAGAATGCACGCGAAGTCTGTGCCGATGAAGACGTACGGATACCACTTTGCCTTGAGTTTGGAGTGCTGCTGGCCGCAGTAGAGGATGATGTGCTTGAAAACCACGGATATGGCGGCGGAGACGAAAGAAGGCCCGATGAATAGGCAGGCGAGCTGCATTGGCATAGTTGTTGCGCTGTTCACGGGCGTGTCAGCAGACTTATCGAAAGCATTGCTGGCATTTACTCACTTCCACGGATCCTGGTGCATCATCAGTCGGCCGGCGTAGCCTAGAATCTCAAAGATGAGGCCGACCGATAGCCAGGCTTGGAATGACCATAGCCTGGAGCGGACCATCAGTCCTAAAGTGATGATCAGGTTCAAAGCGAAGATGGCCAAGAACAGGGCTGTGGCCCCAAGTGTTGGTCGGTAGCCATACAGCGTGGCCTCGATCGGGCAGAACTGCGAGACCTCATTGCATGTGTTGTAAGAGGGATAGAAAGGTTCCTCTTCGGAACTCATGGTGCTTTGATTCGAAGGGCGAAGAGGGCTGACAGGCCAGATGGATCAGTGAGAAGATGGGTCATGTTCTCATGCGGGAAACTTTGCTCATATAGTCAACCCTGGCATGAGATCTTGGACATTCCACCATGATCATGCACTCGATCCCAGGCCAAGTCCTTAGATCTCTTCACAAGCCGTACTAAGACTTGGTCGGACGTGTCGACGCAAGCGAGCAACCTCGCTAGAAACACCAACGGCTAGAACCTTACATGTCGATCGGACTGCTCCCGTCGCTGGATCATGATTGTGTTGTCTGTTTGTCTGTAGCACAAATTCAGTTTTTTGATGTTGTCAACCAGTCCGGTTGGTAACGAAGAAGGAACCGCGTGCCTCGGAGCCTTACGATGTTGCCCAGCGCCAAGAGTGCACGTTTCTCTTGTGACGGGCTTTCTCATCCGAAAGTACGAATGCGAGCTGGCGAGATACGAGATACGACGTGCTTCCAAGAATGATGGACATCTGACAATGCCATGTTGGCGGACAAGTCGTTTCTATTTCTCCAAAGTCCATGTTGCAGACACTACAGGACGCCAATCCTACTTCACACGATGCGATCTTTCAACAAGGTCGTAAGACACTAAGCAATTTAGCTCACATCACACATCCGAACGCAGTGAACCGATACCAACCTGACAAACGAGTTGGCCTTGGAATGCTCTTCATGGCGATGAGACTGGGCAGACGACCCAGGATGGCTCGTTCGTAACTTACCTGGGTAATGTCGTGGATTAAGAGCATGTGAAGACGGAGGAAAACGAAGTGTTCTCGCCGGAATCCACGAGACAAAGGTTGCAACAAGAAGAGGGAGAATTGATGCTGTCGCATGACAATGGTATTGTATGATGGTATTCGCTCAGCCGACAGGGCATCACGAATGGTCAGAAGGCGACCAGCATGCGCGGAAGAAGTCTCATCCAGGACTTCGACATGAAACTTTGCTCAGCGTACTAGGACGCGTTATCTCTGCGGATCTCGGTCTCAGCCCTAACTACAATGGCTATCCTTTGGCCCATTACACACGACCATACCACTGAAAGACTGGCGCTGGCCGATCACGGCCATACATTGCAGGATGCGCCACAATCCAGCCCTGCTTTTACATACGCGTACATGACACCACATGGATGCATCTCCCCTTCATTCTACAACAGTATTGACAGAATGATTGCAAGTACCATGTCTAAAGAGCGCTTGCACAGATTCGTATGGACTGGAGCGAGCAACGGCCACGCGGCTTGGGATGCGTCCTACTAGATCGTACTACAGATATCGAGGCGTGTTGCCTGGATATAAGATCAGGTCAAATTTCACCTATGTCTTTGTATCAATCACTACATCTCATCATCTTCTCAATCCTTCACTCACCATGAAGCAGTCACTCCTCATCGCGGTTGGAATTTCTGGAGCCTACGCTACCAGCTTGTCCAACATCTGCAATGTCGACTACGTTACAAACAGTCTGCCAAGTGATGAGGCAATCCAAGGACTTGTGTATGGGGATGTGACAGCACAGCCTGTCTACAACTCATCGGTCGAGGCCGGCAACAACTACCCTGCAGTAGCAGGTCGCAACTTCTGCAACGTCACTGTTGCTTACAGTCATGCTGGCAAAGAGGATACAGTGAGTATGGATCGATTGATTTCTGGCTGGGAGGAAGCTAGTACTGATATACTACGACTTCCCAGATCAACGTGTGGTACTACTTCCCCGAGCCTGCTCAGTACCAAGGCCGCTTCCTCGCCACAGGTGGAGGTGGATTCGCAATCAACTCCGGTGCATCTGGTCTGATGGGTGGTCTCGTATATGGTGCTGCAGCTGGATGTACCGACGGCGGCATGGGTTGGGAAGGCCAACTCAACGACTTTGTTCTCAAGGGCAACGGCAGTCTCGACTATGACATGATCAACAACTTCGGATATCTCTCTATCCACGAGATGACCGAAATTGGCAAGGCAATGAGCAAGAACGTCTACAACTCGTCCAAGCTGTACTCTTACTACCAGGGCTGCTCGGAGGGAGGACGTGAAGGCTAGTCCCAGGTGCAGCGATACGCGGACCAGTTCGATGGTGCGGCAATTGGTGCCCCGGCCTTCCGTCAATCACACCAGCAGCCGAACCATGACTGGCCTCAGATCTACGAGCAGTCGATTGGATACGCCCCGAACACATGTGCTCTCGAGAAGATCGTAAACGAAACATTGGCTGCTTGCGATGCTCTAGACGGCAAGGTTGACGGTATCGTTGCTCGGTCTGATCTGTGCAGCTTGCACTGGAACCCGAGGAAAGCCATCGGTCAAAGATACTCATGTGCTGCTTCCGTGGCATTCAATCCAATCACCGGAGGGCAAGGCGCTACTACTCCGGCTGCCAATGGAACAGTCAACGAAAAGGACGTGTCCGTGTTTCTCGCTGTGCAGAACGGTCCCTACGATAGCCAGGATCGCCACCTTTACGTCGGCTTTCTACCCGGAACGGACACGTCCTCCAACGCCGCAGGTACCTATTCGAGCACGAATGGCACATATGAGGTCGCCGAGATAAGCGGTATTGGCGCCGAATGGATCACCGGGCTGCTCCAAGAAGTCAACAGCACCACCCTGTCCTTGGACGGCGTCACCGTTGATACGCTTCGAGGCTGGATGCTTGAGGGCATGCAAAAGTACGCCGGCACAATGAACACCGTCTGGACCGATCTGCAAGAGTTCAACGAAGCCGGTGGAAAAGTGATCCATTACCACGGCGAAGCAGACAACAGCATCCCAACCCTCTCGTCGGTCATCTACCAAGAGCAAGTCCGCCGCGTCATGTACCCGAACGTCAGCTACGAAGAGTCGCTCGAGAGGCTGCACGATTTCTATCGGCTCTACATCATCCCCGGTGCTGCGCACTGCTCGCCTAGCGCCGAGAACGGCTCTTTCCCGCAGACAGTGCTGGGTTCTGTGATTGAGTGGGTGGAGAATGAAGTGGTGCCTATGCAGTTGAATGCGACTGTCTTGCAGGGACCCAACGAAGGCAAGGCGGACAAGATCTGCACGTTCCCTTACAGACCGATGTGGAACGGCAATGCGACCGAGCATGTATGCGTGATGCCCGAGAAGGAGGCTCTTGACTTCTGGTTCCCTGTTTTGGACTCGCTGCCGCTCAACAGCTACGGTAACGCTTGATTGGATGGTTGTCTTGCAGAGCGAGGTGTTGGTCATGAGTGTCCCATGGCAGCATCTGTGGCCACTGGGATCTTGAGGTTGTGTTTTGGCGCTTTGGAAGCTTCGATTCTGCACACATAGTAGTCAACGATAAGCTCACGTAACACTAGTAGAAACGAGGTATTAGCAACATCAAGACCGTTAAAACTTTTACAGACTGACCACTGTTGTATGTACATGTACTCAACGAAGAACGCGTAAAGTTGTTGAAGTGAAGTCCACGCGTGACATCAGCTCGGCTTTCGATTGCGACATCGCCGAGAGCTTCGATTTGAGGTTGCCGCTTGCCTTTCAAAGTGTCAACCACATCTCAAACCACACCTCAAACCACACATACACTCACAATGGCTTCCGCAAAATCATTCGCGCTCACAGCGCTCAGAAGTAATGTCAGTCGACAATGTCGCGGCTCAAACTTTGCCAGACAATTCCACACCAACCTCGTAAAAGTACAGCCATGCCAGCGCGCTCTCCGACCAGCCTTCGTCCCCGTCAGATGGCACTCGATCCCGCCCTCTGCACGGCCAAAGGACTATGATTTCAGTCAGATCAAAGAGTTTGCAAGCTCGCCCTCCCCAGAGCGACTCATAATCGGTAAGTTAAGCCAACCCAAACCCCCCACTACTCAATCACATTGGAGCTCACCAAATGCGCTCCTAGACGTCCGCGAGCCCTCCGAGTACGAGGCCGGTTTCATCCCCGGCGCGATCAACATCCCAGTCAAGTCTCAACCCGACGCCATGTTCCTGGACGAAGCCGAGTTCGAGGATCGCTTCGGCTTCAGCAAGCCTTCGATGGACAAGGAGCTGGTGTTCTACTGCAAATCGGGCGTGAGGAGCTCGGCGGCGGCGAACTTGGCGAGACAGACTGGGTATGAGAATATTGCCGAGTACAAGGGCAGCTGGTTGGATTGGGAGAGCAATGGGGGTCAGACGAGCAAGCCTTGAGATGTGGCCTGGGCAAGGCATGTTCGTACGTCTTTTGCGAGCGTTACAATTGTGCAACAAAGACTGTCTCCGTACCAGTCCGGAGTGCATACTTCCGACGATATTGCACAAGTCATCCCCATCTTCCCCTTACTCGCTCGGAGTGGCTCGTATGACTTTGATCAATTGCAGCACGTTCGGAGCCTCGGTCGACATCTTAGAGCACACTGTGATACATGAACCCAATGCGTCCAATGCTATGCATCCCCACGAAATCATGCAACCAGACTCTCGTCCCTTCAATTAGGCGTGCAATGTTATACTATGATCGTTTTCTTGATTCGTTTGGCAGGGTATCAGATTCTCGATTCACCTGATGGCGTCCGTGTTGTAATTTCGGTATGTGATCTTTTCGACTTGGCTCCGTAATGCTTTGATGTGTGGTATGCATTTTGACATATGTGTGTCGTCGTTTGTTCTGGAAGTCGGCATGGATCATTGATACATGTGGTTTGTTCACCGTTGACCCACTGAGCTTGGGAACATGTTCAATTGAAAACGCCGACACGACCACAACACGTCGATTGGGGCAACGAAGAACAGCAAGACACCATGAACAGACACTCCCATGACGGCACGTTCGATTGAATCGGATAGTTGTGCCATACAAATTGTATATCCCATTATTTGATGCCCGTAAGAGAAAAGCACACAACCCCAACCCTAACCCTAAAGCTGGCCATTTTTCCACCTGGTTAGTTTGTGAAGAAAGAGACAGCATAATGGAAACAAGAAGCGCCGGTGATAAAAAAAAAGGTATTATACATCTAGGTGGCCCCCATCAAGGCCCATCATCCTATCGACAAGGCATCCCTGAGGTCAGTAAAATACCCCTTGAACTCCTCCGCCATCTTGCCCTCCGTATCCGCCACAATCGTACAAATCAACGAGTAATTGTTATACATGAACCTGTCCCTCTTCCTTGCCTCAGGAACACTCTTGCTCTGTTTGACAAGGAAAGCCTCGTACTCCTTCCGCAACCTACCCAGACTGCTGGAGATTGGCTCATCGTCGCCGGCTTCACTGCTAAGAGACAAGATGCCATGCAGGAAGTTGGCATAGCGTTGTGTCAGAGGGTGAGGCGCAGTGGTCTGTGCTGCCGAAGAGGACGAAGTGAGGCTCAGCGCTGATCCGGCCGGCTTTCCGGACAGTGATGCCGTGAGTTTACGTACTGACTCGCAGTGCACGTCGATAATGCGCTGGAATCGCGGCCAGAGTAACATGTTGGTACCGTTGATGTAGCCTTCGACAGCGGGTACCTTGCGGCGCTGGAGTTCGAAAGCGAAATGCTGGTTCAGACGCACACAAGTCAGGACGCCAAGAGCGTCTGCGCTCTGTTCGACGAGCTGGCGCGTAAATGCGTGACCCAAGTCGAAAGTTGGCTGGAAGATCTCGTTGAAACGGCGATTGGTGGCATGGAAGGACTGTTTTGTAAAGAACTCTGTCAAGAACGAGTATTCCGCCGAGGCGTTGTCCACGAGGGCCAGATTGAATGCTCGGAATGGAACTTCTAGGTAGTGGGTGCCCTTGTCTTCTTCTGCAAGATATGAAGACAAAGCCGTGTCGTTCGTGGTGCGCAGTATCTCCATGCGCCGACCGATGGAGAATGCATCATGAGGGGGAGCTCCGGGTTTTGAAGTTTTCCTCATAGGATCTGCTGCAATAGCCTCAGTTTGGTCGATGTGGTGAACGTTGAGGTTGTCGAGCGCGGCTTTGTATCGTGTGAAGTGGTTGAGGTAGTACCACCGCATCGTATTAACATATGCCTGGGTGATCTCTTCAGCTAGTTGAGGCTGCCGTTGCGCCAGGAATCCAAAGACACCCCGATATCGAAGGAAACTATTTTGCTGTATGATCTGGGCGTTGATACTAGGAGAACGTAGCGCTCTGACCTGGGAGACAACATAGTCTCTTATGCGCTCTACGGCTTTGTTGGACACATCGTCGATCAAAGGTCGTACATCTTGTGCAGCCTTCATGTCCTTGCCCTCTTTCAGTTTCATGTCAATGCTCTTCGAGCGCTTTTCCAGCTCTTCTAATGCGCGCACCCAGGAGTCGTCAACCGTGCCTTCGGTGATCTTTCTCACCGCAGCTGGTGGTATGCCGAATGCTTCAACCTCTGGACCCAGAACCTTTTCTACGACCTTTCGGTTCTCCAGTTTTGTGTTAAGTGTGGAAGAGCGATTCTGCAACGTTTCGATCTCAGCCGCAACAGCGGCCAAGTCCGCCTGGAAACTCGTGAGATAGGTCTCGACGGAGCTGAGGACTTCATCGCAAGCTACTATGGAAGTGTGCAGATCTTCAAACTTGTCCTTTTCCTTCTCAAAGTCCTCGACCGCGGCATCGGTGGATACCTTGAGTGCTTTGTTAGACGTGGGTTGAGCAGGCGCATTGGCAAACTGGTCGAGACTCAAGTCACCGAAGTCGATATCCTGTTCTGGTGTACCAGGCACATTTGAATCATCGCCGCCGTCGCCTCTTGCATCTTGGCCTTTCACTTGAAGAGGCCCGAGTATGCGATCAAGCACATCTACTGGAGTTTGGACGTCGACTGCTGGCGACCCGGCCAAGTCTCTCCTGAGATGGGAAGGACCAGGAATCCGCGCCGCAGCAGGTAGGCTGTCTGTCGAGCCTCCGAGAGATGCGACCGAGAGAGAGGTCGTTCTTGAAGGCAAGCCGGGTCGCCGTGGTACTGAGTTCGGGGATAGTTGGAATGACTTCCGCGGTGCTGGCGAGTATGGCCTGCTGGGACCGCCTGCGGTCGGTGTGGACTGGGCCGACTGGCCAGAGAAGCGCTCCAGCCACATGTTATCGCCGAACGTCGTTTCACAGTGGTATGCCCAAGTCTGTATGTAAGTATGGGAGAGGGTTTGTTAGACACATGCACGTAGACATGTGACCGGGGCTGAGCTGTCCAATCGCGCAAGGGCCAGACTGGCTCATGGCGCAACGCCGGCTGATTGGACTCGACCGGGCTGTTATTGTGGGTCTTGTCGCTCGCGCGGGGCAGACGGATATTCGCCCACAATCTTCTCTCTACCACACGACATCGTCCCGAAAAACTCACCTCACAAGCACC
>Ga0265797_10010936_pt1 | contig 11468 bp, 9 predicted proteins | sample P2T30metagenome_FD_192433 | JGI IMG/M metagenome (GOLD analysis project Ga0265797, IMG submission 192433) | Plant litter microbial communities from East Loma Ridge, Irvine, California - P2 T30 | ecosystem: Environmental > Terrestrial > Plant litter > Unclassified | place: USA: California... | reverse complement strand
TCATGAGCAACTTAAGTTACATGACGGAAACATTTGCGTGATGGCCGGGAAACGCCTGGCCCATAGCGTAGAGCAGAGCCTTCACCACTGTTATGCGCAAGCCCCGATCTGACGAGGAGCACGGACGTATGTTCAAAAGCCCTGAAGAAGTACTGAAGTTCATTGAAGACGAAGAGATCACTTTCGTGGATGTTCGATTCACTGACCTTCCCGGCCTTCAGCACCACTTCAATGTCCCGGCCAAGACTGTTGATCTTGATTTCTTTGAGAACGGCCAGCTTTTCGACGGTTCTTCGATCCGTGGATTCCAGGGCATCGCCGAGTCCGATATGCAGCTCATCCCCGACGTGGCAACTGCCTTCGTCGATGAGTACCGCGTAGAGAAGACTCTGGTCATGACGTTCTCGATCGTCAACCCACGCACCGGTGAGCCCTACGCCCGTGATCCCCGCGGCGTGGCCCAGAAGGCTGAGGAGTACCTCGAAGCTTCAGGCATCGCCGATACCGCGTTCTTTGCCCCCGAGGCCGAGTTCTTCCTCTTCGACGATGTGAAGTGGCAGTCCAGCCCGGACGCCTCCTTCTACTCGCTCGATTCTGATGAAGCCTCCTGGCAGTCATCCGAGGAGATCGCCGGTGGCAACCTCGGTCACAAGATGGCACACAAGGGCGGCTACTTCCCCGTGAGCCCGCAGGACAAGAGCGCAGATCTGCGTGACGCGATCTGTGTGGCACTCGATGCTGTGGGCCTTGAGGTTGAGCGCTCCCACCACGAGGTCGCCGGTCCCGGTCAGCAGGAGATCAACTACAAGTTCAACACGTTGACTCACGCCGCCGATGACCTGATGAAGTTCAAGTACGTCGTGAAGAACACCGCCGATCAGTTCGGCAAGTCAGCGACCTTCATGCCGAAGCCAGTCTTCGGCGAGAACGGCTCCGGCATGCACTGCCACCAGTCGCTCTGGACCGACGGCAAGCCGCTGTTCTTCGATGAGAAGGGCTACGCCAACCTCTCCGATACCGCACGCTGGTACATCGGTGGTCTGCTCAAGCACGCCTCGGCAGTGCTGGCCTTCACCAACCCGACCGTGAACTCCTATAAGCGCCTGGTCAAGGGCTATGAAGCTCCGGTCAACATGGTCTACTCGCAGGGCAACCGCTCCGCTGCGATCCGTATCCCGATCACCGGTTCGAACCCGAAGGCCAAGCGCCTCGAGTTCCGCGCACCGGATCCATCCTCGAACCCATACCTGGCATTCGCTGCCCAGCTGATGGCCGGCCTGGACGGAATCCGCAACCGAATCGAGCCTGCAGATCCCGTTGACAAGGACCTCTACGAGCTGCCCGCAGAAGAGCTCGCCGACATCCAGAAGGCCCCCGGCTCGCTGGAAGAGGCACTGCTGGCACTCGAGGGTGACTACGAGTTCCTGCTCGAAGGCGGCGTGTTCACCGAGGACCTGATCAAGGCCTGGATCGAATACAAGCGCGTCGAAGAGATCGCACCGCTGAACCTGCGGCTGAACCCCTACGAGTTCGAGCTGTACTACTCGGTCTGATCCCCGCGCTCAGCGTGAATCATCACCTGAACTGAGAGAGGCCCCGCACCAGTCACTGGTGCGGGGCCCCTCTTATGGGGTTGGAGCGCTCATTGTCTTCAACGAGGGCAGGCGATGAATCCGGTGGGAGCGAATCGCGACCAACTCGCTGGTCAGCCCAGAGGAGCGGTCAGCTCCAGGTTGATCCCGTCGGGATCCTGAAAGGACAGAATCGCGAGCCCCGCGTCGGGCATATCGTTGATCTCGCCATGTTCAATACCTGCCGAGGAAAGCGCTTCCGCTGCTTCCTGCAAGGCCTCGCGAGACTCCACGGCGAAGCTCACGTGGTCCAGACCCGTGGTGTCGGGATCAAATCCCTGCCCGCCAACGGGCCGGAGTCCGAACAGCGTGCCCTGCGGAGTCTGATAGATCACTCCGCCATAGAAGTTCTCCTGAGACCCTCGCACCGCAGGGTCATCTGCCTTGTCTGACATGTCGATCGCTGCCGGCCAGCCGAAGACCTTGTCGTAGAAGGACTTCGATGTCTCAATATCGGTCACGGTCAGGCGGACGTGTGCGTATCCATTGCTGTTGATGAGAGCCATGTCACTCACGGTACCCCAACCAGATTGAAGGGGGCGGCGCTGCTAGCACCCCTCGGCAGAGTGGAAGCCCACTACATCGGTGATGAACGAGCTCGGTCCCGTGGAACCGCAGTTGGACCAGATCAGGAACCCGTAGATCAAGACCGTGAACGCGAAGCACACCGCAGCGAAAACAAAGTAGGACTTGTCTCTTGAGGACATGCCATGGCTGCTTGAACTAGATTTCGGGCTTCGAGAAGTCATCACCAACAACAACCTAGCAACGTGGTTCCAGGGGTCAATACCCATCCGCGATCAGGAGACCTATGTCTCTATCCCGCTCCGTGGAATGAGAATGCGCCTCCATGATGTTGCAAGGGATATGTCAACAACTGCATCGCGCCCACTGTCACTGCTTGACCTCGCATTCGTCCGCCCACCGGAGACCATCGCTGACGGCATCGCCCGCAGCGTGAGGCTGGCGCAGACGGCTGACAAGCTGGGATATTCGCGCATCTGGTTCGCCGAGCACCACAACATGCCCAATATCGCCTCCAGCGCCACCGCTCTGTTGATCCAGCACGTCGCGGCAGCCACTGAGACGGTCCGGGTGGGCTCAGGCGGCATCATGCTTCCGAACCACGCCCCGTTGATGATCGCCGAGCAGTTCGGCACCCTGGAGACCCTCTACCCCGGCCGGATCGATCTCGGGCTCGGCCGCGCCCCAGGCACCGACGGCGCCACCATGCGTGCACTGCGCCGCGATGGCACCGAGGCGGACCGGTTCCAGTCCGATGTCCTGGAGCTCAGCGGCTACCTCTCCGGCTACAGCCGCATCCCAGGGGTCAACGCCTACCCTGGTTCGCGCACCGACGTGCCGCTCTACATCCTCGGCTCCTCCCTCTTCGGCGCCCAGCTCGCCGCGAAGCTAGGTCTCCCTTACGCCTTCGCCTCGCACTTCGCGCCACAGATGCTCAATGAGGCCGCCCACATCTACCGAACCCATTTCGACGCGGCGAACTCGCTGCAGGGCCCCAATGCGAAGCCGCACTTCATCGCACTGGCCAATGTCATCGCCCACGACGACGCCGAGGTGGCCCGCGCGCAGAAAACCATGGCAGAGAACGCATGGATCAAGAATCACCTGGGCCGCAATCGCCAGCTCACTGACGACGACGTGCACATGCTGCGTGATCATCCTGCAGGTCAACAGGTACTCGGCATGCTCTCCCGAGCCGCCGTGGGCACGCAGGAGGAGGTCGTCGCCTGGCTGGACGCCTTCGCCGAAGAGGTCCAGGCCGATGAACTCATGCTCGTGAACCTGGCACCAGATGAGTCCGTGCAGCACCGCACCCTCCAGCTCCTGGCGCCGAGCGGGGTCCCATCACGGGCAGCCTCGGCACAGGACGCCTCCGCCCAGGTGGCTTGAAGCCCTGCTGGCCAGAGATCAACCCAAGAACTTATCGACACCAAGGAGAACCCTATGAAGGTCCTGATCGTACTCACCTCACACGACGAGCTCGGCGACACCGGCAAGAAGACCGGTTTCTGGCTCGAAGAGCTCGCAGCCCCGTACTACCGGTTCAAGGACGCAGGCTACGAGATCACGCTTGCCTCGCCCAAGGGCGGCCAGCCTCCGCTGGATCCAGCAAGCAATGTGCCCGATTTCCAGACCGATGACACCCGCCGCTTCGAGGACGACGCCGAAGCAGGTGCCGCGCTGGCAGCCACAATTCGCCTGGAGACGGTCACCGAGGCCGACTACGACACGGTGTTCTACCCCGGTGGGCACGGCCCGCTGTGGGACCTCGCCGAGGACCCGGCATCGATCCAGCTGATCGAGGCCACGCTGAGCGCCGGCAAGCCGGTCGCACTGGTCTGCCACGCCCCAGGCGTGCTGCGCCACACCACCAACGAGGACGGCACCCCGCTGGTCAACGGCAAATCCGTCACGGGATTCACCAATACGGAGGAAGCCGGGGTCGACCTGGTCGACGTCGTCCCGTTCCTGGTCGAAGACGAACTGAGCAAGCTCGGCGGCAAGTACTCCAAGGGCGATGACTGGAGCTCCTACGTAGTGGAAGACGGTCTGCTGATCACCGGTCAGAACCCGCAGTCCTCCGCGGAGACCGCTGAGGCGCTGATCGCCAAGCTCGCCTCCTGATCCACCTGTGATGCGGGATCATTCGCCCGTGGCCTGGTCCGGTCCGTAACGCGCGGACCGGCGATCCTCAAAGGGCGATCCTGCGGATTCGCTGAAATCAGCCGAAGCCTCACCGGCCCATGTGGCGGACATGTAGTCAAACCACATGGGCCCGGCGAGCGTGGAGCCGTAGAAGTCCTCATAACGCTGACCATTGATCGTCGAGCCGCGCAGAGTCTGTGTGTCTGCAGTGCGCCCGACGTGTGCGGCCGTCGTCACCGAAGGTGTCGATCCCAGGAACCAGGTATTGGATGCCTCTCCACTGGTCCCGGTCTTACCCGCGATCGGGAACGACGGCGAACCTCCTGCGAGCTGGTCCTCAGCGATATTGATCAGCGTGTCATTCACCTCGGCCGCCATATCAGCGTCGAGGACCTGAGTGCAGTCCCTCGCCGGCACCTCATACCGGGTCCCTGCGGGATCGGTCACCTCGCTGATGGCCCGAGGTTCACACCGCTGACCGTCATTGGCGAAGGTGGCGTACGCCGAAGCCAACGTCATGGGCGAGAGTTCGATAGCTCCCAGGACGAAGGACGGACGTTCTGGACTGAGCATCTCGCCGGTGGAGGCTGACCGTATCTGAAGACGCTCGGTCAGATCGGTGATGGCGCAGAGATCCATCTCATAGGCGGTGGCCACGGTGGCCGTATTGACTGAGTGGTACAGGCCGTAGTCCACGGTCATCTCGCGTTCCATATCCTCCGCCACGTTGGAGAGTTCCCAGACATCGTCGTCTCCGCCCTCAGCGGTGACGCCGAGCTCGAACTCCCCACCGGGGAGGCAGCTGGCTTCCCAGGTGGAGTTCTGCTCGTAATCTGTCTCACTGGCGTCGATGACGTCATCCATGGACCCGCCTTCTTCGAGATAGGCCGCGGCGACGAATGGCTTCAGCGTCGAGCCGACCGGGAAGCCACCTGATTCCCCGTGTTCGAGGTCCACGTTGTAGTTCACCGTCGTGCGGCCTGGGGAGCCGTCGTCGGGGTTGTACTCAGTGGACTGGGCCATCGCGAGGATGTTTCCGGTGCCAGGTTCGACCGAGGTCAGTGTGGCGACAGCCCCTGACGCGTCACCCACTGGAACGGTCTCGAGGACCTGTTCCTCGGCCGCACGCTGAGCGTCTGGATCCAAAGTGGTGATGATATCCAGGCCTCCGCGAAGCAGCAGCACCTCGCGTTCTTCTCGGGTCTCCCCGAACGCTTCATCCTCCAAGATCAGTCGTTGCGCGTAGTCACAGAAGTACTGGGCGTAGTCCGCGGCGATGCAGCCGGTCGCCACCGGCTCGATGGCCAGATTCAGGTCCGTCGCGAGGGCTTCCGCGTACTCAGCATCGTTGAGGTAGCCGTTGCGCAGCATGGTTTCCAGCACCACATTGCGTCTCTCGAGGGCAGCCTCCGGGTTGGTTTGAGGGTTGTAGTAGTTCGGCGACTGCACCATCCCTGCGAGCAGCGCAGCCTGGGATGCGTCGAGCTGGCTGGCCGGAATGCCCCAGAGATACTGTGCGGCGGCTTCGACCCCATAATTCTGCCCGCCGAGAAGCACAATGTTGAGATACCCGGCCAAGATCTCATCCTTGGTCATCTCCTCTTCCAGAGCCACCGCGACCCTGGCTTCCTGGACCCGGTCCGCCACACTTGTGGTTCCACCCATCACCAGATCATCCCTGCCTTCCAAGGCGTCGGCATTGAGCTGCAGCAGGGAGACGTACTGATGAGTCAATGTCGACCCGCCCTGTGTGGAGTCACTGGTGAGGTTGTTCACCGCGGCTCGGGTAAGGGCCTGCACGTCGGTTCCGTTGTGTTCATAGAACCGTTCGTCCTCGATCGAGACGATGGCGTTGCGCATCTCCTCAGAGATCTCCTCGATGGGCACCGATGTCCGGTTCTCCGCAAAGAAACGTGCAATCTCGGTGCCGTCGGCGGCGCGGATCGTAGAGGGCTGGCTCAGCGGTGCGTCTCGCAGCTCTGCTGGGTACTCATCCAGCAGATCTGTGCCGACCGCCATGGCAGCCCCGCCACTGCTGACAAACGGGATCAACAGGCCAGCGATGACAACACCGCAGAGAGCACTCACGCCCAGAAAGGCGAGAATTTTTGCCAGTACCGATCGTGTATCGTCCATTCGCCATCTCTCTTCCGTCACGTCCACTCATTTCTTCCACGAGGTAGGTTCGCCATCCCCGACGGCAACTTCCTCGGGAACCTCCAGGACGCTGGTTCCATCTACTCGCTCCTGCTCGTTCTGAGGTGGAGTCGGAGGCGCAATCTGGGCGGGAGATCTCTCAACGCCGGACTCGTTGGGAAGCGCGGCCGCATACCCGGTGAACCCGGTGGCGGCCCCGAAGAGCAGGACCGCCACCAGGGCGAGGATAAAAGTGTGCCGCCTCATAGGCGTCAGCCCACTCGACTCTGCGACCCTGAAGGAAAGGACACTCCTACGAGTTCCTCTGACTTCTCCCAGATCCGCGTGGCCGAACCCCTGTCAGTCAGGGGCGTGTAGAGCTTCTGCAGGGCGGGGGCGCCACCCAGATGCTGAAATCCACCCGGGCTCCAGAACTGTCCACCCCGGGCTTCTTTGGATACAGCTGCCACGACAGCCGGCATCCCTGCGCTTTGTGCTGTGCCTGTCACCCCAAGCCGGGAGAGAGTGTGGATCAATCGCCGACCGAGGGTCGGCCGTGTTCGACCGAGTTCAGGCCGGGCCGCGAGCAATGAGGTGGGGGCGATACCGGGGTGGGAGATATTGCTGGTCAGACCCCAGTTCTGCGCCTGGCTGCGCCGATCCAGCTCCAACGCGAAAAGCCCAAAGGCAATCTTGGACTGTTGGTAGGCCTCCATTCCGCTGTAGGAACGCTCCCAATTCAGATCGGCCCAGTTGATCGATCCCCTTGCGGCAGCAACGCTGAGCTGGGAAGTCACTCGTGCGCTGCCCGCTCTCAACAGAGGGAAGAGCTGCGCTGTCAATGCGAAGTGGCCCAGATGGTTGGTTCCGAACTGCAGCTCGAAACCGTCCGACGTCGTCGTCCTGGCGGGTGGAGTCATGACACCCGCGTTGTTGATGAGGATATGGATGGGCTTCCCCACTTCTCGCATGTTTTGTCCGAAGGCTGCGACCGAGTCGAGGGAGGACAGATCCAGGTCCGCGAGTTCGATGCGGGCATCGAGGTGGCGCCGCAGGATGTTCGACACAGCAGCCTCCCCCTTCTTTCGGTTGCGCACCGGCAGGATGAGGTCTGCACCGGCGGCGGCGAGGCGTTCGGCTATCTCAAGACCCATTCCATCGCTGCCTCCGGTGAGGACAGCTCGACGGCCCGTGAGATCTGGCACTGTGATGGTCATCTTCTGGTTCATGATCGGCTCCTTGTATGGGGTGGTGAGACTCACTGTGCCGAGAATCAAGGAGACGAGGCAGTGTCAACTCATCCTGGGACTCCCGCTCCCTGGCTCGGGCCGGCGAGGGGGACCGCCACTCCCTGGTGTCTGGACCTGCGCGCAGGTAGAACTTAGTGGACACCAGACGAAGGAGACATCATGGATGTGGATCGCGCCGGCTTGGCACAGTTCCTGCGACGACGCCGCGAGCTCTTGCAGCCGGAGGACGTCGGCCTCCCCCGCGGAGAGCGCCGACGCACAGGTGGGCTGCGGCGAGAAGAGGTCGCCGTCCTGTGCCATATGTCCACCGACTACTACACCCGGTTGGAGCAGCAACGCGGGACTCAGCCCTCCGAACAGATGCTGGCGTCCATCGCTCAGGGACTGCACCTCTCTCTTGATGAACGGGACCACCTCTTCCGGCTCAACGGTCGCCACGCGCCGAGCCGGGGGCCGGGCAGCGCGCACATCAGTCCAGGTCTTCTGCGCATTCTTGACCGGCTCCACGACACCCCGGCCGAGATAGTCACCGAGCTCGGACAGACACTGAGACAGACCCCGATGGGCGTTGCCCTGAGTGGAGATCTCACCTCATTCACCGGACCCGCCCGCAGCATCGGCTACCGCTGGTTCACTCAACCGGGCGCGCGCGACTTCTACCGCAGTGAGGACCATCCCTTCCTCACGCGTATGTGGGTGTCTCATCTGCGTCAGGTCACAACCTTGCGGGGTCCAAAGTCCGAAGCCGCACAGCTGGTTGATCTGCTCAAGGACAACGTGGAATTCCAAGAGACGTGGAACAACCACGAAGTGGGAATCCGTCCCGCCGAGGTCAAGCACTTCGTCCATCCACAGGTGGGAGCACTGGAACTCAACTGCCAGACGCTGCTGGATCGAAACCAGTTGCATTCGCTGCTCGTCTACACCGCATCTCCCGGCTCCGAGAGCTACGAGAAGCTGCAGCTGCTATCGGTTCTCGGCGCCACCGTGTAATAAATCACTGTGACGCAGGAGGCCTCGACGCGCGAAAGCTCGACGCCGATCCTCAGCTCGTCTCGTAGAAGAGCCGCTCGTAGACCTGCCGGCAGCGTCGCGTGGTGCGCAGATAGTGCTCCTCGAACTCGGCGCTGCCGCCGGAGTCGAAACCGCACCAGCGTGCCACCGCGTCAAGGTCCCGGCGGGCAGAGGGCAGCACATCGGAGGTCTTGCCGCTCCACACGGTGGTGGCCGAGCGGACCCGGGTGCAGAGCTTCCATGCTTCGGCAAGCTGCTCTGCATCGAGGGGACTGATGAGTTCCTCGTCGACCATCGCGTCCAGCGCGATCAGCGTGGAGGTGTTCCGCAGCCGCGGCAGCTTATCGGCGTGCTGGAGCTGCATGAGCTGGACCAGCCACTCGACATCGCTGAGTCCACCGCGGCCCAGCTTCACGTGCCGGGAAGGATCGGCCCCGCGCGGGAGCCGTTCCGATTCCACCCGAGCCTTGATGCGCCGGATCTCGCGGACCTGCGATGCGCTCGGCGGGGCGCCATAGCGCACCGAATCGGCAAGCTCCATGAACCCATCGAGCAAGCGGTCATCGCCTGCCAGCGGGCGGGCCCGCAGCAATGCCTGACGCTCCCAGACGTCCATCCAGCGCCGGTAATACTCGCCATAGGAGTCCAGGGACCGTGAGAGCGGCCCGTTCTTGCCCTCGGGGCGGAGATCTGCATCAAGCTTCAGCGGAAACTCTCCGCGGATCGCAGGCTTCTGAGGTTTGGACAGCAATGCGCTGAGCCGCGCGGCGAGCTTCTGCGCCTGGACATCGGCAAGCGCCGGATCGCCGCCTTCGGCGACGTCATGGACGAATATGGCGTCCATATCTGAGCTGTATCCGATCTCTCGGCCGCCCTGGCGTCCCATGGCGATCACCACGAGATCGGCATGACGTCCCTCGGACGCCCAGATCTCGGATTCGGCCACACGCAAGGCACCCAGCGTTGCTGCCCGGTCGGCGTCGGAGAGCGCGATGCCCACCTCGGAGATCTCCAAGAGGCCGACGGCGTCGGCGATTGCCACTCGCAGCGTCTCGCGTTTGCGGACCAGCCGGGTCAGTCGCATTCCTGTCTCGAGGTCACCCTTATGCCGGGTGATCTTATTGCTGACCTCTTTCCAGAGCGTCTCGAAGCTGCGCGGAGCCAGATCAGCGTTGTCCCCGAGCCACTTGGTGGATTCCGGAGAATGCTCGAGCATGTCGGAGATGTACTTCGACCCGGCCAGGATCAGGGACAGCCGCTCGGCAGCCACGGATGAATCCCGCAGCATGGTCAGATACCAGGGGCTCTGTCCCAGGGACTCGCTGAGCCGGCGGAAGGCGAGCAGTCCGCCGTCGGGGTCTACGCCTTCCCCGAACCAGCCCAGCATCATCGGCAGAATTCGGCGCTGCAGCTTCGCGCGACGACTCACCCCGGAGGTCAGGGCCGAGATGTGGCTCATGGCTCCGGCGGCGTCGTGGTAACCCAGGGCCGCCAAACGGTCCTGAGCCGCCTTGGCGGTGAGCCGGACTTCGTCATCTGAGAGCACCGCAGTGGTGGAGAGCAGCGGTCGGTAGAAGATCCGTTCGTGGAAGCTTGCAACCTCGCGGCTGATCTCGCGCCACTGAGTGAGAATCTCATCTCCGGCGGGACGGCGGCCCCGGTACGGCGGACGCACCGCGTGGGCCAGCGCGCGGATCTCATCATCTTTGACCGGCATCAGATGGGTGCGGCGCATATTGCTCATCTGGATCCGGTGCTCGTAGAGCCGCAGCATCCGGTAGCAACGGGACATCGCATCTCTATCGGCGCGGGCCACGTACTCCCCGGCTTCGAGCATCTCGATGGCCGTGAGTGAATCCCGCACGCGCAGGGTCTCATCCACTCGGCCATGGACCAGCTGCAGCAGCTGCACGGTGAACTCGATATCTCGCAGACCGCCGCGGCCCAGTTTGATCTCCCGGTCCACTTCATCTCCGGGGATGTTGTCAAAGACCCGCCGACGCATGCGCTGCACGTTCTCCACGAAGTTCTCCTGCGCGGAGGATGTCCAGACCTGCGGCCAGATCGCCTCGATATAGTCCGCGCCGAGGCTGCGGCTTCCCGCGATCGGACGCGCCTTGAGCAGCGCCTGGAATTCCCAGCCATGCGCCCAGCGCCTGTAGTACTCCAGGTGAGACTCGAGCGTGCGGGAGAGGTCGCCTTCGCGGCCTTCGGGACGCAGATTTGCATCCACCTCCCAGAGGCCGGGTTCCGGGCCCGCACCGTTGATGACCTTGGAGATCCCGGACGCCATGGCCACAGCGGTGTTCCGAGCAGCGGCAGAATCGATGTCCTCGGCGGCGCGGTGGACGAAGATGACATCCACATCGGAGATGTAGTTGAGCTCGCGCGCTCCGCACTTACCCATGCCGATGACCGCAAGCTCCACCATCTCCGCGGTGCGTCCATTGCGGTCGGTGAGCTCGGACCGGCTGACCGCCAGCGCGGCGTCGATCGCCGCGGCAGCCAGGTCAGAGAGCTGACGTGAGACCAGCGGCTGGTGCGCCGCCGGATCGGCAGCGCTGAGGTCACCGAGGGCCAGGGCAGTGAGTTCGCGCCGGTAGGCCCGGCGCAGCGCGACGCCGGCATCCTTGGCACTGAAATCCTCGGCCAGCTCCGCTGTGGGCGTCTCGGCAGCGGGATCGGCGTGCACCGATTCCAGCAGCCGGGCACGCAGCACCTCGGGTTCAACGACCTCCGGGTGGGCGAGGGCCGCGGCGTCGTCGGG
>Ga0265797_10010934_pt1 | contig 11471 bp, 17 predicted proteins | sample P2T30metagenome_FD_192433 | JGI IMG/M metagenome (GOLD analysis project Ga0265797, IMG submission 192433) | Plant litter microbial communities from East Loma Ridge, Irvine, California - P2 T30 | ecosystem: Environmental > Terrestrial > Plant litter > Unclassified | place: USA: California... | reverse complement strand
TCCAAAACCCGCGCAATCTCAGCGCCTCGGAGTTCAACTCCGTCCCGTCCGACACCTCACTCCACACACCCGGCCCCACATTTCCGATCCTACATCAGTTCATCACATGTGCATGTGCATGCGTGAGCAAACCTACACATCCAACCTTCACGCTAACTTGACAGCCATTGAAGGGTCTGGTTAAATTAGGTGGAAGATCGCAAACGCACTAGCAGAGTCTACTACAATCGTCGCCCGCAGATCGGAACCCAAGGAAATACCCATCTCCAGTCAAACCAGTGACCTTTTTCACAATGACCAACAACTGACGATTTGAGGCCCAAAAAATACAACTTGGAGCGGCTGGCGTTGCTATGATAGCATCTCGCTAGGCGCTACATTAAACGCTCTTCGCTGACGCCCAAGCCTTCTTATGAGGCTCTCGCGACTCTTGACAGTCCGACTCCCACGACATCACCATTCCTGAGATATTCTCGAACAACATGCTACCACAGCGCTCATCGGGAACCATCTAGCGACCGCAAGACCACCAACATGGATCTCCGGCTGGATCGCGACCATGTTGTCCGCCGGGACTGGTTACCTCTCTTCGCCATCATCTGGATGTCCGTCGTTTCTCTCTTGGTCGTTCTCCGCCTCGCTCTTCGCGCAACCAGTCGCTCCCTCGGACTCGATGACGTAAGTCAGCAAATAAACGAACCCTCGCCTATCTGCATCAACTCGAACTGACAAAAGTGCAGGCTCTTCTCTTGCCTTCTTGGATTATATACATCGCTTTCGCAAGCATCGCAGTCTTTGCATCGAAAGCAGGACTCATCGATAGACACACTTACGACATGAAACCATCCAGCTTGCCCGTTTTCGCACTCGTGAGTAAAGCGCTCTCCACCCAAAGCGCAAACTCGATACTGACTCAACGCAGACAGCCTGGCTCGCCGAATTCCTTTTCCTAATCGGCACCTGTTGCCTCAAAGTCTCGATCCTACTCTTCTTCCGTCGCATGGTAAAAGACCTCTTTGAGCGAAAGTGGCAGATTGCAATCTGGGCCGGGGTTCTTTTCACTGTCACGCAAACAATCATTTTCGCAATAATCCTGGCGGCGACCTACAGGTGTATCGACTACATCACGAGAGGGGACAGGTCTGGAATGTCCGATGTCCAAGTCGACTTCTGCCTCCACACTCCCAGGAGCATTCTCGCTGCCGGTATCCTGTCGGTCATCAGCGAATCGTATGCCATTCTCTTGCCTTGGATCGTAATGAGGCGCTTGAGCCTGCCGGTCAGACAGAAATACGCAATGAACGCAATCTTTCTGTTCAGCACACTTGTTATCGTCATCGCTGCTTGCTTCCGCACGAGCGCTTTGGTCAAATTCCACAAGATGGATGATCCCTCCTGGTAAGTCGAATGCGTTCATCAGTCTCAACTCATTGAATTCCGCTGACCGGTCATTAGGCGAGGCTTCGAAACGAACGTCGCAGCAATGATCGTGAGTACCCGCGGCATAAAAGGCAGCATCAATGAAGACATACTAACTAAACTCGTTCAAGGAATGGGGCATGGGATTCATCTGCGCCTGTTTGCCTTCTTTGCGATGCTTCTGGCGCACCTGCAGAAGCTCTCATCTCGGCGAGCGCATTCTCTCAAACTCGAGGAAGACGCGAAGCGGTCGGGAAGAGCTTCAGCAGCCGCAAATTTGCTATTACATGGAGTCTCTGCACTCGCTGGAACGACCTGCGAACGCCCTTTGCAAATGATGGGTTTCCTTTCTGCTTTCCTCAATGACGGCCTACGACAATATTAATATAATGATTAATTCGCAAGACTACGCACAAACGAGCAAGTCATCCTGAGCAGAGTCATGAGATCTTCGGCGTGAGAAGATTGGATCTCCCGGATCTTTCATTCGTACAGATGCAGACAGAGAGCGTTCGAAGCTGAACAGACCCGAGACCTACTCAAAGTCTTGGTTGACGTGCATGGAAAAAAAAAGACATTAACAGCAGGAAACGAAGAAACAACTTGGAGTTGATTCCACGGCTGGAAGCGCTAATGCGGGAGCCCGTAAACACGGCATGCTTATCGACGACACTCTCATGCTAGCACTGGATAAGACCGCTGTCAAAGATTAAGGGACGCGGAAGACAGTCTAGTCATTCCTTCCATCACTGAGAAAAGAAACAGTGTTCCATCACCGCGGATCAGACTACACGACCATTTCATACATCTTCTAAAAACTCTCAGAGCTTCGCAGGATGAACCGTGATAGGAATATCCTGGCCCATGAACTGGCTCTCACACTTGAAGATCAGTCCATAACTCTCAGACCAAGCCGTCAACTCGGTGCCCCGACGGATCAAAAACTTGTCTCCTTTGTGCAGAGTCGATGTCTTTCCGGTTTCGTCGCGGAATGTGATTTCGCCTGGAAGCGACCTGGTCAGTGAGAGGGCAAACGATATCCCTTCCGTCTTTTGGGAGGACTCCTCACCTTCTAGGACGATACCTGCTTCGTCGAAATCGTACTTGGGTGGCGATGCGGGTGAACCTTTCTCGATACGCAGATATGCGGCTGTCAGAGGGTTCTTGATGTTCTTGTCGTCGTGGCTTCCGAAGATTTCGGCTTGTTGAAGTTCATGTCAGTGCTGGTGTTCGCCAATATTACTCGCTGCCGTACGTACTGTAGAAAACGTGGTCTATGCCTGGTGTTTGTTCGATCTTGAACCTGTCTGCACGGGGCTTGGTTTCGAGAGGCATGTTGGAGAATGGCTTTGGGTTGATTCGGATCGATGCGACGGTTGATGTTTGCTTGTGAACTGATAGAAGTACTATAGAAACGATTCCTTAGCACTCTTATCTATTTGTCTTCATGGTTGCAATCAGGCTCTCCCATGTTTTGTCTGTGGAGTCAAGTACTGCTGATGAGGACAATCTACTCTCGCTGCCCGCGCAACCCGGTGCCCGCGGACCCGACGGGACTTTGCCCACCATTCTAGGAATGGTATCAGGCTTGGCACGGGTTTCGATGGCCCTGATAGATGGTTACCTACGTCTCCCAGTGTGTTAGACTGCTTCCCTCAAAACATGCCGCTCCGTTATCATCGATAGCCAGCAATGGCCTAGATGGGTCGTTCGTTATCGTTGATGGAAGTACATCACTCCTCGTCGGTACTTATACGCCTACTCAATGCGGCCCCAGGTTTCTTCGGAACATCACCTATATTGAAGGACCTCGAACAACTTCGTGTTATACCTCTTGTGTATCCATCTCATCTTATCAATACCAGATTACTTCAACTCACAACATGACGCCTCGATCAAAGGATGGCTTCATCTGGACGAAAGACACTTCATCGACCGAGGGTCTTCATACAGAGGCAGTGGTCTCAAGCTCCCCAAGCATCGCCAGAGAATACGATGTGATCGTCATCGGCGCCGGTTTTGCTGGACTGATTGCTGCACGCGAGCTTTCCGCCGACCGCAATCGATCCGTTCTGCTTCTCGAAGCACGCGATCGCATCGGAGGCCGGACGTGGACTGCAAACGAGCTTGGCGAAGAGATAGAAATGGGAGGTACCTGGGTGCACTGGTAAGTCCGATCGAAGAAAAAGCCCACTTGGCGTTCAACACTGACCACATGGTGTTATCCAGGAGCCAGCCACACGTATACAGCGAGTTGACCCGCTACGGATTGCACAAAAATATCAAACCGACGATTGCGATGATGAAACCCGAGACCAGCACCCACACTTTCTCTTCCTCGCCGGAACCAGTCGATCCAGCAGAGGCTTTCGAGATCGTCGATCGACTCACGCAGCAGTTCCTCTCGATCGACGGTGAGACAAGCCAGACTCTCATGCCGTATCCTCATGACCCTCAACGCGAGCCCAGGTTGTGGGCCAAGTACGACCACTTGACGATGGCTCAGAGGCTGGACATGATCGATACGTCGGACCGAGAGAGAGCGCTGTTCGAAACGTACATGGGCCTGTGTGGTCTGGGCAAGCCGGAAGACGTCGGCTTCACCGAGGTGCTCCGGTGGTATGCTTTGGCAGGGCATAGTATGGCTGCCATGTATGAGCAGACAAGTGTCTATAAACTCGGAAAGGGTGGTATGACATCTTTCGCCAAGGCGCTCTTGAGTGACGTGCACGCGGATCGCCTGATGAGCACGCAAGTGGTCGAGATGTCGCAGGCGAACGGCAAGGTGCACGTTCAAACCAAGGGCGGGCGAACGATTACTGCAAGGACTGTGATCTCAACAATACCTCTGTAAGTTACCACGCATCGTGTTGCATGGCCTCTGCAGCTGACAATTTCCAAAGAAACTGCCTGCCGGACGTCCATTTCTCGCCACCACTCCAAGGACCACGTGCCGAAGCCACCAAGTACGCTCACCACAATGCCGGCGCCAAACTCCATTTCAAGCTTGAAGATGCTCAACCTCTCTGGTTGGCGACCGCGAGTGCCTCGGGAGCCAGTCCCTACTTGATGGCCATCGCAGACCACAACGGCACCAAGGCATCGGGCAAAGATGGAACGTACGTTATTGGAGCCACGAAGGGTAACTCGGGCATCGACGCCAAAAACCCCCATGCGATGATCGCTGGGTTCAAGGGGACTTTCCAGCCTGGCTGCGAGGTGTCCGCCTACCTCTTGCACGACTGGGCCACAGATCCGTTCTCGAAGGGTCTCTGGAGTTCGTACAGAACTCTAGGAATGTCCAGACATGTTGCAGCGCTTCAAGAATCCCACGGTGCTATTTTCTTCGCGAGTGCGGATTGGGCCGACGGCTGGCGGGGTTTCATCGATGGTGCTTTGGAAAGTGGGAAGAGGGCCGCGAGGGGTGCGGCCGAGTTGCTGGATGCTCCAGCGCGGGCTTCCAAGATCTGAAAGATGGAGGATCGTTCGGGTCACGGGCTGCTCGGCCACGTAATACTTTGTTGTAAATCTCGGCTCTTGGGTTTCAGCATTCCATTGGCGGTATTCGCTTCCCGGTTGTTACTTCTTTTCGTTCTTGTAAAGGCGGTTGTGGTTAAACGGATCGTTCTTGACTACGGGTCGCTTTATATCGTGCTCCTGCATGTATTCGTCTCTTTAGAAACACGAAATCTGGCACACATCTTACCTCTAGGAGCATGAGTGTAAACGCTTGTTTGTCTGTCGGTTTCCGTGTGGCGTGGCGTGTGGCGGCGATGTGAGGTCCGTACAAGCTCAAAATATTACTCGATTGGGTCAAGTCCACAGACGCGGTCTTGGATTTCTTGGAAGTCAACGGGAGATTTGGTGCCCTTGTGTGATGGGAACTCCTTGGGCACTGTAGGCGGAGCGCCGCAGGTCGCTAATATGATAACATTTTCGTCATCGTCGGGGTCCGCGGACATTCTATTCTGGGATCAGTCGCCTTACAGCCTGTCTCGTGTCTTTCAACAGAACGCAAGAATATCCGAGTATTCATTCTGATTATTACCACGACTCCATCGCGCAGGATCACCAAGCGTTGCTTTCAGGCTCACCCGTTTAAAAAGTCGCCTGATATCGACTTCTCAATATCGACTTCACAATGCAATCGACACTCTCACGCGGCAACAGTTTACCGTCTCAAGTGGTACGACACCTTCAACAACACCGTCGGAATCATCACCATGTTGTTCCTCTCATGATCAATGGCAAGGATGTCCACGGCGAGAAATTCGACGTCACCGGCCCGTTGACAAACAAAACGATTTGGAGTGCAACATCTGCAACTCGAGAGCATGTCGAATCCGCTGTCTCCAGCGCTCAAGCCGCGTTTCCAGCATGGTCAGCCACCAAGCCAAACGAAAGAAGAGATATCTTCCTCGCGGCGGCGCATGTAATGCAGAGAAGGAAGGAGGAGTTGATCGGCTACATGCATCAAGAGATCGGTGCTGGCGTTGACATGCAGGAATTCATCTTCAATGTTTCGGTCGAAGGTCTGAAGGATACGGCCGGACGAATTGCTGGGTCGATGACTGGAACGCTGCCTTGTTCGACACATGATGGCATGCGTGCAATGGTTGAGAAGGTGCCGTATGGTGTGGTGCTGGGAATTGGCCCTTGGTATGTTGATGATCATTCTTTGTCGACCTTTTGCTCATCACTCACAAGGTACCCAGGAATGCACCTTATCACTTGGGCCTGCGATCTATAACCTTCCCGCTAGCTGCTGGCAACACGGCAATATTCAAGGGGCCCGAGGCCGCTCCTCGGTGTGCCTGGGCGATTGCAGATATCTTCCGTGAAGCTGGAATTCCCGCAGGCTGCCTCAACTTGATCACTCATAACGCTTCTCGAGGGCCGGCAATTACGGAGCAGCTTGTGGCGCATCCGAGTGTGAGGAAGATCAATTTCACTGGCAGTACTCGCGTGGGTCGTCTCATTGCTGCCTCCGCTGGCAAGCATCTCAAGCCAGTATTGATGGAACTTGGAGGAAAGAACAGTGCTATTGTCCTGTCAGACGCAGACATCAAGAACTCCGCTACACAATGTGCGCTCGGCGCTTTCATGAACGTGAGTGCGAGGTCTTAACTGCCTGTCGATGCTTTGAGCTGACCGACCCTCCATGTGTAGTCGGGGCAGATCTGCATGTCGACTGAGCGGATCTTGGTGCACGAGTCCGTGGCGTCTCAGTTCCGAGAAGCATTTGCAGCGGCTGTGCGAGCTGAAATTCTCAGCAAGCCTGACATGAGGCCCGTCGTGATTGATACTTTATCTGCTGACAAGAACCGTGCCTTGATTGCCGACGCTGTTAGGCAGGGAGCACACCTGGAACAGGGTACTACAGAGACTATAAGCGAGGCGCCAACTCAGATGCTCCCGACCGTGATCTCTGGAGTTGAGAAGAACATGGACATCTACCAGACAGAGTCTTTCGGTCCGAGCGTATCCCTTTTCTCCTTCAAGACCGAGTCTGAAGCACTCGAGCTTGCCAACGACACCGAGTATGGACTCAGTGCTGCCGTGTTCACGGAGAATCTCCAGACAGGGTTACGTCTAGCGAGACAGCTTGAATCCGGCGCGGTACACATCAATTCGATGACGGTACATGATGAATACCCGCTTCCGCACGGCGGTGTCAAGTCCAGCGGATTTGGTAGATTCAATGGATACCAGGGACTTGACGAGTTCCTGTACACGAAGACTGTCACATGGATGGTTTGAGTTCGTGAAAGCTGTTATCCTGTGTGGTTTGGGAGAGGTGTGTAGCATATGCAGCGCTAGAGGACTGAACATAGCGTTTGCGGTGCGTGACCGGCCTGTTGCGTCTAGTAGCACTGTAGCAATTCAAGAATGCGATGCCCACTTGGCCTGCTTCTCCAGGACAATCTCGTTGACAAGTCGCAACCAACTCCAGAGGTAAGTGCTCAATCAAAAGATCTCAATCAAAAGGTCCCGACAACGCAGCATCGGCCAATAGTGGTCCAAGAGGCTTATTGCCTCGGTAGCAGCGACAAGACGCGTGTGGTGATGGCGCTACGAGCTTGGCGAGGTCTTCAAGGGCGACATCCGACCGACGATTGGAGGTGGGAGATAACAAAGCATGTCGGCTCGCCTTGGGATAGATTGGCACTGGGAGGAGGCGAAGCTTGAAGGGATCAGGAGCATGAAGGAGTTGAAGGAGCCAGGATGGATCAGGAAGGTTGATTTGAAGGTGGATCTTCGCCAAGCCCGCCCCCAGACACGCCATCCTCCGATTTCTCACCAACTCTGCTTCTCCCGTTCCTCCGACCTCACTCTTCCATCTTCCATTGGCGACATGTGTGGTGTTTCATCACGTCGCATCTCCTCTTTCAGCGCTACCAATCCTACCAGCGCTACTGTACATGTAGGGTTCAGCCCGGCGCAATCTAAACACCTATTCACCTTCTCTTTCCAGAACCACGCCGACTGACAGTCCACAGGTCTACCAGAGGAATAGTAGTCGTCAGACATTGAACAGCCAAACCCGAGCATGTAATCACGCGTGGCTGCCCTGGCGCCCGCCTTCACAGATCCTCCCGTCCATGAAACAAAGGATTTTGTCCTTTAGTGGGACCTCTTCGCGCTTGAGGCGCGACCACTGACACGCTGAATGTTCGCTGCTGCGGATCACTATACTCGAACCGCTGCGGCCAGGGCCGGTCCACACAATCGAATCAACACAAGCTCCGAGAAGCGTGTCTGATGTAGCACTACTAATCGCTTGCATTGCTTGGCGTTGGAGCTACGACTTCGTCTCGTCCAAATCTCTCACCTACATGTATCCCTTGCTGTCGGGGGTCTTCCTCTTTGTCTACATGATGCCGAAGCTTCTTCTAACCTACCAATCTGGGCAACGTTATCTTTCGAACGCAGTGTCGATCTTTGCTGGTGAAGAGCTGGCTGTTTCCTGACCTGCCAGTCCAAGTCAAGCTCGATGCAAGTCAGCCCTCTTGCTCCGGATCGAAGCAGGGTTGAAGATATGGATGTGGGTCTACACCATGGAGATGCCCCAAGACTACTACACACTATGGCCCACCAGCTTTCAAGTCGAATAATTGTATGGATATAAGTATCTGGCGCATCTCTCCCAAGTTCCATCTCTCATCCGCCATCACTTCTTCAATCACCAGCATCATTCGCTCACTTCTACATCCAAATTCATTCGCTCATCTTAGCCATCACAAACCGACAACATGAAGGTTACCGCCACCGTACTTGCCGCTCTCGTGGCCTCTGTCAGCTCTACTGCCATTGACTTGGAGAAGAGAGACTCTCCCCTCTCCGTCTCCTTGACCCAGGTCGAGGACAGCAAGGTCAAGGTTGCTCTCACCAACAATGATGAGGCCAGCTACAAGCTTTTCTACAAGGGCACATTCCTCGACAACGCCCCGACTGATAAGCTCTCGGTCACCTCCGACTGTAAGTCTAGAAAGAATCCCTTGACTATCGTGACAAGACTGACCCAGAGCAGCCGCCAAGGCCCCTTTCCTCGGCATGCTCCAGCGCATGGCCACCAGCTCTTTGACGGAAGACTCCTTCAAGACCATTGCAGGTGGTGAGACCATGGAGGTTGAAATTGAGATCGCCGAGCTCTACGACCTGTCCAAGAGCGGAAAGTACACCGTCCTCACCCAAGGTGCTATTGAGTACGCCGACGCCGACTCCACCGCCCTGTCTGGTGCAGTTCTCGCCTACTCCAGCAACTCTCTTGACATTGATGTCGACTCTGCCAAGACCGCCAAGATCGAGACCGCTGTCCAGTCACTCACCAAGCGCACTGCCGTCCAGAGCGACTGTTCGGGCACCAGACTGTCGACCATCCGCACCGCTCTCTCAAACTGCAACAGGCTGGCCAGCGCCGCTGCTACCGCTGCCACTTCTGGCTCCGCAAGCACTTTCCAGACGTACTTCAAGACAACGTCTTCATCCACTCGCAGCACTGTCGCTGCCCGTCTGCGCGCAGTTGCCAGCGACTGCGGCTCTACTTCTGGTGGCAAGACCCGCACTTTCTGCACTGATATTTACGGTGCCTGTGAATCGGGTGTTCTTGCTTACACTCTGCCCTCGAACAACTACATCGCCTACTGCCCGCTGTTCTTCAACCAGCTTCCCGCCCTCTCTGGCCAATGCCACGCTCAGGACCAGGCCACGACCGTTTTGCACGAAGAGACCCACGCTCCTGCCGTCTACAGCCCTGGCACTGTGGACAACGGCTACGGTTACTCTGCTGCCACCTCTCTCACTGCCGCCCGTGCCCTGGCGAACGCCGACTCGTACGCGTTGTACGCCAATGGTAAGCCTACTCCTGTTGACACCAGGGCTCCAAAAGTTGTCGTTGAATCCTTATTGACTTGCTTGCTTCACAGCTATTTACACCGGCTGCTAGATGGTGGCTTCCCAACTTGAGCATGAAGTCACGGGAGGGACGTTGAACTCGGGAACGCAGCCGAAAACCTAGAAGGATGGTGGGGAGGTAAGGAGAATATGTGATAGAGCAACGAAATTTACGATCCAATGAAGCGAGTTTTCATCCCATTGAGCGAGTGCATTAGAACATACATGTGATCTCCTTTGCACTCACTCGGCTCAGTCATGTGTGACGTGGGGCGTGTCGATCAAGCCGGTCATCCTCGAACTCTACCCACAACGCCCGCGTTAGCAGGTCGGAAACGGCTTTACCATGAACACTAAAGGATGAGAAGCGGAAACCTTAGCAACGAAGCTTTAATAGCCTGACCCCGGATTAACAGCTATCCGATTGGGCTGCCTCGACGAGGTACTTCAAGATACAGCACACCTTTCTGACGACACCTCGAACTCTGGCGTCTGAGCCTGACATGTCTTCGCGCTGCTCCTCATCTCATCATGCTTGACAGCTTGACTACTTGGTGACTCGGTGACCTCTTTCCTCCCGATGCACACAGGCTGGAAATTGCTTTGACATCGACTCCATCCCGTCCGGCTTGAGCGAGACTTGTTCGACCCACAGCTCTCACGCCTGAGCACACTTCGTCGTCAGCTCACGAACAAGATAGCACCCACAAAGAAGCAACCAACCAAATCTACCATGTCCAACATCTCGACAGCACAAACAAGCCAACTATGCAACCCAACCTCCGTCCCCTCCTTCCTCCCAAACGTTGACATGACGAAAGAATGGTGCGCAATCCCAGGGAACAACGCAACCTCCGAGTACGCCATAACGATTATGCAACAATGCTGCGGAGCAAACGCCGTGCAAGAAGTCGGCGGCTGCGATTGGTGTTATTATCAGGATTCGACGGCTAAGAACAGCAAGCAGTTCAACGAGGACTTTACGGTCTGTTTGAGGAGGAGCGCGAGGCAGAGGAACGTGACTGCGGTGCAGGCGCGCTTTTGTAATACTCCTGAGTTCTCTGCAGGGGCTATGGAGGCTGGAGTGAGGTTGTGGTTTGTGGCGGCGCTGACGGCTTTGTCGCTTGCTTTAGCTTGAGGAGCCTCACCATGGTGAGACCGTTGTTTTGGTCGATGTGGGCTGGGCACTTCGCGATCTGCGAAGAGGGTCTTCTTTCGGCGGCAACTCTTGGCTAAGAACCGGGAGACTGGGACACTTGGCTGTGGTGTGTTGCGTGTTTCGTTCACAGAATCAGATTACTGATGCTCATAAAATAGTTCTTGGGCCTCCAACCAATTCTCTCCCTGTCAGACTTCTGTCAAATCGTCAATGATCACCGCCTTGTCGATCCGCTCAAGTCTCCAACCTCCGGACAACCACACATCTCGGACTATCAAAGCTATGCCTTCTCCGGACACACCTCTCCTCTGGCCCAGCCTTCTTATGCTCTACGGTCCACCAGCACGACCTTCATTGATCCAATAACCATCTCCATCGTTTCTGCACGCAGAATCTTGAACGCAATAGTAGAGGAGCCCCGACTCGTTCGGCGACTTCAGAACATAAGGCTCGGTCTCATACTCTTCACCGCAGTACACACCACCGACTTTATTGTAGA
>Ga0265797_10010933_pt1 | contig 11471 bp, 9 predicted proteins | sample P2T30metagenome_FD_192433 | JGI IMG/M metagenome (GOLD analysis project Ga0265797, IMG submission 192433) | Plant litter microbial communities from East Loma Ridge, Irvine, California - P2 T30 | ecosystem: Environmental > Terrestrial > Plant litter > Unclassified | place: USA: California... | reverse complement strand
GTGCTGACTTGATGAGGTCACAGCCGCGGAATTTCGTTTCACGTGCCCGCGTCACGCAACCCCGACATCGAAGCTTCGAGTTAACTCCAGACTGCCAACTCCAACAATCACATTCGATACCGTACAGTATCTTCCTGTACCAAGACATGATCATTGTCGATCAGATTCTTCCATCAACATCTACAGTCCAAGATCTGACTGAAGCCGGCATTGACATCGGGTCATCTAAGTTGCACAGTTTCATCTTGACGAATGCTGCAGAACCGGTCAGCGACTCCTTCCATCAAGAGAGGGACGTCTTACTTGCAGTAGCCGGGCCCTATACGCGTTCTGACTACGAAGAGTCGAATACATGGGTAGCGGATAATCGCAACATCTGTAACCTCTTGCGATGCAGTGCGCCTGCCAACCCATGCCAATAGCGTCCAACGTCCAGTTGTCACAGTGCGCGATCTGCACTGGACAGCCTCGTTGGGTCCTACACGCTCAGCAGCGTCTACCTGTTCTGGAAATGCATATCTGCAAGGACTCAGCCGCACACAGCTCAGTTGCACAACTCCATGGCTGCCAATGGGAGAATTCAACATGGCGTCTTAGCCACACCGGGGCCGTTCTCAAGGCTGTTGCCTTGATTATGCTTCCGGTCTTGCTTGCGAGGCCGGAAGGATACTTGGCCCCCAAAACAGCTTCTTTATGAATCCTGCCCTTTCCCTCAAACGGCCTCGTTGGCGAGAAGCATTCTAGTATCAATGGCTAATGTCTATGCGCGACCCTGTCAAAGTACCCTTCTTCAGCCCCCACGTCAAGACAATGGGATATGCAGCGATGCTACTCCCCTCATGAGCTTATCGCAGCGCGCCGACGAGGCCTCATCACAAAGCGACATCCCCACTCAGCTTGATCAGAATTCGCAAGCTCAGATCAGCGCTGGAAACTCAACTGCATCACGCCGCTGGACTCATCCGAAACTTCCACGCCCAATCAGCAAGGCATCACAAGCTTGGGATTCGCGACTCAGAAGAAGCCGCTTCCATGGGTGGCGTATGGGAGTGCTGTTTGGTTGTTGCATGTCGTTCCTTGTCCTTTGTTGCAACATTGCTCTTATCGCAATCGGAGCAAACAGCAAATTCGGTTATGACCACGAAGGCATATCTTCAATCCTCGAAGGCGACGAGACGCGCATCGCACGATGGGACTCTGCTTTGCACGTTCTCATTAACGTACTCAGCACCGCGTTGCTATCATCGTCAAACTACACTATGCAAGTCCTGAGCTCCCCGACACGGAAAGATGTGGACGTCGCGCATGCGAAAGGACAGTGGCTCGATATTGGGCGACTAAGTCCTCGGAATTTGAGGGCTATCTCACGCAGCCGCGCGACCCTTTGGTTGATCTTAGTATTGTCCTCGACACCATTGCATTTATTGTACGTTGTTAGATGAACTCCCGGACTACAAAGGCTCATCAATTCTAGCTATAACGCCTCGGTCTTCAAAGTGATCACGTCCCGGAAAGGTCACTCCTTTGCAACACTGGACGTGTCATCGGATGCATGGAAAGAAATCGCTGATGCTACTGACAACGACACCTGGACCCATGGCGCGTACTGGAATTTGCCCGCTGATCGATGGGACGAACCATACTCTAAAGAACACATCTCCATTTATGGTGACTTGTATCTCGCAATCGATAGGGTGTCAATCAGACTCAGGTCGCCTCCACCAGCCTTGAACCTTTCGCAATTTAACGCCGCGGACGTGGAAACCTCGACTGGTGCAGATAGCTTGACACCAAAGAAGATTATCGTAGATTCACCGGAGTGGCTAAACTACAACAGCCTTGCTCACGGCTTTAATCGCCTGACCGGAGCCTATCTACACGTAGCGAAGGCCTCATCATTCAAGATGCTGGACTCGCCCAGTACAGTGCAAGTCAGCCTCTACTTTCTTGCTGTGGTGGTCACTTTCAACTTGGTCAAGCTCATTGTTCTGCTCACGGTCCTCCTCACAGATCGATCGGAGTACCTCGTCACCTTAGGAGATGCCGCCAGCTCGTTCTTGAAGCGAGAAGACCCTTACACGATTAGTCGATGTCTCCTTAGTCGAGAGACTGTATCATCAAGTCTAGGTCATTCACTGAAGAAAAGCAAATACGACGAAACCGATAGAAAGGAGCTTAATCTTCGGCTGCGAGACGTCTGGCTTCCACGTTCACGGTCTTACTTTTCTCCTTTCCATGATCGCGTCCAGTTCATCTACACATTTTCGTAAGTGAGCCCCCGATAAGTCCTGAATCTTGACTGAGTATCTAGGATCGGATTCTTCATATTCGTCTTCGCGATTGTCCTTGCATGGAGCCTGAGCTCAAACATGCAATGGGGAACTTCATCTACCTCTTACATATTCTCTTCTGGAAGCACATCGGTTGTAGCTACACTATGGAGTGCTTGGCTGGCCAATATCCCGCAGCTACTTTTGTCATCCTGCTACTTCACGATCAACCAATTCTGCACATCAATGGCTGGAGCAGAAGAGTGGAACAACCTAGCGACATCCAGGAAAGGCCTCAGAGTCACCCAGCCATATGATCATCAAAGAAGTACTTACTTCCTAGAACTACCATACAGATGGAGCCTTCCTCTGCTTGCGATTAGTGGAACACTCCACTGGTTGATGTCTCAGGCTTTCTTCCTGGTCCGGATAGATACGTGGTATTCCAGTACCCTGAGTTCGACAGCAGCATGCGGGTTCTCAGCTCTGAGCCTTATAGTTCTACTATCCGTTCTTTTCGTATTGCTCGGCATTATAGGCGTGGTTGGACTCAGGAAAAGACAAACAAGAGTACCCATCGTGTCGTCTTGTAGCTTGGCGATAAGCGCTGCTTGTCACCCACCGCCTAAAGAAGTTGATGCGCACTTGGCCAAGCTTCAATGGGGCGTCACGGAAAATGAGGTCGTTGAAGGATTTGGACATTGCTCGCTTTCTGCAGGGAGCGTGACCGAACCGGAAGAGGGAAAGATGTATTACTAAATTGGTGGCTACCCCACACCGAATGAGCGCTACGCATTGCTTGCGGGGAAACTGCGGACGGTCGTATGAGGAAGTCGGTATGGGCGAAGCGGTAGTCACGTCGAACGGAAAGCACGACATGGCTGTTCAACCCCCGCAGTCTCGCTGCCTTCCGCTCCTGCCAATTTTCCTTTGACACTCATGTCACTCAGCGCAGACTTCCTCAAGCACAAGATCCGAGACACCACCCGCCATGCGCATCCCCGCTACTGCCATGATGCTCAGCATGCTCATGCTACTGATCTTTTGCATCCGAGATATCGCCGCCTTGCCAGCCGAAGCGTCCGACAATTTGTGGAAGCACATGACCGTACGTCGCTTCCGTCCGGATTACAAGGGTCAGGTACTGACAGCTTTTCCTCTAGATTCAAGTCTGTAACGTGGCCAACTTCAAAGGAGCCTGCCGTTACTTCGACGTCATGGTGGACGAGTGTCGCGACATCAGCAGCGACTAGTACGTATAGATTATGTTGTCTTCAGATATGAAGCTTGTGCTAACACATGCGCCTCAGCTCCAGAGAGATAAGCTCAGTTCGCGCCGTTACCCACATGGGCTGCTGTCAATTGTATCGGTATGTTCATTCATTCTCTCTTTCTCCCTTCTCCCTTCTCTCTGAAGTTAGCGCATGCTCACAAGGGTAACTGTAGAACTCCGCGCTGCGAGGCTCTCTTCGGCGATACCGACATGGCCGTACGCTGGGGCGAAGGCGGTAAATCGACACTTTCAGGTTGGACGAAGCGGGATATCAAGAGCATGAAGTGCTTTATCCTGGGCCGGCCGACCGAGATGATCGACTACTACTGAGTAAGAGTTGCGGGGAAGAATAAGGGTATATGGGCCGGTATCCAATGCGCTCGATCTAGACATGGCCTCAAGACTGGGACAATCGGTAGCTGGGAAGCTTCACAAAAGCTATCTGTCCAAATATGAGTAAAGAGACCCGGGATTCGTGTGACATCGAGAGCGAACAATAGTACAATGGTAGTATATTATGGTCTATACAAGAAAGGAAATCCGAAAGATACTCTATTTTGTCCCGCATGGAACCGTAGCGGACCGTACAGGTGGTGTACATGATATCATAGTAAAGGTCAGGGTATCGGTAGGAAGAAGAGGGCCGAGCGGTCAAACTCGGGCGGGGTATATAATGTCGTGACGTCGTAGCGTGAGGGTATCGTGAATAGAAGAGGAGGGGGTACTAGCCAAGCGCAGGTATGAAGTGAAAATGAGCGAGAAAAGAAGGAAGGCGGATGAATCCAGCAGCCGGCGCCGGGCTCGAGTGCTTATCGAAAGAAGGGGAAGTGAGGTCGAGAGGGGACGTATTCTCATGACTGCCACTCGCATTAGAGCAGCTTGAAGTTCTTTTCTTCGCAGTGGACACCAAAAGCTTCGTCGTCCATTTTACCGTAGATGTAAGCTTCGCCGACGAATAGGTACCCAAGATGCTCACCAGAGCCATTTTGAGTTGGTCGGAGGATGACGGGGACGCTGCAGCCATACAGAATAGCAATCACATCTCCCTTCTCAGTCCTAGGTGGCCCAAAGCCAACGAGTTCGTCATGCTCGAAGTCGCAAGTATTGGTGGTGGCACTACAAATGGGGTTGCCTCTGAGGAAGGATCGGTTCCAGGTGACAGCACGGACGCGACAAAGGTAGTCGTACACTATGTCACGAAATCCACTTTGGAGGTTTCGACGGTGCTGTAATATGGTGTTGATGTTGATGTGGCCATTGTTCGTTTGGAAGGAGAGGCAATGTTCACATGCTGCTTTGTACCAATGAGGGGGTGGGTTGCCCTGTGGATCGCGGTCCGCGACAAGAGTTTGCCATAGCTTGGCCGGAACCTGGTTGATCTCGGTCGCATTCTTGTCGAAAACCCAGCCTAGGCCTTCCAAGCAGTCTTTGGTGATGACACCATCGGGAAATGGATCAGTACGGAAAGACACTGTACCGATCATAACACCCTTCACGTGCATCGACATGTCGTGTGTGACCTGGGTTGGTATGGCGGAGGCGCGATGGACAGGACTTCGAGGGAACTTGACCTGGGCTTGCTTGCCTTGCCTGCCGCAGGCGTTGTAGTTGTTACTACCGGGTAGCCCAACAAAGCTATCGCCAGCCTTCCGGCCGCGAAACAGATCTTCGCCCTTTCCCCAAGCTGAGTCTTCGACGAACAAGATCCAGGAAGGTAGTGGGACTAGTCGAGGAGTTGTCGGCGTTCGCTCTTGTCGTTCTTTCAACGCCCAATGGCGACAGATTATGTCGATGGATCCCGTGGTGTCTACAACCCATTTGACGAAGTCCCGGTATATCTCAAAGAGGTCTTTGCTATAGTTCGGGGCAGGCGGTGGCTTTAGCGGTCCTGTGGCACGCGGGTCGTATCTGGTAACCTCTTTAGAAATACTCCTGAAGGCATTGATGGTGTCGCGTGGATCGGACGTGTCAAAACCTGACAAAGAGCATACCAAGCTCTCCAATCCTTTCGTAGATTCCAGGGTGCCGTCGGGTCGCTTTCGGAATAACGTGGATGTCATGTCTACCAACAGCTTGGCACCCAGGTGCTCGATCTCCAGGGTTGAGTCATCGTTCAAGTGGTTTCGCTTGACCTGAGACGATTCATAATGCATCATAAGTCGCGCTTTCAGAAGTTCAAAGTGTCGGTGAAAGATGGCGATGGCGGTTTGGAAATCGCTCCAGTCTCGCACATGCTTGCCACAATGAACTGAAGCGGATTGCGCAAATGCCAGCTCCTGTATGACCCAGCGCCGGGAGAACCTAGGGAGAATAAGCGGGGAAACAAGTCTGCATTGACATACTCTTACCAGCTCCACTTGAGAAGTTCGTACAGGCTTGCCCAGTCTTCGATATACGGATCGCCAGCGAGAAGAGCCGAGTAATTATCCGGATTGACAACCACGGGGATAAAAGCCATGGCTCTGTTGGAGACGAGATCATCGGCGTTGTCGGAGCCAAGCCATACGTTGGCGTTGTAGGCTTTGCGGTAGATGTGCGCCATCTTTAGCACCTGTTCTTCTTTTTCTTTGGTGTCGGATTGATTGATGCACAATGCGTCCACCCAAAGCGCGATAGGCTCGTTGTCTTTCCGCAAATGTCTGAGAGCTTCGTAGAGATTTGGCTTGATCTTGATCATCTTGTCTTGCACAGCCGCTTTGAGTACATCAACTGCTTTTGTAATAGATGTGACGGGAGATGAGGCTGGGTCGTCCTGGATGACAATGATACTGTCGTCTGCGCTATTGCCCCAGTTGTATGAGAGGGCACAGTAGGGATAGTCTTCAGTTCCGAGCTGCTCATCGTTCACGACCAGTAACGTAGCGTTGACCTGCTCGTCGAAAGAGCCCGGCCCGATGATCAGGAGACGGACCTCGTCTTCAGGGATGCGTTTGTAATGGTACATCCTGCTCACCTGGCCCAACACTTCTGCCCATTTCGTTCCTTTTGACGAGGCGGATGGGCTACTCGTGGTCGTATTGAAGCTATGCCTATTGATCTTAACGGCATATCGTTGCGCCCATGCCTGCTTGGAAAGAGCAATAGGTGGTGCCGGACGAGCGATTCCGCGTTCAATCGTAGGAACGTTCGCTTGAAGTGCGCGTCTCACGAGAGATTGAGGAGTGTTTGGCGTCTCCTTGAGTTGAGCTTCCGGATCAACCGGAGTGCTGTATGTTGGTAATGTTGAAGAGTGTCGGATCGAAGCCTGCCCTCGTCCAACGTGTGGTGGGGTATGAGGCGGAGATCGAGGGATGGTATTCGTGCGGGTGGAAGCTGTCGAGCGGCGAGTAACCTTGGGCGAACGATCCATATCGTCATGCTGAGCTTCGAATCTCCGCCGTTTCTGGGGTGAGTTGGGTGGTTGTTTCTTTGGGGTCATCTTGAGGACTCGAAGACGTTGGACCAACCCGAAGGAGGGACGATGCGCAGAGAGTTAAATATGTGAGTAAGAGTCATATCTCATAGCTGCAGGAACAGAAGTTCCGCCCACAGCGCCACGCGTTCAAGTGGTGGCGCCCATAGAAAACCCCTGATCTGTGCATGCAAAGCACTAGCGAAGGGTTGTGTGTGTGGTGAGGGAAATCATTGGTATGTCAATAACATCCACATGCGTACTTCCAGGGCCTGTGACGGATAGTTGCTTTTCGTAATGTCGCAGCACATATCGAATAGACGGGAGCGACTGGCCCCCTACGCTAAGCCTCGGGCCGCATCACTTCTCAGTATCGGTATCGGGAACGGCCGACGGAAGAGCAATTGCGTACAAGGATCAAGTACCCTTGCTTGGGAGCTCGCTGTAGGCTAGTAATCGGTAAGCTGGGGCCCAAAAGCCCTGTTCTCAGAAATAGTTCTTCGCGATATGGCATCGCAAGTATGTCATTGGCACTTGATAGTGAGGGTGAAGACGAGCGTGTCCAACGACAGATAGGCGGGATGCGATAGATTACCAGGTGACGAAATGTACAATATGGCGGTGTAGGGCCGTTGCGGCGTAGCAGTATTTCTGGGCGCTTGAGGCTGTGGCTCAACTCACATATGAGAGGTCGCCTGCATCCTGGTTGTGTTCGATAGCCCTGTCACCCAAGTCTAGAAGTTAGAAAGTGCGATGCGATGGGAGCAGGTGGGGCTGTGCCTGCCAAGGTCAGGCACGCTCGCTCGTGGAACTACCGGCTGGAAGGTAGCAAAGTTGGTGTGATTCGAAGAATCAGCCAATCATAACCCTCCAAAGACAGTGTTGAGCCTTGCGGTGAGGTCACATACCCCCAATAAACAGTACGGTATATTCTGCGGAGGGTCAAGTCGAGCTGAATGACCGCTCGCTTGACGCAATTCTTTCTGCCTTCTTGCGTTCTGATCATGGCTGCCTAAATTTATCGGAAGAACTTTGCATGCTGTGTGCCGTCTGTTCCAAACAGTTGATTAGCGTTCACGAAGTTGAAAGTGAAGTTGAGGGCTGATGCTTCTTTGACGGCACTCGTTCCTTATGAAGAATCATCATCTCACGATAGCATTGACCGGCGTCGTGTTGCGTATTTGCACGGCGCAATGCAGAGCCTTGACATCCACCAAGCGGATGGGTGAAAAACGACTTCTTCGAAGGTGGGACTGCGGCCGGGCTGCGCGCTGCCGCCTATCGCAAAATGTTACATCTTTGCTCAGCCACAGACAGCGAGTAGGCCGGTAAGGCGTTCTTTGCATCAACACATGATGCGCGGTTTGATCATTGACGTTTGCTTGCAGCACTTGGGTCGTGGCGAGTGGATGTGAGTGACAATGGCAGCCTGGAAGGGTGGCGGTGTTGGGGGCAAGCAGGGCAGCGGCGCTCTTGAGGTAGCCGAAGCCGGAGTAGCGCGTCTCCCTGTTAGAAGTGACCAGCATCAACCGACTAACTTAGATACATCCGCGCACTTAATGGCTACCTACATACCTTGGAAGCGTCAGACCTTCCCCTCGACACATCCTGGCACATTTGATGTACTATGCATTGATTTCCTCCATCCTTTTACCTAGATACAGCCGTCGCAATCACCACCATCTCACACGAAACAATCCAGGCATATACGACCGCAAAGGCCCACGCGGTATCCTCAGCTGAAGATGCCAGCCCTTCACTTGCTCAATTCTCGTGCCAGGATGAATAGTGCATGCGATCTACGACATTGCCATAGTCATCCATAATTACCACGATCACGCCCACCCCCCTTGACTTCAAGCTCGGCACGCAGACATAGTTTCTGCCTACGGGAGGACGCATCGTCTCATCCGTCATGACAGTATCGCTCGAGTCTGACAGATCTTCATCTTGCATGGTGCCATCCGGCAGCCTCCCGATCAAGTCTTCTTCGTCCATGTCTTCTTTAGACATGTCCCCGTCCTCTACATCGATCATCTCTTCGTCAGACTCTTCTTTCACCCCTTCATCGCCCACATCTTCCTCATCCAACCACCTCAAGTCACACTCATCCGCTTCAGCCTTCTTCGCCGTCGGCGTCGTTGGACGTGATCGTAGATCATAAGACCTCCGCACTCGATTGCTATACTCCTCGATATCAGTATCAGACTCAGTACCCGAATTGTACTCCGCATCCGACTCCACCCTCTTCCGCTTCTCTCCCGTGCCACTAAAGTCATGGCTGCTGATTGTACGAAGCAGTTTGATCCACTGTCTTACATCGCGATATCGCCTAGCAGTACTGCCGTTGGTGTCACGCGTATGTACCGCTCCTGTTTGGCACCAGTACCCCGTCGCGAGGGTTCTGCAACCCGCTTCCCCAAGACCAAGCGATTGGATTACCCGGATAGCTGTGTCTTTATATTTAGAAGAGTCCCGCGGTTGAAGGCAAAGTAGCGCGACTGTAGCCGGTACGGAGAGTCCACGAAACAGGAAGCCCAACCTCTTAGCTGTCTTAATATCCATGTCCGACACGTCGACTGGTGTTGCGCTGAACATTTCATCCCGTAAGATGTGGCCGAAGTCGATAGGCTTCGACTCATCCTGCGTCGAAAGTCGAAGCTGTGGGAACAGAGTATACAGCCTATGGTCAGCCAGTCGTTTGAACGGCACTGCAGTATACCCACGACCTCGTATACATCCATGCGCCAAGTACTCGATGTCACCTTTCCTTTCGCCTAGAAGATCAGGCACCCAGAAGATCAGGACCTCGCCGTCCAGCCTGTCGCGATCGAGCATGGCAACGTGGGGGTTGCCCTCTGGGGGTGTGTGGCGGGCGAGAAAAAGGACGGCGTGAAGTGACGCTGCCCAAGAGCTGAACTCTGTCAGAACATCATGAGTGCATCTATAGTGTGCTTGCACCAGGTCCAAAATCGTTGACTCGGCCTCTCTGTACAGATCAGGCACTTTCCTGTCATTCATGAATCCTCTCGGCACCACCTCCGTAGCGTTATTGATTGTTACCTCCGAGCCACCGCCGCTCTGTGAAGTGAACATCCGGAATAGATATCGCGGAACATTGTTGTTGCGTAGATCTATACTCGTGTTCTGGTTAGTCGTGCAATTTCAACAGCGGGTGGTTATAGACTTACGTTCCCAGTGGTCCTTTCGCTGACCAAGCGTCTCGCTACTCTCCTCGTTCAAAGGCATTGGTAACTCCTGTCATTACTCTCTTCTGGTGCCCCTTCCACGACTTCATGGGTATATATGATCTTCGTCGGGCAAATCTCAAGTCCATGTCTTACACCATCTCGGACGCATTGCTCCAGCACCGCTATGAAGAAACAGAAGTAGTCATACGTTTTCCAAAGCAGTGTTTAGAGTCAAGACATCAGGACAACACAACGACGAGGTGACGCAGACTTATAGGTACAAGCCTAGCAAGACAGATTGTCTGAGCTCGGCATCTGGATAGTCTGAGACGTAACTCGATGCAATTGCAGACAAAAGTGTACGCCTCTTTGACTGCAATCTTCAGACCGGCACATGGCTGTCTCACCTTGGCATTCGACTCCATCAGTGCTCTAAGATATGTATTCACACATACTCGAGATGCGTCCGCAACTCCATCACGACTTACTCAACACAAAGAACGAACCCGTCGTAAACGATAAAGATACTCATGCATATTTCATTCCATCGAGATAGCAAATATACACACGAATCTCCCAATCCATCCCAGCCCATCCGATCCGATCCATTCGCCCTGGATTAAAAAAAACGCCATGAAAAAAGCCTTCCTCATACGAAGAAGCTCAGTTGTCATCCCATCATACTTGCATTCCAGCATGCATCCAAACAATGGGGTATTAACCAAAAAGCACCACCACCATCGTCGTCATCTTCCATGCCTTCTTCACCACCCCACTCATTACATCAATATCCAGACCGACCCACCAACGAACAAAGCGAATATGAGGATAGTGAGGATCGCCGCGCCCGCTTTATCCCCAGTGGTAATTTCGGATTGGAACTTGGGTAATCGGTCGGCATCGTTTCCAGAGCCCAGCCCCGGGTTACCCTCGGAAGTACCTCCGGTATCGCGTGAGTACGGCGGCGGCACCCGCTGCGCATTCAGCACACTGATGACGTTGAGGGCCGTCATCTGCGGTCCCACGCCTTTGATATTGTCCCAACCCTGCTTCCACCAACTCATACCGCACTGGTGGTTGCCGCCGCCATGGTCAGACGGACCCTCGCACGTTTGCGCAGCCGCAACAGCGGACTTTTGCAGCTTGGGCATGATCTGGGGCGTAAATTCGGGGGCCATTTGCATGGTGATGCCGAGCCAGCGGGCGAGGTACGCTTTGAAGGATTCTTGGTCCGCGTCGCAAACAATGTTTGCTTCACAGATCTCGACCATGACGCCGCCTTTGTCTTCTGGGAAGAAGATGGCGACTTTGTTGATGAATTTGGTGAGTTCGTTGCGCCACTTGTC
>Ga0265797_10010932_pt1 | contig 11472 bp, 10 predicted proteins | sample P2T30metagenome_FD_192433 | JGI IMG/M metagenome (GOLD analysis project Ga0265797, IMG submission 192433) | Plant litter microbial communities from East Loma Ridge, Irvine, California - P2 T30 | ecosystem: Environmental > Terrestrial > Plant litter > Unclassified | place: USA: California... | reverse complement strand
CCGATGTCGGCCAGGCGCAGGGCGGCGCCGTTGGCGCTGCGCGCCGGCAGCGCCTTCGGGTGCGCCGGGTCCTGGATCTTCGATCGCACCGCCAGCAGCTCCATCAGGCGTTCGGCGGCGCCGGCCGCGCGCTGGGCGTCGCCCATCACTTCCGACAGCGCGCCGATGGCGCCGGACACGATCGAGGCGTACAGGATGAACTGGCCGAGGTCGCCGCCGCTCATGGTGCCGGCCAGCACCGCGTGTGCGCCCAGCCACAGCACGAACACGATGGCGCCGAACACCAGCACGATGGCGACCAGGGTCAGCAGCGAACGCGCGCGGATGCGCCGCATCGCGGTGCTGAACGCCCCTTCGACCGAGGCGCCGAAGCGGTGCGTTTCCTTGTCTTCGTGGGTGAAGGCCTGCACGGTCGGCATGGCGTTGAGGATCTCGCCGGCCAGCGCCGAGGCGTCGGCGATGCGGTCCTGCGAATCGCGCGAGAGCTTGCGCACGCGCCGTCCGAACAGCACGATCGGCACCACCACCAGCACCAGCAGGCCCAGGATGATCGAGCTCAGCTTCACGCTGGTCACGAACAGCATGGCCAGGCCGCCGATGAAGAGCAGGGTATTGCGTAGCGCCAGCGAGATGCTGGTGCCGACCACGGTCTGGATCAGGGTGGTGTCGGTGGTCAGGCGCGACAGCACTTCGCCGGTGCGCGTGGTCTCGAAGAATTCGGGGCTCTGGCGCAGCACGTGGCGGTAGACGGCGGCGCGGATGTCGGCGGTGACGCGCTCGCCCAGCCAGGACACCATGTAGAAGCGCGCCGCGGTGGCCACGGCCAGCACGCTGGCCACGCCGAACAGGGCCAGGAAGGTGGCGTTGACGTTCTTGATCGAGCTGGCACCGGCGGCGCCGAAGCCGTGGTCGATCATCTGCTTGAAGGCATACGGAATGGCCAGCGTGGCGCCGGCGGCGACCAGCAGCGCGATCCCGGCCAGCAGGAACTGGCGGCGGTAGGGGCGCAGGAAGGGCATCAGGATGCGCAGGGCGGCCAGGCTGCCCTTGCGCTCGGGGTTGGGGTTGATGTCGGTGGAACGGTTGCTCATAGTTAGGTTCTTGGTCTTGCTTGGAGGATGCGGGCCCGCGGTCACAGCGCCATCGCGTCGACGTAGCCGGTCAGCTCGAGGTAGCCGCGCCCGGCGGGCCGGCCGCCCTTCGTCACGCGCACCGCGCCTTCCCAGTAGACGGCGCCGGTCGAGCGGCGCGAGTCGAGTTCCTGGTCGGGCTGCAGCGGCTGCAACTGCCAGCGGATCGGTCCGGTGGTGAGGTCGGCCGCCACCGGGTAGCTGGCGCCGGTGCGCGGCGATTTCCAGTGTGCGGTCGGCGTGAAGCCGACCGCTTCGCGGCCGTATTGCGTCACGTGGCCCTGCGCGTCGCGGACGGCGGCATGGGCCCACAGTGTAGCACCCGCCTTGTCGCGGATGCGGAAAGCCATCAGGGCGCCGCCATCGTCGAGGTTCGCACCCAGCCAGTCCCAGCCGACCGCGCCCGGGTCGAGCACCTGGCTCGACCACTCATGATCGAGCCAGGCCGTGCCCGTGACCGCGATCTGTTTCGCGGCGCCGGCGCGGCTCACCTGGCCTTCGACCTTCAATTGCGGCTCGCTGTAGTAATAGCTTGCATGCCCGGGCGCCGCGCCCTTGCGCGAAAACCCGTTCTCGCCTTGCAGCAGCGGGGCCTGGGTCGGGTTCAGGCGCAGCGTGAACGCGAGCTCGCCGGAGCGCACGGTGACGTCGTAATGGCCGTCCGGCGCGCGCCGCATCGACCAGTCGTCGAGCTTGACGTCGGTCGTCTCCGTCTTCGCCCAGGCCAGGCCGAAGCCTTCGCGCGCGCTGCGCTGGTCGTGCACCAGCCGGCCGAGGGCCGGGTCGGACAGCGCGGCGTGGCCGATGATCAGCTGCTTGGGCGCGAAGGCGCTCGGGTTGGCCGGGTCGACCCCGGTGCGGCTGCGGAAGAAGGTCACCTGGAAGCCGAGCGGTTTGCCGTCGGGGGTCTGCAGCCAGCCGGTGACGTACCACCACTCGGTGCGGTGGCCCGGGTGGGCGCCGAAGTCGCGCGGGAATTGCAGCGCGCGGCCCGGGACCACCGGGTCATAGGCCGGCGGCGCGGCGGCGGCGCTCAGCGTCAACAAGGCCAGGAGGGCGAGCAGCCAGCGCATCACCAGTCCTCCCGCACCGCGCGCACCGGCCCGCCGGACAGCGCATAGCGCCCCGACACCAGCGCCGTCAGCACCGAGGCCGCGAGCAGCACCACGGCCACCGACGCCAGCAGCGTCCAGGGCAGGTGCAGCTGCATGGTCCAGTGGAAGGATTGCGGGTTCACGACGAACACCAGGATCAGGCTGATCAACAGGCCCAGCACGAAGCCGGTCGCCACGCCCAGCGCGGTGAGCGAACCGCCTTCGATGGCGAGGATGCGCAGCACCTGGCCGCGCGTCACGCCCACGTGGCGCAGCATGCCGAATTCCTTTGCGCGCGCCAGCGTCTGCGCCGAGAAGGTGGCGGCCACGCCGGACATGCCAATCGCGATCGCGATCGCTTCCAGCAGGTAGGTTACGGCGAAACTGCGGTCGAAAATGCGCAGGCTGGCGGCGCGGATGTCGCCCGGCCGCGCCAGCGTGAGCGAGGCGCCGAAGGGCAGGGCGCGCAGCGCGGCGGCGATGCTGTCGACCGGGGTGCCGCCGGCGGCCCACAGCGCGGCGTCGGTGACGCTGCTGTCCCCGGTCAGCGCGCGGTAATCGCGCAGAAGCACGACCGCGGAACCAGTCTGGTTGGCGTAGTCGCGCCAGATGCCGGCGATGAAGAAGCGCTGCGCGCGCCCGCCCAGAGGCAGGTCGAGGTGCTGGCCGGGGCGCAGGCGGTACAGGTCGCTCATCGCTTCCGAGATCCACAGCGGGCGCGCGCCGGCGGGAACGGGGGCGCTGGCGCCGACCAGCACCAGAAGCCGGCCCGGGTCAAGCGGGTCGATGTCGCGCGCGATCAGGGTGATGTCGGGCCGGGCCGGATCGAGCGACAGCGGCCGCGTACGCAGGAAGGCCGTGCGCGCCACGCCGGGCACGGCGGCCAGCGCGCGCTGCTCGTCCGGGCCAAAGGCGCCGGTACTGCCGCCGGTCGCGGTACGCACGTAGATATCGGCCGGCAGGATGTGCAGGATCCAGTCGTCGACCGAGACGCGGAAGCTCGCCACCATGATCCCCATCGCCACCATCAGGCTGAAACTGGCCAGCACGCCGCCCAGCGCGATCGAGGCCTGGCCGGGCGCGTTGGCCAGGCGCGCCAGCGTCAGCGCCAGCACGGGAGACGGCGAAGACGACTGCGCGCCCTTGCGCTGGAGCGCGCGGTTCAGCATGCGGAACACGGTGGCGGCCAGGCGCGGCATCAGGCCGATGCCGCCGATGAGGAGCAGGGCGACGGCGAAGTAGCCGAACAGCGGCAGTTCGAACACGGGCGGCGCGAACGCGCAGGCGGCGGCCAGCAGCAGGCAGATGATCGAGGGCCAGACGCGCGACAGGCGCGCCAAAGCGGTCTCGTCGTTGCCGGACTTGAGGGCGATGGCGGGCCGGGCGCGCGCGGCTTCCAGTGCCGGCGCCGCGCAGCCGAGCAGGGCCACGCCCAGGCCCAGCGCGAAGAACACCAGCGCCGCCACCGGCGTGAACTGGACCTGGGGCTTCACGCCCGGGAAGTAGCCTGCGCCGAGGTCGCCGCCGAAGAAGTGCAGCGCCGCGGCGGCCAGCAGGTAGCCGCCGACTATGCCGAGCAGCGCGCCGAGCACGCCCAGGCTGCCGCCTTCGAGCAGCACCTGGCGCAGCAGCGCGCCCCGGTCCAGGCCCAGCACGCGCAGCAGCGCGAACTGGCTGCGCCGCCGCAGCACCGACAGGGCCTGGGTAGAGAACACCAGGAAGGCGCCGGTGAACAGGGCGACCAACGCCAGCACGGTGAGGTTCACGCGGTAGGCGCGGCTCAGGTTGTTGTTGCGGCTTTCCTGGTTGGCGTCGTTCGGGCGCGCCACGCGGAAGCGCCCCGGGAATTGGCGTTCCAGGTCTTGCGCCAGCTGGCGTTCGAACAGGGCGCGGTCGACGCCATCGAGCAGCTTGAGGTCGACGCGCGTGAGCTTCCCGAGCTGGCCGAAGCGCCACTGGGCGGCGCCGATGTCCATCACGCCGATGCGCTGGCCGCTCCTCGCGCGCAGCACGGGGCCGGCCACCCGCAGGCTGAAGTCGCGGGTGCCGGCGCGGAAGGCCAGCGCATCGCCGCGCCCTTTTGCCAGCCAGCCCTGCGCGGCCGGCGACAGGAACACGGCGTCGTCGGCCAGGATGTCGGCAGCTTGCCCCTTGCCAGGCACGCCGGTCAGGTCGGGCGAGATGAAGCCGGCGCGCAGCGGATCGAGGCCGACGATTTTCAAGGAGCCGCGCACGCCGGGCAGGGTCGCATCGATTTCCAGCACCGGCGAGGCGACCGCCACGCCTTCCCGCGTGGCCAGCAGCGGGTAGATCGCTTCATCGATGGAGGGCTCGCGGCCGGACACCTGGACGTCGGCCTGGCCTGCCAGGCTCTGGATCGCGGCCGAGAATTCGTTGAAGGCGGCGGCATTGATCAGGTGGATGGCGAAGCCCATGGCGACGCCGACCGCAATGGCGACGACGGCCAGCAGCGCGCGAATCGGGTGGGCACGCCACTCGCCGAACAGCAGCCAGCGGGAGAGAAGATTCAGGCCGGGCATTCCACCGCCATCGTTTCGCGCTGCCGGCGCACCTTGAGCACGGCCGCGTCGCGCGCCTTGCCCTGGACGCGGGCCGCGTCTTCCTGCGCCCATTTGTGGCGCAGGCGCAGTTTGTCGCAGGTCTTGCGCCTGGCCTGGGCCGCGCGCGCCAGCTTGTCCTGGCGCCGCTCTTCGGCTTCAATCTGCTTGTCGCGCGCGATGCGCAGTTTTTCCAGTTCCAGCAGCGTGCGCGCGTCGCGCGTGGCCACCGCGCCCGCTTCCGGCGGCGCGACCCCGGCGGGCGGGGGCGGCAGGCGGGTCGACGCGCCGGCGGTGCAGGGCCGGTCGCCATAGCTGATCTTGCCGCCGTGGCTGCATTTATAGACGGCCTGGGCGCTGGCCGCCTGGCACAGCAGGCACAACATGGCGAGGGAAAGGGGGCGGATCATGGGTCTCCTGGTCAAAGAATTTTGCCAGGGTTCATAATGCCGAGCGGGTCGAGCGCGGCCTTGAGCGCACGCATCAGGTCCAGCTCGACAGCGGATTTGTAGCGTGGTAGTTCGTCGCGCTTGAGGGCGCCGACGCCATGCTCGGCCGAGATCGAGCCGCCGAAACCCGCCACGCTGTCGTGCACCACGCGGTTGATCGGCCCCTGCTCGTCGAGGAAAGCGTCGTGCGCGATGCCTTCCGGCGGCGCGATGTTGTAGTGCAGGTTGCCGTCGCCCAGGTGGCCGAAGCAGACCACCTGCACGCCCGGGTACAGCTCTTCCAGCCGGCTTGATGTGGCGTGGATGAAGTCGGCGCTGCGCGAGATCGGCAGCGAGATGTCGTGCTTGATGTTCTTGCCGGCCGCGGCCTGGGCCAGCGGGATGTGCTCGCGGATCGCCCACAGCGCCTTCGACTGGGCGATCGAGGTCGCCACCACGGCGTCCTGCACGAGGCCGGCCTCCAGGGCCCGTTCGATCGCGCCTTCCAGCAGGCCGATGCCGTGACGTTCCGATTCGTGGCTGGACAGTTCGAGCAAGGCGTATTGCGGATAGCGGCCGGGGAAGGGTTGCGGCAGGTTCGGGAAATGGCTGGCGACCAGGCGCAGGCAGACGTCGCTCATCAGCTCGTAGCCGGTGAGGGTCGGGCCGCAATGCGCTTCCATCAGCTTGAGCAGCTGCAGCGCGTCACCTGGGCTGCACAGGGCGACCAGTGCCGTGATCGCCGCCTTCGGTTGCGGGAACAGTTTCAGGACGGCGCCGGTGATGATGCCCAGCGTGCCCTCAGCGCCGATGTACAGGTCGCGCAGGTCGTAGCCGGTGTTGTCCTTGCGCAGGCCGCGCAAGCCATCCCAGACCTCGCCGCGCGCGGTGACGACTTCCAGGCCCAGGCACAGCTCGCGCGTGTTCCCGTAGCGCAGCACGCCGGTACCGCCGGCATTCGTCGCCAGGTTGCCGCCGATGGTGCAGCTGCCTTCAGCCGCCAGCGACAGCGGGAACAGCAGCCCCTGCGCGCCCGCCGCCGCCTGCACGTCGGCCAGCACGCAGCCGGCATCCACCGTCATGGTGCGGTTGAAGGCGTCGATGGCGCGCACCCGGTTCAGGCGCCGCGTCGATAGCAGCAGCGCGGTGCCGGACACGTCCGGCACGCTGCCCAGCACCAGGCCGGTACGCCCGCCCTGGGGCACGATGGGGACGCCGTGCCGGGCGCACAGGCGCACCAGGGCCGCGACCTCGCCCGTGGTCGCCGGGGCCACCACGGCGCGCGCGCGGCCGGTAAAGCGTCCGCGCCAGTCGGTGAGGTAGGGCGCGGTGTCGCCGGGGGCGGTGAGGACGTGGGCCGGACCGGCGATCGCGCGGCAGGCGTCGAGGAAGCCGTCGTCAGTCATGCGGTACTTTGACCTTGTCCAGCAATTCCTTCGCCAGTTTCTGCGCCTGTTTCTTGTAAGGCCGCAGGTAGAGCACGGCAAACAGGAAGTAGGACACCACCAACAGCGCTTCGCCCAGCGCCATGATGCGCGACAGTTCCGTGCGGTCGCTCCAGGCGCGCACCACGCCTTCGACGAAATAAATCAGGATCACCATCGACGACCACTGCAGCGTGTAGAGGTCGCGCTTGAGCACGCCGCGCAGCGGCAACAGCAATGGCAGCGCCTTCAGCGCCAACAGCGAACCGCCCGGATGCAGTGGTGCGATTGCGATTTCCCAGGCCAACAGCCAGACGCACAGGATGACCAGGCTGGTCACGGCGCCCGTATGAAACACCCTTAGCACTTGCATTGCCTATTCCATCCCCTGCAATTTGCGGCTTGCCTGCGCCAGGCGCCGGCCGAGTGCGATCGCAAGCCGCTTCTCGTCTTCGGTGACCGGACGCTTGTTGTCCACCCCGGCCCAGTGGGTCGCGCCGTAGGGACTGCCTCCGCTCTCGGTGGTCATCAGTTCCGGCTGGGTGTAGGGCAGGCCCATCACCAGCATGCCGTGGTGCAGCAGCGGAATCATCATCGACAGCAGTGTCGCTTCCTGGCCGCCGTGCAGGCTGCCGGTGGATGTGAACACGACCGCCGGCTTGCCCGCCAGTGTGCCGGACAACCATTGTGCCGACGTACCGTCGAGGAAATACTTCATGGCCGAGGCCATGTTGCCGAAGCGCGTGGGCGAACCCAGGGCCAATCCGGCGCATTCGGCCAAGTCCTCCAGCTCGACATAGGGCGCGCCGGCGCGCGGGATGTCGGGCTCGGTTGACTCCGCTACCGTCGACACCGCAGGCACCGTGCGCAGCCGCGCTTCCATGCCCGGGACGCTTTCGATGCCCTGGGCGATGAGTTCGGCCAGCCGGCGCGTCTTGCCGTGCCGCGAGTAATACAAAACGAGGATAATCAGATTGGTTGGGTTCATCGTTGGTATTATAGGGCGCTTTATAAAACGACACGGGTCACATTTTAGACGCCGTTCTCCCCCGGATGCTTTCCAAAACCGTCACCCAATTGTCGCGCAGTACCAGCGAGATGTTCAACGTCGGCGTCGAGCGGGTGCGTGGCCTGACCTGGAGCGAAGTGCGCGACCTGGTGCGTTTCGCGCGCCGGCGCCTGCTCGAGGAAAAACTGCCCCAGGTGGCGGGCAGCCTCACTTTCACGACCACACTGGCCATCGTGCCGCTGTTGACCATCGTGCTGGCCATCTTCACCAGCTTTCCGATCTTCGGCAAGCTGCGCACGTCGCTCGAGGGTTATTTCGTGCAGATGCTGATGCCGCGTGCGATTTCGAACACGATCATGTCGAACCTGACGCAGTTTGCCAGCAAGGCGACCGGCTTGTCGGCGGTCGGCGCGGTGGCACTGGTGTTCACCTCGGCGGCGATGATAGGCACCATCGAGCGCGCCTTCAACCAGATCTGGCGCGTGCGCCAGCCGCGCCCGCTGCTGCAGCGGGTGCTGGTGTACTGGGCGCTGGTCACGCTGGGCCCGCTCGCCTTCGGTATCTCCCTGACCCTGACCGGCCGCCTGTTCACCGCCACCAACGGCCTGTCCACGGCGCTGCCGCTGGTGGGTGCGCTGTTCTACACCCTCACCTCGGTGGCGCTGACCACCGCCGCCTATGCGCTGCTGTACCTGACGGTGCCGAACCGCTGGGTCGACTGGCGCGACGCGCTGTGGGGCGGGCTGGTGGCGGCGATCGCCTTCGAGGTCGCCAAGCGCGTGTTCGCCATCTTCATCCGCCAGTTCCCGACCTACGCCATCATCTACGGCGCGCTGGCGGCCCTGCCTTTGTTCCTGGTCTGGCTCTACCTGTCGTGGATGATCACGCTGGTCGGCGCGCTGCTGACGGCGGCGCTGCCGGTGGTGAAATACGAGCGCTGGTGGTACGAACCGGCCCCGGGCGGCGCTTTCGTGGACGCGGTGGCGGTATTGAAGGTGCTGCACGGCGGCGCGCGCCTGACCGGCAGCGCCCTGGTGTCCTCCAGCCTGATCCGCGCACACACGCGCATCGGCTATGACGAGATGAGCGACCTGCTGGCGCGCATGGTGGCGGTGGGCTGGGTCGGCCGCGTGCAGGCCGAGGTGACGGTGGGGGCAAAGTGGGGCCTGGGCGCGCCCCAGGGTGGCGACAACTGGGTGCTGCTGGTCGACCCCGCCCTGATCCGCCTGGCCGACGTCTACCGCCTGTTCGTGTTCGGCGGCCTCGGTGCGGACAGCGTGCCGGGCGCCGCCCAGCTGCCGGAATCGGCCACGCCGATGCCGCTGTCGCTGGACACCGCGCCGCTCGCGCGCCGGGTCGAGGCCAGCGTCGAGGCCGGCCTGGACCAGACCCTGGCCGAGCACTTCGCCGAGCCCGAATCGGCGGCGGCCGGCGCTACCAGCTGAGTTTGCCGGTCAGCATCTGCCAGTACATGATCCAGTCGGCGCGGAACGAGTACCAGGGATAGCCGAACGTGGCCGGCCGGTTCTTTTCATAGAAGAAGTGGCCGATCCAGGCGCCGCCATAGCCGCACACCAACGCCGCCAGCAGCCACCAGGCGTTCATGCGCACGATGGCCTGGACGATGCAGGCGAGCGCCAGCGTGGTGCCGATGAAGTGGGCGCGCCGGCAGCTGCGCTTGTCGTGCTGGGCCAGGTAATACGGATAGAACGCCGCGAAGCTGTCGTAATGTGCTGCAGCCATTGCCGGGTCTCCTTCAGGATGTGTGCGAGGGGGCGTGCACCAGGCGGAGCAGGGCGTCCAGCACGGCCTGCGATTGTTCGGCCATCATCGCGTGCCCGGCCTCGACCTCGACGACGGTGGGATGGCGCGCCGCGGCGATCAGCGCCTGCGCGACGCGCGGCGGCGTCATCTTGTCCAGGCTGCCGAGGATGAAGTGGACCGGGACGTCGATTGCCTGAATGGCCTGCTCGCCATGCGCGTAGGCGTTGCAGGCCGCCAGGTCCAGGTGCAGCAGGCCCGGCTGGCCGTGGGCCGCCACCTGACGCATCAGCTGGCGCGAGGGTTCGCGCAGCTCGGGACGCGCATGCGACCACTGGCTGACGGTGTCGATGGCCGCGGCTTCGTCGTCCTTGGCGCTGGCCAGCAGCGCGCCCGAGACCCGCATCGGAAAGGCGGTGGCGAGCAGGGCCAGGCCCCGGACCCGCTGCGGCGTACGGGAAGCCGTTTCCAGCGCGACCAGCGAACCCATGCTGTGCCCGGCGAGCAGCGCGGTCTCGACCCCGGCCGCGTCAAGCAGGGCCGGCAGCCAGTCGGCCATCGCTTCCACGCTGTCCAGCGCGGGGCCGGCGCTCCTGCCATGGCCGGGCAGGTCGGGCGCCAGCACGTCCACGCCCTGCTGCGCGAGCGGCGCGAGCAGCACCGACCAGACCGAGTGGTCGTTCAGCGCGCCGTGCAGGAGCACCAGCGTCGGCCGGGACGGATCCGGCGCCTTGCCGCCATGGGCGCACCAGACCTGCTTGCCGTGGACCTCGTACTGGCTGTGGTTCATGTGGCGCCCATCCATGCGATGAAGATGGTGCGATCCTAGCACCAGCGCGGTGCGTCGCCCAGCTTTTCCGTAGCAATTGGTCATCAATATTGCAGGATTGTCCCCACGGCCGGGCACAAAGCTGGATTTTTTGGGGAGCATCGGCTAGAGTCCTTGTTATGTGTAATACAAGCTGTTCGATGCTCCCTACCTATGGTGGCCAATATGAAAGTTTCTGAAATCCTGCAAGTCAAGGGCGATATCCTGTACACGGTGTCGCCGGACACGCCGCTGGCCGATGCGTCCAGCACCATGGCCGAACACGACATCGGTTCGCTGGTCGTGATGGAGTACGGCGACCTGGTCGGCATGCTCACCTTCCGCGAAGTGATCCGCGCCGTGCACGCCAACGGCGGCTCGGTCGAGGGCGCCGGCACCGTGCGCAAGCACATGGATGAAGCGCCGATCACGGTCACGCCGGACACCGAAGTCAACGAGGTGCGCCGCATCATGCTGGAAAAGCACGCGCGCTACCTGCCGGTGATGAATGCCCGCACCCTGCTGGGCGTGATTTCCTTCTACGACGTGGCGAAGGCGGTGCTGGAGGCGCAGAGCTTCGAGAACCGCATGCTCAAGGCCTACATCCGCGACTGGCCGGCGGAGCAGACGGCGGAAGATTAAGACGCGCGCGTTTCAAGCCGCCAGCGTCAGCGCCTTGGTGCCCAGCCAGTCGATCAGCTGGGCCGGCGCCAGCGGGCGCGCGAACAGGTAGCCCTGCGCCAGCGGGCAGCCCAGCGTCTGCAGGATCTGGGCCTGGCGCGCATCTTCCACGCCCTCGGCGATGATCCCCAGGCCGAGGTTGCGCCCGAGTTCGATCACCATCTCGGCGATGCTGCTGCCGCGCGCCGAACCGGTGATCTCGCTCACGAAGGCGCGGTCGATCTTCAGCCGGTCCACCTGCAGGCGCTGGAGGTAGGACAGCGAGGAAAACCCGGTGCCGAAGTCGTCGATCGCGATCGACACGCCGGTGCGCTTGATCTGCGCCAGGCGCTCGATCAGCAGGTCGGGCTCTTCCATCGCCATCGATTCCGTGATTTCCAGCTCGACGCGCTCGGGCGGTGCGCCGCTGTCGTCCAGCGCGCGCGACAGCATGTCCAGGAAATGCGGGTGGCGGAACTGCACCTGCGAGACATTGATCGACATCGTGAAGTCGAGGTGGCCGGCCGCGCGCACGCGCATCAGCTCGGCGCAGGCTTCGCGTAGCACCCATTCGCCGATGTCGATGATCAGGCCCGAATA
>Ga0265797_10010931_pt1 | contig 11472 bp, 9 predicted proteins | sample P2T30metagenome_FD_192433 | JGI IMG/M metagenome (GOLD analysis project Ga0265797, IMG submission 192433) | Plant litter microbial communities from East Loma Ridge, Irvine, California - P2 T30 | ecosystem: Environmental > Terrestrial > Plant litter > Unclassified | place: USA: California... | reverse complement strand
GACGCGGACTGGGTTGCGCAGGGCCGCACGAGTGAGGTTGTCGAGCTTCGTGTTCATGGTAGCGGAGAAGAGCATGGTGTGGCGCTCAAAAGGCAAGACACGGATAATCTTGTCGAGGATAGGGCCGAAGTCGAGGTCGAGAAGACGATCGGCCTCGTCCATAACGAGATATTTGAGTTGGCGTAGCGAGAAGCCCTTGGTGTTTTCGAGGTGATCGAGCAGACGTCCAGGAGTGGCAACCACGATGTGAGGACGCTTGCCGAGAGCGATGGCTTGAGGGACCATGTCCATACCTCCGACAAGGACGGCGCATTTGACGTTGATCAGGCTGCCGAGCGCCTCGAACTGCTGGCTGATCTGGTAGGCCAATTCACGGGTGGGAGCAATGACCAGACCGAACAGAGGTTGGGGCTTGTCGAGCAGTGCCTGCAGCATGGGGAGGGCGAATGCAGCAGTTTTTCCTGATCCAGTCTCGGCCAGACCTATGAGATCCTTTCCAGACAGTGCCACAGGCAGCGATTCGCGCTGAATGGGCGTGGGCTTCTTGAATCCAAGAGTTGCACAAGCATTGCATAGCGACTCGGTAAGACCAAGATCGGCGAATGTCTTCTCTACTTCGGCCTCTTCCTCTGCGACGACATCCTCTTCGTCCTCTACCTGCTCTTGTCCATCGTCTGAGGCGCTTTCGCTATCCTGCTCGGCTGGTTCCTCTTGTACTTTCTTCGGTGGTGGTGCTGCTTTCGTGGGCTTTGCGGCCTTCTTCTTGTGAATGGCCGTACGGTCGGTGGCCTCGTTTGAGAGTTTCCTCTTCTTCTGGACAGGATAGGCCGGCATGTTTGCGATGTGTGATGTCTGCACAACTCGTCCGGTCGCATCTACAACTGCTTCCACTTCAAAAAGTTCTGGCGGGCCGCGGTTGCAGAAGAAGGTTATCATGCGCCGGATCTATCCGGGCCTGGCTAATTCTCAGCTGGAGAAAGGCTAAATCTAATAAAGTCTCAATCGATAGTTGCCCAAAAATTCCAACAACCCAATCAACAACAACCACAATTCTGTAAACATGGTGAAGAAGAGAGTCAAGAAGCGCACACATCTCGGAGCTCCTGGGCGGCCGCCAGTTCCTGGCAGCGCGCCTGTCAGGGCCGGCAAACCTGGCGACAGAACACCCAAATCTATGGTCATTCGCATTGGCGCATCCGATGTTGGTCCTTCGGTATCCCAGCTGGTGAAGGACGTGAGGTCGATGATGGAGCCTGCCACTGCGACGAGGCTGAAGGAGCAAAAGAGCAACAGACTGCGCGACTACGTTTCCATGGCTGGGCCTCTCGGCGTATCACATCTGCTTCTCTTCAGTCGCAGCGAGAACGGCAACGTGCAACTGCGAATGGCTGTTACTCCTAGAGGACCAACACTTTGCTTCAGGGTGGAGAAATACAGTCTTTGCAAGGATGTGCACAAGAGCATGAAGAGGCCGAAGAGCGGAGGCAGCGAATACCTTTCGTCGCCGCTGCTTGTCATGAACAACTTCAGCTCGGCACAAGGCGAAACTGAGGAGACCAAGGACAAGAAGAACATCCCCAAACACCTCGAGAGCCTGACCACAACGATCTTCCAATCACTCTTCCCCCCGATCAACCCTACAACCACACCCCTCAAATCGATCAAGCGCATCATGCTCTTGGACCGCGCACCACACGATGCCAACACAGAGAACCCCAGCTACGTACTCAACCTGCGACACTACGCGATCGAAACCAAGACCGCAAAATCTGTGCCCAAAGCTCTGCGCAAACTGGATGCGGCTGAGAAGCTGAAGGCCCAGGGCAAGCGCAACCGCGGTGGTCTGCCCAACCTTGGTAAACTGGACGACGTAGCAGACTACCTCCTGGACCCCAACGGCGGAGAGGATGGTTTCACAAGCGGTAGCGACAGCGAGCCCGAGACAGATGCCGAGGTCGACATTCTGGAAGACGATACACGCCGCGTGATGAACAAGGCTCAGCACAAGAAGCGTCAAGAAGATCTTAGCGACCGCCGCGACCCGACACGAAAAGTCGAGCGCAGGGGTATCAAGATGCACGAGCTCGGTCCGCGCATGCGGTTACGCTTGACCAAGGTCGAGGAGGGTTTGTGCACAGGCAAGGTCATGTGGCACGAGTACATTCACAAGTCCGCGGAAGAGCTCAAGGAGATGGACCGCGTGCACGCAAAGAGAAGGCAGGAGAAGGAGAAGCGTAAGGCGGAGCAGAAGGCCAACGTTGAGAGGAAGAAGGCTGAGAGGAAGGCAAGTGGCAAACACAACGAGGAGGAAGATGATGAAGATGAGATCGTCGGAGAAGCTTACGACTCCGATGAGGACCAGTGGCAGGATGACGACATGGAGAACGCGGAGGAGGAAGACGACGAGGATGAGGAGATGGAAGACGAGGAGGAAGAGGAGTGATGTAAAACTATGTATACCCTTTAAGCTGGGATATGAAAAGCCAGCATTTCCATCCAGGCTGTCAACATTCAGCACCGCGATTACTTCATTCATCACGGACTGATACAATCTTCGCCACATTGGTTTTCTGTCTAAGCATACTTGAGGAACACAGGGCTCGTAATGATCTTGCCTCCGCTATACTCTCTTCCAACAACATAGACAGCCTGTTCCGAACCAGCTACCCTCGTGGAATTCGAAAGAGTGAATTCTCCCTCGACCTTCCTAGGCAGCGCAACATCAGCAAGCAATTCCGCCGATACAACAAGCTCCGCACCTCCCGCTATCTCAACATCTTTCGCCTTGCTCTTCTCCAGCTCATCCTTGCTCGTCACCAGACTGAAAGTCGGCTGAGGCTTGTGAGGATTTTGTGTGAGGGCGTTGCCAACCTTGACATACCCGCCCAACTGGCCTGTAACGCTGATGGAGTCTGGGATTTGACCGCCGGCGAAGAAAATGTCTACTCCGTCGAAGTCGCCGCTGGTGTGTGTGGTGAAAGTCACCTGGGAAGATGAGACCTGCGCGATCTGCTCCTCTGGGTTGTCGATGATTCCGCCGAAGGGCTTGATCGATGTGATCTCAGCTCCTTTGATCAGGATGGATCCGTGCCAGATGGCTTCACGGTACCGGTCGTAGAGACGTGCGCCTCCCCATTTGATGCGGATCTTGCGCTGAGGCGAAGATGCAGTGGCCTGGGTTGCTTCTTGTTGGAGGTCACGGTGATATATCTTCCCAGTGCCATCCCATGCTTCAACGGAAGAGAATCCCGCGGATCCGTAGAACCCGTATTTCAAGCTCACGGTTTCGTCACCCTCGACTTCGACATCGTCGCCTTGGACTTTATCATCTTTGGCGCTGACCAAACCCACTAGACGCTCGCCAGTGGTCGCAAAAGTCCTTCGAGCCCGCAAAGCCGTCGCAACCGATTTTCTGTCGAGTCGATCCGCAAGAACACCCGTGAGGCCTCCTTTGGTACCAAACACCGCCGTGCCCGGAACACCGCCACCACAACGACCACGGTGCTCGTCGGAGTTCGCAGAGACGCCTAATTTCCATCCCCGCTTGACAGCATCGCGGAGCAGCCATTCGAACAAACCCCAAGCACTGCCGATTTCCAGCAGACGTTCGAGCTGAGGATGGTGCCAGGCCAAATTGCAGCGTCGGCCGCCTACATGAGGGATGAGAAGGTGCTTCTCAGGCGAGTGGGCGTACGTCGCATAGACTTCATCTAACGGCCATGCACCGGGTACCAGCTCTGCCGGCCCGTCTTCATTCCACTCGAAGCTTCTCGCGGCATTGCCGTGCTTGTCGAACGGGAACTCGGGCTCGCCGTTGCTGGGATCGTCGAGGAATACGACGTTGTGGTCGCCGCCTGCTGCTGAGTTGCCGCACCATTCGGTGCCGGGGTAGACGACGAAGTTGCCTTCGGAGTTGACTTGTTTGATGAGCTCGAGTGTGGCGTCCCATTTCTCTTTGGTGATGTTGAAGTCGTTTGCTGTGTAGCCGATGATGTCGAGGCCGGCGACTTGTTGGCCGTAGGCGAAGTTGTAGGTGGTGTCGTTCGTGCCGACGGTGTCGTCTGAGTGGACGTGTAGGTCTGCGAAGAGAGGGCGTGGGATGGGAAGAGATGGTGTGGCGGTGATGTAATCGGTCACAGCAGCGAGAGGAATGTTCTCGTTGTTGTTGATTGTGACTTGTACCTCGTAATCGTCATCGTCAGGCAGCGTGATTGATGCACTAGCCACAGTCCAACCTTGGGTGGGAAGTGGTAGTGACTTCTTGATGATAGGCTCTTGGGGGCTTTGTTTGGTGACTATCAGTTCAGCGTTAAGACCTTCCAGGTTGGTGGTAGCATTTCCCCAAGCGTCTTCTGCATGGATGTGGACTGGAAACGGCTCGCTCGGCCGTACCACACGCGGTGTGATCAATTTCGCTTTCGCAATTTCTCCTGGATTGATGGCAATAGCGATGTCGGGTTTGATGGGCGCAAAACGCGATGTTCCCACAGGGTCGATGTACCACCTCATCAGGAATTTCTTCTCCACGAACGTCTGGACTCGGGTACCCTTGGATCCCCACCGGCGGTCTCCTATGCGAACGACAATCTTGTCGCCAGGGTTGAGGTAGCCGTCAACAATGTCGATGATGATCGCCTTCTGGAACGGACGCTCGTGGCCCTTTTGATCGAAGCGAACGGACAGCGATTGAACAGTGGCGGGAGTTTGTCCGTCGACCAAGGCGCCAGGGACATACTCGGCTGAGAGGTAGTTGTCCTGCGTGGGGTCTGTGGTTTGGAACAACGCCCAGTCGGAGTAGAACTTGAATGTTCCTTTGATCCAAGCTCCGTCTGCGAGACCACTGCCACCGACTGTGTACTCGGTGATGATCTCAGTCCATTGACCTGCCGTCAGAGCTGTTGTGTCGCAGTTTAAGGTTCCCAGAAAGGGAAGGCGTTTGATGTATTGATACAAGCCCTTCGGAGCGAAGTATTGTCCGGTCAATGCTTGAAGCTCCTGGTTGCTCAGTGTCTTCATGGTGAGAAAAGCGATGGTTCTGTTCAAGGTTGTATAGATTGCATGTGCGAAGAGAGCTCGTCGTCTGTCTCTGGTAAAAGGCAGCACTATGTGAGAAACGACATACAGTATCCCTCCGGCTTCGCCCAACGATTGAACGTAGATCTGCCGTTCGCTAGGTCAAATGGCATTACTGTGGATCAGGGCCCATGAGGAGGTCTACAACATGGCTTAGGGTTTAAGTAGTGAGCTTGGCAAACGAGGACTGCCATGTGTGCACCCCGTACGTGCACGGCACTATAGTGAGAGGCTCTGCTGATATCGGCAGTGATACATCGAAATAGAAGAAATGATAGGTCGACATTGGATGAGGTGCTTTGTTGTGAGATGGTGACATCGACTAGCGTGGCTTCTTGCGGAGTCGTGGATGGGGTTCTTGAAATCTCCTCGAGGAGACTTCATCTTCAATCCTTCAATCACGGAAACAACATCATCATCTCCGTTCCGATGGGTACTGCGCCAATTAGGTGTCTTAAGACGTTCCGAATCAATATCTTTGATTACTCGTTGCAATCCGAAACGAGAATCGATACTTGCAGAAACGAGTTTAGTGCGCTCTTGTAACCATCCAAAAACATCACTTGTGCACTTCATCGGCACTTATACGATGCATTGTATACAGTACATGCAAAGAGATCTTCTCTTTCCGGTAATCATCTCTCGAGCAGAGCCTTGATAGTCTCCCTGCCACGGAAGAAGTACGGACCAACTGATAGATACGCATCCAACAACCCTAGTGCTTGCGTGATCTCAGCCGCTTGGTCTCGAGTTGAGGTTCATCATGAACAGGAGAGGAAGATGCCGGACCGTCACTTCGTTAAGAACCATTCAATCCGGTAGTTTTGTTTGTAGGATACCTTCACGTTGTATCCTGCCACACTGCACCAAGACAACATCATGGACCAGGGCATCAAACGAATCGAACCTGAGCAACATGCTGTCGACAATGGTATCGATGGTATCGATCTCAAAGACCACAGCCTACAGAAGGACTGGTCAGACCTCGAAGAACGTCGGGCAAAGCGAAAGTTCGTATCTCCTCCCAATACCAAACAACGATACAAGAACCTCGATCTTCGTCCCTGGCGAAAGTCGATGAGATTTTCACAAAGACGATCGCATCGATCGGCTTCTTGATCGACTGATTGCAAGACACCTCACTAACGAAATCGCATCGCCAGACTGGATTTAGTGCTCATGCCACTCCTGACTCTCGGATTCTTTTGCCTACGTAAGTCTCACGGTGTTCTACTTGCCATGTTGCCCACTCACGCAGCGTAGAGTTGGATCGCGGTAACATCGCGAACGCAATCACCGACACGATGATGGAAGACGTTGGTATCACTCAATTCCAATTTAATGTTGGTCAGCAGTTACTGTCTCTCGGAATCGTATTATTCGAGATCCCATCAAACATGATGCTTTACAAAGTCGGCCCCGGAAAATGGCTATCCTTCCAACTGTTCCTCTTCGGCCTTGTCAGCACCTTCCAGGCTTTCCAGAAGAACTACGCAGGCTATTTAGTCACTCGATTCTTGCTGGGAGCAACAGAGTCGGGTTACATCCCGGGCGGTCTTTGGACAGTGTCAACATGGTACACTAAGCAAGAGACGGCCAAGCGGATTATGGTGTTCTTCTTTGGAAACCAACTTGGGCAAGCTAGTGCTAAACTGATTGCATACGGAATCTTGCACATGAGGGGAGTCGCTGGTCAACCCGGTTGGTTCTGGCTATTCGTCATCATGGGTGCTTTTACAATTGCTTGTGGTATCCTGTTGGGCTTCTGTCTTCCCGACTCACTGTTCAAACCCCGAAGTTGGTTCCTTGCCAAGTACAGCTTCTTCAGCGAAAGAGAGATGCACATCTTGCGAACGCGGGTGCTGATCGACGACCCGAACAAAGATTGGAAGAAGAAGCACATCGGCATCGCTACGTTCAAACGAGCGGTAGGTGAATCGATGACCCTATGAGTCAACGCCTGTAAAGCTGACCTATACTTCTAGCTTTCAAACTGGCTACTGTGGGTCCATGTTGCCATCACGCTTCTAAACAACGGTCCCTTCCGTGGGTTTGACACTTACGGTCCTACCATCATCAAAAGCTTCGGTTTCCCGGGTCTGACCAGCAATGCTCTTGCGGCCGTTGGTCTGTTCATCCAAGTGCCAGTGTCGTTCGTCTTCAGTTGGGTATCGGACAGATTGTAAGTCTTGTCATCCCACGACTGGTGGTTCATCTTCTGGGACTAATGTCGCGGCAGCAACAAGCGAGGCGAGACAGTCATGGCAGCCATAGGACTGCACATGTCCGGATATCTCCTCAATCGTGGGTTTACCGAACTTTCGAACCGCAACGTGCGTTACTTCGGTGTTGTTTGGACCCAGATATTCGCCTCATTTCCTCATCCCTTGAACATCACCTGGATGTCGCTTGCTTGTCGGGACTCTGAAGAACGCTCGCTTGCAATGGCAATGTAAGTAAACATATATTGCTGGACCTTGTCTTCTTCCGCCATCGTTAGGATCACGACTGACCATAGCCAGGATCATCATGAGCGCAAACATTGGTGCGATTTATGGAGCGCAGATATTCCAGGCGGACGACAAACCTCGTTACCGCAGAGCTTTCGCGACAAATATCGGGCTTCTTGCTGCTGCTTTGGCTCTTGCTACGGGAAGATGTATCTGGGAGAAATACCGGACCAAGAGGAACAAGCCTGTTGTACCACGCGAGTGAGCCTGGTTGGTGCCTGCTTTCGGGATGCTGAGCGAGATTTAGATAAGAGCCACCAAATCACAGTGAGAGTTGGTCGAGCCCTTTCGCAATCTGTACATTCTTTACAACAGGAATCGTTGATCGGGCTGTCTGCCAGTCCGATCAACAACCAATCAACCGCAACTTTTTGTCTCAGGTTGGTTACTTGATTATGCAAGGAGCCCTCAAGTTGGTGAGTTACTTGATTGCAAGTCACGTTCAAGGGTTGGTTCGCCAAGAGAGCGTGTTCAGTTTGCGGAGGTCTCAGAGTCACGTGTATGCGGCTAAGAAGGACTCTGATTTGTCGATAACGGCTCTCGCGCTTCTAGGGTCAGGGTTGGGGATACAAAAAACCATTCACATACATCAAAAAAACCCACAAATCTACTCCTACCTCACTTGTCCAGCCAACTCTGACCAGATAGAGACTACAGGCTGGATCTTTGTTCATGTCATATAATCAGGCGTTGGGTTGGAGCTCGGCAATCAACCAATTCAACATCAGTAACCTGGTTTTAGTTTTTGATTGCCATGGGCTGTTTCACTTCAGCTATGTAGTACCCACATTGTCACTGGCTGACGCTGGACTCCCAACGGCCTGAACATTATGGCCGCAGTTCTCACCACTTCTTTGACTTCTGATGCTCCCTGACACATCTGAGAGCAATATCTGCTCGCGGCTTCCACCTTGGCTATCCAGGCCTACGATGGGTGAACTTGGAACTCCTGCGCTCGCGGCTACATCATATGCTCCTAGCTTTCCTAGTTCCGCTCTGATGATAGCGAGCTCGATCTGCACCACAATCTGACACAAGACAATACTCAGTGCAAACCGCGCAAACACCTGCACACTTTCGAGTGCGCTGATGAAGACTAAGCTGGAAAGCTCGAAGATGCCAAAGATCATGTGAACAAGTGCGCTTGCCTGAGCGATCCAGAAGATGAGCTCTGACCAAGGTCCGGACTTCGCTCTTAGAAGTTGGGTGTACAGGTCGGAGGCCAACATGGATCTCAGCCTTGGAAGCCGGCATCGAGTGTCGGAGAGCTTAGAGTTCAGCTGTGGTACTGGTTGTGGTCGTGTTCCAGTGCGAGCGCCATCACGTTGACGAACAGTCCATGATTGGATTATTGCCGCGATCATTCCCCATCCATGCTCGACTACGCTCATGAGGAACCAAACCATTGGCATGAAGAGTGCGCCACACCGCCAGCCCGAGATCGTGCGCAGGTCAGTGTAGATACTTATCTGCACACCATTTGCAACGGCCAGAAGTGCGAGCGCGTACATGGCTATGTCCACGACGTAGCCCATCACCTGGGGATTGCGTGTCTTGGTCGAACCACCGGCATCGACCGCAGTTGCGCTCCCAGAGTATCCACCGATCAGGTACTTTCCCAACCTAGTCCCGATGATACTTCGATCTGTGAGCTTCAAGGGCTCGTGAATGTCCACACGGTGAAAGACTCTCCCCAAATAACTTGTCGGACAACCTAGCGCAACTAAGATCGCCAAAAGCGGACGTCGCGTAGATATTACAGCGACCTCAGCAATACTCGGACCAATCAGGAGCAATACCGCAGGAATCAAGCCGAGCACCACCTGTGCCGAAGCGTAATTCGACTCCAGAGTTCCGGGGATGTCATCGAGTATACAATCTGCAGCACAAGCGCAAGGCGTCGGGCAAGCCTCGGTGCGATTGTTGATGAGGTAGGCTGCGATCTCAGCCTCGCATTTAGATGCAGCGTTGGTCCAGTAGTCCGAGTCATCAGGAAACCATCTCTGTAGTTTGAGCCTGAGGATGGCAGTCGCTGGTAGAGGAAGTAGAAAGCTCGCCAAGAGGATCGTGAGTATAGACATGCTGTAGCGTGAACATGGATGGGAGTTGGACCAGCTATTTACACGCAAGGTTCGTCAAAAAACTCAAACAGTACATATATATCAACCCTAAGTCACGACCTCAAGGAGAATAGTGAGGCGCCTGCAAGCCTTATCCACTCGTTATCGTTGAGCGTACGGCTGAGCGCGAAGCGAGGGCGGCTACACAATCAAAAGCCTGATCTGCCCGACAGTGGTGTGCATGAGCGGGCACATGCGCTGACCTGTGTCTTGGTAGTGGTTCATAGCGGCACATTGCATGGTACGAGAAAGCGCAAGATGTCTGCCACCTGCACAAGGACGTCTTCAGGATTGAAAGAGTCTGTCAGCCTGACACACCCAGCGCGGAACGTATAGCCTGACCAATGTAGCAACTAGCCGTATATTGAAATCACCTCATGCTAGCGTCTGGCACCCGTCTCGTGCGTGTCATAATCCTCAAACGAACCCCTTCATCCCGAGTCTCTGAAGCAGAGAGAACAGAGAGCCCTTAGGCACAAACCCAGCATAAGTAGACTGCCACTCAGCCGCAAAAGAACCTGTCTCGCACGTCAGAACAACTTGCACAATGCTGTCTCTGCATCGCGAACACCGATAATTCTCACCTTCCAAAATGCCACCCTCCGCAAACCCCAAAGCCTCAACCACCCACGGCACCAACAAGACCAAAATTCCCAGGGCGATGAGTGCGCAAACAATCGGGTGGTCTTTGACAAACCTCTCGACACCATCAACCACGCAGGCGACGTTTTCGTAGATCTCGCGGAGCGCATCACCCATGGGGCGAGCGGTTTCGATGGCTTGCTGCATACGCTCGAAGACGGCTTTGGCGAAGTTCTGGCGCCAGCTGTTGGTCTTGATGATGCCTTCGAGCGTCTGTCTCAACTCGACCCCGTTCTTCTCAGCGAGGAAGACGGTGTCGACGAGAGAATCGGCGGGAAGCGCGGTGTCGCCGTCTTCCAGCTGGATGGCGCTTGTTGTGTTCTACCGGTGGCCGAGACATTGGAGGATGAAGTCCATGACTGGCAAGATATTGTGGATGCAAGTCTAAAAAGAGAGGTGAGTAGGGAGTCGTTCGCTGCACCTAAATATGTAGCATCCGACAGGGTTGATGAACACCAAGCACATGGTCCGTGCGGGTATTGCAGCTGACCCTCTGAGGTGTGAAGCAAAAGGGTACTGTTGGTTTGATACCCGAAAGCATCATCTACAGGCCAGGCCGCTCAGGAATCTAGCTGGACGGCCAAACTGCTTGCATCATGCAATTGGAAGCCTACACGCGCCGTAAGATGTGTGGCGTTGTCTGCGTTGGCGGCGCGTACGGCGCACAGCCCCCTGCATGTACCACATAAGCACATAGACATGAAGATAAAAGTTGGAAGAAGAGTGGCACATTATGTTGGCAGGGCAAGTGAATGCATATTTGGAAATTGCTTGTCTCGCTGGATATCGACATAATCATCATTTTTGAATTGACCCTTTGTCATCCCCAACGCCGTTACACCTGCCTGCCAAAAAAAAATCAAAAGGTATCGTGGAGCAAAGCACGCCTGAAGCCCAACATTTCCCCTACCGTCGAAAAGAAGGTGGAAACATCTAGTTCATCTGGCGGATGAGGGCGTTGATGTGCTCCTCACGGTTGCCAAGGTCACCACCCTCGACGTAGTGCTTGAACTTGCGGGTACGGAAGCCACCAGTGGGGTTGGAGAGCTTGAAGGGCCAGAGGAAGTTGGCGGCCTGCTTGAAGTTGGGGCCAACGGTGTAGATCTCGTGGATCAGGTCCTCCATGC
>Ga0265797_10010930_pt1 | contig 11472 bp, 9 predicted proteins | sample P2T30metagenome_FD_192433 | JGI IMG/M metagenome (GOLD analysis project Ga0265797, IMG submission 192433) | Plant litter microbial communities from East Loma Ridge, Irvine, California - P2 T30 | ecosystem: Environmental > Terrestrial > Plant litter > Unclassified | place: USA: California... | reverse complement strand
ACCGCTACCGCGAAGTGTCCTGGGACACCGCCTTTGCCGAAATCGGCGCCGCCCTGCGTTCGTATGACCGCGAGCAGGTGGTGTTCTACGCCTCGGGCCGGGCCTCGCTTGAAACTTCCTACATGTATCAGCTGCTGGCGCGCATGTATGGCAACAACAATTTGCCCGACAGTTCCAACATGTGCCACGAAAGCACCTCGGTGGCGCTGCAAAAGACCATCGGGGTGGGCGTCGGCACCGTGGTCCTGCAGGACTTCGAGGAAACCGACTGCATCTTCTTCTTCGGCCAGAACGTGGGCGTGAACAGCCCGCGCATGCTGCACCAGTTGCAGGAAGCGCGTGAGCGCGGCGTGCCGATCATCACCTTCAATCCCCTGCGCGAGCGCGGGCTGGTGAGCTTTACCAACCCGCAGTCGCCGGTGGAGATGCTGACCGGGAAGGAAACCGCAATCAGCACGCAGTACCACCAGGTCAAGCCGGGCGGCGACACGGCCGCCATCATGGGCCTGGCCAAGGCGCTGCTGGCGCTGGACGACGCCGCCGTGGCCGCCGGCGAGCAGCGCGTGCTGGACGTCGCCTTCATCCAGGAATACACGCACGGCTTTGCCGAATTCGAGGCGGCGGTGCGTGCCTGTGCGTGGCGCGACATCGAGCGCGAATCGGGCCTGCTGCAAGCCGACATCGAAAGCGCCGCGCGCGTGTATGCGGGCGCCGGCGCGGTGCTCGGCATCTACGGCATGGGCCTGACCCAGCACCAGAACGGGGTGCAGAACGTGGGCATGATCGTGAATCTGCTGCTGATGCGCGGGAACATCGGCAAGCCCGGCGCCGGCGTTTGCCCGGTGCGCGGCCACTCGAACGTGCAGGGCCAGCGCACGGTCGGCATCACCGAAAAGCCCGAGCTGGCGCCGCTGGACAAGCTGAACGAGCTGTACGGCTTCGAGCCGCCGACGAAGACCGGCATGAATACCGTGGAAGCCTGCGAGGGTATCCTGGCGCGCAAGGTACAGGCTTTCATCGGCCTGGGCGGGAATTTCGTGCGCGCCGTGCCCGAGACCGTGCTGATGGAAGCGGCCTGGCGCGAGATTCCGCTCACGGTGCAGGTATCGACCAAGCTGAACCGCAACCACGTGATCCACGGCAAGCAGGCCTATATCCTGCCTTGCCTGGGCCGCATCGAGGTCGACCGCCAGGCCGGCGGGCCACAGGACGTGACGATCGAAGACAGCACCTCGTGCATGCACGGTTCGCGCGGCGCGGCCGAGCCGGTGGCCGACACCCTGCTGTCGGAACCGGCCATCGTGGCCGGCATCGCCAAGGCGACCCTGGACCCGAACCCGCGCGTGGACTGGGACGCCTGGGTCGGCAATTATGCGAAGGTGCGCGACGCCATCGAGGCCACCTTCCCGGACATCTTCACGGACTTCAATGCGCGCATGTGGACGCCGGGCGGTTTCCGCAAGCCGGTGGGGGCGGCGCACCGGGTGTTCGAGACCGAGAGCAAGCGTGCCGAATTCACCGTGCCCGAGGAGTTGCCGGGCGATCCGGACATGGACGCCGGCCCGCCGGCGCTGCGCCTGTTCACGATCCGCAGCGACGGCCAGTTCAACACCACGATCTACCACGAGGACGACCGCTTCCGCGGCGTGTTCGGCAGCCGCATGGTGCTGTTCATGTCGCGCGCCGACATGGCGCGCTTGCAGCTGGAGCAGGGCGACACGGTGGCGCTGCGCACGCCGTCCGACGACGGCGTGCTGCGCCGCGTGGAGGGGTTGGCGGTCGTGCCCTACGATGTGCCCGAGGGCTGCATCGCCGGCTACTATCCTGAGCTGAACCCGCTGATTCCATTGTGGCACCACGCCAAGGAAAGCAAGGTGCCGGCGGCCAAGGCGATCGACGTGCTGGTCGAGCGCTGAGCCGCGGCTTGATGTAGGGTGGGTACTCGTACCCACCGGTTTCATCGCTGGCGTCCCGGTACGATCCGGGGATGCCACGTTACGAGCGGTGGGTTCGAGAACCCACCCTACGAGAGGCCGGGCATCATTTCGTAGGGTGGGCACCTGTGCCCACGCTGTCTCACCGCCTGATCGGTGCCAGCCCATCCGTCAAGCCGCATTCCGTGAAGCGCCCCAGCCCCAGCAGAGGACCCCCGGCACCGCCTCCCACGCCCATCGTCCAATCCTGTCTCGAACATGCTGTCAATCCTGTCCGTTCCTGCCTTTTTTTGTCTCGAGTTTTTTCAAGACAAAAAAAGACAAAACAAGACAGCATTTACACCCGATTTGAGACAAGTTTGGACGACGACCTCGTTCCCGGCCCCGGGGTACCCCCCGATCTGTACGCGAAATCCGCTATGATCCGCTGATGCGCAAGATAAGCACACTCATCGGTATCTATCTCCTGCTATCGGTCCTCGCTGGATTGGCATTTCTGGTGCTTTCCTTTTCCAACCTGCCAGTCACGCCGAGACAATGGACGCTCCTGTTCCTGTTGGCGTTGCCCGCCACAATCGTGTTCGAAACGATAGGCAACTGGATCGGCAGTAATCCGCTTGCGCGGCGTATCGATTTCCATGCCGGCGACAAATCGCTGTCGCTTCTGCGCATCGTATACGGGGTGCTCATGGTATCGGGATTAATTCTGCTGAGCCTGGTAGTAGCCTGGGCATGGCCCACCTTCCGCCTCTTTTTGGCCTGATAAGCTCTGACTGACAACAGCACCGTGACGACACATCTGGAAATAATCCGCGACCCAGCAAAGGCAATGACCTTGCCGCCGGTTCCTTTGAATATACGCACGGCGAAAATCTGGCATTGCAATTACCAGACCTTGGCGCCAGTGGCCGAGCTGGTGAATCTGGAAACGCTTGTGATTGCCACTTTCCCGGACAACTGCCTGGACTTCCTTAGCGAGCTGACACAATTGCGCTTCCTGAGCATCATGCACTTGCCGCGCGTGAGCAGCCTGGCGCCGCTCCTGGCACTCGAGAACCTGCATTCCTTGTCGCTGGCCACACTTCCAAGCTGGGACGGTAGCAAGAGAACGGTGATCGAATCGCTCGATCCGTTAGCGCGTCTGCCCGCGTTGCGACACCTGGAGTTATTCGGTATATGTGCCGCCGACAGATCGTTGCGGCCAATCGAGCGATGTACGGGGCTGAAAAGTGTCCGGGTCAGTGGCTATACCCGCAAAGAAACAGCGCGCTTTTATGCGGCAAGCCCAGTGTCCGACGACTATATCCCGAAGCCCGATTTCGAACGCTGACGCCGCAAAGCACCGCCGGGACAGTGAACAAGACCTTCAATACTCGCGCCGGTCCGGCTTGATCTCCTGCAGGATCGTGGTCGCGATCTCCTCGATCGACTTGGTGGTCGACGACAGCCAGCGTATCCCCTCGCGCTTCATCATCATTTCCGCCTCGTTCACCTCGTAGCGGCAATTTTCGATCGACGCGTATTTACTGCCGGCCCGGCGTTCGTTGCGGATTTCGGTCAGCCGCTCGGGCGTAATCGTCAGCCCGAACAGTTTATGTTTGAACGGCGGAAGCGAGGACGGCAACTTGCCGCGCTCGAAATCGTCGGGAATCAGCGGATAGTTCGCCGCCTTGATCCCGTACTGCATCGCCAGGTAGAGCGAAGTCGGCGTCTTGCCGGAACGCGACACGCCCACCAGGATCACGTCCGCCTCGGCCAAATTCTTGTGCGATTGCCCGTCGTCGTGCGCCAGCGAGAAGTTGATGGCCTCGATGCGGTTCTTGTATTCCTCGGAATCGACGATGTTGTGAATCCGCCCGATGGTGTGGGTCGATTTCACGCCGAGTTCCATTTCCAGCGGCGCCACGAAGGTCTGGAACAAATCCATGTGCATGCCGTGCGAGGCGCGGATCACGCCCGACAGATCGTGCTTCACCAGCGTGGAGAACACGATGGGGCGCTGGTTGTCGGCCGCATACACCTCGTTGATGCGGCGCGCGGCGTCGCGGGCCTTGTCGAGCGTGTCGATGAAGGGAATGCGGATCTGGCGGAAACGCATCTCGAACTGGCTCAGCACCGCGTGGCCGAAGGTTTCGGCGGTGATGCCGGTGCCGTCGGAGACGAAAAACACGGTGCGTGCGGTCGGGGGAAGGGCGGGGCGGTTCTCGGCGGTCATATTCAATTCTTGCCTATGCTGACAGATTTGCACGTTACGTGCGGTGTGAAACCGGGGCGCTCGCGGTAGAATGCTCGGCAACGGATTTGCATTGTGCTGCACGGCGCCCAGAATAACAAGAAAGCACGGCGCCCCCTGCACGACACTTGCACGACAGATTTCTATCATCAAGTAAGGTGCTTTACCATGACTAACCTGTCCAATGCAGCATTGAAGGAACCCGAACAAGGAGCGGGTGTGTACGTTGCCTCGTTCGAGAACCTGCGCATGACCGATGTCGAATCGGTCGGCGGCAAGAACGCCTCGCTCGGCGAAATGATCAGCCAGCTCGCCGAAGCCGGCGTGCGCGTGCCGACCGGCTTCGCCACCACGGCGCAAGCCTTCCGTGACTTCCTGGGTCACTCGCTGGACGGCGGCCCATCGCTGGCCGACCGCATCGCCACCCGCCTGGAAACCCTGGACATCGACGACGTGCGCGCCCTGGCCGTCGCCGGCGCCGAGATCCGCCAGTGGATCATCGACACCCCGTTCCAGCCGCGCCTGGAAGACGAAATCCGCGCCTACTACGAGCGCCTGGTGGCCGACTCGGAAACCGAGATGTCCTTCGCCGTGCGTTCCTCGGCCACCGCCGAAGACTTGCCGGACGCCTCGTTCGCAGGCCAGCAGGAAACCTTCCTGAACGTGGTCGGCATCGACAACATCCTGGAAGCGATGAAGCACGTCTTCGCCTCGCTCTACAACGACCGCGCCATTTCCTACCGCGTCCATAAAGGCTTCACCCACGCCGAAGTGGCGCTGTCGGCCGGCGTGCAGCGCATGGTGCGTTCGGATACCGGCGCCGCCGGCGTGATGTTCACCATCGATACCGAGTCCGGCTTCAAGGACGTGGTCTTCATCACTTCCAGCTACGGCCTGGGCGAAACCGTGGTGCAGGGCGCGGTCAACCCGGACGAGTTCTACGTCCACAAGCCGATGCTCCAGCAGGGCAAGTCGCCGGTCATCCGCCGCAACATCGGCTCGAAGCTGATCAAGATGGAGTTCACCGCCGAAGCGAAGGCTGGCCGTTCTGTGAAGACCGTCGACGTGCCGATCGAGATGCGCAACCGTTATTCGCTGACGGATGCTGAAGTGGTCGAGCTGGCGAAATATGCCGTCATCATCGAGAACCACTATGGCCGCGCGATGGACATCGAGTGGGGCAAGGATGGCCGCGACGGTAAGCTGTACATCCTGCAGGCGCGTCCGGAAACCGTGAAGTCGCAGCAGAAGGCCACCGATGCCCAGCAGCGTTTCAGCCTGAAAGGCAGCGGCACCGTGCTGACCCACGGCCGCGCCATCGGCCAGAAAATCGGCGCCGGCCCTGTGCGCGTGATCACCGACCCGGCCGACATGGAACGCGTGCAGCCGGGCGACGTGCTGGTGGCCGACATGACCGACCCGAACTGGGAGCCGGTCATGAAGCGCGCCGCGGCAATCGTCACCAACCGCGGCGGCCGTACCTGCCACGCGGCGATCATCGCGCGTGAACTCGGCGTGCCGGCGGTCGTCGGCTGCGGCGACGCCACCGAGACCCTGAAGGACGGCACCTTTGTCACCGTGTCGTGCGCCGAAGGCGACGAAGGCAAGATCTACGACGGCCTGCTGGAAACGGAAATCACGGAAGTCTCGCGCGGCGAACTGCCGCCGCTGGCGACCAAGATCATGCTGAACGTCGGCAACCCGCAGCTGGCATTCGACTTCCAGTCGGTGCCGAACGGCGGCGTCGGCCTGGCGCGCCTCGAGTTCATCATCAACAACAACATCGGCGTGCACCCGAAAGCCATCCTCGAGTACCCGAACATCGACGCCGATTTGAAGAAGGCCGTGGAATCGGTCGCGCGCGGCCACGCTTCGCCGAAAGCCTTCTACGTCGACAAGCTGGCCGAAGGCGTGGCGACGATTGCCGCCGCGTTCTGGCCGAAGCCGGTTATCGTGCGCCTGTCCGATTTCAAGTCGAACGAGTACAAGAAGCTGATCGGCGGTTCGCGCTACGAGCCGGACGAAGAAAACCCGATGCTGGGCTTCCGCGGCGCCGCGCGCTACCTGGCCGAAGACTTCGCCGAAGCCTTCGAGATGGAATGCATCGCCATGAAGCGCGTGCGCGAAGAGATGGGCCTGACCAACGTCGAGCTGATGATCCCGTTCGTGCGGACCCTGGGCCAGGCCGAGAAGGTCATCGGCCTGCTGGCCAAGTACGGCCTGAAGCGCGGCGAGAACGGCCTGCGCGTCATCATGATGTGCGAAGTGCCGTCGAACGCGATCCTGGCCGAGCAGTTCCTGGAACACTTCGACGGCTTCTCGATCGGCTCGAACGACCTGACCCAGCTGACCCTGGGCCTGGACCGCGACTCCGGCATGGAGCTGCTGGCCAAGGACTTCGACGAGCGCGACCCGGCCGTCAAGGCCATGCTGACGCTGGCGATCAAGGCTTGCCGCGCGCAGGGCAAGTACATCGGCATCTGCGGCCAGGGACCGTCGGACAACCCGGACTTCGCGGTCTGGCTGATGGAGCAGGGCATCGAGTCGATGTCGCTCAATCCTGACTCGGTGGTTGAGACCTGGCAGAAGCTGGCGTCGATGTAAGCCAGACCCCTGCGTCAGAAAAGCCCCGCTTGCCCCCAAGGCAGCGGGGTTTTTTGTATGCATGGCTTTAAGGCAACAAACTAGTTGACTCTGTTCCAGAACCCGTTAGACTTTTAGACACCCTCGTCAGCCTTGCGGCGGCGGGGGTTTTTTTCGGATTCAGAGGAGATGGGGAATGAAACGCTTGTCGATTGCCGCAACCTTGTTGGGACTCATGCTGTCCGGTGCCGTGGTTGCGGACGAAACCGCCTTTTGCACGACCGAGTGCGAGAGCGCGCACTCACAGTGCAAGGCGAATACCAGCAAAGCCTCCGGCGATGACGCTGTGAAGCTGCTGAGCACCCAGGAAACCAACGGCTTTGCCCGTGCCGCCCAGGACCCGGTGGCCGGCGCCGGCGCCAGGTCGCTGGAGCGCAGCGGCCAGCAGAACCGCCGCGCCCAGCAGCTGGGCATTTGCGACGACAAATACCAGCGCTGCACGCGCAGCTGCGCACCCGCTGGCGGCGCGAACGATGTGTTCCCGGTGCGCAAGCACGGCAAGACGGGCTGAGCTGAGCTGCCCTGCGGCCGCGCATCGAGCACACGGCGGCCGCGATAACAAGAAGGAGACAAGATGGACGACTGGGTGAACTGGATGATCGGCGCCGGCATCCTGGTGGTGGCGGAGCTGTTCACGGGAACCTTCTATTTGCTGATGATCGCCATCGGCCTGGCCTGCGGCGGCATCGCGGCGATGCTGGGCCTGTCCGGCCCGATGCAGACCCTGGTCGCGGCGGCCACCGGGCTGGTGGCGACCAGCATCCTGCACCGCAGCCGCTTCGGCCGCCCGGCGAAAACGGGCGCCACGCGCGACCAGAACGTGAACCTCGACATCGGCGGACGCGTCACCGTCCACGCCTGGAACAATGGCCGCGCACGCGTGATGTACCGCGGCGCGCTGTGGGACGTGGAGCTGGGCAGCGGCGCCATTGCCGAGGCGGGCGACTTCCGCATCGTGGAAGTGCAGGGCAATCGCCTGATCGTGGCGAATTCATAAGTCAATCTAATAATTACAACTCATCTATAAGGGATGCTCATGGAACTCGAACTCTCCTTCGGCACGGTGGCATTGGTCATCTTCATTATCGCCATGGTCTTCGTGATCAAGACCATCAACGTCGTGCCGCAGCAGCACGCCTGGGTGGTCGAGCGCCTCGGCAAATACCACGCGACGCTGGCGCCGGGCCTGAACATCGTGGTGCCTTTTGTGGACCGCATCGCCTACAAGCACGTGCTGAAGGAAATCCCGCTGGATGTGCCGCCGCAGGTCTGCATCACGCGCGACAACACCCAGCTGCAGGTGGACGGCATCCTGTACTACCAGGTGACCGACGCCATGCGCGCCTCCTACGGCGCCTCGAACTACGTGCAGGCGATTACCCAGCTGGCGCAAACCACGCTGCGCTCGGTGATCGGCAAGATGGAGCTGGACAAGACCTTCGAAGAGCGCGACCACATCAACACCACCATCGTGAACGCCATCGACGAATCGGCCGCGAACTGGGGCGTGAAGGTGCTGCGCTACGAGATCAAGGACCTGACGCCGCCGGCCGAGATCCTGCATTCGATGCAGCGCCAGATTACCGCCGAACGCGAGAAGCGGGCGTTGATTGCTGCCTCCGAGGGCCGGCGCCAGGAGCAGATCAACATCGCCAGCGGCGAGCGCGAGGCGGCGATTGCGCGTTCCGAAGGCGAACGCCAGGCCGCGATCAACCGCGCCCAGGGCGAGGCGAACGCCATCGTCGCCCTGGCCGAGGCCAGCGCCACCGCACTGCGCCAGGTGGGTGCGGCAATCCGCGAACCAGGCGGCGAGGACGCGATGAATCTGCGCGTGGCCGAGGAATATGTGGACGCCTTCGGCAAGCTGGCCAAGACGAATAATTCGATCATCGTGCCGGCCAACCTGGGCGAGATGAGCGGCCTGATTGCCAGTGCGCTGCATATCGTGAAGGCCCAGAAGTGATGACCGGCAAAGTGATGACCGGCGAAGTGATGGACAAAGACGTGAAGCGGGTCGTCGTCATCACCGGCGCCTCGGACGGCATCGGCGCCGAGATGGCGCGCCAGCTGGCGGCCAGGGAAGGCGCCGGGCTGGCGCTGGTGCTGGCCGCGCGCCAGGCGGCGCCCCTGGACGCGGTGGCCGAGGAGTGTATTGCGCTGGGCGCCCAGGCGCTGGCGGTGCCGACCGACGTGGCGATCCAGATCCAGTGCCGCCGGCTGATCATCAGCGCGGTGGAGCACTTCGGCCGCATCGACGTGCTGGTCAATAATGCCGGCCGTTCGGCGCACGCCCTGTTCGAAGAGGTCGAGGACCTCGGCTGGTACGAAGAGCTGATGCGGGTGAACCTGTGGGGCGCCGTCTGGTGTACCCAGGCCGCGCTGCCGCACCTGAAGCGCTCGCGCGGCAGCATCGTCGCCGTGTCGTCGCTGGCGGGGCTGATCGGCGTGCCCGGACGCACCGCCTACAGCGCCACCAAGTTCGCGATGACCGGCTTTTTCGAGGCGCTGCGGGCGGAGCTCAGGGGCGCCGGGGTCAGCGTGACCACGGCCTATCCGGGCGTGGTGGCGACGAAAATCCGTTACCGCGGCTTCAATGCGGCCGGGGAGACGGCAGGGGCGAGCGGCCTGATCGAAGAAGGTGCGATGAGCGTCGAGGAATGCGCGCGGCTCATCAATGCCGGCATGAACCGGCGCGAGCGCGAAGTGGTCATGACGGCAAAAGGCAGGTTCGGGCGCTTCCTCAAGCTGCTGGCGCCGGGCATGGTGGAAAAGATGGCACTCGCGGCGCTGAAGCAAGATGTCCGGCCACGCTGAGCACCTTGTTGCAGAGGACCTGCCCGACGATTACGGGTACGACCCGGTCATGACGCCGCGCGGCGCGCTGGTCGCGCTCTCGGTGCTGATGTTCGTGAGTACCCTGGTCGAGGTCGGCGCGGGCCTGAGCCGGCGTGGCGAGCCGGTGCTGTGGTCGCTGCTGACCGGATTGCTGTCGAGCTTCCTGGGCTTCTACTGGTTCCGGCTCGACCGCGAGCTGCGGGGATGGCCGAGGTCGCGCTGGCTCAGCGTGGCCATCGTCACGATCACGCCGCTGGCAGTGCCGTACTACCTGGCGCGCAGCCGGCCGAAGGGGCGCAAGCTGCGCGGCCTGGCGGGGTTCGTGGGGTACGTGTTCCTGATGCTGGTGGCGTCGATGGCGGGGGCCATCCTGGCGCAGTTATTGGCCTGAGGCGCATCACCCGGCGTTGGCCATAACCGTATGGTGGGCACGTTGTGCCCACGCGGAATGGCGCGCCATGTTGGCGCATAACCCAGACGGGGTGGTGGATCATTGTTGGCGCCAACGAATGATCATTTGTTGGCGCTACGTCTTTGCAGCTTGCGCGCCCGGAACGCGGCCAACATCCAGCATGCATCCGCGTGGGCACGGGGTGCCCACCATACGGTTGCCGCCGCAAGCCTTGGCCAACGCCGCGATAACGCGGACGCAATCAAAAAAGGGCGGCAACGCCGCCCTCCGGTTCCACAACAGCGATCCTTAGAAATCAATCGTCGCCGACACTGCCAGTGTGCGCGGCGCGCCGGCCACCAGGTAGCCATAGGCCGGATAGCCGCCGCTGGATGCCCAGTAGTTCTTGTCGGTGACGTTGTCGATGCGCGCGCGCAGCGTGACGTCGCGGTCCATCAGGCGCGTGGCCCAGCTGGCGCCGATGTCCAGGCGCGACCAGGCCGGCACCTTTTGCGTGTTGCCGATGTCGGCAAACTGCGTCGCGGTGTACAGCGCGCGCGCGTTCAGCGACAGGCCCGGCACGTTTGGCACGTCCCAGTCCGCGCCGAGGTTGACCTGGATTTCCGGCACGCCGATGGCTTCCAGGCCGTCGGTGGCGCCGCCCAGCGTATCGCGCTGCTTGGTGTCGAGCAGGGTGGCGCCGCCCAGCACGCGCAGGCCCTTGGTTGGCAGGCCGAACACCGACAGCTCGACGCCGCGGTTGCGCTGCTCGCCGAAGGTGCCGAAGGTATCGCCCAGGATGTAGGCCTGTGGCTGGCCGGTCGTGAACAGCGCGACGCTGCCACCCAGCTTGCCGCCGTCGACCTTCACGCCGATTTCCTTCTGGCGCGAGACGTAGGGCGCCAGCGGCATGCCTTCGTTGGTCAGTTCGGTGTTGCCGAAACCGCCGCGGGTGGCCGAGCCGCCTTGCTGCAGCGCCTCGATGTAGTTCGCGTACAGCGACACGCCCTGCGCCGGCTTGTAGACGATGCCCGCCAGCGGGGTGTTCTCGCTGCGGTTGTAGCGGGCATTGACAGCGCCCGTCACGTAATCGCGGCCCTCGTCCTTCAGGCGCTGGTGGCGCACACCCACGGTCAGCAGCACGCTATCGTCCATGAACGACAGCGTATCGGCAATCGCCGCGCTCGACAGGATGGTCTTGCGCGTGACGAGCGGGTCGAACATGTTCCCGCCCGGCCAGAAGCCGGTCGGCGGCGCCGCCACGTTCACCGGGCGGTAGATGTTGGTGTTCCAGCCGCTGAAGTCGCCCATCGCATACGCGTTCTTCGACTCCGAATGGAAGCCGGACACCGTGGCCGACAAGGTGTGGCCGATCGCGCCGGTACGCAGCGTGGTGCGCGCGCCGACTTCGCCGGTTTTCACTTCGTCTTCGCGCA
>Ga0265797_10010929_pt1 | contig 11473 bp, 6 predicted proteins | sample P2T30metagenome_FD_192433 | JGI IMG/M metagenome (GOLD analysis project Ga0265797, IMG submission 192433) | Plant litter microbial communities from East Loma Ridge, Irvine, California - P2 T30 | ecosystem: Environmental > Terrestrial > Plant litter > Unclassified | place: USA: California... | reverse complement strand
CAAGCCGGCTACGGCAGCAGTGGCGGTGCTCCGACGGCAAAGGTCAAGAACGGTACCATCTCTGGTGTCCACTCCTCCACTTACAATGAGGACTACTTCTTGGGCATCCCCTACGCCCAGCCCCCGGTCAACGGACTCCGCTTCAAGGTGCCGCAGTCTCTGAACTCCACCTACAACAGCACGTACGAAGCGACAGAATATGCTCCGTCTTGTGTTGGCTATGGCGGCGACCAGCTTGGCTACCCTATCTCCGAGGACTGCCTCTACCTCAATGTGGTCCGTCCTTCAGGCTACGAAGATCAGGAGCTTCCCATTGGCCTCTGGATCCACGGTGGTGGTCTGCAGATGGGTGGCAGCCGTGACGCGCGCTACAACCTGTCCTTTATAGTGGAGAACAGTGTGAAGATTGGAAAGCCCATCATCGGCGTCTCCATCAACTACCGCCTCGCAGGCTGGGGTTTGCTTGCGTCCGAGCAAGTGTCCGGAAGTGGCGATACCAACATTGGTCTTAGAGATCAGCGTTTGGCTCTCCACTGGGTGAATGAGAACATTGGCGCATTTGGCGGCGATCCTACCAAGGTCACTATCTGGGGAGAGTCCGCCGGTGCTGCTTCGGTCGGTTGGCACTTGCTTGCTTACAACGGTCGTGACGATGGACTGTTCCGCGCTGGTATCATGCAGTCGGGCAACCCCGTGAACTACAACAGCTACCGCTCGGTCATCGACTACCAGCCCGGTTACGATGGCCTGGTCAACGCGACTGGTTGCTCCAACGCCACTGACACCCTTGAATGCGTTCGCTACGCTCCGTACGAACAAGTCAACAACTGGTTCAACTCAACTGAAGGTAGCAACTGGAACCCGATCGTCGATGGAGATTTCATTGCCCGCTGGGGCAGCCTCCAGCTCGCAGATGGTGCCTTTGTCAAGGTCCCGATCATCGATGGTGCCAACACTGATGAGGGCACTGCCTTCGGTCCGCGCGGTATTGACTCTGAGGCCGACTTCGCCGAGTACATCTCTGATTCGGAGAGCGCACAAGCGTACCTTCCTGAGCATCTCGTCCCCGAAGCGCTTGAAGCTTACCCCAACACACCCGACTATTGGATCCCGCCCGTTGAGGAAATCGGCGACTATGTCTACCCGAACCAGTCGCAGTACCGCCGCAGTGCAGCTTACGCTGGTGACGTGGTGATGATCGCCAACCGTCGCGGCGCTGTCGAGACCTGGACCAAATTCGGCATCGACGCGTGGAGCTACAGGTTCAACACTATCCCGAACGGCCTTCCCTTCACCGTCGGCGTGACCCACTTCCAGGAAGTCGCCTTCGTGTTCGACAACACCCAAGGTCTCGGCTACGGAGCGCTTTGGGGCACCGTCAACCCTTACGCCAACAAGTCCGAGTCGTACCAGGAGCTTGGCTTCCTCATGAGCTCCAGCTGGGCTTCGTTCATCCACGATCTCAACCCCAACGGATACAAGGGTAGAAACTCGTCTACTCCTGACTGGCCAATTTACTCCAACGAAGAGCCTGAGAACATTGTTTTCGACACCAACGTGACTGGCAACGCCTTCGCCGAAGCTGACACATGGCGCTCGGAAGGCATTCGCTTCATCTTGGACCACGCGACTGCCTACAAGAGATAGAAGCGCAATTACGACGATGCATGATAGCAGGTGGAAAAATGATATGATGACTACTAGATAGTGTAAATGAAAACTTATCTCAATCCCATACATTCACATGGTAGCATGAAAGTCACAAACTACGTCTCGTCGAACCACGTATAAAGAGGTTGGATCGTGTCATAGTCGAGCACTAGTGAGCACACTATGTTGGAAATTTTGGCTTGCGTCGACCTCTCTGATAGTCAACATCTCACTTAGTTAAAGGTAGTGCTTATGATAGTCATACATATCATTGACACCACCTAGCGAGCAGCCGGTAGCGGGAACACAGCCGGGCTCTTCTTTCCATCCCTTCCAACAGCTCTGATACCGAACTGCAGGCTGTCCTTGGGCAAGTCCACTGTGACACCACCTGTGTTGCCCACGTCAAGCGCATGGCTCCACTGCAGAGCGCCTGCGACTCTCCACACAAGCTCATAGCTCGCAACAAGCGGGTCATTACCAGTGGTCCAGTTGAAAGCGCTAAGATTGTTGACGATTGACAGCGGCGTGTCTTCGTCCGCAGCTGGGATTCCGATACGCTGAGAAATGGTCACATTCAGCGGCATCGCCGGAGCATTCGCTGCAGACCACATAGTTGCCAAGTTGACTTTGGCTACGCGAGAGGTGTAATCGAAGTCCACAAACTCGACCAAGTCGCCGTATTGTGTGCCGTTGTCGACACGGGTGTTCTGGTGCTGGTGGGTGTAGTCCTCAACCGCTTCGGTGAAGCGCACGGCAGGGAAGCCTTGGGAGAGGAAGGACTGGTGGTCACCGCCGCGGAGGTAACGGTCTGGGCGGTAGATCAGAGCGACTTGCATGTCAAGATGTTTGGAAGCACCGGCAGCGACTTCTGCGATGAAACGGCCGAGGTTGCGGGCTGGAGAGTCGTTCTCGCCGCCGATGATGCCGATCTGTCTGTCTTCAGCAGCAGTGGAGGCATTGGGGTACAGAATGCTGGCGCCGAAAAGGCGAATGGTGTAGTCATTGATCTCGCTGAATGGCTGGAAGGAGCCAGTGCCGACAATGTCGTTGTTCCAGTTACCCTCGACATTGTAGCCAGCCTCCTTAAGCGTCTTCGCAAGATGATCAGAACCGTAAAGACCCTGCTCTTCGGCCGCAACAGCAGCAAAGATCATGGTGGATTTGGGCTTGAGCTTGGCGCAAACGCGAGCCATCTCCATGACCACTGCAACTCCAGAGGCGTCATCATCAGCGCCTGGCGCATCGCCTTCGGCGTCCATCACATCAAGACGTCGGCTATCGTAGTGGCCAGTGACAACGTAGACCCGGTTTGGGTCACTGGTACCGTTGATTTGGGCGACCACGTTGGTGATGTTGACAGGGAATGAGATCCGGCTGGCGATAGGCTGAATGTAGGAATTGAAGTATACGTCCATGCTTCCGTTGGACTCTGCAGCGTAGCCTTGCATCTCCTTGTAAATCCAATCGCGAGCGGCGCCAATACCTCTCGTAGTGGAGTTCTGAATCGATAGCGTGTGTCTGGTGCCGAAGCCTGCGAGCTTCGTAATGATATCGCCCACGCGCTCTTGGTCAATTTGAGCAACGATATGGCTGGTGAGATTGTCAGGCTTCTGCGGCTGCAGAGCCTTTCCAAGATCCGTTGGCGGCCAGCTCGCTTCTGGTGCGTATCCCCATGGTTCGCTGGGACCGTACAAGCTGCCAGGAAGACCTCTCCATGTCTGAGCGCTGGCAGCACTCAATAGTGTGCCGACGGTGATAGCTTTGGTGAACATTATTTTTCGATTACCAAAGACTTGGATCCTGAAGGATGAAAAAGCGAGGCAGCAAGGGTTATATAAGCCCCAACCGTTGAAGGAGGGCTCAGGCGCAGAAATGTGAAGGTTAGCACGACATCACCTCCTACATCCTACCATTCCACCTACCAAGACGAGCATTGCTTGAGCATAGCTCCACACGGCATGTTGTTGTGCGGCCCGCAACACACATGCCAACCATGTGCTCACCCAGGCACTAAGCAGGTACATCTGCCCAATAGCAAGTGATGACAGACATCGCATGACGGCATGCAAGGAACCTACTGCATGAAGATACAGGCTATGCAGGCAATCTAGCATCTGATCGCGTGGCGCTGTTGCTTGGAGGAGTTGACTTTGAGATTTGGGCGACGATCAAGCGGGGCACGCCCAGCCAGCGTTGCAGCGAGCTTCCTGAGTAGGAAGGAGACAAGAGATAACCGATATCTTCGATCTCGCAGGGGTCGGCAGTGACGGATGTTTTTTGTAGTATACTTGAAGGAGACTATGGGTGGTAGTGGGAGTAGGATGCTCGGCAGGAAGTTGTGATGCGGTCGTTAGGAATCACAGTCCAGGAGCCTCGGCCTTGGAATGTTGTTGCTGGAGCCAGACGGAATTGAACACGATTTCCTGAAGCTAGTAGAGCAGCAGAACACAGACACTCGGCACATTTGCAGTGTTGCCCAGTAAGCACGATAGAATTAATTGCAGTGGCATGGCTGAGGTCGATTGAACGATTGAACGAACAGGAAGCAGAAATGAATGACGGGATGAAGACTTATGCACAAATTCTGGGGTCGTTATAATTTTGAATACCATGACCTGAGCGTCATAAACCTCGTTCCTTGCAGCACGTAATCTCTCAGGCTGTCGTCGAGTGTAGTCTTTCGTATAGGATAACCTCTCTTTCCACAGGGTACCATTGCCACGCATGCGTCCGACAACACCGTAAACCCAGGCGCCACGCTTGAAACACCAACCTTGAACGCAATCCTCAGTGTCCATGACTATCTCAACTCCCCTCTGCCAGCTGGATCTCTTTCCTTCTGCTTTCGGTCCTTCTCAGCTCTGTTGTGTTTGCGATCCTCATCGATGTTGGCCGTGATGGTTTCCACCATGCTCTTCCTCGGGAGCTGGTCCATCTTCACCCACGGCGCATTCGCCACATATTTCAAGTCCCATTCGATCTTTTTCACCATGTTCTCCAGATCAGTATTACTGCAGTAGTTGGGGTGAGTTCGTGTGAATGCTGGGAAAAGCTTTCCATCACCGTGGCTCCGACTTTGGAAAGCCTCGGGTCTAGGGATGAAGTCGAGTGGGATGGCGTCGGGTAGCTCGTTTTCTGTCGCAAGTGCTGTCTCATGGCACCATGCTCTGGCTACATTCCTTGCGGTGTATCCTCCTCCGCCGAGAAGCATGACCGGCACATCAAGCGACTTGACAAAGCGTACGCACTCGCCGTGCTGTTTGATATTGATGTTGAACTGTCCAAGTCGATCGCCACCTAGTGAATCTGCGCCGCATTGCAGCACGATGGCTGAGGGGTTGAAGGCTTTCACTGCTCGGCCAACAACTGATGTGAAGAGGTAATTGTATTGCCTGTCGTCGATTCCAGAGCTAATAGGTACGTTGAGGGCAAAATGCTCGCCGTGTGTCGACTTGAGTCCAACGTCGGTGACATCGCCGGTGCCAGGGAAGAACTTATGTCCCGTGTCATCATATGTACCAAAACGGTGAAAGCTCAACGTCATGACACGCGGCTGCCTTTGGAAAGCTTCCTCAACTCCATCTCCATGGTGGACGTCGATATCAATGTAAAGAACTCGAGCCCAGACTTTGAGCATTTCCAGGATCGCGAGCACGATGTCATTGATATAGCAAAAGCCAGAAGCTTCGGATTTATGTGCGTGGTGTAGGCCGCCTGACCAATTGACTGCGATGTCGCTTTGTCTAGTCGTAAGTTGGTGGCTGGCTGATAATGTTGCACCTGTGTACAGGAAGAGGTATGTGCTCATGTCTGCAAAGACCGGGCAATCTGCGCCGGGAGAGGTGGAGAGGTTGTAAGGGCCGAGGTAGACACTATCTGCATCGTGCGCCATTGGCACTGCTTTTTGGTATCGAGGGAGCTTCGCTAATCTGTCGAAGGTCTCCGGTGCAACCTCGGACAGGAATTCGACGTAGTCGGGGTCGTGGAAGGCGCAAACTTGCTCTTTGGTCGCGGGAAGCGCTTCGTGGGTGTCCATTGCGTAGTGAAGACCGTAGCCAAGAATGAGGTGTTTTGCAAGAGTAAGGCGCCATGGCTTCATCGGATGTGTCCTGCCGAAATGCATGTCTTAGACTGTGCTGTTGTAATGGTATGAGACCTTGAGGCCTTTGGGTCGAGTGATGCCATTGTCCTCCACCTGCTGCATAATCTTGCGATTCAGCTCCTGGTCCTGCCAGTGTCGCTCATCGTCTTCGGTAGGTGTCGCTTGCCGCGAGGGTCTGCCATCGCATGTGTAGTCGTCGCCATTGGTGTAGCCGTCGTCATGGCCGTGGCCGTGGTCTGGAGTGTGAGAGCGGCTTGCGGTGCTGCCAGGCATGGGCATCGCCCATTGCTGCACTATCTCGCCGTGTACATCGGCGCGCGGGATATTTGAGCCTGCCATGGGTGGGACTGTCGCATACTATGCGGTGATGGAGATGTGGATGCCAATAATGGTGTGCTCGTGGGATGCGACGGTTTGCGCCAGCTGCGTCTGGCTGCCATCGGACGACGCTTCAGCAGCAGCTCTCTCCAGCCATGACCTTCAAGTCCATCTGGACCCGGCATGGCGGCTCTGCGGAAGGAAGGGAGTGGCGCAGCGGCAAGGCGCCGTGTGGAGAGCTTAGCGCGGACGTCCCTTCTTGCAGCCGGCTTCGAAGCCTCGTCTCCATCTTTCATTCGGTCGCGATCGCGCGCTTTCACTTGACGCAGTTTCATCACTTCCATCAAGTATTTGCTGTCCCTCGGCTCGGAATTTTTGCGACTTTTGATCTGTTGTTGAAGGCGCATCGGGTGCGTTGGTGCAAACGAGTCACTTGCGCCGCTGGTGATTAACGTCGTTGGTGGTGTCTATCATGAGTCTTCATATGCCAGAGGATGCTGCATCAGTGCTTGAGCAGTTTATGCATGACGGTAGGTCTCTGTTTTGCTGCAAATTTGGCGCTCTCATGGTGCTGACGTGGTCCCAGTGGCGAACACTCCAGCTGAAGTAACTCACTTGCTTGAGGAGATCCAGGCGAAAGACCATCAGATTCTCGCTTACAAGGAGGAGATCAATAAGCGTGATGCTGCTCTCCAGAAGTGGGTGCGCCTTAACGGTGGCCATGTGCCTAATCCGAAGGAGGACGCCTTTACCAAGACCATTAACGACTGTTTCGACAAGTGTGAGATCTTGCAGGCCGAGAAATGTGGTCTGAGCGAGAAGGCCCTGATTGTGCTGGAGCGACAAGTCAAGCGCTTGGATATGGGTCTGCGCCATCTGACTATCCGTGAAGAATTTCCCTCGGACTGGAACGGTCCTAGCATGTTGTCTGGAAGTGCCACAGGTGTATCCACGCCGGTGTCTGGCGGACCTCTTCAGGCCATCTCCGGTAACATCGGCTCAACAGGCGGGGCTCCAAACATTGCCAATGCAGCCCAAGCTCGCATGGCCCATACTGCTGCTGGTGCTCGCACAGGTGGTTCTCAGACTCCAGTCAGTGCTCCTCGGTCGGTCCGTGAGGGCAGCGCAGAGACGAACAAACGGCGCCGACCAAACGAGATTGCATTGCCCAACAAAGGCAGCCATCTCAAGCCGCCAACAGGTCCAGGAACTCCCAAGGCCACCACTCCTGGGCCAGCTGCCAGTTCTTCGCGTGCGGGCTCTGCCCAGCCTTCTCGTCCTGCCCACACAAAGAAAGTCGCGCCTCCAAATAATCGTAAGCCGATTCCTGCCAATAGCTCTCGGACTGGCAAACGTTCTGGTCGCACAAGTAGTAAAATCAAGGGTGGCGATCGTCGCGGTCAGCTTGCTCGTGCTGGTAGAAACGGCACGCCCAGCACAAACGCTTCGATCACTGATAGCGAGGACGGCTCTGCTTCTCCTACTCCTTCTTCTCTCGCTCGGACGCAGGGTGATGGTGCTGGTGATCGTGCTTCTGATGGCGAGGCCGAGGAGGATCTTGAGGAGGGCGAGGACACGACACTATATTGCTTCTGTCAGAAAGTTTCTTTCGGAGATATGGTTGGCTGCGACAACGACAACTGCAAGTATCAATGGTTCCATTGGAGTTGTGTGGGACTAAAGAACGAGCCAGCGGGAGAGTGGTTGTGTCCGGAATGCAGGAAGCTGCCAAAGGGAGAGTTGGCAGTGAGTAAGTAGGACTTGGGCAAGGAGGTGATGAAGGAACGAATGAATGAATGAACACGATAAGTCTTCCCATCCCTGATTCAATTGTCGCTTGGTATACGGCGATTAAGGCCATTTCCTCCTGGCGGGTCGATGCCTTATCTCCAGATGTATCGATAGCATCCAAGAGGCACCACCTCCAAGCACGAGAGTCGTGGGCGTTCTCACCGGCCAGCGATACACTTCTTATCTCTGAAGAGACAGGTAGACGTAGAAGGGTTCTGCATGCTTCCTCGAGATGCACGGCGGTTCTCCTCGGCGTTGCGAAGCCTCCGGATGGGCCAGAAGTAGCAGACACTACCTTGTGCGATCCCTCTCGGCCAGGTATGTTCGTCCTCGCTCCAGATTGTCCAGGCTCCAGAATAATGTGACCCAAGAATCAAGGGATGGGAAGACGAGCTGGGTAGGTCATGGTGGATGGGAGAGGAGAGAAAATCGACTTACTCGGACTACCACAGCAGGATGCCCTGCTGAGCTTCCCTCCACCTCTCGTCCTTCTGATGTTGCCGCCACTTCTTGCGCAGATCAGAGTCCAACCGGGCATTTTCCGCGGCATCGCTTATGATGCGATCCGTAGAATTCTTACCCAAGTCGATTAAGAACTTTAGCACCTGCTGTCCGGTTCCGCCCCACCACTCGAACATGCTAGTACGACTAGTGATAGTGTCGTAAGCGCGGATCTCGTACTCGGAGCAGATACCAGAGGCAAAGTGCAACATGTCCACCAATATCTGACGCGAGAGTGACCGCACATCGAGATCGAGCTGGAGGTCGAAGTAGAGGTCGTAGACCAGCCACAGACCGCGCAACACCATCCAGTTGTCTTCCTGCTCAAGCATCTGAGCAGGCGGGAGACGCCTGGCGCTAATGCTGTTCCTGTACCTGTACCAGGTCGAAGACCCAGTCTTGAAGGCGTAGGACATGCAAAACCTCACAAGCTCTTTCAATTGATCGAACGCGATCCTGCTTACAGAGCGGGTCCCGTTCGCGATGTCATGATAGAGCTGTTCGGCCAGCTGAAACCCAGCATTAGCGGCGCAGGTCGCCTCTTCCTGCTTTCCATGGTAGGCGGCATGGACGTTCGTATGCCAATGGCGCTTTATCTCTTGGGTGCGCGCGGTCTGCCTGGCTACTTCCTCCTGGTTGTTGTTGTTGCTGCTGTTGTTCCTGTCGTCACGGTCAGTGACGCGGTCTCGGATTCTGCCTCGGAGATGCTTACATGTTGTCTGCGGTGACGTGGTTGTATTTAAAATGGTATAATTGACTAGGCGTGTCAGCATACTCCGTCTCGAGCGGTATCTCAACGGATGAACAAAAGGATACTTGCGAGTTGTGTGTGTGGTTGTTGATTACGACAAGTGAGCGGCGACTGGGCGTTTGACCTCACCTGGCAACCCACCACCCCACGACGCACGGCTTACGTATTGTCGAGGGACGCGAATAGACCACAGCATGCACACTTCGTTCTTCCAGCGGGCTGGAAGGGCTCGTTCACCTGTCCTCGATTTCAGACTTCAAGATACGACCAGCGCCATGACCATCGACATTGCTGAAGGCTTGACGTCCTTGTTTCACTAGAACGACTACGGCAACATAGCTGCAATGCCTACTGACATCAACCGACGTGCGCGGTGATACTAAACCCAGCATTTCGATCTGCAGCACGGCATCGCCATCGAAGAACAACGATACATCGCTTGACTACCACTCTTACCGCAGGCAACTACCAAAGGAACAGACTGAACAAACCACACGTAAACGCCGTCGAAGAACCACCGGCTATCTCTTGACTACAATCCTTGCCGCAGGCGACTATCGAAGACCCGACTGGACAAACCACACGCAACCGCCATTGAACAACTACCAGACATTCCTTGACTACAACCCTTGCCGCAAGCGACTACCAAGAGAACAAGCTGCATGAACAACAAGCAATTGTTATCGAGATCACTCACACGACGGCTGGACAACAACCGTTGGATCGGCAACGACCATACCATCACGTCTTTGTGAACCAGCAGTACCCGCTGAGAAATACTTGTTGGACGGAACGTTCAGCCTTCTTGATGTAAGAGTCGGTCAGTCAAAGCAATACGGGTGTCTGACTCCCAAGAAGTTATACATGTGGAGGCAGATCGCGTCGAGATTGGAGACAGAGCTATCGTGGAAGAGAAGGTCATTGACGCACAAGGCTATGAAGAAGCTGCGAGAAGCAAGGCGCGTGGATATCGGGCGAGGTCTTTTGTTGCTAAGTTGCTATCGAAGACTGGGAAACAAAGTGAAAACGCATGAGACCAAGATGTAGCATGAAAGACGTCGTGAGAGCATCAGCAACACATGACCAGCCCATCTCGAAACACGCGTGATATATCACATGAGTAGGTAGATTGTCATACACATCTCGTGATACGTTCATTCTCCACCACTTGCACACCCTCTGATCCCTCCTCTTTCTAGAGGAGACAGAAAAACATCTAGCGGCCAAAGTACCTCAACTCGATGGGTCTCAAGATCGCATATCCAACAAAAGCAAAAGCAAACCCTTGCTCGAACCCAACATCGCCTCCCGAAGCACCCTCGCCAGCATGCAGCGCTATAGGTCCCACATACCAGCCCTGCGACATGCCCGTAACCATACCCGCAACACCACAGCAGAAAGCGGCGATCGCAGCAAGACCCGGTGGCAGCTTCTCCGGCGAGTCGTAGTCTTCGGGCACGTAGCCGCCGATGCCGCGCTTGAAGAGGAAGTGATCGCAGAAGGAAATTCCTTCGTAGATGGCGAGCCAGTAGCCGATGAAGTTCATGAAGTTGTGCAGGATTTGCTCGAAGTGCGAGTAGCCTGGGACGGCGATTCCGATGTAGATTCCTGTAGCGACGAAGGTCCAGATGAAGCGCGGGACGCGTGCGGTTTTGCTGGCGAGGACTTGCGCAGTCAGGCTGACGCTGTAGATGTTTGGAACGTTGTTCGCAATGATCGACAGGGCGAGGATGATCATGCAGAATTTGCCGAAGGTTCCCAGATTGACGAGCACGGCACCAATGAGGCCGCCGGTGCCCGTTGCGTCGTAGCCGGCTTGATAGCGGTTGGAGCCGCCGTTGATGGTGGTGGCTGACATGATAGCCACGGCAAGCATTTGCGTGAACAGAAGCGGGATAATCAAGCCTAGCCAGGTCCAGAAGAAGACTTTACGTCGCGACTGAGTTGCAGGCTGATAGACAGTGTAGTCGGCTGCATACGAGGTCCAGCCTGTAGCAAAGCCATAGATAACAGACCCAAAAGAAAGCACAGAGCCCATCTCAGCCGTTCCAGTTCTCCAGGGAATGTTGACAAAGTCGCCGCTGTGCGCAAACACACCGAGGAGGATGAGGAAGACAATAAGCGGTGGGATCCAAGCGACGAATTCGTAATAGTGCACAATCTTGTAGCCAAAGGTGCACACGAGGAGAGTGCAGACGGCGATGATGGCGATTCCAGCGCCACCGGGCACGCTCGGATTGACGGTTTCGATCAGCTGGGCGCCGACGATCGCGTTCACGGAGGACCAGCCAATACACGCGAGCACGTTGAAGCAGGCGACTGTGGCTCGTATGTCAGTTTTATCCTTCTTGCAAAAG
>Ga0265797_10010928_pt1 | contig 11473 bp, 15 predicted proteins | sample P2T30metagenome_FD_192433 | JGI IMG/M metagenome (GOLD analysis project Ga0265797, IMG submission 192433) | Plant litter microbial communities from East Loma Ridge, Irvine, California - P2 T30 | ecosystem: Environmental > Terrestrial > Plant litter > Unclassified | place: USA: California... | reverse complement strand
TCCGAACTCAAAATGTTCATTGCTCCGAACACTCTACTCGAAGTTAGGGGACGTGCGCGCCATACATTATCATTGCTCGGAAGTATCGATCTTTGAAGGATTATGGATAGGTGTTTTTCCATTGTTTACCTCATTGTTTACCTCGTAAATCTACAATTTACCTTACCATGGACGAGCTAACGATTGACGATCTCTTTGACGACCTTGCCGATGCTGCCGGCGATGCCGACGTGCCTCCACCACCGCCGCGGTGGCGTAGCGCCCCCTTCCTGTATCCCTACAGGGACTGGGAATGGAGTCTAGATGAATTGGCTGATGGCAATACCTGGGATAATACTCGCTTTACCAAGCCGCAGATCCACGATCTCGTCACTCTGCTCCGGCTAGATGAAGTCGAATATAACGCCGGCGTTAAGCCAGAGCCTGTGTTGGCGTGTTGTGTGCTTCTACGAAGGCTGGCGTTCTCGTGCCGGTGGTGCGACCTTCAGGTCTTATTTGGACGCCCTGCAAGCTGGCTATTTGCCGTGTTTACGTGTGTCATACAAAACCTTCATGAGACCTTCGGCTACCTACTGGATTGGCATCCTCACCTCCGTTCATACCGTCGGCTGCACGACTTTGCAAACGCTGTCAAGAAGCGCTGTTACGCTCGTGTATGGGGCTTCCTTGACGGCCACTTCGAAGAGATGGCGAGACCTCTATATCGCCAACGAGACGTGTATTCCGGGCATTCGAAGGCCGACAGCTTGAAACATCAGGGCGTTGTAGCACCGAACGGAGTGGTATACTTCTTCGAAGGACCCTTCGAAGGAAAAAAGAACGATTGGGCCATGTGGTCTGAAAGTCGTGCTATATAACGACTCCGCCGGATGTTTGCACCACCTCGCGAGACCTTGTATCTTTATGGGGATCCGACCTACTCCTGTTCGTTTGGAGTATGTGTACCGTTCAGAACACCGGCCGGAGGTGTTTTTGACCATAACTACGCAGAGTTCAATAAGCACTTGTCTCGCGAGCGCATCAGCATTTACCTTCGGCGATAATTGGAGGCAATGGAACTACCAAGCCAACAGTCAGCAGCTACATTCAGGCAACCAAGTGTAACGGAGGTGGAATGCCGCTGGGTTTAGCTCGGGTTAAACCAAGGGTTGACTGAGGCGAGGGAAGAAGTGGTTGGCACAATGAATACGGTTCGTTGTAATCACTGACTTCGATACATGAGTTGAGCACGAGGCTCCTATCTAAGGAAAGTATCCATTCTATATATTAAGGAGACTCGTCCCTTCCTGCACTGTGCTCTGTGGACGCAGAGCAGCAGAGCATACAGAGCAACAGAGCAACAGAGCAGTCTGCAGCAGAGCAGTCTGCAGGTCACATGACCCGTGCTCTATTGTCACGTGTCAGCCCGCTGCGGCTGACTGTTACGTCTGCGCCCGAAGCGTAGTCGTATCTCTGGGCGTTATCACACCAAGCCGTGAGAGCGTTCTATAGAGCCACGGTGTTACTAATCAACGTGAGAACGTGTATGAACGGCCGCAACCAGACGTCTGATCACTTCGGAGTGTTACCTCCAACACCGCATGACTATCTCAATCCGACGGCAGTTCCATGAGATCGATCTTAGATGGGCAGCACAAACTGCTCTGTAAGCAGATGCCTGCAGTTTTTGGTGAGAGCACGGTTTGTGTTGCCCATTTAACTGTTAGGAACAGGAATAGAGGCTAGACCGAGAGGCACCAACTCTAGGGACCTTGTAAATACTGAAAGAAAACAGAAAAAAGCAATAAGTTATCGATCTTCGATACAGTAATGCTAGTGGAACTGATCTCAGCCTTGGTGTTGAACATCGAGCGCACTGGCGCTTGACTCAGAGCCGTGATGTCTGCGAGGTCAAGGCAGTAGTCTCCGGCGGAGAGCCACACGGACACCTCACGTTCGAGATTGCGGATTCTTTCGTCCATTGTCATACGATGTCGGAACAAGACGTGCGATAAAAGCTCGTCCAGCCAGTTGCCAGAGCCAGCGACGAAGATTGAGGGGCATTCTATTGGATGTGTATGACTTGCTAGCCATAGCAGCATTCTCATTGCCGATGGGACATACTTGAAGATATCTGGTTGAGAGAATATTGCGGCTAGTTTCGAGGCTGTTATTTAGGGTGAGGATTCAGACGGAGAGTTCAATTTTTCGTAATTCTTGAATTTACTGAGCGAGACTGGAGCTACGGTTCGTGAGCGCCATCCGATTGAGGTTGTTATGGCTGGGTTGGAGGGTATAAGGGATGATGGCTCGGAAGGGCTTTCTAGGATTTTGTGTTATGAGAGAAGTGGTGAGGTGGAGCAGGTTTCTGAGAGTAGCGCTAGCTATGCCAGCGCTTTCACTGTGATGTAAGTGGAGGTTGAGATGTGCAACGGTGCGAGTGTTGGGATGGATGCTGAGAAACATTCAACTGTCAGACCGTAGGTGCGAATGTACCAGAGAAGCGGAAGAACGAGGAATTGTTAGAAGCTGCTCAATCCCGCTTTGAATCGCCTTCCAACTCTACCCTCTCGCTTACAGCAGGGTTCGACGGCGCCTCACTTATTCGGGTTACACCAGACATATCAACAAGACTTCCTCCGCCCAACTCCGCATTCGTTGCGGTACCGTCCTGCCATCCCTCAGTAGGAGGAACAGAAGGCTCTGTCGTGTTCCAATTGACGAGCGACTCGCAATTCTGACTTGCAGCTTCCTCTCTCTTTTTTACCCTCCTGCTCTGCCGCACGCGGCAACAACACAATAGAAGACCTGTGAGGGAGATCAACAACCATATGCCAAGTCCAAGGCCGAGACCGAGGCCTAGTTTCAACGCATGCTTTTCCTTGGGGCGAGGGTTGGAGCCCGAGTCGGCGCTCTGCTTGATTTCGAAGAAGCTGCTGTTCGAGTGGCAGCGGTTGCAATCTGCCCCTTCGGCGTTGAAGAGGCGAAGATGGAAGGCGTCGTCATGTGACATGGGCGAGAGGAGGCGTGTTTCCCAGTTGAAAGTGGAAGTTGTGTTAGAGATGTTGGCTGTATGAGTGGTGCGATACTTGTTAGCTGTGACGTCTACGTATACAGTCGACCGTCCGCTTCCATTCCATTGCAAGGCAAGACAAGACATGTCGAGAGATAGGATGAGTTCGGAGCACGCACTCAACAGCGGATACATGACCCAGAGTCCATCAGCGCGCGGCCCTTGGTAGAGCTCGAGCGATATGCGCGGGAAGGTCGAGGTCCAGTTGAACTGCACTCGCCCGGTCGGGTTGAAGTAGATTGTGGGCTCGTTTTTGTGCGCGCGTGGAGGGTAGGTCATTATAACTGTGGGCGGATCGCTGTCTGCTGCACCTACGAGGCATGCTAACAGCAGTAGAAGTTGTAGCCATGACCGTGCGAGATTTGAGAAGGTGCTGTGGCGCGCCATTGTAGGCTTGAAATCAGTCAGTAAGTGTAATTGCTGAGGCGGTCTGGCGGTAAAGACGATGAGGAAGATGGGACATGCTACTTTACCCAGTTGACAGGGTATCTGGGAGTACCCGGATCCTTCACCGGCGGCAACTCCCTAAGTAGTATAACTAAACAGCTCGACCCTTCAAACGACTCGACTCTACTTTCTGCGCCTCTCCGCCCGAAACACGTACTAAATGCTTCTATCCGTCCTCCTCCTCGTCTTTTATATACACTATGTGCCTATCCCTCTTAAAACACGCCTGCTATCTATCTCTTCGTCACTCTTATCCTATACTATGCCTCTGTGTTTTAAAGTTCTCTCCTTCTCTAGTCTCCTACCCGGCGCTATCTACTACCCGTAATCGTTAGTTAGTTAGTCAATTTAATTAAGCTGTTTACGGTAATCGTATAAGCCGTCCCTAGAGAGTGACCTTACTTATAAAAGAAATCCGCTACCTTCGCTTATAAATAAGAGTAATCTATCCCTATAGTTTGTCACGGTCAGAACGTGACAGCTCCTGGTGTATGCCTCAGGCACACTGATCAGCTTAGCAGGTAAGCCGAGGACTCGGCTTACTCCTGATTCCGTACTTTGCATCCCGATATAGCTGTTACAGCGTTGGATTAGATCCAGCCTACTACTAGGCTAAAAGGATAGAATCTCTACGCTTCGTAGTAGGCGTAGATTCTAGAGGTATGTATACCTTAGGTAACAATAGCTCTTTGAGCTACGTCCTATCAATAGAGCATACCACTGGGTTGCCTATCCGTACGCACATAGCTCTGTATCTGATCCGTCTGCTACCATACCTACGCACCGCCTGCACTCCCGACACCTGCCCGTGACACTAACTCTAATATATACTATAATTTAAAGGTTTCGACTCGAGATCTTTATCTTCTATAATTAGTATACTAATCTAACTAATCAGTGTTACGTAACCTGTACGTACTTAGTAAGGTTGTTCTTCTGATACTTACTAATCGCTCCGTTCTCTACGTCTAAACGCGTAATCGTCGGTCCGGCTAGCACGGTTCGTAACATCGTACTAGTTATAATAGCAGTTCGCTAGCTATCTACATTTCTGCATTTTTGCACATCTTTGGACCTATCGCTAAACGAGCTCGATCTGTCACTCTTGCTAAAGTCTCGTCGACGATGTCTACTCGCTCTGGACAGAAATTCGCTACGTATCGCTTCGCCATATGGACATTCGCCTCGTCGTGGAGCAGCCATCCTTCGAAAGTAAGGTCATACTGAGCTTCGTCACCGTTCCAAAGTTCGTGACAGCGTCCTTGCATGCAATATCTCCACACGCCATGCCAATCCAGATATTTTGCGAGTCTGTGCCAGCGAGAATCGGATGGACATTTGTGGATGTGGATGTCCCAACCTGAAGCAAGGGCGATCCGTTTACTCATAAGCCAATATAGACTCCGGTCTGGCTGGAGAGGAGGGGGAGTAGATGCGGTACGACGTTGGCCTATTGTTCGGCCACCGTGCTGCATGCGGCGTCCTTCTCGACTGGATGTACGTGCTACCAGACCATGATCGTCCTGGTTTTCTCTGCTTTTGTCTCCCACACCGTCTTCGAACCAATCGTATAGACGATAAGACGTATTTGCGACGTTGACTGCAGTTTTTTCCTTGTCCCTTGGCTCCAACCTTATACTTCCAGTAAAGACCCAACGGTAACCATCAACTTCATCTAGCCTGGTGGGTGTCCAAAATATGGTGTCAGGCAACGCTGAGGTCCTTGGCCAAGCTCCAGGAATGCGTGTCGCTTCCGAATTCCATATACAAATAGTCGTGACATCCACGGTCTCCACTACAAGCACCGAGTCTTCCGACACAAGGAGCTTTACGGGGACGGGACCAGAAGATGCTAAATCAAGATCAGCACATTCTATGGACATCAAGAAAGCATTCTCGGTGGCGGTGTACTCGGCGAGGTTGAGACCGCCTGCAACAAGCGCTTGGCCCCACCGACCGACAGCATCGACCATGCTGGAATGTTTCCAAAGGACTTTGGAATTCAAATCCAGGCCCCTCAAGAAGCAAAGGAAAGGGTCGTATTCATCGAGGCGCCGTTTGCCTGGGAATGGCTCGACTCGCTCATACAGTAGAGCATGTATGTTGGCTCCCATACTGATGAGGTCCGACACAAGTTTTGCATAGCTTTCAGCCTTCTCTGGGTGCTGACCAAAGCACAGCCAATGCCCGAAATGCGCAGCTGCCCAATGCAGAGCAGTCATACCCTGATCAGTAGCCATTGTCACGAGTTCAGTGGCATGGCGGGGCAACATTGCCGAGAAAGCATCCGCATGCCATCCAAGCGACTCGATGGCGGCATTGAACTGTTGTGCAAGTGGTAATCTGACAAAGGGGGTGGGCTGGCTTGCCACGACGACGTCGAAAGAAGTCTTTGTATGGTATACGTGCCACCACGCACTTGCCCTGGGAACGGAGGAATCCATCAGATCAATGTCCAAATTGTGTTCCTTGACAAAGAGGTCGTAGAGAGCTTCTACAAACGGATCGATTCTCTCAAAAGAGCGCGACATTCGAATGGTCCAGAACATGTATTTGAGGCCCTTGTTCAGCGCGGAGCTCAAGATTGCGGGATCATGAAAGTGCGAGGTCTCCTGCAGCAGGAATCTACACAGCTCAAGGCGGCCGCTGCGCGCTGCCATCTGTCAACTGTGAGCAGAACAGCTCTAAGACGGGAATGATAGTGTATGCCACTGACCTCAAGCAAGGATTTGCTGCCATTTTTCGAAGTTTGACGATCGTGAATAGACAGCTGACCAGATTCTAGTAGTCCACGAACAGCGCCAACGTCCCCTGCACGTACGAAGTCGAATACATAAGTAGAAGCCGGGCGTATATTGATAGGCTTGATTTGAATAGTCCAGACGCTGTCACACTCCTGCAGACCGAAATCCCAGACGCAATCGACGAAGCGACGTGGTAAATGCAGGCGGAAAGTGTAGTCTGCGACTTTTTTTGCTCGTTTGCGGACCGAGCGTTTTGGCGGTATGTCATGGCCTGGGACAGTGTACTGGATAGTTGTGTTACTCGGGATGACTTGTTGCGAGGCGAGAGTAGTGATGTGTCCAATCAAAGCCCGATTCCCCGACTCAACGCTGGTCTGTAGCTTTTCTAGCTGTTGACTGTGAAGCGAAAGCGCGGCGCCATATCTCGCGGCCTGTTGCATATTCCATGACCTGCGATGTGTGTCAGCTACGATGTATGCCACCACTGAGGCGATACATTTACTGATGAGATACATACTGGCAGTAACTTTGATAAGCCAATAACATCGAGCTCTTCGCTCGCTCGATGTCTTCCAACAGCTTCCTTACTTCCGGCTCCCTGAAACCCGTATACACCCTGCCAGCCAGTCGGGTTTTGGAGAGCAGCCGATCGATCTTGTCAACCGTAGTTCTGATCTTTGCAACAGCCTGGTCGCAAGCCACAATGCAGCGACTTAGCAGCTCGCTTCCAAGTATGTCCTTCTGGCGAAACCGTTCGAATTGGCGGAGCGCTAAGGCCGTCGTCTCCAGTTCAGAGTAGAGCTGCTTTACCGTCTCTGGTGCGTCTCTGCAAAGGTCGCAGAATCCTTTGAGCTTCTGCGCGCTGTCCAGTAGCTGCATGGAGAGTGAAATAAGGCCTGCTCCACTGGCAACGGCGCCAAAGATTTCTGCCATCCTGCCGATGTGTATTGAAACTCGAGAACAACTGTATAGACTGAATTGGTATTGACTGAACGAGGAAAGAAGTGGAAGTGATGGGCAAAGCTGAAGCGAGGCTTAGTACATAGACACACTGCCACCTGCAAAGCAGCTTAGTGGGCAGTGCATGATTGTGGCGTATAGCTCGGTGTCATCTGATGTATATGTGACATGCAAGCTCCTCCTAATATACGTGGTTGATAGGATCCAGACGAATTACTATCGTAGCTTTGCTAGAAGCTAGTAATTATAACATAACTTATAGATAATGCTTTATTTTACTATCTCTATACTAAGTGGAACCTTACGTAGTCTAACGTATAAGTTTACGTATGATATGAAAGACATAGTAGGTTGCTAGTATTATAACTCTATGTAGAATTATGTATTAGAGTATAAAATATATAATATACTATTATACTACTAGAAATCCTATAAGAGATCCTAAGACTAATAAAAGAAAGACTCTTTACTTAGGGTTAGAGGTTTATTGACTAATATATAATTGTCACGTGACTCTCTTTCTTCACGGTCGATCACCACCTATGGTCGACCGTACACCTCCCTTAAGTAAGCAGCTCACCCTGCAACCCTCTTACATACACCAGTCTTACAACTTGTTATACAACGATGATTACAGACCCTTTTGACCTTCCTTACAATAATCTCTCTACCTAGGCTCCTTAGATAATCGTTAAAAATCTACCTAAGAGATACTATTTAGAACCTCTACCTACTATATCCTTATAGTTAATATTATTATTATTATTCTTTAATTACTTCTTAAGTATAGGTCTCTAAGTACTATCCTAACTATCCTAGATAGTTATTAATATAGCTATTTAGATATACTATTTTTTTTCATTCTCTTTTACTTTTAGTACTAATTTCTAACTTAAAGAGTAACTATCTTAACTATTAATAGTATCTTCTTATATACTATATTCTTAGAGTCTTTTAAAAGTTATTCAAACAGCTTCTTACTTAATAAACTAATAATCTTTTTCTTAAATAATACTTTAATAATACTAGCTAGCTTTATCTCTTAACCTAGAGTAGAGTCTTTAGTATTTATAACTATAGTAGTACATTTAACGTTTACTAAAGTAGGTATAGCTATCACTTATACTAAGGTAGATAGATAATTTAATAATAGTATAAATAGTAAGTATATAGCTCTCTAAAGATTCTTAACTAACTTAGAAGTATTTAGAAAGTCGTTTAGAGTCAAAACACCCTCGTCACTAACCACTCCCTCTCGTTCAATCCAGATGAGACAGACCAGTAGTCTCCTAAGCTTGTGCAAGGTTGAGGAGTGACGAAGCGGTCTAGAGCAAGCCACACCCGGTCGGCAGCGACTTTCTGACCACGGCCATGCCAAGGGTTCAGAATGCGCCGGTCGAGCTGTCAAGCGAGCATTAACACCGCATTCCATTCGCTTCGATCTTGCTTGAATCTCTGTTTGAGCGTGTAAATCTTGCTCACGCGTGTAAGGAGAGTGTACACGTGCAAAGATTCACACGGTGCACACACGGTCTTGGCGGACACCCGCTAGCGTGGTTTATTCCCATTGGTTCAAGTCACTCCTCCCTCAGTCGTTACCGTCATGACTACCATTCGTCTCACGCACCATCAACATGACAACAACAAAATCTCACATACGGCACAAAGGCACACAGCACGAGGACAAGACGAGATAGAGTGCAAACTCCTGATTCATTACTGTCGTATACACATAAAGCACCCATTTCTCAAGACAATTCCTTCTAATCGACATACTCCCCTTCATTATTTTCGAATCGTCTACAGACGAGACAGGCCAGTCACCTCTCTGGGAGCGTGGTACTCGGGAACGCGCATGTCCAGGGCGCGGCCGCTGTATCCAAGGTCCTCGGCGGTCAACATGGCGCATTTTTCGCCGATGAGCAGAGCACTTAAAAATGTTAGCAGGAGTCTCCAAGATGGATACAGGGCGTGCCGCTTACGTAGAATAGGTGTTACATCCGACATTGTCAGGGCAAATGGACAGATCAGAAACCTTCAGGCCCTTGACGCCGTGAACGTTAAGGCGCTCATCGAGCACACCGTGCTTGACGATGCTGTTGCCCTCCTTGGGAGCCATGGAGCACGTGCCAAGGGAGTGCCAGGTAGTCTCGACGTGGCGCTATTGAAAGAAGAAACGATCGTTAGCTAATGATCCCGATCGAAGACAGTTCGAGCAAAGTTTCGATATTTCCGAAAACGTACCTTGGTCCACTCGATGACATGCTCGATATCAGTGTTGCTGTACGGCAAGTCTTCACGAACAGCCTGGGAGTTGCTGTTGAGCATGCTGGGCTGTGGTGGCTTGCCGGCTTGGACGGGCATGGACCAGGAACCGTGCTGGATGCCGGCGGTGATGTGGTTGGGGCCGGCGTAGGCGTTGGTGGTGGCGAGGTCCATGTCGAGGGCGCGGGCCGGGGAGTCGTAGGCGTAGAAGGGGTGCATGCCTGTGACTTCACCGGCGTAGGCGTCCATACGGCGGGCGGTCTCGCGGGACTTGATGTAACCCCAAACTATAAGTGTCAGTACTGTTAATGTCTTGATTAGGACATCGACATCGAGGTTGACTTACCCATTGGTGCCATGTCGCGCTTGTCGTTCATGAAACCGGCATCGAAGTCGGGAGCGTCGTAGGCGGACGGGCTGGTGATGAAGGTCTCGCCACGAGAGAAGGGATACTCCAGGAAGTGGAACATGGTGAAGAACTGGAAAAGGTCGAGTTAGCAACGAACCTCATCATCAGTCCAGTCAAGCACAACTCACCTTGCCAGGAGGCATCATCATGTGGTCACCGAACCAACCAGCAATAACCGAGTAGTGCATGACGGGCTTGTCGGGCTTGTCCTTGAAGTACGAGTCCCAACCAGAGCGGAACTCCGGGCACGGCCAGCTGTCCATCTGCTTGAGCTCCTCCTCGGTTGGGCGAATCTTGACACCAGCATCGATACCGTTGGTGGCGAGAGGACCAGTTCCGTTGATCTCCCACTGCTTGAAGACCTTCTCCTGGACCTCTGGGTCGCCACGGACAAAGTCATCAAAGGACTCGACGTGGGGCTTCGCGCGGTATGTGGCGAATGTCAGGTAGTGATCCTGGAAGTTGAGACCGACACCGGGGAGGTCGACGAGGGGCTTGACGCCAGCCTTGCGAAGCTTCTCGGGGTTGCCGATACCAGAGCGCTGCAGGATGAGTGGTGAGGACAGAGTACCGCCAGAGACGATGATCTGCTTGCGCGCCTTGTAGATCTTGGGCTGCTGGTTGGGGGAGAGGGGCTTGGTGGGGACGATCTTGACGCCGGTGGCGCGGCCGTTCTCGATGATCACCTTCTCGCACTTGCTGTTGACGACAAGGTGCAAGTTCTGGTGCTGGGAGCGGGTGCTGTGGATGTATCCGTGGGCAGAGTCGGATCGACGTCCGGTGTCGCGGTTGATCCACTTCAGCCAGTGCTCAGCACCGTGGCCAGTGACCAGATCCTGGAGATCATCGGTGACAGGAATGTCTTGGGACTCGACGGCACGAAGGAAGTCTTGCATGATCGGGTAAGTGTAGTTGCCGAAAGAGACCTTGATTGGGCCGTCGAAACCGTGAATGTCGCGGTTGTTGCTGGCACGCTGGTATGTCTCGTGCTTCCTCATGAGTGGGATGAGCTCCTTGGTGGTCCAACCCTTGGCCTGGAAGTCGTCGTAGTCGGAAGCCGACGCACGAGTGTACATCATGAAGTTGATACTGGAACCACCACCGAGGACGTGGGCGACTGGAACGACCGCACGACGGCCGCCGAGCCACTCGGAGGGCCTGGAGTAGTAGAAGGTCGCAGTCTTGCTGTCGAGCTTCATGTTCTTGGGGTAGATACCGGGACGGTAGACCCACGGGTTCTGTTGGATTGTTAGACAACGTCTTCGTCTGCGATCTGCCTGGACAAACGAACGTTCAAGTTGCTCTCTCCGGCCTCAATGAGCATGACCTGGAGGTTGTGGTCCAGATTGGCCAGACGTCCTGCCACGACACAACCGCATGATCCTCCTCCGACAACGATGATATCGACCTCGTCGGGAATCGTCATGGTGCCGTTTGTCTTGTTTGAATTTGTTGGTTGATAGGTATGAGGAACTGCGATGAGTTGGGAAAAGAAAGAATTGCATCCACTGAGATACATGGACTATCTATATCGACTGATCCCCGCACGATCAGGCGCTCGGCAAGAAGGAAGTTCAGGTAACCGCTTCGATCGTT
>Ga0265797_10010926_pt1 | contig 11474 bp, 11 predicted proteins | sample P2T30metagenome_FD_192433 | JGI IMG/M metagenome (GOLD analysis project Ga0265797, IMG submission 192433) | Plant litter microbial communities from East Loma Ridge, Irvine, California - P2 T30 | ecosystem: Environmental > Terrestrial > Plant litter > Unclassified | place: USA: California... | reverse complement strand
TGATGAAGAAGAACGAGGCATCTTCGAAGACGAGAAGCACCTGCGTTTCTATGATATCATCAAAATACACCAGCGCCTGCACGACCGAGGCAGCAGCGAGCAAAGGAATTCCCGCATCGCTCGTTTCTTGGGCGCCACAGCAGCAGCTTATCGCCTCGAAAAGCCAAACCCTGGGCTCTTCCCAGCTACCATTCCCGGTGTGGATGAAAGCGACGCCTTCCTCGCGCTTTGTCAGCGCTGGGCGATGCAATACCTCTCCGCTTGTCGCTTCGCCCACGACGCAGGTGTGATCATCGCCGCATCTCCCGACTACATCTCCTGGCTGCGACCGGACTTCTCACTTTGTGTCGCGGGCTTTGTGACAGCTTCTTGCCGAGACCTGAACATAGAGGCGCATTGGCAGCCTGGAGGGATCGACATGCATGAAATCTGCCCATATGGCATCCCCGACAACTCCAGCTGTGGTCCGCCTTGGACAGAAAAGGACTGTGGGCAACCCAAGCTGGATCTCTTCCATTGGGCGACTTGGATGTACGCGATCATGAACGACTGGACACCGCTGTCTGAACATCTCAACTCCAGGTACGACGATTTGAGCGACCTGGGAAAGGCGATTCGAGATGGAACCTTCGACGACTGGCCTGCTCTGGAAAGCAAGAAGCTGGGTCCCTGCCTGATCAAAGCATGGAAAGGCCAGTACGAGAGCGCTGCGGAAGCTTTACAGGACGTCAGGGCAACGCTAGAAGCTTGTGGTAGGACTCTTGCGACAGATGTTGATGATGAGCTTGATGGTTTCGACTGGGCAAAGATCTTTTCTGTCGCTAAGGATGAGAACTTCCCACTGCGTCCTGAGTTGCAACTCGTTGAAGACATCAAGTAGATTTGACGAGCGCACGGAAACATATAGATTGGTAGGCAGACAAAGGTACAATCCAAATAAAAAAAGTTGACGGTTGAGGCTCGCTCGATTACACTGCTCACTTCATTCCAAGCGCCCAGAAGCTCATCCACACTTCGAGATAACAATAGCCTCAAGATGATGTTTCAAGATGATGTATACATTGGATGTGCCATCGGCAGAGTACTCCTCCGGGAAAAGATGACGCTGGCGAACATTGCTATCGGTTCCATGTTTTCGGCGCCATGGAACCTCTGATAGCCAACAACTAGCACTGGCTGGTTCTAGTGCAACCTAGCGCCATGTATCTTGGGTGCTCGCTTTCCCTTCGCAGTTGGCTGGCACGTCAAAGCCGCGATTGTCTCCGCTCTCCCATGTCAAACTGCCGTCCAGTCCCATCTTTATGTACTTGTAGCCGAACGAGGCACCTGCATTCAGCGTCAGGGTGACTGACCACTGCGGATTACTCTCTGTGTAGCCGTCTGCATTCATGGCCACTGCTCGGCTAGTGTCCCAGCTTCCAAGCTCGGCCAGGTCTCCGATGAGGTACACGCTTTCGCCAAACACAGTTGAGACTCGGCCTTTGAAAGTTACAGCGATGGATGTACGGGTCGCACAGGAACTCGATGCGGTCGATGTTGGGATGTTGGTGACTTTGACGCAGTAGGCATATCCCGGCCAAAGACCACTGCAGTCCCCACCTAGGGCAGGATTCCATTCGTAGAGTCGGTCGAGCGAAATGCCTGCGGCTTGCGCGATATCGTAGCAGTATACACCTTCTTTCTGCAACACATATCCGGAGCACTGTGAGGCGATACCAGACTGTGTGGGTCCAGGTGGTGCAACGCCAGCTCTGGTCGAAGAAGCAGTAGATGTGGGTCTAGTCTGGGAGCCACCTGAAGTCGCCGGCCTGGTAGTGATGACTTCGTCGTCCGAACCTCCAAGATCAAGTTCCGGAGAATAGGCGCAGTAGTTTGTACCCAGAGTCAAGCCAGAACAGTCGCTTTTGACCTGGAACAATAATGAGCATATACCAGTATTTTACCATGAGCATTGGGAAACGTACTGAGGGGTTCATTGCGTAAAAATCCTCCATGGTGATAGAAAGCCGCCTTACGAACACGTCACAGGTCATGCCTTCGCTCATCAGCTCCCAGCCGGCGCAGCTTCCAATCTCGCCAGCAGCGCGTGGTGTTGGCGGTTTCCTCTGACTACTTGCGACTGAGAGGATGTGAGTACCGTGACATGAACAGTGTCTAATTGTGAGATATTCAACATACCTGGTGTAGGGCTAGACAGCTCCACGCAGTAGGATACGCTCAGAGCAAGCTTACAGTCGTAATCGTAAGTAGGCGTCGTTGCATCTTCTTCATTCTGATCAATCGAGGGGTTCCAGTGGGCAAAGTCGGCCGGTTCTGCGCCATAGACCCATGCGGTCATCCAGCAATCGTTGGAATCGGGGCCAAAATCTGTGTTGTTGATCCAGGAATAACTAGAGTGTTGTCAGTGGGCAGTCACTGTGCTGCAAGAGGACTATCAGATGTTACATACGTCCAGCAATCTCCCCTAGTTCCATTAGCAATCGGAATAGTAGGATACCGCGAGCTTGGCTCATAACGGTTCGGCATGTTCCAGGGGACCGGTTTCCCTGGCTGTGGGGTGAAAGCCGGACCAGTCTGCGGCAATATTTCTGTACCTGTATAGCCGGGATAGCTAGCCATACTGCCAACAGGCACAACACAGTAGCTGTATCCAAGCCAAAGGTTTGTACACGCAGCATTGACACCAGGGTTGAGCACCAAGCTAGACACAGTCAGTTCTAAATCGTCTGTACAAACTAACAATGTTGATCAGTCACTCACAAGTCTGCGAGACTGATACCGGCTTTAAGTGTCAAAGTTGCACAATCGTCGCCAGCTGCGATCTCGTAGTAGCGGCCACAATTTCTTGTAACATCTGGTGCGACGTTTGATGGCGCAGGTCTATATGTCACGTTGTTTAGTCAACAGCCGCCCAATAGAAGAGATAAGAGGATCTTACGCTGCAGTTGTGGGACGTGCGGTGGTAACCGGCTGTTGATCGTTGCCGCCAGCGACAGAGAAATCCCCAAGAGGGTTGCTTGTGTCTCGTCAGATAATGGATGACACTTGGATCTTACACGGACTTACCTCAGACACACTGTGTGGCCAATGTAGTCATTCAGATTGCTGGTATTTGTTAGTTTGTGTTGCCAGATAAATAGAACATGAGACGACCGACCTGCAAGAAGGGTTGATGTTGAGGTTCCATGCAATGATCTGGGTGTTCGTTGCATTGGCCATCGCCGCGAGTGTGTTGCAGGTGTCGTCCTTCTCGACCACACGGACAATGCACTTATTCTCGATGCAGAGGGCTCCGGATGCTGGGAATTGAGAGGTGTTGTAAGATAGACCGTTGGAGTTGAGCAGTTGCTCTGTCGATACCTGCTGATTTTCTGGAAGCGAGTAGAATGTGTCTGTAGGCTGAATGGTATATGAAGAACCGTCGCAGGTCCGGGAAGCAGCAATCGCTCTACGATGGAATGAGCTAGTAGCCTCGTATTGAAGGCAATGATATAGACTCACGATGACACCACAACCGGAGATGCAGTGCTAGTTGGGTAGTTTGTAGCTCCACAACTAGATGTCAATGATTGGTAATGATTTCTCATTCCTTCATCTTGGTCCAGCGGGGAATTCGCTTGTAGCTGTGCGGTCTTCAGGACGCATTCATCACATTCCGAAGCGTCTTCGCCGGCCTCCTGATACCACAGATTGCAGAACGATCCGTCGCTTGTCAAATAAGTTAGCTAAGTGTCGGGATACGAGAGATGAAAAATGCTCACGACTTTTTCAGGCACGCAGCGTTGTAAGCAAATATTATCTGATCATCCAAGGCGGTCGGCAAGTATGTTGTGCGCTCAATAACATCGATGTACTCGACGCCTGCCGTGCAAGCATTTGCAATAGCTTTGCGATGGGCCTGCAAGGACGATCGACAGCTTTCCGTGCATAACGATTGCAAGGTGCTTTTGCCAAGATCCTGGTATGGATTGCCGTACAGCCAGCCTATCTCTGTCGGGCAACCGACATTGGCATTGATGGCATCTAGACAAGCACTGCTTGCACCGGGAACTGAACCTAGCGAAAGATCCTGCAGTTGGTAGGTTTGGGCCAGAGTGCTAGAAACGAGCAACAAGAATGGGAGTACGGCTTTTTGCATATTGACCGCGCCGACAAGGCCTAACAAAGTTGAAGAGCGGATATCGTCTGTATATCATATCACTGCCACGACGTTGCTGCATTCTGGTAATTCGTTTCGGCGACATGCTCTGTACACATCTGCCGAGGTTAGGGGCTTACAATCTCGCCGAGAATGAGATCCGCCGACTGCCTACCGTAGGAGCAATTTCTGGTAGCTCACATTAGGTGGATATCCAAGAAACGCGAAGTGCGATATGGCCTGCTCGCTTCCGGGCGTTCGGGTCAGGGGTCTGAGGGTTGTGCAAACTTCAGAAGTCTAGCTCCTGCCAAGGCCGAACCCTGGGAGTTGTCCCATCGCTTAACGCCGCATTAAATCGCAGACTTGCTTTTGCATCTCGCTAAGCCACCTTGTCTGTCTGAGCGGCCGACTTGACATTGAGAAGCATGACTCGGATTCTTTGCTTTGCCATCAACTATGCATGACGGCGGCCCACCACGGATCTGCCGGCTACGCTTGGGGGCACTAATCTGCAGAGTTGTGCTCAAGACTCGACATCAACAGCCTGATGCCAACACCTAAGCGACTTGATTCCATCACTACCCCTGGCCGAAGCATAGCCATGTAGCAACCCGCAACGGCCTTGGTCCCTGTGAGAACTTTCGAGGGTAAGATGGTATGGCATTGCGCGCTACTGGCACCCTGCTCGAAATTACAGATCGTCCAGTCCGGAACAGACATATCCATCCGGAGTGAAGGCGTTCTGTGTAGCCAGTATGCAGGGCCTGGAATCTGCATGGGACAATGATAACCCAACCGAGGATGACTATTGCGCTCAAGGTCGGAACATGGCTCCACCGACTCTGCTCTGGGAGTTTCTCTCACGATGCCTTATATATTTGGGATATCGCGATAACGGGCCTGTACTTGCAACGAGCGCCAGAGTTGAGTCCTCTTGCGTGGGCTCACTAGCAAGATGAATCTCCTATCGTTCAATTGTCTTTGTCTTCTCGCTCTTGTTCTCTACCAGGTCAACCTAATCGATGCTCGCCATGCACACGGAACAGATCATTCTCATCATGCACACCGCCATAACATCAACAAAAATGGCGAGGACTCTGCGCTTCCGATATCTTCTCCAGTCTCTCCTTCCAATTTCTCGAGCGGGCCTCTCTTAGAACTTCGCGATATTATGGCACGCCAGAGCGGAGTGTCTACAGCCGGGCAGAGCGGCGGGTCTTCTTCTTCGGCGTCTTCGGACGATTTCACCTGTGGTCCTGGAAAGCCGTGTGGCAACGGTGCCTGCTGTGGCGAGAGTGGATGGTGCGGGTACGGCTCGACTTATTGCGGCGACGGCTGCCAGTCAAATTGTGAGGCCAAGGCAGAGTGTGGAAAGAATGCTGCCAAACCTGGACAGAGCTGCCCACTCAACGTTTGTTGCTCCGAATTTGGATTTTGTGGCACCACGAAAGACTTTTGTGGTACGTCCGCTCGTATGATCTCCATGTCGCACACTCTGACAGCGATACAATGTTACAGGCAAAGGTTGTCAATCTCATTGCGATACACCTAAACCCAAGGTCAGCAAGACCGACACTCAAAAGAAGATCATCGGTTACTACGAAGCCTGGAGCCCCAACAAAGCATGCGGTGTCATGAAGCCTTCAGCCATTCCGGTCGAGTTTCTTACACATCTGATCTTCGCTTTCGCTTTTGTGTCAGATGGAGACTTCCGCATTACTAATATGCCCGACGTACCAGCGAAGGCGTTTGGCGAAGTCACTGATATGAAGCAGAAGAACCCGAATATGAAGGTACTGATCGCACTTGGAGGTTGGACGTTCAACGATCCTGGACCTAACCAAATGACCTTCTCGAACGCGGCATCAACCGCTGCGAATCGGAAGAAGTTCATCAACAACCTGATGGGCTTCATGTCCCAATATGGATTCGATGGCGCCGACATCGACTGGGAGTATCCAGGCGCTGAAGATCGCGGCGGCCGCGAAGACGATGGTGTCAACTTCACAAAGCTCCTACAAGAGATGAAGGCTGTCTTTGGCAAGCGATATCTCTTGACGTTTACTGCCCCTACGTCTTACTGGTACTTGAGACATTTCGACATCCAGAAGACATCAGAGGCTGTCGATTGGATCAACCTCATGAGCTATGATCTACACGGCATTTGGGACCGCGATAACCCCATTGGCGCACAGGTCCTTGGACACACCAATCTGACAGAAGTTGACATGGCCCTGGATCTGCTATGGAGAAACTCTGTCGAGCCAGACAAGGTAGTATTGGGCATAGGGTTTTACGGGAGATCGTTCAAGCTAGAAGATTCCAAATGCAACAAACCTGGATGCCCTTTTGCGGGTCCAGGTGACAAAGGGCCCTGTTCTGGTGAAGGAGGATTCCTGACGTACAAAGGTAATCCGAACGAGCCCTATGCCTAGTTGTACCAATATTGACGCTGGTCACAGAGATCCAAGACATTCTGGCAAAGACCAAAGCCAAGCCCTACTATGACGCCGAAGCTGAGGTCAAGTACATGGTCTATGGCGATAACAACTGGATATCGTGAGGCTCTATGATGAAGGAAGCACACGATACCTGTTACTAACCATCTCACCAGGTTTGACGATGAAAAAACTATCCAGGCGAAGATCGATTTTGCAAACAACCGCGGTCTCCTTGGCCTGATGGTATGGGCCATTGACATTGACGACGACAAAAGCACAGCACTGAAAGCCTTGACTGGCAACCGGAAGGTCTCCGAGTCCACCAGTCTTGCACAGTTCCTCTCTTCGTCACACGCTGCTATGTCTCACAGTACGGATGATCCTTCAAAGTGCTACATCACAGATTGTGAATCCCCAGGATGTGCTAATGGATGGACCATGGTTGGGAGAGCCAACACCGATGAGAATGGAAAAAACAGATGCAGAACAAGGTCAATTCCCTTTTTCCGTCCACCGGGTTCCACCCACATTGCTAATTTCAGATCAGGGTACCATCGGAAGCCCGCATGATCTGTTGTCCAAGCTTCACTGGTATCAAGGCCGAAAGCTGTCGGTGGGACGACTCAAGAAGCTCAGCTCTGAAATCTGATTGCTCCGGTAAGTGTGACATTGGCGAGGTTGAGATGGTCAACGACAGCTTTGGCTGGAAAGGGCCTCTCATTGGCGGAAGCTACGGCGATCAGTGTGGCCGTGGTTACAAGACTTTCTGCTGCAGAGCCGGCAATATGGAACGCTATCTGGATATCTGCACCTGGAGCGAGTGCAACGAAGGCTGTCCGATTGACAAGCCGAACGTGCTAACGACAGATACTGGAGGACCTAAATCGAACTCGAGATGTAGCGCGCCAGGCAGCGGTGGTGGTGGTTCACCCTTCGATCCGAGCGGAGGTACTGCCGGTGTGCGGAAACTCTGCTGTCCCCGAGAGGATTCCTTCCAGAACTGTGAATGGTCAAGTAGCAAAGTGTGCTCTTCGACCTGCGCTATCAACCAGATCACTCTTGATCTCGACCCACGCGGTCCCGATCCCAAGTCAAGCACTTGCGGTAACGGCCGACAGAAAGCATTTTGTTGCGACCCTCCAGGTGGAACGGATCGCCCTTTCACTCCCTTTGACATGGAGAACCTGTTCCCGCCGGAGTATCTGCCACCTGCGGATGCCATCCCTTCATTCGATCTGGTCAGCTTTGGCGGTGGTTTCGAGCATCCCATCAAAACCGAAGATCCGAACTACAGCGGCGTTGCCTTCTTCCTCATCGCAGGCGATAGTACGGTTGGTTTGACCTCTATGAAAAAGCGCGACAACCCTGGCTTGCACTTTCTGTCATGTCCGAAGGATGTGCTGACAAGACCCAACACCGAGCACCAGGTAGCCCGCATTGTTTGCTCCGCTCCCGACGTCAAGGGCTGCTTCAGTGTAATGGAAGGAGGAGTGGAGGGTACTGTTGTGCAAATGCCAGACGAGTGTGGTGGGCCATCTTTCGCCAGAGCCGTTTCACTGGAACTGAGCAAAGATCAGAGCATTTCCATGCGCATCGGGAGTCGGTCGCCAACTTCCGCAGTATACGACTTCAAGTTCGACTATAACATCGATCTGGTGCGTCGCGACGCCGGCGAGTTCAGTATCCGAATGGATTACAGCAACGTGCCAGGCTACTGGGAAGCTGTTGTTAATTCACCAGGAGGAGCTGACGCCAAGAAACGCGATCTCCATGAACTGGTTGAGCGCTTCTATGGTGACGACCACGCCTGGGAAGAGAAGTTCAATGCCCTCAAATTTGGCGAGGCGTCATATACCCCTTCTGACAGCATTGATGTGCAGTTCAACCGTCTTGTCTACGACAGTAACGAGATCTGTCCATCAGGCGACAATGGAGACTCGGAGTCCGAGGACGGTATCAGCGCTGCTATCAAGGGCAGCCATAAGCTAGAAGTCTATCATGGCTTCTCCATGATTGCTACTTGGGTTCCAGGAGAAAAGATACAGGTTCGCCAAGCCGCCGGTTTCGTTCGCCCCGAAGGAGAGACTGAGGTCACTTTCAAGATCGGTGGAACTGGAGCTCTGGACACCGCCCGCTCATACCAAGGCAGTACCATGAGCAAAGACTTCGGTCGCACCTCAACAGTCGGTCAAAGTGTTTTCAAAGGCTGGGCTTCCTTCCAAGGATACTACGAGACAGGTGTCAGCCTCCATACCAGGAATGCCAAGGGCCACGACGACGGAGAGGTTTCGTTCTCCGGCTACATGCAAGGAAGTATGAGCAGCGAGTGGGGCCGCGCCTCCATCAACTTCCCAACAGGTGCGGCCGGATCACTAGAAGAAGGCACTGGCGAACGTCAGCGAAGGGGTGATCAAGCCCAGCTTTCCTCGAACACCACATTACAGGTCATCGAGAAGGCTCCCGGCGGAAATATCACACTATCCTCGAGCATCAAAGTCGGCTTGCAGATTGGCTTGACTTTTTCGAGGCCTTGGACGGGCAATAGCCCCGATGCATTGCCCGACATTTCCGTGTCTCAAGAGGTGTTTGGCATGTTCAACGTCGAAAATGATGTAACGGTTTCACGCCTTCGGGTGTCTTTTGGCACCCGCCAAACGAGTCACCTTGCCAAAGGATCTTCAACAGGATGGGAGAACGGAGAGAAGGTTTATGTCAGCAGCGCCAACGAACTCGAAGAAAAACGCTTCACGACAGTCAAACGAGATCTCCACGATGATGAGACTTCTCCCGTATCTCTAGCACCACATCCTTTCGGTGAACTGAGTATCAGAGCCGCTGGTGATGGCAAGAAACCTGGTGCGGGGACTCGCTTGAATGACGTGACTTTCACGTTGTTGGCTGCTGCATTGCGTTGCGCTGGCTGCTCGACTTGCGTCACGACCGGTGCGCTTGGTCTACCGTGCTGCGGCTGTGCTTGCTTGGACTGCGACTATCCGCCCGAAGACGATACTAGAGATAACTATGTTCTCGAGACATCTTCGGACGACCTACAGACCAGAAGTCTCAATCCGGTAAGCACCACGATCCCCATTCTCAGTTTGCCCGCTAATCACGATCATCAGGGAGCGAAACTCCGCCTTCTATCCGAGGAGTTCGAACAATCTGCAGAGGACGATGACTCAACACTGGAAGAGCGTGCTGGCAAGAAGCCATATGTACCAAACCCGAGCGCGATTTCCGATGGCGTCAAGAAGGTCAACTTTCTGTCTCCCAAGTTCAAAAACGTTTACTATCCCTCGTTTCCGAATGTTAAAAAAAGCGCTTACGCTCTGAAGAAGGCCACGTGGGACACGGAAACAAAATACCGCGAGGTCCTTCAGTACTATCACAACAGCACTTCAGATTGCAGCGATTGGAGCGTGGGCCAGTCTACTCAAGCTGATACCGTTTGGAACGGTGGAAACCCCAGAGACGCACAATACGAGACCGAGCATGTCTTGGAGGGACAGACGGTTGGACGATTTTTCTCTTACCATCTTCCTAACTACGCTCTGCAGGCGCAAAGCACAGCTTGGATTATGCAAGAGCTCATTGACAACTCCATGCCATATCCTGGCGCGACCGATTCCATCGCAGACATGGCCGCATTGGAACTTGGTAGGAATATGCACAGAGATCGACTGGCGCTCTTCCTGAAGAACTCCAACTTGTTGAAGGGTCAGCTGTTTGGCATCGCCACCCCGAAACTGGATAAGTTCAACGCACTGAAAGCCGGCGACGAGCAGATGCAGAAGCTGAAGGAACTCGGCATGATATTCACGGTATGTTCCCAGACCCCGCTTATGCATTGATACTATTTAAAGACGCTCAAGAAGCGTTCTGACCCTCGAGACAAGCCTGAGCTAACTATACCGCATCAGTACATGAACACACCCGCTGTATGGTCCGCCTTCTGCGCAACTCACGACGCTATCTACGACATCATGGCCGCATGGGATGCCGCGCACGCGACTCAACAGCCTCCCCCTGAGTTAGCGGAAGAATGGAAAAGACATGTCAAGAATGAGCTGCTGTCGGTAAAGACGAAAGCTAAAGCGCTGGCTGTCTCGTACCACACCAACCGCAAAACGGCCACGGGAATACTTGCCGAAGCTTACTGGTTCATGAAATGGGGCTCAGTAATGTCACCGTTGGGCCAGTTGGCAAAGATTGACTTCCGCGGCACTTGCACGCATTTATAGAAAGCAATAACTTCATTCGGAGCTGTCTTGCTCATTTCTTTCTTCAGATACTAGCAGACTCTACCTTCACACTTCACATAAAGGCCACATAATTTCCGTCGTCTTTATCGTATCGTATTGTATTGTATTGTTTTATTCAGGCTATTCACGGTGTCCGTATGAGCTATCTCTATATAGGCACCTAACTAAACAAAAGAGATTCGCTACCTTATCTTATAGCTTATAAAGCGGGTAAAGCAGGTAAAACAAGTATAGGTCCTTCTTTTAACTAATAGCTTTTATCGTTCGCTTCTTTTTCGACTTTCTCTTCGATACCTCTACTTCGACTTCTTCGACGAGTTCGAGGACTTCCTTCGTATTAAAGACGAACTTCCTCTCAATTATAACGCGCTTCCCTTTCTTACGTTCTTTACGTACTCGTAATAGCTCTCTATACGCGGCGTTCTCCTTCCGTAGAAGGGCGACTTCTGATACTGTCCTTTCGAAAGCCGCTCCCGATCGCTCGTTATACCGCTTTACGGGAGTCTCGAGAGTAGAAGAACGAACGATCCTATTAACTAGCGATATCGCCTACCGTAACTCCGTACCCTCCGGCGGCGAACTATCTAGTAGGGAGCGGTCTAGGTCGTTCGAAGTCGTAATAGGAGGCGGAGT
>Ga0265797_10010923_pt1 | contig 11475 bp, 7 predicted proteins | sample P2T30metagenome_FD_192433 | JGI IMG/M metagenome (GOLD analysis project Ga0265797, IMG submission 192433) | Plant litter microbial communities from East Loma Ridge, Irvine, California - P2 T30 | ecosystem: Environmental > Terrestrial > Plant litter > Unclassified | place: USA: California... | reverse complement strand
CGCACTAGTCTCCGCGCCAAGCCTTTGCGTCATAGGGCATCTGCGGATATGGCCCCAGGCCTCTGCTATGACAATCACTCTTTGTGTATACACCTTTGACCCTACAACTGTACCGTATACAGCCTGTTATCTGTCGCTGAATACCGTCAAGGCTCTCGCAGCACTGAGACCTCCACAATGGCCGACAAGATCAGCTCCATTACTGACCTCCCGCTCGATATCCTCGTCCTCATCTTCCCCTACCTAGATGCGAAATCCTTCCTCGCCCTTAGCAGTACATGCAAATCGTTCCACCAGCCCTCGATACGTCTCGACCCCCCATACTGGAGCAACCTCGTCCGCACCACTTTCCGCGTGCCCAACCAGCCAGTCGTACAACATGACGGTGATCGCTGGCAGAAGATGTATCGGCGGCTCCTTACCCAGAGCCGCGTATTTACGTGGGGTAACAACTCGCATAATCGTCTGGGCCACGCCCCCGAAGTGTCTGGTATTCGCTCCAGTCGGAGCATGATGAGGGGGCCATTCTTGCGAAGAACGGCTCATTCCGCTCAATCACATCGTCCAGTCGAGATGGAAAATACGCGAAACCTAGGTGTCATTGCCGATATGCAGTGCGGAGGTTGGTCTACGACCCTTCTCACATCTACAGGCTCCCTCCACATAACTGGCGTCCTCGATGGACAGAGAGTTTACTATGAGAGTGCGCCCTTGGAACCACTCCACTTCCCAGAAGGCTACCCTTCCCATGCTGGTACCGCCCAGTACGAAGAACCCGCCGTCGCTATTCGGCAGTTCTCTGCTGGACGAGCACACATACTGGCAGTGTCAGACAATGGCAAGATATGGTCGTGGTACAGTAAGAAACAGCCTGCACTCCAGGTCAAGTTTGCAACTCTACAACTGAACGAGCTCTCTCTGGACGAGCGTTCAAGCGTAGCTTCCTCCAAGTTTGGGCAGATCAGGCAGGTTGTAGCGGGATGGAGCCGGAGCTCGGCCTATGTGCATGGTGTGGGCATTGTTGTTTGGGACCCCGTGGAACGAGATCACGACGACCAAGGCACAGATACCATGCTTGTCATGGAGCACTCAGAGATCCCAAAGTCCGGCTATCAACGTTTAAAGGCTACGCGTGAGTCAGACGAACAAAGAATGCTTGGGGAAGAGGTTGGCGTAGTCTTGAGCTACATCATGTTGGAACACTATGTTCTCTTCGCTACGGACATAGGCAAGATTTTCTGTGGCAGGTTCGAAGATAAAAACAAGATTGATGATATACTTGAGCTCAAGCAGGTACGTCACGAGAAGGGAGCTCCTCTGGATATTCAGGGCTCCTTTCGTAGTTTCGCAATCTTCAAAGATGGCGAAGTCATTACGAGCGATCAGAACTACCTAGAGTCTTGCTGGAACAATCGGCTTGAAGATCCTGAACAGACGAATATCAAGGGACTCAAGAAGATCCCCGCTCTCCAACATAGCGGCGTCATTTCGGTTGCGTTCGGTGACTATCATTACCTCGCCCTCCATTCCAATGGCAAAATCACATCATATGGCACCGAGAACTCTGGTTGTGGTGCACTTGGTTTGGGCTCGAATAGAAGCGCAGTAGTCGGCAAGGCCCGTGGCTTAACATACGACCAATTCAACGGCAACGGACGGCTGCTACCTCATGCTTATAAACATGGCCGCCAGATCTGGTTCGACGAGAGAAAAAACGACTGGCTCGTCCAGGTTGTCAACGAACCAGGAGAAGGTAAAGAGAGCGAGGAACGGAAGCAGCTATGGGAACGTGACCACAACGTCCAAGGAGAAGTCAGTGAGTGGTTTGAGCAGGAGGCCAGAGCCTGGGATCAAGATGGCGGTGAAGACGGTCTGGGTGCATATTTTGCTCTAAGCGTAAGTGCTGCAGGCTGGCATTCCGGTGCTCTTGTGTTGGTCAACGAAGAGCTGGCTACAAAAGAGCCGACTTACAACCGCGAGCAGAGGGCTTTCCCGCGACTCAAGCTCTCTGACGGCACCGAGATGCCTGGCGAGAAGAACTTTGACGAGTGGAGAGAAGGCTGTCCGGACTTTCAGCTTGACGCTGCTCATGTATAGATGTCTGTTTTGATTATTCGAGCAAACATTACGGGTCTACATCGCCCTCTGTCATACACATAGCGAAATATGCCGGTTTCCACCAACGTACACACACATCTTAAATATCATCCTATCGATTATAGTCTTTGCTGCGATCTGGTATTTGCGAATGAAAAGACGCGAGGTGAGTTTACGGTTAGATCGTATAATGTCTGATAACATGAGAAATGATTAGAAAGCAAAGGAATTGCGAAGGTACCTCTAACAGGCGTTAATAGGATGCGCATATAAGAAACCTAATGGCTCAGACATTTGTACTATGTATTAAAGACATTGGAGACAAAGAGGTATGAGACAAGGACAAAGTACACATATGCAGCATAGTGTGATATTATTGGTCATATGGAACTGTCAAGATCCACTAAACTATATTCAACAGTCTTCTAGGACTTGTCTTTCATCGCTCGCAACGCACCCATGACATCGATAGGTTCAGTCTTTCCGGTGATCTTCTGGATTTCCGGATCTTGCACTCGCATGAAGACGTTGTGTTTCTTCTCATCGCCAATTGTGAACTTGCCCTGCGTCTCCTTATTTGCCTGGGAGAAATCGTCTAGCTTCTTGATTGCGTCGTTGTTTAGTACGCTTTTTGCAAACTTCACATTGCCCTTTGTGTACTCGTGTCCCGGGTAGACCTTTGTGTCATCGGGAAGAGAGGCGAGGGTTTCGTTCAAAGCCTTGTGCATCTGTTCAGGAGTACCCTCGAAGAATCTTCCACATCCGCCGATGAAGAGTGTATCGCCGGTGAAGACAGCGCGGTCGTTGCCGTCTTCCATGTAAAAGCAGATGGAATCCTGGGTGTGACACGGTGTGTCTAAGAGTTTGGGCGTATATGATCAGTGCATGTTTCATATACATGCAGTGCAGGGCTCTGTACTCACGTAGTGCTTTCACTTTGATCGATCCAATCTCGAACGTGCTGTTGTGGTCCGGTGTCGTGGTAACTTTGGCGCAATCGCGACCGCCGATTACGGGCAAATCAAAAGCTTTAATCTGAAGTGCGGGTTAGTATGTGTACTACAGAGTCATTGCTAGGCTTACTATATCAATGTTTCCGCCAGCATGGTCACCATGACTGTTCCAACAAATCAGCTTAGCGTAAATTGTGGTGACTGCTAACCTACTGATGAGTGTTGATGATCTTGGTTAGCTTAAGACCCCCTGTGCTAGTCTGGTCCCTCAGAACTGGTAGTACTCTGAAGTTGGAACCTTTAGCTTAGCTCCATCTTTATGGCCAGATACAACACGTACTCTTCCGGGTTGGCAGGGTCTATAATGACAGCTTCTTTGGTCTTATCGTCTGATACCAGGTATGCATAGTTGTTTCCCGTGCCCTCCCCTGTACAACTCAGTACATGACGAATTGCTATTAGGCTTCCATCAAGGTGCTCATACACATGGGGATTGATTGGACATGCATGGTGCGTGCAGTCACAAATGACGGCTGCTTGGCGTTAGTTTTGACAATACCTGGGAGCACCTCGGGTTACAAATACTGACCTTGGCGATTGGCTTTCTCAGAGGTAACAGCGTATAGCGTTTAATGGTTGCCACGAATAAGCTCATAAGGAAGACGCTGATGAGAAATGTGCGTGAAGTCATGGAAGCTTGAGAGCGGAGGCAGTGACGTGACTGGTGCGTATCGCCGGGCCCGCACCGTAACTCCGTATCACGTGATAGAATGTGGGGCCTGGCTTCTATTTTCTTGTAGGAAAACTATATAGGAACATCGTACAGAAATATCGTGCAAGTAAATCATACAGGCAAACTGTTCGAGTAGGGGAATCCACATCTGCTATATAGTGTATGCACATATGGCCTTTACGACAACATCCTCCGATACAATAGAGATGAGTAAACAACAACGGCAATGCTTAGGTACTCTGCGATATGCTTTGGCTTGTTTGCATCATTAGGCTCCCAGCGCAACGGCTAAAGAACCATTTTCACTATCTATCAGGAATGATACCATGATGTGATAAAGGATTGAGATAAAAAAACGTTCGACTAGACCTACACCGTAGAACCATGCTTGCAGAAAACGCCACAAAAGACCTAACCGTACGCCGGGATAATGCTCATATACAGTCGTAACAATCATTCCACATTACTGCGTCCAATTACAGCAAAGATTTCAACCTCTTCTGCAACCGTGGCTCGGCCGAAACACCCTCACCGCGTAGGCGGCGCTCCTGAGGGTCGTACAATGGATCTTGAGTTACCGTGGCCTTGATCTTCTTGCCAAAGTACTCAATCTCCACCGACGTCCCTTCGCTGACATCGCTAGGTAGCCAAGCATATGCGACAGGTTTGCGTACTGTGTAGCCAAAAGCAGCGCTTGTAACATAGCCAGCTCTTTGGCCATGTACAAAGACGGGCTCCTTGCCCATCACCATGGACTGACCGTCATCAACGGTTAGACACCTAAGTCTCCGCGGTGCTGCCTTCCTTGAAAGCCTCTCCAGCGCGGCTTTGCCAACAAAGTCTGTCTTCTTGTCCATTTGTATCGCGTACGTTACACCAGCCTCCCAAGGATTGTGTTCGGATGTCATATCGGCCCCAGAGGCTCGGATGCCTTTCTCGATCCGAAGGCCGTTGAAGGCAGCGCGACCGGCGGCGACAAGACCATGGGGCTTGCCTGATTGCCATAAGATATCCCAGAGGCGCTGACCATACTCTGGTGTGGTCTGAATCTCCCAGCCGTACTCTCCCACGAACGACTTTCGGAACATAGTAACAGGCACGCCAGCTATGCTCGTCTTTTTCACACCCATATAAGGTAGCCCCTTGTTGCTGAAGTCATCAGAGCTGACTGTTTGGATGACATCGCGGGCTCGTGGACCCCAGAGACCGAGGCAACAGGTGCTGCCGGTGATATCGCGGACCTGTGCCCATTCGCCGGGTGTGTGCTTGAATTGAAGGCGAGCCTCGCGTGTGAGGTATGCGAGGTCAGTCGCGGTATTTGCACCTACTTGAAAAAGATTCTCTTCGAGTCTCGATACAAAGAGGTCGCTCAGTACCCCACCATGAGCATTGACGAGCAGTGTGTGAGTGATGGATCCAGGCTCTTTGGAGACATTGCTAGTTGTGAGTCTCTGGAGCAAGTGGACTGCGCCAGGACCGGACACCTCAAATCGGTGGAAGGTAGTCATGTCGTACAGTGCTACAGCGTTCCGTGTCTTCCAGGCCTCTGCCGCTGCAATAGGCGAGTAAAACTTGGACGACCAAGCATCTCGATCGACAGGCTTCCATGCCTCCGGTAAAGTTTTGACCAATTCTGCATTTGCTTCGTACCAATGTGGACGTTCCCAGCCGCCAACCTCGAGGAAGAATGCGCCTTGTTCCTGCTGTCGAGCGTAGAATGGACTGACACGAAGATTTCTTGGGTTCTCCTTTGGTGCAAGAGGATGAATAATGTCATATATCTCGACAAAGTTCTGTTGTGAAGTCTCGCTGACGTACTCTGGACTGAGCTGAACCTCCTCGAATCGTGTCAGTTCACACTCTGATATGTCAACAGTCGAGCGACCCTCCGTCAGCGTCTCAGCGACGGCGCGAGCTACTCCTGCTGAGTGCGTGACCCATACAGCCTCAGCGACCCAAAAATTGTCGAGATTGGGGGCTTGTCCAACTACGGATCCACCATCTGGTGTGAAGGAGAAGATTCCGTTGAAGCCGTCTACTATCTCAGTCTGCCGCAGCACTGGAAGTAACTCCTTGGTAGCCTTCCATGCTGGCTCAAAGTCCTCTGGTGTAAAGTCGAGACGGGAGGGCATATTTTTTTCGTCAACATGTTCCGGTGTCACGCCTAGTGAAGAAGCTTTGACAGGCATTGGGCGGTGACCATAGTAGCCGATACCAAACTGCTCGCCGTGCTCTCGGTAGTACAAGTCCTGATCCTGGTGTCGGAGGATCGGAAGTTCGGCGTTCATGGCGTTGATCTTCTTGTTGACTTCGCGATTCTCGAGACCTGGCACAGCTGTTGTCTTTGCGTACTGATGTCCTAGAGGGAGGAGTGGGACCTTCAGCCCAACCATAGCTCCAATTTCTACTCCCCAGAAGCCAGCGCATGAGACAACAATGTCTGCTGGGACTGAGCCCTTGTTTGTTGTTACTCCTGTCACCTGGCCGTTCGCCTGCTCAATGTTCGTGACGACGGTGTGTTCAAGGTATTTTACGCCGGCATTGCGAGTGTTTTCGATAAGAATTTGGGTTGCGCGAGCTGCTAATGCCAAGCCGTCGCTGGGAATGTGCAAACCGCCAAGTACCAGGTCTTTGTTGAGGAGAGGATACTTCTGGAGGCATTCCTCGGGGCTGATCAAGTGTGCCTCGATCCCCCACGACTGTGCGTAGCCATGCTTGCGCTTAATTTCCTGCAGTCTTTCCGGGGTTGTCGCAACCTCGAGGCCGCCTAACTGATTGAAGCAGTTCTGCCCGTCTTTCTCGAGTGCTTGCAATTTTTCGACGGTGTATTTCGCGAGTAAGGTCATCGTCTTCGAAGGGTTCGTTTGGAAAACCAGGCCGGGTGCATGCGAAGTTGAGCCACCCGGCATGCTCAACGGGCCCTGTTCAATTACGGTGATGTCGTTCCATCCTCGTGAAACGAGCTCGTCGGCGAGGTTGGTGCCCACAATGCCAGCGCCAATGATGACAACACGCTGTGAAACCGCCATTATAAGATGGTAGAGGAGAATGGAACTGGGCGATTGGCTTCCTAGAGCTGTAGGAAATACTCCTCTTAAGGCTCTTCGCGCTCGCGATAACGGACCACCTCGCCGCGCTCTTTCATCATAGAAGCCGAAACTAGCCGTGGCCTTGCACTTCAATTGGCAAAATAATTCCCGCCGTGTATCGAACGGCAGAATACTGGATAGAGGCAGCCCACCGCCCCGCATGTGATGCTCACGACATTGGTGGGGAAGATGCCAGTCAAGGACGTAGGGTCCTGATGTCCACATTGGGGTTAGCGCAGCTTTGCTGGGCGCGGGAAGAGGAAGCCGTTGTGGGACTACTTATGTTGTCACTACCCCGCCCCGCGTGTGCGCAACTCCGTCCGTCTCTTTCTACAGTCTTTGCCATCACAGGAGGTTCATTACGTGCGAGACCAGGTGAGTCTACATAGTAAACGAGCTTAGCATGCTCTTTCCCCAGACGACGTCTCATGGCCATGTCTTGTGAAGCACTGCCGACGAACCATACCCTGCTGCAATTTTATACTGCGGCAAAGACAAGCACGTGATAAAGGCATCACGGTGATGATCCGCAATCACGCCTTGCCGAAACAACTTGCAAGCGCCTGCTACAAGTCCGGACCTGCTACCACTGCATCAACAGCCTTGCGACAAACACTTCTCCTGGATACCTTGCCCACCCTGCCGGTCAGTCCGAAAGCAACAGAACTGATTCCAGCACCCGCAACCTAGATGGTTCCAGACAAAGAAGAGTCTTGGAGCTTGGAGCCAACCAACCCTGACGTTGCCTATACGCAAGCAGCCCAAAGCTAGACGTAGTTCTGGCAGTAAGATTTAGTGAAGACACTCCTTCCAAAAGCCTGTCGAGTCCACGAAGCTGCTTAGCAGACGACAGCTTATATGGCTCAACCCTCCAAGCGACCCCGAATTTGAGTTAATCCTCAATGTGACGCTGTACTGCACTATCAGCATCCACACGAAAACCTACGACTGCGATTGCCGAAAGCACCCAAAGCGTCCGAAATGTCAAATATATGGATATGAGGGGTAGTGGCAACAGTGCGTCGCCTCCCCCAGATACGACAACACACCATCCTATACCAGCGGTGCTCTATTGCCTGCAGACGTGGCATGATTCGCGTCCTGTGTCGCTGCTCGCCTTCGGCACACCTTGGGATCCGCTTTTAGTCTTTATCACAAAGTTTCCGCAATCTTCAATCTCAAATCAGGTATCACTGCTTTTTCTCCTGTAGAATCCTGCTTTCGCTATCGATTCCGATAAACAAGAGCCGGGATTTGATCGCGATCAGAATTGTTATCTTATTCACTCCGGCTAGGGTCGACAGCCTCATAAACTCTCCGATAAGAGCTCGATAGCCCAGGAAAGTGAGACCGTAGTAATTCCGCCGGAGCTTATTGACCTTAGAGTAGTTGAGCCTGGCGTGGCGTCCGATGTCCGCATTTGGAAATCAGATCCATCAAGCCCGCGCCAACAAGAGGGGCAACAACGAGAATAGCCTTCGCATTCAGTCACCATGACTATTTCTTGCATCTGCCAACGGTGATTTCTCTGGGGTAAGACGTTGTCGACCAGTAATGTAAAGCCATGAAGCTTTAGCTCCCTGTCTAGAATCACGGCCTGGCCACGATGGCTGAATATATGGTAGTGGAGAGCTTGTGATGATAGCCAGAGGTTGTAGCGCTTGACGATGACCTGCAGTCTGATTACGTTCGCACATCCCACTGGTTATCGCTCTTCGGGAGTGAATGGAAGCCATAACCCCATAGGGACTTAGTGAATCGTCTGACTTGATAAGGCTGACACTTTGGGGGTACCGAGTAGAAAGTATAATAATGCTAGAAAGGTGCACAAGCTGAGTATCATCTTCACCGGTAGACTTGATCATCACACCACTAGTAACTTCCTACTGTCATCCCATACTGCTGAGAAGCACCTCATACAGCCACATCGAACGTTTTCCACAATGGCTGGATCACTCCTCAGCTACCTTGGCTTCGGCAAATCTGCCGCACAAGCTCCACCAGAGAACCAAGCTGTTCGGGCACTACCCGCCAATTGGTATACCTCCGAAGAGATGTACCAGCTCGAGAGACGTGCGATCTTCACCCGAAGATGGCTCATCCTCACCCACAAGTCAAGACTCGCCAACCCTGGCGACTTTCTGCGCTACAACGTAGCCAACTATGACATTGTGGTTTCCAAGGACCGGACTGGCAAGATCAATGCATTCCACAACGTCTGTAGACACCGTGCCTACCCTGTAGTCGAAAAGGACGGCGGCAATGCAAAAATCTTCTCTTGCAAGTACCACGGCTGGTCATATGGCCTGAACGGCAACCTCGCAAAGGCCCCTGGCTACCAGGACCTAGAGAACTTTGAAAAGGCAAACAACGGACTCTTTCCCATACACACACGCATCGATCGCAATGGCTTCGTCTGGATCAACATGGACGCAAAGAAAGAGCCAGAAGTGTCATGGGAGTCACAGTTCGACCATGTCGACGAGCAGAAACGATTCGACCAGTTCAACTTTGACGATTACGAGTTCGACCACACATGGAACCTAGAGGGCCCCTTCAACTGGAAGATTCTCGCAGACAACTTCAACGAATGCTACCACTGCAAGAGCACACACCCTGATCTTACAACCGGCCTGATCGACCTCGAAAGCTACGACGTCTACTGCTCGGCCGACCACATCCAGCACGACCCCAAGACACCACAAGATCGCAAGGATCTCGGCCAGGAGATTTGCTCCACATACTGCTTTCCCAACGCCTCCTTCACAGTCACACAGCACTTCCTCTTCATGCAGAAATTCATGCCCAAGTCGCCGACAGAGTCGGTCATGTACTACGAGGTGTGGCGCAACAAGCACTCAAGCGAGGAAGACTTTCTTCTCATCAGCGATACTTATAAGCGCGTCATGGGCGAGGACAAGGTGCTATGCGAGCGCGCACAGAAGAACATCGAGGCCGGCATTTTCGTCAACGGCGAGCTGCACCCACACATGGAGAAGGGACCTCTCTTCTTCCAGAAGCGATGTCGCGAGATTGTTATGGAACACGGCATGCGAGAGAAGAAAGAGGGCCACAAGATCTGGCCTGCTAAGCAGCAGCTCGAACCTACCGGTACCTCGGCCATCAGCAAGGAGATGGAAGACTTTTGCGAGGGTCTATCATGCGGCACTGACAACGAGAAGAGCGACTTGGCTTGGTAAAAGCGCAGGTTGCGATGATGACTTATGATGCATGGCATTGGTGTTTTTTGGAGTCTCTGGGAAGTGGGTGTTGGGGTACTGGAGGCTTAGATCTCGTACTGGTGCATGGGGGATTTGTTCTTCAGCAGAATATTTCTGTGCAACCACTTTTAGCGATGCAGAGTTGTTTTTTCAGGTGGCGCATATACTCTTTTCATCTTCCGTGGGGTAGAAATGAAGGTGACTTTTTTCTAATTCCATCATATCATCCGCTCCATTTTTTTGTCAACTGGTGCCGCTTCACTACCCCCTCCGTTGTTCCATCAGCCTTTGAATTGACACGGGCGACAGTGGGCATGCATTTGACCCCGAGTAGCCCTCCATCCTCTGCATGACGTATAGATGATCTTCACACCCTCACAGACGCACAAACTTGCTACAACACTACTCTATCTCCACCGCCGTTAACGGAGGCTCGTGAAAGCGAGATGTGGGGTCAGGCCAGGACGGTGAAATCGGTCCTAATCGGGAAAGTGTAACCATGGCGCCAATCAAGTTAGCTAGGGGAACACGGGCCCGTACATTCGTTTCGCCAGCTCCTCGTCTCTAGACCGATCGTGATGTAAATTTCAGTTCCAGTGGATCTAAAGGCTTCGCGATAGGAATCTGTTTTTGCAAAAAAAGGGGTTGGTAGTGTGGTGCTTACGATGGAAGCCCGTGTCATTTGTTACGCTCATATTCGAGGACGTTGAGAAAATAAGTGCCTGTGTAGTTGTGATTAAGAAAATTAAGAGGATAAAGTCACTAAGAACAAGAATCCCAAGGACCGTAGGTTAGGCGGTAGATTTGGTTCATCATGTTATGCATTGCGTTGGTTGAAGGCGACACGTTTGCGAGAGGGTCATATGACGTCATCTCTTTCTTTCTTTCTTATAAATTCCCAACCCAGAGCCTGCTCACAGCGCAAAGATGCGGGTTTAAGTTTCCTGTTGCTACTTAGTATGATATCGGTAGCAAGGTAGAGGATTTGAATGTGGCGTGGATGGCCGGAATGCTAGTTCATGCATAAGCTTCTTCACCGCTTTCGATCAGCATCTCGGCCCCAGACACCAACCTAATAAGAATTCAGTGTGCCTCAGTATTGGTATCATAGGATTCAAATCAGCCAAAAGTCGGTCTTGTATGACTTCTACTCGCATGAAGCTTCGCCAACATCTTGGAAACACTTTTCTTCCATGGCGGCGTATCAGAAGCGCCGTCGACAACCGATATGGACCGTGTGATATGTATTAGGCTGAATTATAACAGTTTCAAAGCTATGTATGAACTGAACAGCATGTTGATATATTGACGTTACAGATAAGATCCTCTATGAGGTATCATGAGGTCTTCAAAAACATCATATAACCGGCATCTCTAGCTAC
>Ga0265797_10010922_pt1 | contig 11475 bp, 9 predicted proteins | sample P2T30metagenome_FD_192433 | JGI IMG/M metagenome (GOLD analysis project Ga0265797, IMG submission 192433) | Plant litter microbial communities from East Loma Ridge, Irvine, California - P2 T30 | ecosystem: Environmental > Terrestrial > Plant litter > Unclassified | place: USA: California... | reverse complement strand
GCACACAGAGGGCAACGCAGCCACGCAGGCCAGCCAGTACGGCGCAATTCGCATGTTCGGTTCGGGCTCTGTCTGCTTCGAAGGGCGAGCATATAAAAAAACCCGGGCGATTGCCCGGGTTCCTTTTCGCGACTCGCGAGGTTCACACCAGCTTTTCGAATTCCGGAATGATCTCGAACAGGTCGCCTACCAGGCCGTAATCGGCGACCTGGAAGATAGGCGCTTCTTCGTCCTTGTTGATCGCAACGATCACTTTGGAGTCCTTCATGCCCGCCAGGTGCTGGATCGCGCCGGAGATACCGACGGCGATGTACAGCTGCGGCGCGACGATCTTGCCGGTCTGACCGACCTGCATGTCGTTGGGCACGAAGCCTGCGTCCACCGCGGCGCGGGAGGCACCCACGGCCGCGCCCAGCTTGTCGGCCAGGGCGTACAGGTGCTTGAAGTTGTCACCGTTCTGCATGCCACGGCCGCCAGACACCACGATCTTGGCAGCGGTGAGCTCAGGGCGATCCGACTTGGCCAGCTCTTCGCCCACGAAGGCGGACAGGCCGGCGTCCTTCACGTCGCTTACCGCTTCCACGGCTGCCGAACCGCCCTCGGCGGCAACGGGATCGAAACCGGTGGTACGCACGGTGATGACCTTCACCGCCGCGCTCGATTGCACGGTGGCGATGGCGTTGCCCGCATAGATCGGGCGCTTGAAGGTATCGGCGCTTTCAACCGAGATGATCTCGGAGATCTGGTCCACGTCCAGCTGAGCGGCGACGCGCGGCAGGAAGTTCTTGCCGTTGGTGGTCGCCGGGGCCAGCACGTGACTGTAGCCAGCAGCCAGGCCCACGATCAGCGGGGCCACGTTCTCGGGCAGCTGGTGAGCATAAGCGGCGTTGTCGGCGACCAGCACCTTGGCCACGCCCGCCACCTTGGCGGCGGCCTCGGCCACGGCGCTCAGGCCTTGCCCGGCCACCAGCATGTGCACATCACCGCCGATCTTCTGAGCCGCGGCGACGGTGTTCAGGGTAGCGCCAGCCAGTGCGCCGTTTTCGTGTTCAGCGATAACCAGGATAGCCATCAGATTACCTTCGCCTCGTTCTTCAGTTTTTCGACCAGTTCGGCGACCGACTTGACCTTCACACCGGCGCTGCGCGTGGCGGGCGCTTCGACCTTGACGGTCTTGTTGGTGGAGGCAGTGGAAACACCCAGCGCTTCTGGCGTGAAGGTTTCCAGCGGCTTCTTCTTGGCCTTCATGATGTTGGGCAGCGACGCGTAGCGCGGCTCGTTCAGGCGTAGGTCGGTGGTGACGATGGCGGGCAGGTTCAGCGCAACGGTTTGCAGGCCGCCATCGATTTCACGGGTGACGTTGAGCTTGTCGCCGGCCAGCTCGACCTTGGAGGCGAACGTGCCCTGGGCATAGCCGGTGAGCGCGGCCAGCATCTGGCCGGTCTGGTTGTTATCGCTGTCGATGGCCTGCTTGCCAACGATGACCAGTTGCGGCTGCTCCTTGTCCACCACGGCCTTGAGCGCCTTGGCGATGGCCAGGGAGCCCAGCTCCTCGGCGGTGTCTACCAGCACCGCGCGGTCGGCGCCCAATGCCAGCGCGGTACGCAGTTGTTCCTGGGCGGTGGCAGGCCCCACCGTGACCACCACCACTTCGCTGGCCACGCCTTTTTCCTTCAGGCGAACCGCTTCTTCCACGGCGATCTCGCAGAAGGGGTTCATGGACATCTTGACGTTGGCAAGATCGACCCCGGAGTTGTCCGCCTTGACGCGAACCTTGACGTTGTAATCGACCACTCGTTTGACAGCTACAAGAACCTTCATGGATTCCTCGTTACTCTCCGGTGAATAAAATGTCGCAGGGCGGGCCTTGCGATCGCTCTTGGCACGGCGCGCGAACCTGCGTGCGGTCACCGCGCATGGCGCGTATGGACCAGCAGCGTAGCAGGTTGCGAGGCCGTGTTCGCCCGCCCCGAAGCCCTGGGCCCGGAAGCCGCCACACGGCGCGAAACCGGCTGTCACAAGCGACAGCCAGCCTGAAACCGCCCGTATCTTGACCGCATAGGAATACCCGGTCAATACGCGGAACCGGCCGGTCACGCGGCCTGACGCGCCGAGTTTACTGGCCTGTCGGGAATTCAAACAAACGTTTGATTTGGACCGGTCGCATGGTGTAGATATAATGCGCCGTCAGCGAGAAAGGGTCCGAACCGCCCTTGCTGATGCAACCGCATCGCCGCTACAGGCGTGGCCAGCGCGCCAACCGCCCTCATTAGAAAAACCGTACCCGCCTGTGTTAGGAGAGAACCTGTGGAACGCGAATACATGGAATTCGACGTGGTCATCGTCGGGGCAGGCCCCGCGGGCCTGTCCGCCGCCTGCCGTATCAAGCAGAAGGCCGCCGAAGCCGGTAAGGAGGTCAGCGTCTGCGTGGTCGAAAAAGGCTCCGAAGTGGGCGCCCACATTCTCTCCGGCGCGGTATTCGAGCCTCGCGCGCTCAATGAGCTGTTCCCTGACTGGAAGGAACTGGGCGCGCCGCTGAACACCGCGGTGAAGCGCGATGACATCTATCTGCTGAATGATGCCCAACGGGCCCGCAAGATCCCTGACGCCTTCGTGCCCAAAACGATGCACAACGAAGGCAACTACATCATCTCTCTGGGGAACCTGTGCCGCTGGCTCGCCCAGCAGGCCGAGAACCTGGGCGTGGAGGTGTATCCGGGTTTCGCCGCCCAGGAAGCGCTCATCGACGAGCAAGGCGTGGTGCGCGGCATCCTCACCGGTGACATGGGCGTGGACCGTGAAGGCCACCCCAAGGAAGGCATGTACACCCCAGGCATGGAATTGCGCGGCAAGTACACGCTGTTCGCCGAAGGCTGCCGTGGCCACATCGGCAAACAGCTGATCAAGCGCTTCAACCTGGACGCCGACGTCGACCCCCAGCACTACGCCATCGGCCTGAAGGAAATCTGGGACATCGATCCGGCTCGCCACGAACAAGGCCTGGTGGTGCACACCGCAGGCTGGCCACTGGACGACGCCAACCCGGGCGGCTCCTTCCTTTATCACCTGGAGAACAACCAGGTGGTGGTGGGGTTGATCGTCGACCTGTCGTACAGCAACCCCTTCCTGTCGCCATTCGATGAGTTCCAGCGTTACAAGCATCACCCGGTGATCAAGCAATACCTGGAGGGGGGCAAGCGCGTCTCCTATGGCGCCCGCGCCATCGCCAAGGGCGGCTTCAATTCGCTACCAAAGATGGTATTCCCCGGCGGTGCGTTGATAGGTTGCGACCTGGGCACGCTGAACTTCGCCAAGATCAAGGGCAGCCACACCGCGATGAAGTCCGGGATGCTGGCGGCTGACGCGGCGGTGGATCGCTTGCTGGCCGACAGCGAAGGCGGCGACGTGCTCTCGGCGTACCCTGAAAGCTTCAAGGCCAGCTGGGTGTATGACGAGCTGTTCCGCAGCCGCAACTTCGGCGCCGCGATCCACAAGTGGGGCGCGGTCAAGGGCGGTGCGTTCAACTTCATCGACCAGAACCTCTTCGGCGGCAAGATCCCCTTCACCCTTCGGGACAAGACGCCGGACTACGCCTGCCTGAAGCTGGCGGCCGATTCCACGCGGATCGAGTACCCCAAGCCCGATGGCAAGCTGAGCTTCGACAAGCTGAGTTCGGTGTTTCTTTCGGGCACCAACCATGAGGAAGAGCAGCCCTGCCACCTCAAGCTGCTGGACCCGAGCATCCCGATCGCGAAGAACCTGCCGCTGTACGATGAGCCCGCGCAGCGCTATTGCCCGGCGGGCGTGTACGAGGTGATCACCAAGGAAGACGGCGAAAAACGCTTCCAGATCAATGCGCAGAACTGCGTGCACTGCAAAACCTGCGACATCAAGGACCCTGCCCAGAACATCACCTGGGTCGCGCCTGAGGGGTCGGGCGGGCCTACTTACCCGAACATGTAAGCGCGCTGTCTTTTTCCCGGGTTTCACCCGGTCCCACAGGCAAGAGGGGCCGGCGGAGCCCGGGAACGTTAAGGCTACCTTCGCCGATCCAGGCTCTGCACCGTCAGCTCCAGGGCCTTTTGCATGTCCAGGCGCGCGGAGCGGCCGATGTCGGGGTGGTTGAGGTCGAAGTTGCGCTCCGAGGGGATGATCGGCGCGGTAAGGTCCTCGCCGTCCACGGGCTCGAAATCGTCATCCCCGCCGATCGGCAGCGAGCTGCGCCGAAGCAGGATGCGCAACTGCGCTGGCGTGAGGCGCGGGTTGATCGACAGCATCGCCGCCGTGATGCCGGTGACCATGGGCGTGGCGAAGGAAGTGCCGCAGTGCACGCTGCCCTCCCCGTCCACGCCGGGGTCCACGCCATGGGTACAGGCGGCGGCGGAAATATCCACGCGCAGGTCGAGGTTGGACGATGCCCGGCGTACCGCGTAGTCCGGGCTGTTTACCGGCAGATCGGAACGTTCGCCGCGCTGATGCCCACCCACCACCAGCAATTGGTCGGTCACGAAGGATGACGGCAGGCGGTATTCGTCCTGCCCCGCATAGGAAGCGCCGTTGCCGGCAGAGTTGATCACCACCACGTCCGGATGCCTGGCCTTGAGCCAGCGGAAGAATTCCTCGAGCAGCTCCTCATAACCGGCCATGGCCACGCCCGAGCGCACCTGGGTGTCGATGTCGCCGCCTTGCACTTTTTGCGCGCCGATCCGGTGCAGGCCCCAGCTCCAGTTGAGGATACGGGCGCCGTCCTCCACCAGATTCACGGAGGCGGCAATGTTGGCGGTGATGCCCGCGTCCGAGTCCCGCTCCACGATCACCTCGAAACCCTTGCTTACGCCATCCAGCCCGCGGAGGAAGCCCGTGTTCCCTCCTTTCTGCCAGTGGGCGAGCAATACGCCCGCCACCGTCGAGCCATGGGCCTGGGGGCTTTGCGCATCCCGGGCGTAGAGGCAGGTACGCGGCGCCTGGCAAGGCCCCAGGTATTCGGCGAAATCCGCCGAGTCAAAATCCACGTTGCGCTCGATCACCCCGATACGCACGTTGACCGGCTCCACGGCGGCGCCCCTTGCTGCGACCCGGCGGCGGTAATAATTCACCGCGTCGGCGAAGCGGTTGGCCGCCCATTCATCGCGGGCTTGCTTACCACTGGGTACTTCACGCTCGGCTTCTTCGGCGGACGATTCTTCTATCACCACGCCGTCCACGCTCAGTTCATGGCCAAGGCGCAGAATCAAGGCATCCCGTTCGGTCAGGTTCTTGACCGGCAGGCGCAGTTGCCACACGTTCAGGGCCGGGATGGCGCCGACCACCGTAGCGCCATATTTTTGTGCCAGCTGCCGAGCCTGATCCAGGCCGTCGTAGCGCTCTTCGATGATCACGCTGATCAAATTGAGGTAAGTACTGAGCCCCTCGGGGTTTGTGGCCATCTCGTTGGGCCTGGCCGCCAGCACATGGTTGCCGGCCATGCTCAGCCACACACTGTTGCTGCCGCGCCCGTTCTGCTCCAGGCGTAGCGGGCCGCTGGTGTCCTTGCCTGTTTCGAGGGTGATGCGCAAGCGGTCGCCGTCGCGTTCGCTGGCTTTGGCTACCCCACCAAGCCAGGCTTGCACTGGCCCGCTGGCCAGGCCGCTGGCCTTGAGGCAAAACACTTGGCGGTGGGTATCGAGCAGGTCACCGCAGCGTTCCAGCTGCTGTAACCGTAGGGGGTCTTCTGCCCGGGCGCCCGCGGCGACCCCGCACAGCACAAGAAAAAGCAGCCAGCGTCGTTCCATGAGGGGCCTTCTTTTCGGGCATTTTGCTGCTGTGACTGCCGGCCGGGCGGCTTGGTTCAGCCGCCCAGTTCCCGGCTCACGGCCAGTGCCGTGGCTTGTACCGTGGGCGTGAGCAGTTCCATGCGCTCCAGCGACATGTAAGGCACCGTGCTGGCCACGCTGATCGCCGCTACGATCTGCCGGCTGGCATCCCGCACGGGCGCCGCCACACAGCGGATCGACGGCTCGTTGTCCTCGAGGTCGAAGGCATACTGGCCCGCGACGTAATCCCGCATCCGCGCCTGGAAGGCTTCCCAGCCAGGCTCTTCCCGATCGGCCCACACCGCGGCGGCGGGGGGCTGGTTATCGAACAAGCGGCGCCATTCATTTTCCTGGCTATCCAGCAGCAGCGCCTTGCCGATGCCGGTGCGGGTCAACGGCATGCGCTGGCCCACCCGGGAGCGCATTTCAGGGCCGTTGCGCCCGGGGTTCTTGTGCAGGTACAGCACCTGGTCGCCGTCGCGCACGGCCAGGTGCACGGTGTCACCGGTGCTGGCGGACAGTTCGTCCAGCAACGGCGCCGCCAGCACCGCGAGGGGCAATTCGTCCCGAGCCTGGAAGCCCAACTCGATCAAGCGTGGCCCCAGCCGGTAGCCGTTGTTGGCCGTAAGCCGCAAATAGCGCTCCTCCATCAACGCACTCACCAGCCGGTGGGTGGTGCTGCGGGTGGTACCCAGATGCGTGGCGATGCCCTTGAGGTCGCGTGCGCCGGCGGCCACCGCCTGTATCACCGCCAGGCCGCGCAACAGTGTTTGGGTGCCCGCGGGGGCGGCGCTCGGCGTGTCAGTTGGCATCGTCAGTCACCTTGTTTACGAGAAAAACGGCGAGCATTATCCGGCTCTCCCCTCGCGCCGTCACCTGTCGGCGATCTCGATCCGCTCTACTTTGCCCACCAGCACCACATAGCACAGCGCGCCGACCAGAGCGGTGGCGGCCACATAGGTGATGGCCGGGGCGAAGGAATCACCCGTGGCGAGGAAGCCGATAACAATAGGGGTGACAATCGCGGACAGGTTGCCTATGAAGTTGAACGTGCCGCCGGTAAGGCCGAGCAGCCGCGCCGGCGCCAGCGTGGACACAAGTGACCAGGTAATGGAGGCAAGGCCATTGCCGAAAAACGCCAGGGCAAGGCAACCGATCACCAGCGGCGTGGAGTCAAACCAGTTGGCGCCGATGATGCTGGTGGAAATCAGCAGCCCGCCAATGATCGGCAACTTGCGCGCCAGGCCTACGCTGGCACCTCGACGGATCAACCAGTCGGAGAACAGCCCGGAGCACAGTACGCCCACGAAAGCGGCCAGAAATGGCAAGGATGCCAGCAGCCCGGATTTGATGAAGTCCATCCCGCGGTACTTCACCAAGTAGGTGGGGAACCAGGTGAGGAAGAACCACAGCGTGGAATTGAGGCAGAACTGCCCGATGTAGATGCCCCACAGCTTGCGCTGGGTGAGCACGATTTTCAGGTCGTTGAGGTCGATGCCTTTGGCTTTGGGTTTGCGGGCGATGTCCACCAGCCCACCGCCTTCGTGGATCAACGCGATTTCGGCCTCGTTGGCGCCGCGGAACGCGCGGGGTTCACGGTACAGCGCATACCACACCACCGCCCAGATCACGCCAACCAGGCCTGTGATCACGAACACCATGTGCCAGCCGTAAGCCTGCTGCAGCCAGGCCAGCACCGGCGTAAGAAACGCCAGCCCCACGAATTGCCCCGAGGTATAGAAGCCGATGGCCGTGGCTCGTTCGCGCTCCGGGAACCAGGTGGTGACCACGCGGCTGTTGATCGGATACGCCGGTGCCTCCAGCGCGCCCACCGCCATGCGCAGCACGAACAGCGCCACGAAACTGCCCACGAACCCCAGCGCCACCGTGGCCACCGACCACAGCACCAGCGCCACGCTATAAAGAATGCGCGGCGGCACCCGGTCCACCAGCCAGCCACCAGGGATCTGCATGGCGGCGTAGGTCCAGCCGAACGCCGAGAACACCAAGCCTACGTGGGCCGGGTCCAGCCCCAGCTCGGTGGTGAGCGCGGGCGCGGCGATAGACAGGTTGGAGCGGTCCAGGTAATTGATCACCACGGTGATAAACAGCAGCACCATGATGAAAAACCGTTTACGGCTCGGCGTGGCCAGGGCCGTGCGCGCCGCGGCCGGGGTTGCGGTGTGGGTTTGCATGGGTCGGGTCTCTTGTCTTTATGTCCCAGATCAGTTGCGGCGCGCTGGGCGCCGCGCCTGTTACCACTCGGCGAAGCTACCGTCGGCGTGGCGCCAGATCGGGTTGCGCCAGCGGTGGCCGATGGCGGCGCGCTCGCGCACGTACTCTTCGTTGATCTCGATCCCCAGGCCCGGGCCATCGGGAATCTTCACGAAGCCGTTGTCGTAGTCGAACACTTCCGGGCGGCGGATGTAGTCGAGCAGGTCGTTGCTTTCGTTGTAATGGATGCCCAGGCTCTGTTCCTGGATGAAGGCGTTGTAGCAGGCCGCATCCAGTTGCAGGCACGCCGCCAGGGCGATCGGGCCCAACGGGCAGTGAAGGGCCAGCGCTACGTCATAGGCTTCGGCCATGGCCGCGATCTTGCGGGTTTCGGTGATGCCGCCGGCGTGGGATGCGTCCGGCTGGATGATGTCCACGTAACCTTCACTGAGCACCCGCTTGAAGTCCCAGCGGGAGAACAGTCGCTCGCCCAGGGCGATCGGCGTGCTGGTCAGCGGCGCCAGCTCCTTGAGTGCCTCGTAGTTTTCGCTCAGCACAGGCTCTTCGATGAACATAAGCTTGTAGGGGTCCAGCTCTTTCATCAGCACCTTGGCCATGGGTTTGTGCACGCGGCCGTGGAAGTCCACGCCGATACCCACATTAGGGCCCACCGCGTCACGCACCGCGGCCACGCTCGCCAGGCAGCGGTCTACCTTGTCGAAGCTGTCCACGAACTGCATTTCTTCGGTGCCGTTCATCTTCACCGCGGTAAAGCCTCGTTCCACGGCTTCTTTGGCGGCCTTGGCGGTTTCGGCCGGGCGGTCGCCGCCAATCCACGAATACACGCGGATGCGCTCGCGCACCTGGCCGCCCAGCAGGTCACTGACGGAAACGCCCAGTGCCTTGCCCTTGATGTCCCACAGGGCCTGGTCGATACCGGCCAGGGCGCTCATATGGATCGCGCCACCGCGATAGAAGCCGCCGCGGTAAAGCACCTGCCAGTGGTCTTCGATGTTGCGCGGGTCCTTGCCGATCAGGTAGTCGGCCAATTCCTCCACAGCGGCGGCAACCGTGTGGGCGCGGCCTTCCACGACCGGTTCGCCCCAGCCACAAATGCCTTGGTCGGTTTCGATCTTGAGGAAGCACCAGCGCGGCGGAACGATAAAGGTGCTCAAACGGGTAATTTTCATCGCTTGTCTCTTTTGTCGATGGAAGTGAGTGTCAGCGCGCGGCCTGCCAACCGCGTACGTAAGCGTCGGCGCGCTCGCGCACCTGGGCCGCGCTCAGGCCTGGCTTGAACAGCCCCGAGCCCAAACCGAACCCGGCAACCCCGGCGTCCAGGAAAGGCCCCATGTTGGTCGGCGTGATCCCGCCAACCGGTACCAGCGGCGTGCCTTTGGGCAGCACGGCGAGCAGCGCCTTCACCACCGCGGGGGTGAGGGCTTCGGCGGGGAACAGCTTGAGCGCGTCGGCCCCCTCCTCCAGCGCGGCGAACGCCTCGGTGGGCGTGACCACGCCGGGCGCCAGTTGCAGCCCGGCGGCCTTGGCGGCGCGCAGCACCTTGCGGTCACTGTGGGGCATTACGATCAATTCGCCGCCGGCGTCTTGTACTTCGAGCACGTTACGCTCGGTAAGCACGGTGCCGGCACCGATCAAGCAGTCCGCTGGCAGGCCGTCGCGCAGCGTGCGAATGCTGCGCAGAGGCTCGGGAGAATTGAGCGGCACTTCGATGATCCGAAGGCCGCTGGCGTAAAGCTGCTGGCCGATCTCAAGCACTTCTTCAGGCCGCACGCCCCGCAGGATCGCAATCAGGCCGCTGGCGGCCATGGCATCTTTGAGCAACATGGAAAGCTCCTTTGAGTCAGGAATGAATCAGGCCGGCCGCCACCGCCAGCAGCCACAGGCCACGTTCGGTGGCCTGGGTGGCGGTGTGCACGCCAGCCACGCCAGCGGCGTTCAACGCCCGCTCGTAGCGCTGGCACAGCGGGCCGTTACCAATGAGCACGATGCGCGGCGCGGCGCGGCCGCCTTCGAAGGTGCCGGTCAGCGTGGCCACCTCATGGCCGATCATCAGGCCGGAGATATAGTCAGGCTGGTCGGTGGGCGCCAGGGCGCCGGTCAGGCTCAGGGTGCGAGCGCTGAACAGCGTGGCCAGCGGCCCCAGCGCGCCGTCGCTGCTCAACGCCACCGCCACGCCACGATCGAAAGCCTCGGCGCGGAAGCTGTCCGGGCGCTGCTGGGTGCGGGCAAGAATGGTGTGCGCGCAGACGGCCGCGTACACCTCGCCGGTCATGAAGGTGTCGAAGTGGCGAATGCAGCCTTCTTCGCTGCGCACCCACTTGCTATGGGTGCCGGGCAGGCCGATCAGCAGCGGTTCTGCCTGAAGGCTATCGAGCAACCCGAACACTTGGGTTTCCTCGCCCCGCATTACGTTGGGCAGGCGACCGCTCTGCAGCACGCCGGGAATGATGTGCAACGCCTGGCCATCGCCGAGCGGCACTTTGAGCACACTGCTGGCGACTTCGGCGGCGCCCGCTGGCGCCGGGCAGTAGGGCACCTCGCGCCAGCCCTGGGCGCTGCCGATCATGCCACAGGCAATCAATGGCACGCCGGCGTAGGCGGCCCGCCAGTCTGCGCATGCCTCGTCCAACGCCTGGTCGAAGCGTTGCTGCGCGACCTGCATGATGCCCAGCGCCAGCTCGCGCGTTTCCAATACCTGGCCGTTGTCGCCAAAACGGTAGGCCCGTAAAGAAGAAGTGCCCCAGTCCAGCCCGATCAGTCGTGCCTGCATCGCCTCACCTGTTCTTGTTGTGTGAGCGGTTAGATGGGCCGACTATACCGCCGTTCGCGGATTTATCTCAATATGTAAATGAGCATCCCATATTATGGGACAGGACGAACGCTTGCTCCCTTTGATTGGGTTGTCACCAAAATGGGCTCACGTCAGAGCGAAGGGAAACCGCGGCGCCCCTGAAGGCCACCGGTGTGCACGAATATCAGCCGGGTGCCGCATGCCAAGCCGCCCGCGCGCACGAAGGCCTGTAGGGCAAATAGCGCCTTGGCGGTATAAAGGGGTTCAAGCGGCACGCCGGTATGGGCTTCGGTTGCCTTGAGGAACTCGATCAACACGGCATCGGCCTTGCCAAACCCACCGCGGCTGGCGTCATGCCACTGCACCCTGGCCTCGGGCATCAGCGTGGCCACATTGGTTTCGGCGCCGTGGCCAGGGGGCACCGCGAGCGCGCCATGCACCAGGCGCCTGCCACGTTCGGCGCGAGCCAGCCCGGCCACCGTGGTACCGGTGCCCGCCGCCAGCCACCAGGCATCGAATGTGTCCCACCCCAGCGCGGCCAGCCCAGGCTTCACCCGTTCGAGCAACGCCATGCAACCGTGCATGCCGCGTTCGCAGGCCCCGCCTTCGGGTACAGCAAGAAAGCCCGGATAGCGCGCCAGCCACGGGGCCCAGAAG
>Ga0265797_10010921_pt1 | contig 11475 bp, 13 predicted proteins | sample P2T30metagenome_FD_192433 | JGI IMG/M metagenome (GOLD analysis project Ga0265797, IMG submission 192433) | Plant litter microbial communities from East Loma Ridge, Irvine, California - P2 T30 | ecosystem: Environmental > Terrestrial > Plant litter > Unclassified | place: USA: California... | reverse complement strand
GTGCAGATACGCGCGTGATTGGAACTGCTGTTCATGGTACCTAAGTCGGCTTCGACGTCATTGGAAGGGGAAGCATCGCTTGACAGGCCTCGTGCAGATCTCGGGATGCATATGCAGCTAACCTGGCATGGAAAGATTGAGTAACCGAACGATCGCACACGTGGCTGCATGTAATATTGATGCCGAGGCACGAACAGGTGGTCAGCGAGAGATCTAGAGATCTGCTATTGGCAGCGGATACATAGAGAATTCGGATTGTGCTGTGTTTGGGGTGTTCTCGTGCTGACTTCCAAGACCACCCGTGTAGACATCGAATAAATCCACGCATGCAGCACTGCAATTAACCCATTCTCGCAAACTCAAGTTCATGTTCCTAAGGTAGACCCTGAAATCTCGGAAAGATATTTCGATGTTCTAGACCCGTGCAAAAAGTCGGGTGGTGTCGTGGTGCCCCCACATCCGGCCAAAAAAAAAGCTTTCATCCCATATCCACCACCCCCCTCCCAAAGCTTCACCACCACAACCACGACCCATCCTTACCTCAGGGAGCGCAAAAAGCTGGACTTGCAGGGAATCGAACCCTGGACCACTCCCACAGTTGGACTTGCTTGAAGTCCTGCTGCTAAGGGAGTATTATACCACTAAACCACAAGCCCGGTTTGCGTGATTTTAAGACAAACCACAAGCTCCTTGATGGATCGACGACGAAATCGTTCGTCAATAATCCAAGGCAATCGACATGTAGAGCAGGTTCTCAGGCTCGTTCTGGTAAGTAAGGAGGTCTAGTAAGATTTGGGGATAGTGTCAGACATAAGGGGTATTCACAAAGAAGACCCACTTTCGAGGTAATTGCCCCTCCATTCCGACTTAAGAAAAGTCTCATTGCATTTCTGTACATGAGTTAGAAGCCTACGTGTCTATAAGTCTTATCCGCAGAGGACGTATCAGTCCCTTAGTTCACTTCCAACGAGGTAGTCATTGCGACTTCTTCATGAAAGAACTTGACCTCGTGCCTTTAGATAATGCAGAAGTCTGCGATGCTCCTTGATAGACCGAGATGAGGTCTTGAAGGATGGATAAGATGTTGCGATAACTATGGAACATATGAGCGAGTGGGTATCGTCGAATAGATGTCCAAGACTGATGTAGCTCTCGACCAGTATCGAAAAGGTCGTACGAAGTTGCATCTAACGACTACAATGATCTTGCTGCTTTTGACAGCGATAAGACTGCAGAGGCATGCGTATACATACTAGTGCCTAGTGTACAAACTAAGTGACATATCTAGAGTTAAAGTACGCACAACAGCGACAATTTTACAGGTTAAATTGTACTACGAGTGTTAGAGTATACATCTTCTTCTGTCGTGCTAGTTTCTCGACGGTAGATACCTCAAATACCTCTACGGCAGTGTATACGGAATCCTGTCTAGGTAAAGGCAAAGTAATTCTGAGTAGTGTGATCCTAGAGAGTGTAAAGGTGGTATAAAGATGTTTTGTGCGGGATGTAAGCAGCGTCAAAGACTTTAACCGCCGGCATTAGATGCGTGAAAGCAGAAAAAAATGTGAAGTGGAAGACCGCCTTAAACACCTTTGCCAAGAAGTGTTGGGCTATGCGCTCGAATATCCTCAAGTAGTGTAAGAGTTAACTGCAGCAGTCTCTCCGCTAGGCTTCTATGTCTCAGACAGCAGAGAAGTAAGCCGCACTTAAGAGATCTAAGAAGACAGTCGTGTAATGCAAGTAGAGCTCACGTCTGTTGGCAAACTATAGCGTCAACTAGCGCTAGAACGATTACAGTTCAAGTTACCCGTTGCAACTTGTTATAATACTAGAACATGTCTAACAGTAAGAGGGTAAAGGCACTGTAGTGTATAAAAAGCTAGCGAGTGTTTTGTAGTGTACCTAGGTAGTAACAGACCGATACTTAGAAAACCAGCGCGCCGCCGAGTCATGATAAAGACAGGCGAAGAAAAGGCCGTGCTAAATTTCTTCATATCAGATAGCATGCCATACCATCAGGTTTCAGCGCGAAAGAACTCTGTTGCCTATATCTTACCAGACATGTTCCAGGACGTATAACTATGCCTGAGCATGCGAGCTTGCTTTGCATTATCATACGCGCAACATCGTTCTACCTTCGCACGGACAATGTATACTACGCGTTTATGAGAAGACCGACTAAAAGACACGTCTCGACGCTCTATCTTTATAACATAGAAAGAGCGCCATGCTTAATTATTCCAACGCGGAAAGGGCTTGCGCACAAGTATGTAAAGAACGAACACAAGCACGTCCGAGAGGCTAATAACGCAAACTACGAGTTGGCCTAGCTTCGAAGTAGAATCTTTATGTTTCTCGCTGCCTCTCCAGAACAAGTAGAACAGTAGTGTAATATTAATGTATTTGTCTGCGTAGCTGCGCCACGCTGTTTTGTTCCAGCGTTATACCTTGCAGACCTTGAATGCAAGAAACATCCACAGATAGAGGGGATAGATATGTGAAGAGATATACTTACTGCGCGAGTATACCTAGGTATCAACACTCCCAGCTGAGTGTTTTCATCGCGAAGTGTAGCAACGGCCAGGCAAGGCACGGAAAGAAATCGCAGATCAGCACGAAGTCTTGGTTATGCAGACATATCGAGGCGCCAGATGTGGTGACTCCAGCGCGAGAATGTGTGAACTGTGTCAATGTGGATGAAGAGAGAGAAGACAGCAGCCGGTGGCAGAATATGGTAAACAATATTGTGAATGCACTGCGCTCGTTCTGATGAGATGACCGAGCAGTAAGGCCGTCGCATTCGCAAGCACCACATTGTATCTTATGGCCATACGATCTTCATTCGACATACTACTGGCTAGAACACTCTCACAAGTTCTCAAAATCAGACTCCTCATCGCCATCGTTCTCTACCTCCTCCTCACCTCCTCCTTCAACCAAAGCTCCTCTCCGTGATGATTCTCAAGGTGAACCAGCGACTTAGCTGCGGTCTTGTACGACCGGTCTGGGTACAAGAGACATGACGCGCTCCCAGTGCATCCGGCAATTTTCAACTCGTTGAACGCCCTTATAAGCTCTTCGTGGCACGTCTCTACCTTCCCCTTCATATGTTTCTCGAGTTGCGCACGGTTCCCTTTCTTGTCTTAACCGGCCTGCGACATCGTTTGATCGAAGTGGCAGAGCCAACACTTCAACCCAGAGATTGCCTGAATTGTATGTGTGACAAATGCACTGAGGGATGCTACACGTTCTTCCTTCGTAGCCGCATCGCATTCCTCAACCCCATCAGCATCGTTCACCTGGATGTCCTCTCTTAGCAAAACTTGCCAATGCAACGGCTCACCCCGTCGGTGTTGCTTGCCGTCATTTTCCTTGAGCGAATCCATGTCCAGACCTTCTTTTTGATCAATATCCGGCTCAGTTAACTTGTCCTGTTCGTTGCGCCGCTTCAAGGCCTCGATAGCGCTCATGCGCTCACTGTAGAGACCCTCCAGCTCGGTCTGGGCATCTTTAGCCTGTTTGCGGATCGATTTTGGCGCGCCACCTTTACCGGCGGTTAGTCCCGTAGTCGTTGATTTTGTCGAAGCTTTCAGCAAAGATCGCATCTCTTGGGCAAGCTCTTCCATTATAGCGTTCCGTATACTCTTGCGGATCTTCTTCAGTACCAGCTTTCGCTTCTAGAAGACAGCTTCAAGCTCCTTGAGGATAACCCCAGCTGCAGAGTTTCCACCCCTCGACATGACCGTGTAAGCGCCAGTAACAATGCCGGTGTAGCCTCACGATCTAGGTGTATCATCGGCGCTGTTCCGTATCAGAAACTCGCGCATGTCGTCGATCGTTGTCTTGACGGATTGGGCTATTTCGACGAACTCGGGGTGTTCTCGCTCGCGTTCACGCAACCGCTCTTTGACCTCAGCGCGAAGCATGATCTCGTAGTTCTCATGCTGTACGTATGCTGTCTGAGGTGCCTGCTCAGACATCTTCCTTGCGTCTTGCCGGCTCATCTGCAAACAGCTGAAGCCAGTATACTTCTCAAGTTCGTCTCGCATATGCAGAGCCTTGACTCCACCTATCTCTGCCTAGAATGCAGGACTGAATGTTGATGCCGCCGACGCAGACCGTTTCGTAGTATTTGTGGGCGTTCGAGTCGTCGGCATGTGTAGCGATTGGTCGCGCCGCCGCCTCTCCGTGTTCGTGTCTGGTCTCGATGATACGTGTTCGACGAAAGCAATTCATTGTATTGCGCTGTGGAAAGCCCGCGTCGATGCACACCTCGCTTGCGCGAGGATTCAGCGAACCAGACTTCATCGGCTCCCCAGGGATGATGACTGAGTGGCTGTTAGCTGCCAGGAACACCGCTTGGTTCGAAGCGATGAAATTAGTATTGAGCCAGGCATCGTCCGTGCGAAGGATAGAAAAAGCTGGTTACATCAGGAGGTACCCAGGTAGCATTGCTACCTTCACTACATTATCAGTCGCTAGAGGTTTCTTGCTGAAGTAGCTAGGAGGTCGTCAGCTATGGACGGAGCAACGCGACTCTTCCCTCAACATCTGTGTAGCTGGCAGGCTAACCTTACAATAGTAGTCCTATCGAAGTCAGCGCGAGATGTACTCAGCACAGTGGCATATGGCAGTAGCATTGTCGATGACAGAGGTTGATGTAGTCAGCAGGCGGGCTTTACAACTACAATCTTGTTGGATACAACTTCGATGCAGCCGCCTGGGGCTTGCATCTCTATCTTCATTTGGCATTGCACGGCGGATTCTAGACCGGAATAAAGTGCGAAGTGCGGAAGTTCACCATTTTCTCATCGATGTCGTTCCCTGTAATTCTAGGAGTCGCGAGCGACATGTTCATTAGATCTGCAGTCTTGACTACCCTGGGGTTCAGAGCGAGTATCTTCCTGTATTCGCGCGTGTATACATCGCCTGGCATCCATGCTGAGGTCAAGCCGATGAAGTCCTTGACATGTTTGGCGACATTCAACCCAACTTTGGCGCCATCTGTCCACTCACCCTCTTTGTTCTTGTCCTGCTTGTAGTCATTGCCCTCGTCTCTGATTGTACTGTTCACGGCCATGTTCATGATGACGCTCGATTTTGGGATAAAGCAATCTGTGGCCAGCTTTTTTGTCTTTTTCCGGCAAAGAATGCACGCCGGGTAGCCATAACCATGTAGGGGACGAAATTGGCAAGCTTGGTCAGCTGTACAAATCCAGGCGGCAACGGAGGGATCATCATCTAGTGGTTTCGCATCCGACGGATAGATGATGTTGTATTGTGTGAAATGGGAGCGGCCGGTAGCGAAGCTTAGCTAAAAGATCAAGGTCAGTATACTTGCTCGTGTAATCAGTTAGGGATTACTCACTGTGCGTTGGATATCCTCAGTTGTGACGTCCAATACCCAATACGCGTCGGCCCTTTCGATCCTCCTCTTCAGCTCTGTCTCGGCAACTTCGGGGCCCAATTTCTCTTTTTCTTCTCATCTTTAGGCGCCGAAGTAACCTGATCGTGCGCCGGTTCCGTCAAAAGCTCGCGCTTCGGACCGGTCAAAGGGAAGCCAGATTGCGCCGCATTGGAAGGGTTCTCGTGCGCCATGAGGGGGTCGAACATAACATCCGATGGGTCGATTGGAAATGGTATGGGGCCGTCCCAGAGTGAGGGCAGACGAGCGCACATGGTTTTGGTTTCATGATCTTTTGATACAAGACCAAGGTCTGGAGACCGCGCCACATATTTTCAGTCTGATATCTTTTTTGAAAATCCTCGTTTCGAGAAGATGAGTGTGTAAGAAGGAAGACAGAACCGCAGACAAGTTGTTTTTATACGTCGACAAGCCGAGAAGATAAGAGCGATGTCGCAGGGTAATACGGCCTTTCGTACGCGCCGGCGGGAAGCCCACTTGGCGCCGGAGTGGGGCTTCCTCGATAATGCTGAGATCCATGCTGCTGTCCACCAGTACATCTCTGGCAGCGTCCTTCCAACTGTCACCGATCTTCTCGAACCACGATCTATCGCCAGGTAGATTGTACGCGTGCGTAACGATGGTCTCGTCGATGCCGAATTCTTCGAGGTTCGCGCCGGTAGCTGCCATTGTGACGCCTTTCAAGTCTTGGATGCAGTCGCCCTTGTACAAATTGAGGATAGTCTGTGCCTCTTGTGGTGTGAAGGATCCTGGTGCTTTCCCTGCGCACTGTGTCTGCGTCTGCGGGTCAGTCCAAATGGATGGTTGACAGATCCTTCCTGCGATCGCCTTCGATGCTTCGGACGCTGCTTCGGAGTTCCAAAGCAACATCTGCGCTCCGTTTGCGAGGGATTGGCGCGAGTCGACTACCTGGTGGCGTGCGTTCTTCTCGTTGTTGTCTTGGTCGACAAGGGCGGAGATGTGTTCGTGTCTGAGTGCCATATATGTCTCGGCCAGCCTGTCGTATTCTTTCGCCATCTGTTCTTCTGTCCAGGACTTCATGTGAGATTTCGCAAAGTTCATGTCCTGGGGATCGTATGACTGCATTGCGACTGGGTACTTGACATCGATCCCGTGTTTCACCTACGAAGTCAGTATATGTTTACGAATATTGCTCCAGAACTTACCTCTGCGTCATGTCGCTTGTTTCCTCTGTCCGCGTTCTCAGGTGTGGGGTAAGCTGAAGATGGCGGAAGGGGTGAAGGTCGTGTGCATGTAGTGGGTAGTGGTAAAAGTCACGGTGACTTGTTTGACAGAAATCTTGTTGCAGGCTACGTACACTAATTAGTTCTGGATTGCGCGTAAACGTATTAGCAAAAAACATACTGTTGGAGCTGCGGACAACAATCTTGAAGGCGCGCTGACTGGCGCGTCGTTTCCGGCCATGGCGGCGTCTGGGGAGATCGTCACCGCTTGCGATAGGAATTGTCTGGTGTTGTAGGTTGCTGAAGTGGTTTCGTTTGGGCAGCGGTCTTGCAATACCAGTCAGAGCTTGTGCAGATGATGCCCGGGTGGTGCAGAAGAAGAAGTTGGAAGTAGTGGGTTGAAGGAGTGATGGAGGGGATGTGCGAAATTTATCGTATTTGTATACGCTGCTTGATGCTGTTGCAGGTTGCAGGTGAGAGAGCTCCGGTATCGCGGTAGAGCCTGGCACGTGGCGGTGGAGTGCGGGCTATCACGTGCGGGCACTGGCAAGATAGCCACCATGTACACGTACCTAGGTACCCTGTATGAGGTCTGCTAGTCTTATAAGTTTCTTCACATCTGTATATGTTCTCCCATGGTGTATATATATAGCCTTGTCTTGTTTGTTCGGTCCAGGTTCCCAGGGGCCGGGTATGACTTGAATGCTGCCATTGGTGAGTTTGAGCGAATGCTAATGGTTGGCCTCGTGCCTGCTGTGATATCTGCGAATGTCAATCATCTTAGATGTGGTCTTAATGCTCCCTTCACGATCGTGTGGTACCCAAGTAGCTGCAGATCATGGTGATGGTGCCCGGAAGAAGCTGCGCACCGTCGCTCATCATATCATGTATCCGTGGATGTTGGCTGCAGAAGTGGCGCATTTGGATGACAGCCAGTGCGGTATGATGCTTTCGCACTAGTAAAGTTCAGTTGTAGGAATTTCAGAATGTAAGATCTTGGGTATATGATTTTAGGTAATGTCTGGACTGCGCAGGCAATGTCTGCGTATGTGCTCATCGTGATTTTGTGGTGACAGTGTTCTGATCGTAAGGTGTAGTAACAACAGAAGTTCGTGCTGCTTCCGATCGCGGAGGGCCTGGCTGTGAATACCCAGGTAAAGGTAAAGGAAGATGGGGCAGGGTGGCGAAAAGACAGCAAGACGACAGCGAAAGGAGGCAAAATTTGACGCTAAGTGGGGCAAGGGGGAGGAGACGTCGCGGTATATGTGTGATAGCTGGACTAGCGGTATAGCACGTGGTAGCTCTGTTGCGCTGGTTGACTTTCCAGTTTCGGCACGGCTATCCCTGGCAAGGATGTATGTTAGATGACAGCAGTGCTTACTCTTTAGTAGTGTACGATCGCGATGCCTTGCATGGTTGCTTTCGTGAGCTTTACTGTAGTGATCCACCAAAGGCCCTGACCTAGGTATACCTAGGTACCCCTCAAGTCTTCGCGCCGATACCTATCAGCTATGGTGTTACTCACATCCACTCGACCGCTCTGGCCACGCCCGGGTGGTAAGTTGCCCCAGGGATTATGATAACGACCCTGCGACGGTTTGTACTTGTGGAAAAACCAGGTAACAGGGCGGTACCTAGGTATCGAACGAGGAGTTTGGCCTTATCGGCGATTGCGGCAGTAGTAGTAGTAGACAGAGCTTGTGATGGATTAGTTGTTATCATTAAAGCTGCTGTAACTCGAACAACGTTTCCAATCATCACTGTAATGCTATCGCGACCTTGCTATTGTTGGTGGTGGATCCACTCGGTAGACGACGAAAGCTATCTGATTCAACGAGCCGGCAGCGTCTCTTCCCTAACCTATGTGTTGATGAAAAGCTCGGATTCCTCCTCTGTAACCACTTCAGATATAAGCACGATACTTCGCAACAGCTAGACGCAGCCGGCGCTGAACGAGTGCTGCCAGACGCGATCGCACGCTGCATCAATGTAATCGACCCGATACGACGAACAGCGATGCTGAGAGGCCATGCTGCTCGTGCGATAGCGGAGGTGGCCGAGAATGGGGTGTTTTACTTTTGGAATCTATGAATACTATTGCTTCTAATGCGAGCAGAGCATTGTGATCTCATGTATTATCGGATACAGCATCAGACGACGAATTCGAGATTTACCTGTGGATGGCTCGATCGGAGGTGCAAAATGCGAGCAAAGTGACAATAGGATTGGCTGAGTTCCGTGTCACATTTTGGTTTGCTGCATACGCACTATTGAACGTGAGCAAGTGAGTTCCTCTGGCGATAATGTATGCCTCAATCTTGATGAATGTTTGGCAGAATGCGATGCGAGTTGCAGCCTCCCCTGGTCTCAGCTGGTGCAGCGTGGAGAGTCGAGATTGCTCCGTCGTAGTAGTGATCGCATTGGGCCGATGTCAAAGGGCTTGCCAAGTATTCATTCCAGGCGTCGATTGTTCAAATCATGTATTGTTGAGAATGCAAGACCGCGCCGTTGTCTTGGTGTATTGGCGCGTCCTGATTACTATCGTTCATCGATACCGAACGAGCCGCTCGAACGACATGAAGAGACTGCTGCGGATCCGGGGAAAGTGAGTCTTCCCGGGGTAGACTGTCGCGGGGTATCGTCCGATTTACGTTCATGGTGTATTTTGATATCGAACTTAGGAATCGGACTGGGTTAGGTTTTCGAGATGGCGTTGCGTGTCTGTCGAGACGGTGTCCAAGGTATGCTACAGTGCCGTCACCTGCGGAGCCCAGGGCAAGATACACCCCGCGAGTTAAATTACAAACGATAGGAGATAGATGAAACGTCTGTAGCAGACCGAAGTACCTATTCCTTTGAATCATCACCTGTCATGCGTCTTTGAAGTGGGCATGATTATTCACGTATGTAATGATGCTTCGAAAGGTATCCCTACCTAGGTAGAGTAAGTAAGATTACGTGGCCCTCAGAGGATTGTTCTGGAGTGCGTCTGTGGTAAACCAAGCTCCGATAAAACCGTCAGACGACGCGCTGTAGCAGCCAATCGTTGAAGACGTAGAAAAACGCGCTCTCCGTGCGATATTGGCGGGTACGAAACGTGGAGGAAGGCGTGGGTAACGTGAACACGCGAGGCTGTCTGTGTCAACGTCCTTGCTAGTGAGCACAGTGTCGCGGCAGCCCCGAAGCTTAACGAGAACAATGGCTTTTGTCGATAATCCGGAAGCGAAGGAAGGAAGTCACATCATTTCCACAAGATGAGAGTGCGAGATTGGTTCAGCTGCACCTGACATTCTCGGCTATCGTTTCGTTATCGCGTAATGACATCAGAGCTATCCGTGGATACCTTGCGCAACATCGCTAGGTAACCACCTTTATCGCCGCGCAATACGGTAAATACGACAGAGTTCATTCCGCGACAAACTTCAGGAAACGAACCGTTGGCCCCTCGCCTAAAGCTGCACGCCTATTCTTTTAGCTTTTGCCTTTCCGCCAGACGCCTTGGAGAGCTGTGGCAACTCAGTTACTGATCAGTAGCGCTGGGTAAACCGCGGGAACTCTGCATCAGTTCATCCGAACCCAACACCGTGTTTCGAGACAACGGCGCCGAAGTATTGACCGCTGCAGATGTGCCCAGAGAAAATTATCGCACCGAGGCCGCACATGTCAGCATCACGGCGTCGATCTGAATTCGCTCAGGAAATTCGGTGGAGAACCACGTTGCATCCAGAGACTTCAGAATGAGCTACACGTGAGATCAAGGCCATCCACGTACCAGCTGTCTCTTGTCAGGCAACCCGCCGGGTTATTTAAAGAGTCTGGAGTAGAGCGACGGAATCTGGGCCGTCCCCAAAGGCCAGGACCACGGATCTATCTACGCGAAATCTCGGGCGCTAACGTGATCTACACGCCCGATTTGGCAACGACCCAGGGGTATGTCTTGGCTTATGACCGCCACAAAGCCTCCGAGGCGAAGACAGCACCTGCATGCTCCCTCGCGACATTGTGCCATACGCGCGTTGCGAGCTGGAATCATGTCCGGATTCCGAGAAAGGCAGAAGTCGTGGAAGCCCGCATGCGACTGAATGTCCCCCGCAGGCTCGATGAAAGACCTCATCTTACTCATCTTCCTACACAGCACACTCCCTGTCAAGACTTACATTATTAACTCTCCGCTAGCGGGCTACCTCCTGTATCGCAGTCTCAGTGTCAGCCTCGACCAAATCTGACACGCGCGGCGGCTGACCCGTCCCATAGCCAAGCACACTACACGCTCCACGGGCGTCGTGGGCATCTTTTTCTAATGTCTGGGCATGCGGTAGTTAGTTCGCCTCTTATATGGAATTCGCACCCACATCCCTTTGTTGCTTCTCTTGGTCTATCTTTTTTTCCTTGCTCACTTTGTGAAAAGGTCAAAAGGCATCTGTTCACTCTTTACAGTGTCGTCTTTACCTTTTGTTCGGACTTAATATCGGTCGATCTTTTTGATCTTACACTCGTTTATTCTTCGATTATATTTTGGTTGGACTCATAGTCACGTTATCATAATGCGCTACACTGGACTATACGCTGCGGCTTTGGTCGCACCCCTCGTGGCTGCTCACAGCGACTTCCCTGTACCGAAGATCGTTGGCCTTGGACCCCGAGAGATTGGTCAACTTAGGAGCAGGAACATTCTTGGTGGACATGCGGCGCACGTTGCAGGGCCCAGTCTTCGTTTGACAGCACGTCAAGGTGGAATTGACGGTCGGTGCGGACCGAACAACGGCGGTGCAAGCTGCGCCGAGGGCTACTGCTGCTCTGTGGAGGGCTACTGTGGTCAGGGAGGTAGGGTATTCGGGTACAACTTGAGAGACCAATGCTAATCTC